>Ga0164318_10001228_pt1 | contig 22407 bp, 19 predicted proteins | sample GuaBasSedimGuay9_FD_113734 | JGI IMG/M metagenome (GOLD analysis project Ga0164318, IMG submission 113734) | Subseafloor sediment microbial communities from Guaymas Basin, Gulf of California, Mexico - Guay9, Core 4571-4, 0-3 cm | ecosystem: Environmental > Aquatic > Marine > Hydrothermal vents... | reverse complement strand
CCTTGTCCAGCATTTTCTCCAGGACCTCTTTGAACTCCTCTTTGGTTTCAAAATCCGAGGCCTCAGGGGCCATCTCAAGGATCATTCTCTTTATCCTCTCAAGCTTTGACCTCTCCTCCGGGGTGAGGGAGGGCTCCACCGCTGTGTAAAACTTCCCTTTTGCATCATCGTAATGGACATGTATGAATATGGGGTCACCGACTGGGTAGATTATATTGGGCCTTCTGACGGTCACAAGCTCCTCTGTGAGCACCTCTCGGTACTCTGGCATCTCTCCTCCTTCTTTCACGTAGCGGTTTATATACTCCGCCAGGTGTTCGTGGCGTTCGGCGAGCTCTTTCAGGTCTTCAGCCATCTTAACCTCCTCTTCAGGCCACATGTGTGATGTCAACTATGAAGCCCGCCCCGGCCTCTATTCTGAATCCTATCGTCGTGTTTATGGGTCCGGGTGCATGGCTGAACCGTGTCACGTACATGATGTGCTCCATGATCCCTTCCACAAGCTCTCTTTTCAGCTCGATCAATATGTCCGCGACGTTCTTGAAGGGGGCTAGAAGCTCTTCCCTCATATCATTGGGATCTATTGTCAGAATCACCAGCTTGTTCCTCCCCACGATCTTCTTGAAGAAGGAGATGGTCTGAAGAGCGGTGTCCTCGTTGATGTCGTGTTTAACGAGGGCTGAGAATGTGTCAAAGGCGGTGACCTCCGTTTTATAGAGCCCCTCCGTTTCCATAACCCTGCGCAGAAAATCACCCCGGGGTTTGCTTTTACCGAAGAGGGGAAACACCGGCACATACCTCAGGGCCCTTGTCAGGATGAACCTCTTGATGGGGTAGTCGAGGGAGTCCATCTGATTAATGAACTCCTTGGTGGTCATCTCAGTTGAGACCATGGTGATTGTGTGATTGTGAAGTAGCATCCCGTAGATGAGTCTCTCCAGCACTGCGCTTTTTCCCGACCCCACCTCCCCTAAGATCACCATGAGGCTCCCCTTCGGGATCGCACCTCCCAGATGTCTGTGAAGACCGTCTCTTTCAAGGTCGTACAGGACCATCCTGTGGGAACTGTATCTCTCTGTCATGATATCCCTCAAGAAGCTATCTGAAACTCGATGGTGTCCCATGCGGTCCCGGCAAGCTTTCCCCCCTCCGTTATCCCGGAGGTCTGTGCCCATCCGTGATAGTCCACCCCCCAGGTGAGGTTTCCGACGTTGAAGGAGGTCACAAGAACCTTTCCAGGGTCCCACTCCCCGCCGCCCAAGATCCTGGTTGATATCTCACTGCCTCCCCGAGCGACACCATTGGCTGCTACAACAAGGTCTACAATGCTCAATCGTATGCTCCCGGTGTTCTTGATGTAGAAGGTGATGTTACCTGTGGTGTTATCGTAAGGGACTGCCATCGGATCGTTTATGATTTCAAGGTCCGCTGAGACCTCTCCCCTCAGTCTGCTGGCCCTCTCTGTGAGGACGCCCCCATAATCGTCTATGATGTTTATGAAGAGGAGTGCCACAGAGGTTGTGATGAGGACCGTTGCTATGAACCAGATCAGCTGTGATATGCTTTCGGATGCCATAGATAAGCCTCCTTAACCGTACCTTATATTATTTATTGTTCTTGCCACCCCCCAGCTCACCACCACCCTCACTCTTGAGGGAGCGCCGCTCAGAGTGGAGATGAGGGTCACGCTCTCCCCGGGGTATATGTAGGAGCTGCTTGACCCCCCGCTCACGTTGAAGGATGTGACAACCCCATCTACAAGAAGGACAACCTCGGCGATTGGGATAACCTCCGAACCGCTGTTTTTGATGTTGACCCGAAGGGCTGAGGTGGTGTTGTTGTAAAAGGCCGAGGATATCTCAAAATCCGTGTTCTTAAGCATTGTCTGGGACCTCTTCCACTCCTCGGTGGTTTCCTTGAGGTCGTCCAGGGCCACGTCCACATCATGCTGTATCAGGAGCAGTCCCGTTACGAGGCCGACCATGATTATGAGCCATGATGCAGTTGTGGCCATCCCCGTTTAAATCACCACCTTATGCCACTACCTCTCTGATCCTTTTAATATATTCCAGAGACTTTCTGTGGTCCTCCGGGTCCATCTGCCAGCTTACGCTGCTTTCTGGGTTTGACCTCATCTTCCCGGGGAGGCCCTGGGCGATCTGAAGAGCCCTCTCAGAGAGTTCCTCATCTATCCAGCCCAGCTTCAGATAGTGGGAAATCACCTTGGGAAGGGCCCCTTTGCCCACTTTCTTCGTGAGGAAGGTTACCCACTGGAGGATGAGCTCATCCCTCTCGATCTCCTCATCTTCCTCCTCAAGGACCTCCACCAGCTCCTCATCGTCCGCGCCGTTCAGCTCGCCGTTTCTATCCTTCAGGGGCCTTGTTTCTATGAATGGATTTATGTCGGCGGATATGAGGTCGTAGAGGGACGAGAGCTCCTCCACAATGTCCACCATGTCCTTCATCTCGCTCTTAATCACGCTTAGATCCTCTATGAGATTCGAGATCCTGTCGAATTCGTCGCGAAGGGACTTGAGCTCCCTCTCCATGGTCCTTACCCTTTTCTTAAGGTCTGAGTTCTCCTGTTTTAGCTCTGAGATCTCCTTGTCATAACGATAGAGCAGCTCTGAGGAGATCGATGAATACCCCCTAGGTGGTGCCGGCACGCTGTCCTCTGTAGCCCTACCAGCCGAAGGCCTCTCCTCTTTCGCCGTTATCTTGGGCTTCACCGAGCTTCCTGCTACTGTGGGGGGGGAGAGGTCTATGCGGTACTTTCCTCCCCTGGAAGCCTTCCCGTCCCTCTTTTTCGCCATCTTCAACCTCCAGCAGTCACTTCTCCATCCCACTTCAGGAGGCAAGCAGGGTGACGATGCCTCCATTGGCGGGGTAGGAGGAGGGTGTGTAGTAGAGGTCGTAGGTCTCGTGTCCCACGGCAGATATTAGGAACCTCACCTCAATGGATGAGGACTGCGGCAGCGTGTTCAGATTGGACGCTGTGGAGAGGTCTATGACAAGTTTCAGTGTGGTCCTCTCACCCAGAAGGTAGGGGAACTCGTCGTTGGGGTCGTTGACCTCCACGGTGCCGTAGTTGGTCGTGGATGGGCTGGCGATGGAGCCCTCGTTGAAGGTCAGGTCCTGAGAGCTAGCAGTTCCTCCCCGGGGGGTAGTGACCACGTGCAGCACCACATCCCTCATGTCTATGGGCTCCATTCCGTAGAGGGAGATGTAGAAGTAGACGTAGTCTATCTCCCCGCTGGTCACCCTTCCTTCGGCGAAGTCCACCCTGATGCCCGAAGCTGTCATCTTTTTCGCCGTCTCCTTGGATTGTCTCCCTTTGTTCTCAAGCTCCTCGGCTGTGGTTATGATCACCACAGCGGCTATGGCGGCCACCAGAATCAGCGCTATAAATATGATCAGAGTGCCGATGCCGATGGCGCCTCGCTTCTTGCGCACAGTTGTTCTTCTCATCTCTCACTCCTCCTTTTTTGACACTTTACTCTTCTTCATCAGTTTCTACTTCAAAATCCTCTTCATCGTTATCTGTTAATAAACTTTCTGAAAACTCTTCGCCCTCATCCTCCACCTGAACCATCACAAGCTCCTCCTCCCCCTCCTCCCCGGGGGGTCTCTCCGGGGGAGCTGCCGAGATCTCGAAGACCACGGTCTCGGAGCCGAAGGGGGGGATGTAGCTTATTACCTTCTCCGGCTCATCGGTCTTCAGGCCCGGGGGTACATTTGCGTAGACCACCACATCCCTCAGGATGGAGTCGGAGTTGTTCTCCACCTTCACCTCGTACATCCCCTCTCCCCGTTTGAGGTATAGCCCAGTTTTCACCATCACCCCGTTCTCCTTAAGAAGCCTGCCGTCCACACCAACGGACCAGTCCTCCACCCGGGGTCTCAGTCTGTAGACCACCTCATGATACTCCTTAGGCCCCACCTCCCCAAGGTTTATCTCCTCCACACCGTCGAAGTAGTCGGGGAGAGCGGGCTTCAAGAGGATCTCTCCCAGCGGGTAGTTCTCGTAGTTCTCTACCCGGATCTTGTAATATACAAGCCCGTCCTCGTAGTAGATTATGCTCTTTATCATAACGTCTTTCTCCCAAAGAGGGAAGGGTATGTACTCAGCCCTCTGAAGGGCCTCCCAAGCCTCGTTGAGCTTTCCTTCGGCCTGGCGGTAGCGGAAGGAGTAAGCGGACTTCACAGCCTCTTCGAAGAGCTCCTCCGCACGGCTTATGTCGTAGCCCCCCTCCCGCATAGTCATCATCCTCTCAAGCAGTTTTCTTAGGTTCTTTATCGTTCTTCTGTGCTGCTCACCCGCGCGCTGGAGGATCTCTCTGGCCTTCTTTGAGAGCTTACTTGAGCGCAGAAGACTGCCTCCCACCAGCTCCCTCTCCGCCTCCTTCAGGTAGAGGAGCGCATCGTCTAGGTTTATCTCCTCTGAGACCTCCATCACCACTTCCTCTTCCTCTGTCATCACCTTCACCCTTTAAATCCCCCTGTAGGGCTCAAACTCTTCATCTATCTCCACCTTCATCTTCTGCATTCTTCTCTTAACATCGATTATCTCCTCAAGCAGGGTCTCCTTCTTCCACAGGATTAGGTGTAGCAGTCCCAGGCCAAACAGTGGGTAGAGCAGGAGAAGGGATATTGTGGGCAACCCCCCGGGGAGGGGGGTGAGAAGGTTCTTTATGAAGTAGGAGGAGCCCACTTCAAAGATACCGGGGACAGATACCAGTATGAGATATACAAGGGGGCCGAGAAGAGAGATGATAAGTGTGGAGGCGTAAAGAAGTCCCCTGCTGCTGTCAACATGGTCCAGACCTAAAGTGTCCAGTATCTCCTCGTCGCTCTTCTCCGGCTCCTCCTCTCTGTAGACGCGGTAGAGCCTCCACCCCATGTAGTACCTGTGATAACCCATTGTGATCCAGATGACCAGGGGCAGGACCACTATGAGAGAAACAGCTACGGTGAACTCAGCGATGTTATAGCTCCCCACGGAATAGGTGGAGAGGGGAATGGTCATTATGGAGCCAGCCAGTGCGATCACAGCTGCGCCCAGCATCATATGGAAGGCGATGTGTGTGAGGCCGTAACGGTAGATGAGATATAGGATGCTAAGGAAAGCCAACAGGAATATAACTATGAGGACCCCGCCCCCCCGGTAGGAGAGGGTCGGGTATCTGGCGACGAAGCTCTTGGTGATGTGATTGTTCCCCTCCCCAAGGTCGAAATTGAGTGGGTTCGCCTCGTAGACGCTGTCGTCAGGGTCTATGAGGAAGGTTATTGTGTGCTCCTCCTCCCCCCTATACCATTTAACCTCCGGAAGCTCCACCTTTATCTCCTCTTCGGTGCTTACAACGCCCCCAGAGGGGTTGAGGGAGCCCAAAAGGAGTGACTCAACCTGCTTTCCGTCCAGATAGATGTTCACTCTGAAGTTGCCTGAGGGCTTGAGCCCTTCGGCCCTTATCCTGAAGGAGACGGTTGCTTCCCCTCCCCCTATGCTCCTCTTGACTACTATGTCGGAGCGGCTGATGAAGAGGTCTACGTAAACCGCCCGGAAGTTCATGTAGATGTTCTCCGAGTAGAGATTGTCCGAGGAGGTTATTGTTATGGGGACAAGTGCCACTCCCGAGTAGTATCTGAGCTCTCGGGGTGCTGTCACATAGAGCTCAACGTCCTTCTTCTCAAGAATGCGGTTGAAGCCCAGGGTGCTGGCGCTCAAGGCAACGGTCCATCCTGGGTATTCAGAGGCGTTGCCCAACCTGAGGTTCACGATCCTGGGGAGCTCACCGCCATACACGGCATTGCTGCCTACGGAGGGGAGGTTCATTATATAAAGAGTGACCACGCTCATCCTTCCGAGGTCAACGTCTGTGGAGGTGACGTTGTAGTAATAGGGGACAACAAGGCCCGTAAGCTTTCCGGGGGTCTGAGGGAGCCCATCGGATGTCACGGGCACCACATCTAAGGTCATGACCTCGTTGTAGCGCGGCACGTCCACCAGAAGCGGCGTCACTCCAACTGTGAGAAGGACCTCGCCGAAAGGCTGAACTTCTATTGCCTCCCCTCCCCCCTCCACCCATCTTCTGTACCTGTCATCTCCTGTGAACATGAGAGAGATGCCGTCCACCCCATTCCCCAGGTTGGAGATTCTCAAAGTGGCCTCTGTCCTCTGCCCCGGGAAGAGGTAGAGGGATGATGATGGCCCGTAGGCCCTTGCCCTGTGCAACTGCTCAACGATACAGTGCACATCCCGGGAGAGGAATTTGGAGGGGGTAGAGGTCGGGGTGACCTTTAGGGAGATGGTGATGTTTGTGCCGGCTACGATATTGAGCCTCTTGAGGTCGGCTAGACTGGAGGCCTCCTCTATCCCCGGGGCAGTTACGTTAATGAGGATAATGGCTGTTCCAAGTGGTGGGAGGGTTACGCTCCCTGCACCCCCCACCGTGCAAGTGGCGCTCCAGTTTGAGGGCACCCCTATGAGGCCCACTTCAAAGGTCTCGTTGTAGTTCCCTGTGTTGGTGAGAAGGAATGAGAAGCTCACCCCCGAGCCCGGCAGGATGCTCTTTGTAGTGATGTCCAGGGGGATCAACTGGGTGTCAAGGACCCTCAAGACGGTTATCTTGAGGGTGGAGGAGGCGTTCACCCGCGGGTCCGTGACGGAGATGCCCCGCAGGGTGAAGACGTACTCCCTGTCTGCTACGGCATCCTCAGGGCAGAGTATGGTGAGGGTGAGGTCCCCACCCTGGGAGGGTAGAAGGTCTAGGTATGTCTGTGTCAGCTGCACCACCCACCCCTCAGTCCCGCTGCTTATGACCTCAAATATGAAGCCATCCCTCACGTTCCCCATGTTCACAGCGGTGAAGTTGAAGTTTCTTCTCTCCCCCGGATAGAGAACGGCTTCGAGTTCGGGAGGCTCAATCTTGAGGCTGAGCCCTTCCTTCACGTACACTCTCAAAGAGGAGACGTTCTCCACGATGGGGTCCGCTCCGGAGTAGGCCTTAAGGAAGATGTCGCAGTAGGAGCCAACCTCAAGGCCCAGAGGGGGCCTGACAAGCACCGAGACAAGGGAGAAGAAGTCCGTGTCGGAGGGGTGGAAACCAGCCGGGGTAAGGTAGGGTGTGGAGGACGTACCGTTTATCATCACCTCCCACTCTTCACCACTCTCTGCCTCATACCATACCTCTAGGCGGAAGTAGTCAACCCCGTTCCCTGTATTGGTGACGTTGAAGAAGACCTCAAGATACTCCCCAGGAGTGGCCTCCTGACCGTCCGGGATGCCGTTTGAGTTGGTGTCCCTGCGGTCGGTAATCTCCGGGAAGACAAGGACGGAGCGGCTCTGGTTTATGTGCACCGTTGCCACCCCGAAGGAGGGTAGCTCAACCCCGAAATCATCCCCATCCCCTGAGGTTGTGGCGGTTATGTTGACGGTGCAACGCCCGTGGTAGGGTCTCTCCGGGACTATGACCTGGAGGTGAATGGAACTGTCCCATTCACCCCCCTTCAGGTAGAGGGACTCCACCGAGAGACCTGCAGAGTACCTCTTGGACTCACTGGAGTTCCAGCCACTGATCCATGCGGGATAGAATCTCACATTCTTAACCGAGAGGTTGATCATCACGTAGGGGGAGCTGGTAGGGTTCTCTCTGTTGTCCACACCTCTCACAGAGATGTTGAAAAGGACTCTCTGGGAGGTGTTCAAGGGGTTAAGGTAGGCCTCCTCGGGCCTCACCATAACCTCCACCGTATATATGAGAGAGACCCTTGTGTACGCTATAGCGGAATTCTGAACTCCAGAGGAGAGGCTCTCCGCCCTAAGGGTGAGAAGGCCTATAGCTCCGTAGAAGGTCCTCATCTCCACCCTTCTGTCGTATATGAGGGGAGGTATCCTTATCATCGCCCTCACGTAAACCTCCTCCCCCGGGGCCACGGTGGAGGTGTACTCCCCATCCAGCAGGGATGCGGGCCACCAGCTCTGATTGAAAAGCGTCAGGTGATACTTGTCCGGGATGTTGCCCGTGTTCCTCACTCGGAAGGTGTATATAAGCGGCGGTCCTCCGGGGACACCTTCCATCATGGGGGGCGCGACAACCTCTACAGAGTATATCTCCTGGGTGAAAACTAGAACGTACTCCTCCGCCCTCACGCTGCTGTTGTCCTCCTTCACCGCTGTTATATTTATCCTGTCAAGAGAGGAGGTGAGGGCGTCCTCGGGGACATTTACGTTGAAGTAGATGGGCGTCGAGGAGGTTCCTGGGGTGATGTTTACAAGCGTCCCCTGAATGGGGTTTACGGGTATGAGCCACCCGTGTGAGGAGGTTATGGTATAGGTCACATTTATGGGGCTCTCGCCCCTGTTTCTCACGCTGAAGGAGAAGGGGAGGAATCCGGGGTCAAGGGTGGAGGAGCCGGGGGGTATGACCTGCTCCCTTGGGCCCTCTATGTTGATCTCTATGAGCATGGATGCCCTGGCCACGATATGGACAGTGATCTTCAAGGTGTTGTTGGTGAGGTTGTCGTCCGAGTACTGGATGGTGACGTTCAGGATGTACCAGCCGGGGGTAGCGTTCCACCCGACGAAGGTGGCTCTCGTCTCGTTGCCTGGGAAGAGGAGGGTCCCGGCAGGTACCATTGCTAGCTCGCTGTAGGTTGTGTTCAGCGGGTCTGTGGTGGTGTGTACCGTGAGGGAGACGTAAACAGTGGTGTTGAAGGTCTCGTTGCCCGTGTTCTTGAGCGAGATTATCACGTTCTGCCTGCCCTCGGGATATGTGCCCCCGTCGGAGTGTGAGAGGAAGGATGTCACGGCTACATCCGCCCCCGGGGAGCGAAGAGAGAAGGTGCCCTCAGCTCCCGTGGGGGGGTTGCCGCCCATGATAACGTTGGTTGCGGGGAGGGTGAGGAGGATAAATAGTATCATCTGGAGGAGGGCTCTCCCTGCCAAGTCCTCTGATCTCATTGTAACACCTGAAGCGCCCTCTAATGGGGCGCATCATTTATAACTTTTGTTGTTACTTTTGCTTCTACCGAGCGGGGTGGGGGGGTATTTTAAGGGGGGATTAAGCTTTTTTAGAACCCTCTCTTACATCAAACCTGTGAAGCTCTTAGCGCTTACCGGGACCCCGGGGACGGGGAAGAGCACTGTGGGGGAGATTCTCAAGGGAAAGGGCTACCGAGTGGTGGACCTGAACGCACTGATCAAGGAGATGAACTTGGCTGAGGGGTGGGACGAGGAGCGTATGAGCCTCATTGTGGACACCGATAGGCTTAAGGAGAGACTTGAGGGGTTCCTTCAGGAGGGTACTATTGTAGAGGGACACCTCTCCCACCACCTCAGCCCCATGGTGTGCGTGGTCCTTCGCACCTCCCCTAAGGTCCTGTTCGGAAGGCTTGTTGAGAGAGGCTACGGCGAGAGGAAGGCCCGGGAGAACGCCGAGGCGGAGGCTTTGGGCTTAATAACTGCCGAAGCACTCCAGATGGGGCTTGAAGTCTACGAGGTGGACACAACATCTCTCCCCCCTCCCCGGGCGGCGGAGGTGGTGGAGAGGATATACAGAATAAGGTTGCTGGGGGAGGGGGAGGCGGTTGAGCTTGAGCCCCTCCGGGGTGGGAGGATAGACTACCTTGAGGAGGTGCTAGAATGGTACTGAACAAATACCGGAAGCAGGCGGACACGATCCTCCTGCCGCTCGCCAGGAAGCTTAAAGGTGTGAGCCCTAATGCGCTGTCGGCTGCCTCCCTTCTCTTCGCCGTCCTGGCTGCCCTCTTTTTTTACTTCTCTTCGCGATACACTTTCTCCTTTATCGGAGAGGGGGGGGAGCCCCTCCCCTGGCTTCTAGTTGCGGGCTCCGTCATGGTCATGCTAAATGGACTCTTCGATGCCCTGGACGGGAAGGTGGCCAGGCTCACAGGAAGAGCCTCTGAGGTGGGGGACTTCTTAGACCACGTGATAGATAGACTCGCCGACATCATCATGGTGGGAGGGTTGGCTTACACCCCTTACACTAACAGAACGCTGGGCCTGACTGCTGTTATCTTCATGCTCGTCGTTAGTTACATGGGAACCCAGGCTCAGGCCCTTGGCTGCGGGAGGAACTACAGGGGAATAATGGGAAGGGCGGAGAGGCTGGTCCTCCTCATGATTATTCCGCCTCTTCAGGTGGCCTTTCTCTCCCGGGGGGCTTCTGGAGAGCTACCCTACATTCACCTCACACTGATAGACCTTCTTATGTATATACTTCTTGTGGGCAGTGCCCTCACAGCCCTGCAGAGGGGGGTGGATACCTACAGGGAGCTTAAAGAGAGGGAAAGCGGCGAATGAGGCGCAATCACACAAAAAACTTTATATATGGGAATATGATTGAGAGACATGCTGTTTCAGCCGTCGGCTGAAACAGGATGGGTCAGGGTTAGGAAAGAGTGCATCCCATCCCCTTTGACGTGTTTTTTCCTAACCCGCCCGCACCCCTTTTATCATTGCCCACTTTCCAGTTCGCCCCCGTTCATCCCCAGGAGGTTCCTTCTAGAGAAGATCCTCTCCGCCTCCTCCCGGCTTAATATTCCCTTCTCAACGGCCAGATCCTTCACGGGCTTTCCCGTCTGAAGGGACTCCTTGGCGAGCTCCGCCGCCTTCATGTACCCTATGTGTGGCGTCAGGAGGGTGGCTAGGGAAGGGTTCCTTTCAAGGTAAGCCCTGCACCTCTCCCTGTTAGCCTCAAGCCTCTCTATAGCCCTCTCCCGGAAGACGGGGAGGAAGTTTACCAGAAGCTGGATCATTTCCAGGGTGTCGTTGGCGATCATGGGGATCATAACGTTAAGCTCCATCTGACCCGCCCCGGAGGCCATGAGCACCCCCTGGTAGAGGCCGTGGATGTGGTAGCAGACCATGTTGAGGCACTCGGCCATAACGGGGTTCACCTTCCCCGGCATTATGGACGAGCCGGGTTGCACCGCCGGAAGAGTGATCTCCGCAAGCCCTGTTGTAGGGCCCGAGGAGAGGAGTCTCAGATCGCTGGCTATCCTGCCGAGCTCCGTTGCAACGTGGTTCACCGCTCCCGCCAAAGAGAGCATCCTCCCCGTGCTCTGAAGCCCCTCCAAGGGGAGGGGATTGGGCCTGAAGTCTACTCCGGTTATCTCCCTCAAGTGCTCAAAGAGCCTCTCCCTGAAGCCCTCTCGGGTATTGACGCCTGTTCCTACGGCATTCCCTCCCAGGGGCAGCTCCTTGAGGCCCTCCCTTGCCCTCTCAAGCTCGCCTGAGCACCTCCTCAAGGAGAGGGCATAGGCCTTAAGCTCCATCCCCAAGGTGACCGGCATGGCGTCCATGAGGTGGGTCCTTCCCGATTTCAGGACGTCTTTCAGTTCCTCCGCCTTCTTCTCCAGGGTGTCTATAAGCTCACGAAGGACCTTAAGGAGCTCACCGCTGAGCCTGTAGGCTGCCATCTGAGAGGCAGAGGGATAGGTGTCATTGGTGGACTGGCCCATGTTCACGTGGTCATTGGGGGAGATTATGTCGTATCTTCCCATATCTTCCCCAAGGAGCTGAAGGGCCCTGTTTGTTATTACCTCGTTCACATTCATATTGGTGGAGGTCCCTGCACCTGCCTGGAAGCGGTCCACCACGAAGTTCTCCCAGTGCTTTCCTTCTAGTATCTCCTGGGTAGCCTGGATGATAGCTTCGGCTACACTCTCTTCAAGCGATCCCAGGTCCCTGTTGGCCTTGGCACAAGCCAGCTTGATCTCAGCGTAGGCTCTCAAGATGCCTTCGTGATTCCTCAGCCCTGAGACGGGGAAGTTCTCCATGGCCCTCAGCGTCTGAATGCCCCAGAGGACCCCAGAGGGGACCTTCCTTCTGCCAAGAGGGTCTCTTTCCTCTCTGGACCCCATCGTGTTAGCCTCCTTTACACAGACAAAGGTTTTGTTTTTTTAACTTTATGGGTTAGAAAACCATTTAATCTTGGGAGCAATTATCTCACCCGGCGGTGATAGTTTGCCAGATGAGAGCTCAATTGATGATGAGCTTCAAGGTGCGAGGCTTTTGAGACAGGGAAAGGTGAAGGATGTCTACGAGGTGGAAGGAGGGGAATACCTCCTCTTCCGCTTTAGCAACAGGATATCAGTCTTTGATAAGGTGATACCCTCGGAGATCCCCCGCAAAGGTGAGACCCTCTGCCGCACCTCCGCCTTCTGGTTCAGGAAAGCAGAGAGAATGGGATACAGAACACATTTTATCGAGTGCCCGACGGCTTCCACTATGAAGGTGAAAAGGGTTGAGGTGATCCGGGACTACACCCGTATCACCCCCTCCACCCGCTCGTTCCTTGTACCTTTGGAGTTCATTGCTAGATACTACGTGGCAGGCTCGCTCCACGACAGATTGAAGAAGGGCAAGATCACCCCCGGGGAGCTGGGATTCGGCAGAATGCCTGAGTATGGCGAGAGGCTCCCGGAACCCTTCGTGGAGGTGACAACGAAGCTTGAGGAACATGACAGACCGGTAACCCTAAAAGAGGCCCTTCAGATGTCCTCTCTGAGCCGAGAGGAGTACGAGGATATAGTGGAGATAATTCTGAAGGTGGATGAGGAGATAGAGAGGGCCGCTTCGAGGGGGGGCCTGATCCATGTGGACGGCAAGAAGGAGTTTGGAATGGACTCTGACAGAAGGCCCATGCTGGTTGACACCTTCGGGACAGCGGACGAGGACCGCTTCTGGGACAGAAGGCTCTACGACGAGGGCAAGTTCGTGGAGCTCTCAAAGGAGTTTGTGAGGCAGCACTACAGGGAGATAGGCTACCACGAGGAGCTCATGAGGGCCCGGGAGAGGGGAGAGAAGGAACCTGAGATACCGCCCCTGCCAGAGGAGAAAGTGGAAGAGGTGAGCAGGATATATATAGAGCTATACGAGAGGCTGACGGGAGAGAAGTTCTGAGAGGTGAGCAGAATATTCCCCATACTCCACTTCATTAGGGACCCAAGCGGGGAACACCCGCTAAAGCTTGAGATACTCCTGGAGAGCGTGGAGAGGCTCATCCTGCACGAGGAGACCATACCGGAGAACTTAGAGGAGCTCAGGGAGTCCTTCCGCCGTTCTTCTTACTTCTGGCACCCCATAATAGTTGACAGGGAGAGCAGGGTGGTCTTGGATGGGATGCACCGGGTAGCATCGCTGAGGGAGATGGGTTACCGCTACATACCGATCCTCACAATAGACGCCATGGATCCCCACGTCAGGCTTGAGAGGTGGATACGCTGTTACGCCCTGAGCGGGGACGTCAACATTCCCCGGGTCATCGAGGAGGGAGGTTTCACTCCGGAGGTGGAATGCAGAGGTGAGGGGGAGAAGCTGATCAGGAAGGCCTCTTTAAGAGAGCCCCCCCGGGGGGAGTTCAGGGTAATAGACACTTTTGGGGGAGTGATGTACAGGCTTGAGGTCTCCTCGGAGGACCCAGTTGAGGTGTACTCCAAGATAAGGGGTCTTGAGTTGACTCTGGAGGAGGAGGCGGGGGAGACCAGATATTCCACAGAGTCTTCCATGCTGGAGGGCTTCAGGATGCAGGGCCTCTCAACCTTCGTGGTTCCTCCCCGCCTCACCAAGGAAGAGGTGTTCCAGGCCGCCCGGGAGGGCAAGCTCTTCTGTCCCAAGGCCACCAGATTCGTTCTGCCGGTGAGGGTGATGTTCGTCAACACTCCCATATACCTCCTTGAGGAGAGTGAGATGGACTGGGAGGAGAGGAACAGGATACACTATATGGTGCTCAGGCAGAGGAGGCTTTTCAAGATAGAGGGAAATGTAGACATCGACAGGAGGTATGAGGAGCCTTATCTCTACCTCTTTGAGTGAGGGAGTGCATGCTGGCTGAACCAACGGTAGTGATATACGGGATCGAGGGGTACACCCCTGCGGTGGAGCCTCCACTGAGAAGGAGGCTTAAAGAGATGGAGAGGAGGGAAGACCTCCTGAAGGTGCAGTGGAGGATATTGAGGGAGGAAGGGAGGCTTATAGTCATAATTATGCACCTCAAAGAGAGGGACGTCAGGCCCCTTGCAAGGAGGTTTGAGGGGGAGATAAACAGCCTCATGGAGGGGAGAGGGGAGAGGTGCAGGCTGAAAATGATGCTCACCGCTACAATAACAAGGCCCATACCCACCCCTGAGGACCAGTACCTCCTGGAGAGGTTCTACAGGATAGTTAAGGAGAGGAGGGAGAAGCCTCTCGATGGAAGCCGCTCCACGCCGGAGGGGGTTGGGGAGGAGGGGCTTTTAATCATCTACTACCTGTACATGCTTGGGAGGAGGGAGGAGAGGGAGGTTGTTGAGGACCTCTACCCCATCTTCCAGCTTGAACCCTCAGAGGTGAAGAGGATCCTGGAGGTGCTCCTTGAAAAGGGACTAGTCAGAAGGGAGGGAGAGAGATACCGCCTTACCTGGGAAGGCTTAAGCCTCATAGAGGAGCTATCAAGCGAGCTCTTCGCTCTTGCGGAGAAGGAGGTGAATCTTGAGATAACCAGATATCTTCTCGCCCCCACAGGCAGGATAGAGGAGTTCCGTTGGGAGGATGCTGTGGAGGACCTCATCTCCTCCGGCGTCTCCTTAAAGGACGCCGTAAGATGCGTAAAAGCCGCCCTTCACAACCTGCCGGAGGGCGGCTACATCCCGGTGAGGTACCTCCAGTGGGAGCTCAAACAGGCGCTGGATGCCCTGGACCCCACAGGGAGGTTGAGCACCAAATACACCTTCTTCAAGCAGCCGCAGGAGTATCTCACGGTGGAGAGGGAGGGTAGAAGATACCCTCTCACCGAGGAGGTACTGGTGGAGGAGGTCCTAAAGCGCCTCCCTCAGGGAAGGTATCTCTGCTCCAGTGAGGTCTTGGAGAACATGATAAAGCACCTAAGCAGCGTGATAAGACATACGCATATGGAGACGGTGCCCACCTCCTTCCTTCAGGAGGATCAGGAGATTATCCTTCCATACGAGGAGCTTGTGGAGACAATAGAAGGTTTCCTGAAGCGCTACCTTCCTTACCGGGAGCTAACCCGGGGCAGAGAACCACCCGAGGCCGCCATGGTGGTCCTTAAGGACTCCATGCACTATTTCCACCGCACACTAGTCCTTCTGGAAACCGACCCTGAGACCGCCCTGAAATATCTGCTCAAAGCCTTCAAGACCCTCACGGAGGCGGAGCTTCTCTCCTCCGGGGTACACCCCACTTTCAGTATGTCAAAGAATCTGAAGATGCTGCTGAACCTCCTTGAGAGGAGCGGCGTAAGGGAGACCACAGAGCTCTACTCCGGCGTGCTCTCCCTCTACCGCAGGTACAAGCGCAAAAGGACGATTCTTGAGAGGGACGAGGACCTTATTGCCCGGGGGCAGTCCAGGGCCAAGGAGCTTGAGCTATACCTGAGGTCTAAAGGCGCCTGAGGACGAAGGCTCTGTGCCCTATGGAGTAGGGTTTGAGCGACCTTTCATCCAGAATCTCAAAGACGTCAAGAAGGCGCCTTCGCACCTCGCTGTAGATCCTGTCGGCCGGGGCGGTCACATCAACGCTTCTGGCCTTCAGCATGAGATATGCCAGTCCATCTTTCTTAAGAAAGAGTGATGAGTTCTTCAGGAGGATGTCAACCTGGTTCTTCTGGGCGATGTCCTGGTAGATGATCTCAACCTTCGGGGGGAGAAGATCAGCGTAGCTCTCAGGTCTCGCCGCGTCGGCGAGAATGGGATAGAGGTTCCTCCTCACCGTGGAGAGGGCTGTGAACTTCCTTATAGCCTCTGGGGAGATCTCAACGCCGTATATCTGCCCCCCCACGCAGATGTCCGATATGTGAGAGGCCGTTGTCCCCTGGGCAACCCCCAGGTAAAGAACGGAGTTCCTCTCGGCGAATGGGAAGATGGTGCCTCCTTTGAGAAGGTAGGCAGCCAGCTTACTGCGGGAGGGGTTCCACTCCCTCCAGGTCCCTCCCTCCGTTTCATAGTACCTCTCCCCGTACACGGGGACATCCCCCCAGATGCTGAAAGTGAAGGCCCTTCTCCCCTCTAGTTTCACTCTATCCGTGAGGAATCTCACATCGGCCATGATGGGAGAATACGGTACCTGTTATATCCCCTTTTCTGTCTTCAGCTCGTCCCAATCTCTGTGGAGGTTGTTTTCATAAAAGTGGCAAAAAGGCCCAAACGATGTTGGAGAAAGATTTAAATTATAGAATCATAACTTGAAATATTGACATTATATAATAAAAGAGGTGAGTGAAGTGCCGGAGAAGTACTACAGGATCACATTGAGAAAAGGAGATGCGGAGGTCACCGTTGAAGGAGTCGAGAAGGAGTTCGTGGAGAGGAAGGCAGAGGAGCTTTTCTATAAAATCTACAGAGAGCGCCAAACCCCGGGAGAGGAGGAAGAGGAGAGTCTGAAGGGTTTCATCCTTCAGAAGGCCCCTGCAAAAGTGAAGGATTACATCCTCATTTTAGCCTATTGGCATCAGTTTGTTGAAGGTAAGGGCGAGTTTAACGCCGGAGCGCTGAAAGAGATCTTCCGGAGAATCAACCTCCCGGCGCCGAGAAACCTCAATGCCTACCTCTACCGTCTCTCCACCCCCGACGAGAAGCTACTTTCAAGGTCTGGGAGAAGAGGCTACTACAACCTTACGGATAGAGGGAAGAGTTACGTTGAGGCGCTCCCCTTAAGGTCCCATAAGGAGAGCTGAGGGCCGAGACGTCCACAACTTTCGCACCACCCCGGAGAAAAGCTTTTGATAAGAGTAGCCGATACGCCAACTATGACAGAGGAAAAAGACGGAGAGCATCCCGTGGCGATGGTGTACGGGAATGCCACGGTGAGCGAGTTGAACGCTGCCATAAGCGATAAGGAGCTGAAGCAGGGGGAGTATGTCTACGTCGAGCACCCTGCCGTGGGCAAGGTCCTTGCACAGCTTCAGGAGATAGAGATCAAATCCAACCTCAGCTTTGAGAGGGCAAGGCAGGCCTTGGAGGGGGAGAAGGTGCCCCTGAGGTGGAGGAGGAGTGGGAGGTTCAGGGTCCTGGGGTATAAGGGCCCCAGGGGAGACCTTCTCCTGCCACCGCTTCCCGTTCCCCCGGGGACGAAGCTCTACAGAGCACCTCCTGAAATGGTCCAGAGGATACTCAACATGAAGAGCTCCAGAGAGGAGGGGGCCCTCATAGGACGACTTGAGGGAACGGAGATAGATGTGATATTGGACATAAACTACATGGTACAGCGCCACATCTCTGTTATAGCGAAGACAGGCTCTGGGAAATCCTATACCGCCGGTGTCATAGTTGAAGAGATGGCTGAGAAGGGCGTCCCCGTGGTGATAATAGACCCTCACGGTGAGTACGTCCAGATGGTCCATCCCAATCTCTCCTGGAAGGATGCGGAGAGGCTCTCAAAGATGGGTCTGATCCCCCGGGGCTATCCGGAAGAGCTGGTCGAGTTCCGCTTCCCCCGGGAGGGATGGAGGGCCCCCGAGGAGGCCTACGTGGTAAAGGAGCTCACCCTGGCCAAGGAGGGCCTCACCCCGGAGGAGATTTTAGAGGCGTTGGGGTTGAGGAGCCCACCGCCTGCGGCCTCTGTTCTCTACAGGGCTGTTGAGGCGGCGAAGAGAGAGAAGGGCTACTTCTACACCATAGACGACCTCATATACCATCTTGAGGCCAGTCCCCAGGGCATCGCATGGGGCCTTATAACCCAGATGGAACACCTAAAGAGTCTCTCCATCTTCAGCAGGGACCCCACACCGCTTGATGAGATTGTCCGGCCGGGGAGGATATCGGTGATCAATCTGAAAGAGAGCACGCCGGAGAGCAGTGGGGTGGGGCTTGCCATACTTCTTAAGAGGCTTTTTGAGGCGAGAAAGAGGGGGCAGATACCTCCCTTCCTTCTCGTCCTGGAAGAGGCCCACAACTTCTGCCCCCAGAGTGGAACCACGTACACCTCAAGGGTGCTCAGAACCCTCTCCTCCGAGGGGAGGAAGTTCGGCCTGGGGCTTCTGGTGGTAACCCAACGGCCTGCTAAGGTGGACAAGAACGTCCTCTCGCAGTGCTCGACTCAGATCGTCATGAAGCTAACCAATCCCCTAGACGTTAAGGCGGCAATATCCTCTGTGGAGGGCCTTGACAGCGCCGCGGCGGATCTCATCCAGCTGCTGCCTGTGGGCCATGCGATAGTGTGCGGTGGCGGGGTTCCCAGGCCCCTTGTGGTGGAGATAAGACCTCGCAGGACGATGCACGGGGGAATGAGCGTTGACGTCATGGGCGAGGTAAGGGCCCGGGGCTGGAAGAGGGATGAAAAGAAGGAGGCGGAGGGGCTCCCCAGCGGTGGAGGAGAGGAGCTGCCCCCCAAAGAGTCTCCAAAGGAGCCACTTCCCTCGGGAGGGGAGGGGGCCCTCCCCAGTGTGGAGAGGAGGGCCCTGCCCCCCGCCCCGGAGGTGAGCGGTGAGGGCGTTTCGGGTGGGGGTTGTGGGGGGAAGAAACCCCGGGAGGGGGCTCCACCCCCGGTGGTCTCGAAACCACAAAGTGATGATGCAGAGGGGGTTAAAGAGACCCTGGAGGGGTCACACCCCTCTGCGAGCCCGAAGCAAGAGGAAGGAGATGTGGAGAAGGTGAAAGAGGCGGGAGAGGAGGTGAGTGAAAGCTCTTCGGAAAGAGGGGACGAGGAGGCGCCAGGGGAGTGAACCCCTTTTCACACTCCTCCAGCCGGACCCGGGACGGAGGATGGGTTTTTATCCCCCCGCTTAAATACCTGTCACCATGAAGTGCTTTTTCTGCCATGAGGCCCTCCGGGACGAGAAGATGGTCCTCTTCAAGACCGAGAGGTTTGCAGTGAGATTTGATTCATACCCTGTGGCGAAGGGACACCTCCTCATCTTCCCCCTACGCCATGTGGAGCGGCTCACCGACCTCACCCCGGGGGAGTGGGTAGAGCTGAGGGGTGTCATGAGAAGAGCGGAGGAGGCCTTGGAGGAGAGATTCCACCCTGATGGGATGAATTGGGGGGTGAACCAGGGGGAGGCTGCAGGTCAGACCGTTCCCCACCTCCACATCCACCTCATCCCCCGCTATCGGGGAGATGTTCCAGACCCCAGAGGGGGCGTTAGGAGGATACTCCCGGGGGGTGGGGAGTTTTAGAAGGGGTTCAGGGGACCCTTCAGCTTATCCAGTGCCCCGCCCTCTCTACGAATATAGCCACCGGGTTGAAGTCATCATCCAGTATAACAACTTGAGAGAAACTGTTTCCGAAGGCTGCCAGAGGTGCGTAGTACTCGCCATAGGAGAGGTCCATGGTGACGAGGAAGGCTCTCTCAAGGCTCAGATTCACCTGGATGGGTGCCCATAGCGCCCATCTATAAGAATCCGTTGCATTCTCATCCGGATAGGTAAAATTCCCCACACTTATGTAGGCGGCATAGATTTTGACAATCTCTTCTGCCTCTCCTTCCACCTCTACTTGAATGGTGCCGTTGAAATACCTGAAGAGAGCATTGCTGAACTCTTTTGCCTCCGCCCTGTAATGGAAATGGGCACGGGTCTTGACCCTCTCCCTCTTTAGGACGTCTATTTTCTCAGAATAGAAATCTATCGTTGTTCTATTTATTATGTTGATCCAGACGTACCCATGATAAGAAGGGGGGTTATAGCCCTCATGTCCCCAATAGAAAAAGGGAGTGAGGTTGAAGTATTCAGAGTAGTTCAGCGACTCTGCCACCTCTATGGCATACTTCTCATCTTCGCTGGTGTAGATCCTCTCAATCACCTTCTCATAGGTGGGCGTGATGGCAATACTGAGCGGATAACTGAGAAGGAGTGCTATAATGGCGAAGGATGTGACAGTGAGGGCGGGTGTGGTCCACTCACTATTTTTAACGGGAGATGGCGCCCCGGAACCGGCAGGATGACCACACACGGCAACTCCGGCTTTGACTATTAGCAACAGGCCCCCCAAGGCGCCGAGGAGCATGAGGGTGGTGAACCTAGTTGAAAGAGAGATGAACCATCCCAGACCACCGCCCAGAAAGCTCATTGTAAACGGAACCAGGAGGAAAGAGGCAGCCAGGACCGTTCCTACGAGGTCACTATAAGAGAAGACCTCGGTCATTTTCAAATCCTGTAAATGGTTTTCAACAACGGCGATGAGCATCAAAACCCAAAGGGCATATATAATCCACATGAACATGATGATCCCGCAAGAAATTGTAGGAGCATCCCCCATGATCAGCACATTGAAGGAAGAGGCATAGGCGAGGGTGAGGGGGGTTTTCGTGGAGAATAGGATGCACTCATACTCATAAGCGAAGGAAAACGTAGCAGGGAGGAGTGATATAAAGTGTGTGAAGAAAAGTATGTTCATAAAAAGGGGAAAGAACATCAGATTGCTGAGGTCCTTCATAGCCTGCGGTCTCCTCCTGCTTAATACTCTTTTAATGAGCCTCTGTTTATACATCAATACAGCAGAGATTATCAGGAAGGAGGGGGGTAGAAGGAAGATTGAAGAGGCATTATACGGCTCTATCCTCAATTCAAACCCCCATTTGAGGGTGAGAAGCAAAAGTAGGGCGTACACCCCTAAGCCAAAAGACATCTGGATCAAAGTGATGCGGAAGAGCCATCGTTCCAGAAGGGCATCTAAAAACTTTCTCACTTCCCATTCCTTATTCCTCTGAGGAGTATGTGTTTTCACAACCTCAGCTGTGTCCCACAGGGGAGAGAGATCGTGCTTCTTGAGGCATTCCTCTATGAGGTTCTCCTCCGGATCCCTTCTTTTTAAAAAACCCATTAGAGGAAGAAAGGGCAAATTTATTCTATTAATAATTTTTGTACTTGCGGTTGAAGTTTGCCAAAAAAGGTGTTTGAAATGCCCATGGACAGAAGGGTTTATCTGGTGGAGGACCGGGATAACCTGTTAGCCAGGATCGTTGAGAGGTGGTGGGAGAGGAAAAAAAGAAAACACCCGGAGGGGAAGGCGGGCCGATGGGACCCCCCCACGGCACATGTCCAGTATTATGTCAATCCCGAAAAGGTCCTCAAGGACCGCGTCAACGTTTATATTGATGCTAAGCGGGGGAGCTTCAGGGGCATTGAAGGCTCCTACAACACCCGTCTCAGCGTGGAGGTGGTCACTGGGGAGATGTCAAGCATTCTGCACACCCGCATCTCCGAGCCCATATACAGAAATTTTGAGAGACGCTTTGAGAGGGAGGGTCTCATGTGGGAGCGAGCCCCCGGGCTGCTCAAGAGGCTCCTTAAAGGAAGGTAGAGCTCACCTCTCGCCTCCCTCCACCCTCACACCCCCCCTCCTTTTCTTTCCCAAGACGATATAATAGACGGACCCCAGAACGAATATGGCGCTGTAGGCGGCAATCACGAGCAGAATCATGATGAGCAGGATGAATTCCCTTATGGAGGGAATGTTCACCGCCATGACCGCCATGAGGCCCATAAGCATGGTCACCGTGGCCTCTATGAAGGCCATGCCAGAGGTGGAGGCAGCATAGGGCACACCCACCTCGGCGCGGAACCTCTTCTCACGCATCCTCTCGGTTATGTGTATGGAGAAGTCGATCCCGATGCCTATCATTATAGAGCCTATAATGGCGGTGAAGAGGTTGAGCTCCCCGGTGAAGGGGGGGTCTGTGGGGTTGATCCACCCCCCGAGCTTGCCGAGGAACCATATCACTGGATACTGCCAGAATATGATGAAGATGATGGGGATGGTGGTTATCATGGCGATCTTCCTGTTCCTGTAGAAGACGTAGAGGAGGAGGAGCACGGAGAAGTAGGATATGGCTGTGCTCAAGACGGAGTTTTCAAGAAGGAGGTTGTTTATGGCCACCAGAACAGGTCCAAAACCGGAGAGTTCAGTGGCGGATATTCCCGGCTTCGTCTCCTCTATCGCTCTGTTTACCTCGTTAACCACCTTCTCTGTGGCCACAACGTCCATGTTGGGCATCATCACGTACATTACCGATTTTGAGTAGTCCTCTTTGACCAGCATACTTGAGAATTCGGGCCCCAGGGAGTTATAGAAGACGTTGATCATGAAAGTGTAGAGGTTCTCCTGAACGGGGAAGGGGAGGTAGAGGTCCTGGGGTATCTTGTGCAAGGCCACCCAGAAGCTTCTCCCCACAAGGGAGCTGACAAGGGTCTCGATGTAGTAGGCTAGGGTCTCATTGACCTCCCTTATCCTATCCATCACCTCCTGATAGGCGGAGTTGTTTGTGAAATCGGGCACCTCAACCATCTTCAGTATGTCCACGACGGATATGGCTGTGGCGTTCTCTATCCCCTCCACCCCCGCCTCACCGTTGACCCTGCTCTCCAGGGCATCTATCCTGTCCAAAATTGAGAGGTCCTTCATGGAGTCGGTGAGTATATCGTCCCTCCCGTCGCCGTCCGTGTCTCTTG
>Ga0164318_10001227_pt1 | contig 22412 bp, 18 predicted proteins | sample GuaBasSedimGuay9_FD_113734 | JGI IMG/M metagenome (GOLD analysis project Ga0164318, IMG submission 113734) | Subseafloor sediment microbial communities from Guaymas Basin, Gulf of California, Mexico - Guay9, Core 4571-4, 0-3 cm | ecosystem: Environmental > Aquatic > Marine > Hydrothermal vents... | reverse complement strand
CTTTAAGTAATTCTGTTGCGGAATCCCTTAAAAAAAACAGGAAGAAAACACCCACTTCTAAGGAATTGATTAAAGGTATTCTTCAAAGTGATAAAACCGCATTAAGTAGGGCTATTACTCTAGTTGAAAGCACTGCTGTAAAACATCAAAACCAAGCCAAAGAAGTAATTGAAGCTTGCTTAACTCACGCTAATAAATCTATCAGAATTGGTATTACTGGAGTTCCTGGTGTTGGAAAAAGCACATTTATTGAACAGTTTGGAAAACTCATTGTAAATAGCAATCATAAAGTAGCTGTTTTGGCAGTTGACCCAAGTAGTACTATTAGCGGCGGAAGTATTCTAGGAGATAAAACCAGAATGGAAGAGTTGGTAAATGAGCCCAATGCTTTTATTAGACCCTCTGCCTCTGGTGATTCACTTGGCGGTGTGGCAAGAAAAACTCGGGAAGCTATCATTTTATGTGAAGCGGCAGGTTACGATATTATTTTAATTGAAACCGTTGGTGTTGGTCAAAGTGAAACGGCAGTACACTCTATGACCGATTTCTTTTTATTATTAAAATTAGCTGGTGCAGGTGATGAACTTCAGGGAATTAAACGCGGTATTATGGAAATGGCAGATGGTATTGCAATTAACAAAGCAGACGGAGAAAACATGAAAGCTGCTAAACTAGCCAAATCTGAATTTAATCGTGCTCTCCACCTCTACCCTTCTAAAGGACACAATTGGATGCCAAAAACACTTACTTGTAGCGCTATAAAAAATGAAGGTATTTCTGAAATTTGGGATTTAATTTCTGAATATATTTCCACTACAAAAGAGAATGGATATTTTCAACAAAAACGAAAAGATCAAAACAAATTTTGGTTACTTCAGACTATTGAAAGTACTTTAAAAAGTGATTTTTATAATCATCCAAAAGTAAAATTGGAACTAGAAAAACAAATGCGGTTATTGAGTGACAATAAAACGACACCTTTTGAAGCGGCTGAGATTTTGCTTGGATTGAAAAGATTCTGAGTCAACACTTCGACTCCACTCATTGACCACACTTCGACAAGCTCAGTGTGGCAGTAATTGTGAGTTAAAAACTCTCTTTAAACCATTTTACTTGTGCCTTCACTCCTTCCAATAAGGTAGTTTGCGGATTGTAATTTAATAATCTTCTAGCTTTATCAATATTTGCTAATGTTCTGGATTGATCACCAGGACGTGCTGAAATGTGATTCATTTTAATTTTAAGACCTAATACTTTTTCAACTGCTTCTATCCCTTCAGCTGTGGTGTTTTCTTTATCAATTCCTAAGTTAATAATTTCGCCGTTACATTCATTTTCTTTTCCTATAACACTAACAATACCATCGATTATATCTTGCACATAAGTAAAGCTTCTTAGGTGTTGTTTACTTCCTTCATATAAGGGGAATTCTTTATTATTTAACCCGCAATCTATCAATCTCGTATACATTTTATCTGGACGTTCTCTTGGCCCGTATACCGAGTATAATCGTAATGAAGTCCCTTTTAATAAATTTCTTCGGGTATAAGCCAAAACTAATTGTTCTGCTGCTAATTTGGTGACACCATACCATGAAGCTGGCAATGGAGCTTCATCTTCAGAAAGAGTTGCTTCTAAACCGTAAATAGATGAAGTTGCAATATTGATAAAATAAGGCCTGTTATCTAAACTCTCAATCCAATTTAAAAGTTGCTGTGTAGCAATGAAATTATTAGTTAAATAATCTTCAAATGAAGAAGCTGCAGAAATTCCAGGATGCCCAGAAAAGTGAACTATATAATCAATATCAGACGGTAAATTTTTAGCTAAATCATCTGTACGAAGATCAAGCTTCAATATTTTAATATTTTTTTCTAATAACGTTTTGGCATTTAATTCTTTAAGGGAAACATCGTAATAAGGTGAATAATTATCTAAACCTAATACTTCAAAACCCAAATCTTTAAAACGTTCAGCAGTATGTGATCCAATAAAACCTGCCGCTCCTGTTATTAAAACCTTCATATTTTTTTTACTTTCAACAAAAATAACACCTTTTTTAAGCATTTATTTTAAAATAGAATGTTTATTAAAAAATAAATACTTTTGTAAAAATTATTAGCCAACATTTTATGTCCGAATTCACCGTTTTAGTTCCCGTTTATAATGAAGAAGAAAACCTTGAGCGAGTTGAAAAAGAAATGCTAGCTTTTATTGAAATTGCTTCTAAAAAAACTAGCATTCTTTTTGTAAATGATGGATCAAAAGACAATAGTCAGCAAATCATAGAGAACATTTGTAAAAGAAATGATGATTTTCATTTTATCAACTTTAAAGAGAATAGAGGATTAAGTGCAGCCATAAAAGCTGGATTTGATAATGTAGATACTCCTTTAGTGGGTTATATAGATTCCGATTTACAAACTACCCCAAATGATTTTAATTTGCTTTTAGATAAAATTGGTGAATACGATTTAGTAACAGGTGTACGTGCCAATAGAAAAGATTCTTTTGTGAAAAATATGTCTTCTACTATTGCTAACGGAATCCGTCGTGCATTTACTCACGATGGAATGGACGATACTGGCTGTCCTCTTAAAGTTATTAAAACTGATTATGCTAAAAAAATCCCTATGTTTAAAGGATTGCACCGTTTTTTACCTGCTATGATTTTATTGCAAAACGGTAAAATATTACAAGTTCCTGTTCAACATTTTCCGAGAATAGCGGGTACTGCAAAATTTGGTGTTTGGAATAGATTAGTAGGTCCTCTTATGGATTGTTTTGCATATTTATGGATGAAGAAAAAGTATATTAATTACGAAGTGAAAAATAAAGGGTGAAAGACTGGATTATTTATAGCATAGGTTTTTTAGCTCAAATTCTTTTCTCTGGAAGATTATTTATTCAATGGATTGTTTCAGAAAAAAATAAGAGGGTAATTACTCCTACCATATTTTGGAAATTAAGCTTGTTAGCATCATTTCTGCTCTTTGTGTATGGATATCTTAGAGATGATTTTGCAATTATGCTTGGGCAAACATTGACTTATTTTATTTATATCAGAAACCTCCAATTACAGGGCGAATGGCAAAAATCGCCCAAATGGTTTCGCCTTTTCCTAATGATATTCCCTGTTTTAATAGTAATATATGCTTACAATAACGGAGAATATGATGTTCAACAATTGTTAAACAATGAAGATATTCCTCTTTGGTTAATGATACTTGGAATAGTTTCTCAAGTCTTATTTACTTTTCGTTTTATTTACCAATGGATTTATTCTGAAAAAACAAAAACATCACAGCTCCCTATTGGATTCTGGCGCTTAAGTGTATTAGGAGCTTCACTAATATTAACTTATGCTGTTTTTAGAGAAGATCCTGTACTTTTAGTAGGTCACGGAGCTGGGTTAATTATTTATATCCGAAATATATATATCTGGAAAAAACAAGTTGATGAAGTCAATTAAAAACAACTATATTCTATTATTAATATCCACATGTCTTGCAATATTTTTTGTGAATTTAGATGCTTTGTATGTGAACATCATGGAAGCTCGAAATTTTATTACAGCCCGTGAAATGTTACAAGATGGCAACTGGATACTCACTACATTAAATGGAGAGCCCCGCTACCAAAAACCACCACTTCCTACATGGTTAACTGCAATTTCCGCAAGTATTTTTGGCTTAAAAAACTTATTCGCATTACGCCTTCCTGCTGCTTTAATCACTATTGTTTTGGTGTTATTTTCATTTAAAACAGCAATTAAGTTTACCCAAAATACATCTTATGCTTTCATTAGCTCTCTAATTCTATCTACATCATTTTATGTAGTTTTTGCTGGAAGAAACGGACAATGGGATATTTTTACTCATGGGTTTATGATGGTCTGTATCTATCAATTATTTCTGTTTTTTACTTCGGAAGAAAGAAAATACCAAAGGGTTCTTATTGCTGGTTTATTTTTTGGGTTGTCGTTTATGAGTAAAGGACCAGTTTCTTTATATGCGTTGCTCCTTCCCTTTTTAATTTCTTTTGGAATAGTATATAAATTCAAAAACATTAATTCTAGACTCATCCCATTACTTTTATTTTTTATAGTAGGATTAATACTTTCGGGATGGTGGCATTGGTATACTTATACATTTGACCCTCAAGCTGTATTAGCTATTACAAAAAAAGAAACTTCTAACTGGACAGGTTATAATGTGCGTCCGTTTTATTATTACTGGAGCTTTTTTACACAAAGTGGTATTTGGACTATCCCAGCATTCATTAGCTTGTTATATCCGTATTTAAAAAATAGAGTTTTCAATAAGAAAGCATATCTATTTACCTTTTTATGGACCATGATTTCAGTTGTATTACTTTCAATTATTCCTGAAAAAAAATCGAGATATTTACTTCCTGTTCTTATTCCTTTGGCTTTAAATACCGGTTTTTATATTGAGTATTTAATCAGAAAGTTTAAAGAATTAAAAGACAAAAGAGAAACAATACCTGTGTATTTTAATTTTGGATTAATTGCAACAATCGGGTTGGCTTTCCCTATTGGCGGATACCTTTATTTAAAAGATTCACTTTCTGAAAATCGGATTTGGTTTGGATTATTATCACTTTCTCTATTTAGTATAGGGTTTTTAATTATTCGATTTCTTCTTCAGAAAAATATAGAAAAAGTATTTTACCTAACCATCACATTTATAGTTGCAGTTATTTTCTTCGGAATGCCTATGGCAAAATCCCTAACTGTAAATCCTGAGTTTAATAGTTTAGAAAACCTGAATACCTGGCAGGCTGAAACTAATAATGAAGTGTATGATTATAGTGGTTTCACACCTGAAATGATTTGGGCTTATGGAAAACCTATTAAAATTTTGACTAAAAACGAAGTTACCCATTTCCCTGAACAATCAAGTTTTGGTGTGTTGGTTTCTGAAGGTCAACAAAAATCATTTTTAATAAAATTTGAAGATTATTCGGTTGAAAAAATAACCCGTTACGATATGAATCCAAATGCTCCAGGAAGCAGATCACATAGACCTAGATTGTGGAGAGATTTGTATTTGGTAAGTAAATAGAGTTCAAGATTAATTGTTGACGAACCTTCGTTGCATAATAAGTTGCAATCTATAAAATATCCATCCAATAATACTTCCAACAAACATTCCTGTAAATACATCTAAAGGGTAATGTACTCCTACATAAATACGACTATAACCAACGATAAAAGCCCATAATAGCAGAATAAAAGGTAAGTAATAATATCTGCTTTTCAATAATAGCCCCATAAAAACAGCAGTTGCCATAGAGTTTACAGCGTGACCAGAGAAATAGCCATATCTACCACATCTATCAACTACAAATCTCATAATCTCTTTTAAATCTTCTTCTCTACAAGGTCTGGGTCTCTGAAAACCATGTTTAAATAAGTTAGCTAATTGGTCTGCAGTAGTAATCATCAAAACTGCACAAACTATAATGACAAACATACCTTTTAACCCAAAATGCTTATAAACCAAAAATAAAAGAAATGCATACAGAGGGATAAATGTTAGTTTATTTGTAATAACTCTCCAAAGATTATCCCAAGGTTCGCTCCCTAAATTATTCAGGAATAGAAAAAGATCTGTATCGTATTTTAAAAGCTCCTCAATCATTGTTATAACGAGCCACTTCTCTATCGTAAAATTCTGTAGCTTCTTTTATATAATTTTCAGTTTCAGATTCTATCTCTTTTTGATCTTGATTATCAAATTCTTCCAACCATTCTACCTCATCATTTTCAAGATTTATTACAAAGAGTGGGAATTCAGTATGAATTACAAAAATTGCATTAGGGTAATCTGTATTGTCTCCAAGAATGTATTTAGGAACTTCCATTTTATTATTTTTTAATACTATTTAATAAGACAAATTTACAAATTAAAAATTGAGCTATAACATAAGTCAACATAATCAGCAAAGGATAAAAAGTTTGTTTCTCATAAAACATATTTAAGGCTAATACAGCATCAGAGGTTATAAATATCAGTACTCCAAGTACTAATAAAAAAGTTGTGTTTGTTTTGTTCTGAAGAAATAGAATAAGTGAAGTCATTCCAAAAACAGAAATAGTTATTGCATAAACAATTACAGGGATTTTCATCTCTCCTAATCCCGAATACAATACATTGATTAAGGCTATAAAAACTAATAAATAAGGAACACTTGCAATTAAAATTTGAGAAATCTGCGTTTTTTTTAATAGCTTTAAAACCATGAGTATATAAAAAACATGTGCTATAAGGAAAAATAAAAGACCTAATATAAAATATAGTTCTCCTGTACCAAGTAATAATACATCTCCTAAAAAACTAAAGAATAATCCGGCAACAAAGAGCTTATTTAGTGATTTAGAATTTACATAGTAATACCAAAACAGAGTAATCATTAATAAAGGCTTTACTATAAAAATGACTATAGTTTTTTCAAAATAGATTCCTAAAAAGTCTAAGATACAGACAATTATAAAAATATACAAGGGTATGATTTTATTCAACTTTTCTAAATTAGGCTAGTTATATATTATGATTTCAATTCGTTTCTAGCAATTAATTTTTTTGAAAGATAATTAAATCTAATAAAAAGCATAATTCCAGAAGAGGTAAGTCCTGCTAACAAACCAATCCATATTCCAGAGCTTTTATAATCGGTGTACAGTCCTAAATAATATGAGATTGGAAAACCTATCAACCAATAAGCGATAAAAGTTATATAGGTTGGTATTTTTACATCTTGCATCCCTCTTAAAGCTCCAAGAGCCACCACTTGTATTGTATCTGATATTTGAAATACTGCAGCTATCAATATTAGTTTTGATGCGATACTCCATACTTCAAAATTATCTGCAAATTTAGTTGGGTCATCATAATCTAAATATAGCTTTGGTAAGCTACTATTAAATACAAAAAACAGGATTGCAAAAACGATAGCAAATACCGTTGAAAGCATAAAAATAGAAAATGCAATTCTTCTTAATTCTCTATAACGTTTCAATCCCTTTTGGTTCCCTAATCTTACCATAGCAGTAACACTTAATCCTATAGCAACCATAAACGTCATAGAAGAGAGGTTTAAAGCAATCTGGTTTGCTGCTTGAGGATTTTTTCCTAAAATTCCTGAAAGCCATATAGCAGCCGTAAAAATGGCTACTTCAAAAAACATTTGCATAGCAGATGGGAATCCTAGGCTAAATATTTTATTTATCATTTTCTTAGAAAGCTTGAAAATTTTAATATTAAGTACAAACTCTCTAGACTTTTGGTGTTGGGATAATAAATACCAAAGATAAATCACCATAATGACACGTGAAGCAAGTGTGCCTATAGCTGCTCCTACAATGCCTAAATGAGGTGCTCCAAACTTTCCGAAAATAAACATGTAATTTAATATTACATTGATGACATTTCCTAATAGTGTTGCATACATAGGAAACCTCGTCATAGACATACCATCACTAAACTGTTTAAATGCTTGAAAAATAATTAAAGGAATCAATGAGGCTGCAACAAGGTTTAGGTATGGAATAGCTAATTCAACAACCTCTTGAGGCTGGTTCATTAAATGTAATATCGGTTCTGCAACAAAAACACCTAAAAACATAGCTATTCCTATTACAGTACATAAAAACAATCCATGTTTAAAAATGGATTTACCTGTTTCAATATTACTTTCTCCATCTGCTTCTGCAATCAATGGAGTTATCGCAGTAGAAAACCCAATACCTAAAGACATTGCAATAAACATAAAACTGTTACCAAGTGATACTGCAGCTAATTCGGCAGTACCTAGTTGCCCTACCATTACATTATCAACAAATGCAACCATGGTATGACCTAACATCCCTAAGATTACAGGGTATGCTAATCTTAAGTTATAACTAAATTCTTTGGTATAGCTGGATAGCAAATTTTAAAATTTTGAAATGCTAAGTTAAAAAACGAAGTCTATAAAAAACATAAACTTTCTTATATTTAAAGAATTAAAAATAATTGACATGAAATACGAAGCAAATACAATCCAAGAATACGTTTCACAGCTTCCAGAAGACAGGCAAGAACCTTTTAAAAAGTTAAGACAAACAGTTTTAAAAAACTTACCTAAAGGATTTGAAGAAGGCATAAGCTACGGCATGCCAGCTTATTTTGTCCCTCACTCTATATATCAAAATGGATACCATTGTGATCCAAAGGTACCTTTGCCATTTATTAATATAGCTTCTCAAAAGAATTTCATCGCTTTTTATCATATGGGAATTTATAGTGACCTAGAACTTTTAAAATGGTTTACTTCTGAATACCCTAAGTATGTGAAAACCAAATTAGATATGGGGAAGAGTTGTATCCGATTTAAAAAAATGAATCAAATACCTTATCAATTAATAGGTGAATTAGTTTCAAAAATAACTCCTAAAGAGTGGATTGAAAAATATGAAGGTGCTATAAAAAAAAGCAACCAATAAAAATTTATAATAATTAGAGAGCATATCCTTAACAAAACAACTTTTTTTTCTTTGACGAAACAAAAAATTAAGAATTTTTACATAACTATTAAAGCTAATTATTGGTTGCGATAATAAAGAAACATAACATTCTATTAACTTTAGGTAATTCCCATAAACTTTAACTCTACCCGAAGAAAAATTACTTTTCAAAATAAGTAATAATCTATTCTAATTTAAAAATCACTCAAATAAAAAAAGTCATTTAGAAAAATTTCTAAATGACTTTTTATGTAAATTAAAAAACTAATCTATTAAATATTCAATAGCTTATTATTTTTAATCATTAGTTCTCAAACCTATGTTCATTCTAGTACCACTGGAAATTCCAGGAGCTTCTTCAAATGCCAATACTAAAGGAGCATAGTCATTTGTTAAACCATTATTCAAAGCTGTAAATAATATTGTCCCAGAACGTTCATTTGCTGGTACAACAACAGTTCCATCAAATGAATAACTTTCGGCAGGCACTTCAGTTTCATCAGCTACAACTATCACATGAAATGTTCTTTCAGATGAGGATGCGCTTGAAACAAAATAAGGCAATGGAAAGTTTATCTCGGGATTATTTACTGATAATGGTAATTCTAATGTAACAGATAGTGTGAAGCCAACTATATCACTATGGTCGGAATTTATTTCATCATAATCTGTTGAACAAGATGTTACAATCATTGTAACAAATAGTATCGTGAATATTCTATATATGTTTTTCATATGTTTAAATTTTAATATTAATATCCAGGGTTCTGTTGTAAATTAGGGTTCAAATCTAAAGATCCTTGAGAAATTGGGAGTTGAAATTTATTGCTTCCAGCAGACAAAGTTAACACGTCTGATGGTGTACCTGTACCATCGGCATGATCTCCAGCTAATGACCTATTTACAGAAAGACCCCATCTTTTTATATCGAAAAATCTTTGGTATTCAAAAGCAAATTCCAACCTTCGTTCTAGACGTATTGCATCTCTCAAAGCATTGCCAGTTTCTCCACTAGGTGGTGAAGTATATCTGTTAGTTCTTACTTGATCTAAGGCTTGTCTTGCTGCTGATTCATTTCCTAAATTAAAATAAGCCTCTGCTTTATTCATATACGCTTCTGAAGCTCGAAATATTTTATAATCTACTTCGCCGTTTATTTGACCAGGTCTTCCAAACAATTTTTTAATACCGTTGTATTCCACTCCATCACCGATACCTGCAAAAGTATAAGCATCTTTCCTTATATCATCACTTGCAAATAAATTGTACAATTGAAAGGAAGTAACATACTCAGGAATTAATGAAGTCATTGGCCCCTGATTCCAGGTTACTCCAATACTATTTCCAAGTATAGGGTCTGCATTAGGGATATAGAAAATCAACCCATCGTTGCTTGTATCTTCCCATACACCAACTACATTATCTCTAGAAGCTACATTATCGCTAACTTCATTTGCAGCATCAACAGCATTTTGCCATTGCCCCATATATAGATATACTCTAGATAATAAGACATTTACAGCATCCTTACCCATTCTAGCTACTGGGTTGGTTTGGTTAATCTTAGACTTTGCATCTTCAAGATCCTGTATAATTAAGTTATAAGATTCTCCAACAGTAAGTCTTGAAGGCTCTATATTTGGATCTGGTTCTGTTACATAAGCAACTCCAAGAGATGAATTTGCATCACCTGATTGGGTAGGGATTTGTCCATAAATAGCTACCAAATTAAAATGAGCCAATGCTCTTAATGCTTTGGCCTCGGCAATTATATTATCTTTAGTTTCTCCCTCAAATCCATCAACAAATGATAAAACTTGATTTGCTTTAAAAATTAATTCGTATGCATCCATATAAGTTGCCCGTATAGCTTGGCTTGCATTATACTCGTAATCGTGCAAAATACGTTTTGTAAAACGTCCTCCTTGTGAAAGGGTCACATTATCAGTCAACACATCAGGTACACTTAATAAATTATCCCCATATAATCCTCCATCTATAAGTGAAGAATATATTCCACGTAAACCATTTTCAAAATCCTGTGCAGTAATATAAGCATTATCTGTTGCAAACTCATCATATGGTAATTGATCTAGTTCATCCTCACAAGAAATAAAGGTTCCTGTAAAGAAAACTATGATAGTTATTATTTTAATATATTTTTTCATCGTTCTTTTTTTTTTATTAGAAAGTTAAATCTATTCCTACTTGTACAGATTTTGTGTTTGGATAGCTATAAAGAGTTGCCTCTCCAGGTGCAACCGTACTTGCAAAATTAATGGTTTCCCCAGAAGAGATACCTACTTCAGGGTCTCCGTAAAATTCTGTGAAAGTTAATAAATTTTGACCTTGCACATAGATTCTAAGAGAATTAAGAGGTACTTTATCTAAATAATTACTAGGAAAGCTATAAGAGAACGTTAAATTTCTCATTCTTATATAATCTCCCTTTTCAAGGAATCTATCAGAATTAACTGAATTAGCTTCATTTTGAAACATTGGACTTGGTTGTACATTAGTATCTCCTGGGTTTTGCCAGTAATTAAAAGCAGACACCGCTTGGTTATCATCTATATTGATCCCATCTGAGTTTAAATTAGAACGCACAAAGTTATTTATCCAGTTTCCTGATTTAAATACAAAATCAGCTCTTAGTCCAAATCCTTTATAGGATAAATCGGTAAAGAAACCACCTTCTTTATCTGCAATTGTTGATTTTCCTTGCAATACTCTATTTTCTCCTTCAGGAAGTTCATCTGCTCTATAAATTTCTCCATCTGCCCCATAATAAAGTGGAGCTCCATTACTAGGATCAACACCAGCGTAACGTATTAAATAATGCTCATTAATCATTGCTCCTTCTCTATATAAAATATTAAAAGCATTTGGAGTTACATCTTCACCATCAGGCAGTTCAATTATTTCATGATCAAGAAAGAATATATTTCCTCCAACTGTCCATTTCCAATCTTCATTTCTTATGATATCTCCTTGCAAAGCAAACTCAAATCCTTTATTTTCAATTTCCCCAAGATTACCAAATATTACACCAACTCCTGACTCATCTGCTTTAGGAATACCAAATAAAAGGTCTTCTGTTCTTCTTATAAAATAATCTGTCACCCCTCTTACTCTTCTATTGAACAGATTAAACTCTAAACCAATATTAGTGGTGGTAGTGGTTTCCCATTTTAAATCAGGGTTTCCTATATTAGAGGGCACTGTAGCAGAACCTCCTGGGTAAGGATCAAAAGCAACATTATCTTGAGCCGCGTAACGAGGAATACCATCACGATTACCAGTAGTACCTTGAGAGGCTCTAATTTTTAAATCGTTAATAGCGTCAACATTAAAGAAATCTTCTTTGGCAATATTCCACCCTGCACTTAAGCTATAAAACGTACCAAATTGGTTGTCTTTACCAAAATTAGAGGAACCATCATAACGAATAGATGCAGATGCTAAATATTTTTCTTTAAAATCATAATCTGCAAATGCACCGTAAGACACCAATGTAAGTATATTTTTGGTGGTTGTTGCTGCAGTTACTTCAGTAGCATTACTTTGAGTAGTCAATTGATCTGATGGGAACCCAATACTTCTAAGACTATAAAAATTATTTTCATTATAATTATATTCAAATAAACCCATAATATTTAAATTGTGATTATCTGTTAGAAGGTTATAATTGAAACGATTACTAAGTGTCATATCAAATCGATAAGTACCTGTATCTAATTTACTCCCTGGATTGTCTGCATCACCAATTAGCGAATCAAGAATACCTCCCGGTTTAGAATAGCTCTCTGTTCTTCTATTAAGACTACTAAACGCAGCATTAAATCCATAACTAAATCTTTCTGAAAAACGAATTTCTGCATCTGTACTGGCTAATAAATTATTTTCAATAGCAATTGAAGGTTCCGACAACAAAGCACCTCTAACATTAAATTGAGTATGTGTTGCTGTATAAATTGGGTTTCCACTATCATCGTAAATAATATTACCATCTTCGTCCAATTCAAATTCTGTTTCATAAGGGTTATAATCGTACATTGCTCTAAAGGGGTTTTGTACATTATTCCTGTCACGAGGCTCATCACTGGTAGATCTTGCATACCCTACATTAACACCTATTTTCAGCCACTCTTTTGCATCAAAATTCAGATTAAGTCTTGTACTAATTCTTTCAAAACCATCTATTTGATCTATAATACCTGTATTCTTATCATGACCAACAGAGAAGAAATAATCCATTTTTTCTGAACCTCCAGAAAATGAAATATTATTATTTTGAATATATCCTTGTTTTAACATAAGGTCTTGCCAATCTGTTTCATGGTCTAATAAAAACTGTCTTTCATCAGATCCGGGAGCAGTTGTTACACCTGGTGAGCCACTAGCAGCAGAAATTCCTAAAGCATATAACTCAGCTTCATACTGCATCTTCTGCGCAGCATTCATTACATCAAAATTAGGGTCTATTCTATTGGTATAACCGAATCTTGAACTTAATCTTACTACTGCATCTTTATTTCTATTACCGCTTTTTGTTTTAATAACTACAACTCCATTAGCTCCCCTAGAACCATATTGGGCTGTCGTAGCAGCATCTTTAAGTATAGTTACCGATTCAACATCTTGAGGAGGTACATTTCCTAATTCTTCTTCTCTAATTACAGCTCCATCAACAATATACAGTGGTGATGATGCTCCTGCAGTTAATGAGCCCATACCTCTTATTCTAACAAATGCTCCTTGTCCAGGTTTACCATTAGCAGCGGTAACTTGTACCCCTGCAGCTTTTCCCTGTATCAAATTATCAATACTTGTTGTAGGAGCAAGCTCTGCAATTTCCGCTGCAGAAATAGAAACAACAGCAGATGTTTGAACCGTTTTATTTCTTCTAGAATACCCTGTTATCACAACTTCTTCAAGTACAGCACCTTGAGCCATTTCAATGTCTAACGTTTTCATATTAGCTAAAACAACTCTTTCTACAGGTTCATACCCAATATAGCTATACACTAGGGTTTTCCCTACATTTACATTAATGGTATAATTTCCATCAAAATCTGTTTGCGTACCATTACTTGTGCCTTTTTCAACAATGTTTACTCCTAATAGAGCTTCTCCAGTATTATCTGTTACAAGCCCAGATATTGGAACTTCTTGTGCTACCATGACAGTTATATTAAATAACAAGAGCACTAACCATATAAAATAGTTTCTTTTCATAAAAATGATTTTAGTTATTATCTCAGTTTATAAAATCAAATAAAAATTATACAAATATCTTTTCAAAAAAAAATTCCTTAAACATTACATCTAGCGGAAAAATTAATATTTACAATATCTTCTATTGATTTAAAGGTCTAATTTACGAAATTATTTAACACGATTTTAGGAAAACACAAACAATTTCAATTACTATTATAGGGCTTTACTTTCCCGATAAAATATTACTTTTTATTTACGCGCTTAGAGAGGCAATATACTGTGTAGGAGTTAGAGAGATAATCTTCTTGAAAGACTTATTAAAAGTCACTTTATTGTTAAAACCTACTTCATAAGCAACATCAATTATATTTAAATTTTTATTGGTATCGTTTTGTAAAATTTCAAGCGCTTCATTAATTCTATATTTATTAATTAATTCGAAGAAATTTAAACCAAAATGCTCGTTAATTACTTGAGATGTATTGTGTCGTGTAGTATCCAAACTTTGAGATAAAATCTCCAAACTAATATTATTTTGCAGGTATATTTTTTCCTCTTCTAGAAGAAACATCAATTTCTCTTTTAAATCTTGGGAAAAACTATATGTCAATCCTGATTTCTTATATTTAAAATCATCTGTCTCAAAATATCCCGTCGAAAATAATTTTGGAGACAAAAAAGCCTTATAGCCAATATATAACACCATTATTGCCATAGCAACAATTTGCAGGTGGAATAAAAATTCTATTCTAGGTATTAACTTGGTCACGATAATTAGCCCATAAACACAGTAAAAAATCACATATACAGAAACTAATCTAGCTATTCCTCTCTGCCACTTTAATTTTTCTAGTGATAGTTTTTTATTCTTTTTAACCTTGAAATAAAATATTCTTACAATTAAGCCAGCATAAACTATTAAGGAAGTTAACTTGATATAAAAAGTGTAATCATATAATTCCTTTAATGTAACATCACTCACTCCAAGCATAATACTAAGTTTTTCTATTGGAGATAAAAAATAATTTGGTAAAACAATTATAAATATTGCAGCAGTAGGAATTAAATGCAGCAAATCTATCCCACGAAATTTATAATTAAGTGTTATTTTTTTATAATAGAAATATATAATTGGACCATATAAAAATGAAAAAGTAATAGACATTAAAAAAGTATGGGGATATAAATACCTTAAATTGGATAAATAAAAGAATAAATCCAAAATAAAAATAGAGTGCATTAATACAAATAAGCTTATAAGAGTCTTTGAAGAATTATTAGTTGTATTCTTTATATTCAATATTATAAATATAAAAATCCCAACCAATGAAGTAAATAAATAGAATAAATTTATTGCACTGAAATTAGTTTTATATTTCCTTTCAAGCGCTCTAAACTCATATGAATTAGATATTGTAGAGAATATATCGTTATTAATAAACCCAACGTGTAGGGTAGATTTAATATATTTTTCAATGAATAAAGTAGCCTGAACTGCATCATTATTTTGAGAATATTCTATAGCTGTCCACCTAAATATCTGAACAGAATCAGTGAGTATTTTTTGATTTATCTTGACACCTTTTATCATTACAGAATTTAAACTCTCTTTACTGTTATTCGAATAATAATTTACCAAATTAGCAGAATGCAGATCTTCTACAGTTTCTATATTAAAATTCAGTAAACTTTCTTCGGCTAAGAGGTTATTGAAAGTTGGATTCAAAAACAGTAAAGCAAGTAAAAATGCAAACCTAAGTTTTAATAATATTTTAATTAATGCTCTCAATCGTAAAATATTTTGTTTTCTAAATATACTAACAGAAAAGATGAAATCAAAGAGGTAAAGTATTTCCCGATAATAACTTACTGCAGGATTAATATAAAAAACTAGTAATTTAATTACGCAAACAACTGCATATCAGCTAAAATAGTAGTATAAGAGCCGATGATTCAATCTTCTGAATATCAAAATGAGTAGAAAGCTAATTCTCTTGATTTATAAATGAAGACCTAAATTAAGCGAATTTTACTACAAATATTTATCAAAAAGATACACTAAACTAGTCATTGCAGCAGCGCCAAGTTCTAACTCACGCTTATTTACTGCATCAAAAGTATCGTTTGCAGCATGATGATAATCAAAATATCTTTGAGAATCTGGGCGTAATCCTGCCAGGATTAACCCTTCTTTTTTTAAAGGACCAATATCTGCGCCACTACCTCCTTTTTCAAATATATTTATCAAATAAGGTTTAAATAACGGTTTCCAGTTTTGAATCATTTCAAAGCTTCCACCATTCATATCAAACGAAAATCCTCTAGGTGTAAATCCGCCAGCATCACTTTCTAAAGCGAATATGTGATCTTCATTTTTACGTTTAGCTTCCGAAGCGTATTTTTTACCTCCACGCAAACCATTTTCCTCATTCATAAATAATACAACTCTAATAGTGTGTTTGGGTTTATATCCTGTTTTTTTTAATATTCTTAAAACATCCATCGACTGAACACATCCTGCTCCATCGTCGTGAGATCCATCACCTAAATCCCAAGAATCTAAATGACCTCCAACTACAATATACTTGTTAGGAAATTCACTCCCTGTTATTTCACCAATAACATTATATGATTGAACATCTTTATGGGTTCTACAATTCTGATTAAAATAAAATAAAAGATTGGGTTGTAATTTTAAAGTTGCACTTAAATAATTAGCACCATTAGTACTAATTGCACAAGCAGGTATCTTTAAATTTTCTGTAGTATCTCCATAACTCATTACTCCTGTATGAGGAAAATCGTCCATGCGTAAACTCATAGATCTAACCACAACACCGACAGCTCCATATTTTGCAGCTTCCTTAGCTCCAGCATAGCGTTGACCTACTGCTCCACCGTAGGCTCGCATAGTTTGAATTAAATTTGCCTGCATTGGGCGATTATAAAACACTATTTTTCCTTCTATTTTTTCACGACCTAGTTCTTCTAGTTCTTCAAAAGATGTTACTTCTACCACTCCAGCTTTCAATCCTCCATGGGGTGTTGGCACAGACCCACCTAAGGCGCAAACATTGGTTGTTGAAGTTACACCAGGAGAAGTTTCTATATATGAAAACTCTGCAATACCTCTTGTCCATTTTGGCACCATTACCGATTGAAGCCAAACCTTATCTAATCCCAACTCATTTAATTGTTCTTCTGTATAGGTAACTGCCAACTCAGCTCCTAAAGATCCTGAAAGTCTTGATCCAATTTGGTTTGACAAATAATCTAGCCAATCATAAGAAGCACCATCAAGTAAAGCTGTATTATAAATATTATTAATAACTATTGAATCTTGTTGATTAACTTTTTGTGAATACCCAGTCATAATAAAACAAAGGGTAATAATTATAAGGAATATTTTTTTCATATAATGTTTGTTGTTAACCTATTCGTTTTGAAGTTGTTGTTTATAATCTGAAATATGATCTTTTATTTTTGGTCCTAATTCTGGTTCCACTATATCCTTATATTTTTTTAATTCCTGAAGCAAAATAGAAGCTACAATTAGTCTTGCGCCTGGCTTATTGTCTGCAGGTATAATGTACCAAGGTGCATGTGGTGTTGACGTTCTGTTAATTGCATCCTGGTAGCAGTCCATATAAGAGTCCCAAAGCTTTCTTTCAACTAAATCACCAGGAGAAAATTTCCAGTTCTTGTTAGGTTTATTTAACCTTCTAACGAGCCTGTATTTTTGTTCTTCTTTTGAAAGATTCATATAAAACTTAAAAATCAATGTCCCGTTTTGGGCTAAGTTTTTTTCAAAAGCATTGATTTGTTCAAATCGTTGATCCCAAAAAGTTTCATTTACATCTTCAATACTTTTAATGGTAGGTATGTTTTCATCCAAAATATAATTGGGATGTACTCGTGTAACCAATACATTTTCATAATGGGTTCTATTAAATACACCAAATTTCCCTCTAGCGGGTAATGCAATATAATGACGCCATAAATAATCATGCCCCCTCTCTAGGCCTGTAGGTGATTTAAAACTTATTACATCTACTCCACTTACATTAAAATCTTTAAATACTTCTCGTATCAAGCTATCCTTTCCTGAAGTGTCCATTCCTTGCAAACATATTAAAACAGCATATTTATCGTGTGCATATAATGTGTTTTGCAGATCTCCTAATTTCTTTCTTGTTTTAGATAATTTCTTTTCCAATTCTTTTTCTGAAAGATTAAAATCCTCTAAAGTATTACCATTAGGAAGGCTAATTTTGTCTTCTACTCTGTAATTTGAAATATTCATATTTTTTATATTAATTAAATTTATACTATTTGCTAGCAAATAATATTACATCTTTCTCACTCACTTCTTGACCCCCTAATATTATTAATCGCTCAACAACATTACGAAGTTCTCTAATATTTCCTGTCCAATCATATTCTTGTAATAATATAATTGCCTTTTCTGAGAAAACTTTAAGGGTTGTTCCTTGCTCCTCAGCAATTTTTTTACTAAAATGTTTTATTAATAAAGGAATATCTTCTCTACGATCGTTTAACGAAGGAACATTTATTAGAATAACCGCAAGACGATGATACAAATCTTCTCTAAAATTTCCTTCCTTAATTTCCTTTTTTAAATTTTTATTAGTGGCAGCCAACACTCTAACATTTACTTTTATATCATGATCACTACCTACTCTACTAATTTTATTCTCTTGTAAAGCTCTTAAAACTTTAGCTTGAGCTGAGAGGCTCATATCTCCTACTTCATCCAGAAAAATAGTTCCATTATTCGCTGCTTCAAACTTTCCAGCTCTATCTTTACTTGCTCCTGTAAAGCTTCCTTTTTTGTGACCAAATAATTCACTCTCAATGAGCTCACTTGGTATTGCCGCACAATTAACCTCAATTAAAGGACCTTTAGACCTTGCACTTTTTTGATGTAACCAGTGTGCAACTAATTCTTTTCCTGTACCATTATCACCTGTTATTAAAACTCTAGCCTCACTTGGTGCGACTTTCTCTATCATTTCTTTTATATGAGAAATAGAAGGTGAGTTACCAATCATTTCATACTTCTTACTAACCTTTTTCTTAAGTAGTTTGTTCTCAACCACCAATTCTTTACTATCTAATGCAATTCGAACTGTATTTAATAGTCTATTTAAGTCAGGTGGCTTAGAAATATAATCAAAGGCTCCTAACCTCATCGTATTTACAGCAGTATCTAGGTCTCCATGACCAGAAATCATAACTATTGGAATTTCAGGTTTTAATTTCTTTACTGCTTCTAATACTTCAACACCATCCATTTTTGGCATTTTGATATCGCATAAAACCAAATCAAAATCTTCGTTTCTTATGCGCTCAATTCCTGCCAATCCATCTTCAGCTTCAGAAACATTATAAGAGTCATTCTCTTCGGAAAGGATTTTTACTAACACACGACGTATAGCCGCTTCATCTTCTATGATCAATATATTAGACATACTTGAGTTTGTTTAATCGAATAATTTAAGATTCTTTAGCAGTTGGATATAAATGTACATCTCGTTGAGGAAATGGTATAGTAATATCATTTTCACGGAAGAGTTCATCTATTTTAAACCTAATTTTACTACTTAGTTTTAGAACCCTAAAGCTATCATTAATAAAAAAGTTTACATGGAATATTAATGCAGAATCTCCAAAATCTTCAAAAGTAACATAGGGTGGCGGTTTCTTTAAGACACTTGGTTGATTTTTCAAACTTTCTAAAAGTAACTTTTCAACTTTACGGGTATCACTACCATAAGCTACTCCAACAATAATATTTTCTCTTGTAGTTTTTCTATTTTGGGTATAGTTATAAATAGAGTTTCGAATAAGAATGTGGTTTGGGATAATAATAATTTTATCGTCTCTTGTTATTGCTCTGGTTGTACGCAGTTTTATCTCAATTACCTTACCCACTTTACCTTCAACTTCAATAATATCTCCTACCAAAAGTGATTTGTCTAATATGATAAATATTCCTCCTATTATATCTTGAAAAAGATCTTGCAATGCTAATCCTAAACCTACTAATAAGGCTGCTGAAGCTGCAAGAAATGGGGTAATGTTTATTCCTGACATGCTTATAATGAAAAAGAACACGATAATATAAGTAACGTATTTAATAAATTTGAAAATGCTTTCAAATTTATTACTATCAGTTTCATCCATTTTACGGGTAGATATTTTATATATCCATTTAAAAATGAAACCAACAAAAATTAGGGAAAAAAGTAAAGCCAAAATTAATCCAACTGTTAAATGAATTCCTGTTTCCTCACTCCCAAAATGAAATCCAGAACCAAGAAATTCTTTAATAGAACCCCAAATATCTACAGTAACAACTTCTTCTATTTTATCTACAACTTTTTCTTGCATATAATTTTAATATTTAAGCCATTTTACAATCTCTTTATAACTTGCTTTTTTTCCGTACATTAAAATACCTACACGGTAAATTTTTGCAGCAAACCAAACCGTTGCTATAAAAGTAGCAAATAAAATAACTAAAGACAGTATTTGTTGCCATAAAGGTACTCCAAACGGGATTCTCATTAACATTACAACAGGCGATGTTAAGGGAATATAAGAAAATACTTGAGAAACAGTGCCATGTGGATTTTCAATCACCGTAAAAAATCCAACATACATTCCTAAAATTAAAGGCATTAAAATAGGCAACATAAATTGCTGTGTATCTGTCTCACTATCAACTGCAGCTCCAATCGCTGCATATAAAGAACTATACATTAAATAACCTCCTATAAAAAAGAAAAGAAACATAATTACCAAATTAGTCATTGGTAGGTTATTTATTTCCATAAAAACATCAGTTATAATTTGCTGAGATTCTGTTCCTGTATTTTGCAACAATGCTTCTTGCTGTTGCGATTGTGCTACTGAAGTATCAATGCCAAAAATAGAAGGGATAATAGAACTTAAAACAATCATTATTATTACCCATACAGTAAACTGTGTAATACCTGCTAATGAGGTTCCAAATATTTTCCCTAATAATAATTTAATGGGTTTTACTGAAGAAATTAAAACTTCGATTATTCTACTGGTTTTTTCTTCAATCACACTACGCATAATCATATTGCCGTAAATTACTATGAACATAAACAATAAATATCCTGCTGCCCCTCCAAATGCTAATTTTAACCCAGAACCTAATTTAGATGTCTTTTTCCCCTTATAAGTTTCTAGGTTTGTATCTACATTTATTCTTAATTCTTTTATTAATTCAGCATCCATTCCAGCTTCCTCCAGCTTTAATATATTTACTTTTTCTTCTATTGAATTTTCAATAGATTGCATAATGCTAATCGAAGGAGAGTCTTCAGAATAAAACGTTATAGAATTTGAATATTCATCAATACTATTAGTTTTCGGAATATACAATAACCCATAATTACTGGAAATTTCTGAAGCTAACTTTGCATCTTCTAAAGACACACCAGTGATTATTTTATATTTTAAAGTTTTAGAATCTTCAAAATGATTTGTAAACACACCGCTCTCATCAAGAACTTCAATAGTATTTATAGTATCATTATTAAGTTGAGATAAATAAGAAACCAAAGTGATAATAGCAACCATAATTATCGGACTCAAAAAAGTCATGATGATAAATGATTTGTTTCGAACCTTGTTTAAATATTCTCTTTTTATAATTAGCGAAAGATGATTCATACCTTAAATATTAATTGTTTTTAACGGTTTCAATAAAAATATCATTTGCAGATGGTATCACCTCAACAAAATGGGTAAGCTGCCCCAAAGATGTTAAGTAACTTACCAAATCGTTTACCAAATCATTCTCAGGAATTTTAATTTTATACTGCAATTCATTGTTAATACTTTTAAATGAAGTAGGTGAAATTTCAAATTTTTCACTTAAAGTTGACTTCACAATATCTTCATTATCTGCCATCAATCCAATCTCATAAGTATTGGATTTATAGGCACGTTTAATATCGATTAACTTCCCATCTAAAATCTTATTAGATTCGTGAATTAATGCAATATGATCACACATTTCCTCTACAGATTCCATTCGATGTGTCGAAAAAATAATGGTTGCCCCTTCATCTCGAAGTCTTAATATTTCATCTTTAATTAAATTGGCGTTTATGGGATCAAAACCACTAAAAGGTTCATCGAAAATCAATAATTTAGGCTGATGTAATACCGTAACAATAAACTGTATTTTTTGAGCCATCCCCTTGGAGAGTTCTTGTACTTTTTTATTCCACCATCCTTCAATTCCCAATCGTTTAAACCAATAATTAAGCCTTTCTTTCGCTTGAGATTTAGAAAGTCCTTTTAATTGAGCCAAGTACATTACTTGTTCTCCAACTTTCATAGTTTTATATAATCCTCTTTCTTCTGGCAAATATCCAATATACCGAATGTCGTCAGGCTGAAGTGCTTTCCCATCTAAAAAAATAGCACCAGAATCTGGCATTGTAATTTGATTGATAATACGTATTAAGGTTGTTTTACCGGCACCATTAGGACCTAAAAGCCCAAAAACACTTCCTTTAGGCACTTCTATATTTATATTATTTAACGCTTTAAAATCTCCAAAATTTTTGCTGACATTTTTTACAGCTAAAAGACT
>Ga0164318_10001226_pt1 | contig 22417 bp, 19 predicted proteins | sample GuaBasSedimGuay9_FD_113734 | JGI IMG/M metagenome (GOLD analysis project Ga0164318, IMG submission 113734) | Subseafloor sediment microbial communities from Guaymas Basin, Gulf of California, Mexico - Guay9, Core 4571-4, 0-3 cm | ecosystem: Environmental > Aquatic > Marine > Hydrothermal vents... | reverse complement strand
TTACTGGTGGGAAGGGAGGAACTGGCAAGAGCACCGTTGCCACAAACATAGCACTTCTTCTTGCGGAGAATTATAGAACGGTGCTAGCCGATGCCGATGTGGAGTGCCCAAATGATTACATCCTCCTGAACGCTTCTCTTCAGGATGAGAGGGAGGTACTGCTTTTCAAACCCAGGTTCGTTTATTCAAAATGTATCAAATGTGGCCTGTGCAAGAGGAACTGTTCGGAAAGCGCCATTGTAATGTTCCCGGAGGGGTTTCCCTTCCTTTTGCCAAATCTCTGTTCCGGATGCAGGACATGCCAGATTGTATGCCCTGTTGATGGAGCCATTGAGGATGACTTCCGCCTTGTAGGCCATACCTACAGAACGGAGATTGAGAAGAACCTTGTTCTGATCACCGGGATGTTGAAGGAGGGGGAGGAGAGGTCATACCCAACAGTTGTTGAGGTGAGAAGGAGGGCGCAAAAGGAGGAGGCGGACGTATACCTTTTCGACACAATGCCAGGGACGGGGAATCATGTAGCTGTTGCCGTAGAGGACTCCAAGGTGGTAATAGCCGTTACGGAGCCGACTCCCCTGGGAATACATGACCTTGAGATGATACTGAAGCTTCTTAAAAAACTGGAGATCAAAGGATGGGTTGTTGTGAATCGGTCGGACATGGCCTCGGTGAACCATAGACCCGTTGTCGAGAGATACGGTGCTGAGATCATAGCGGAGATTCCCCAGAGCGAGGAGGTCCTGAAGAGCTATGTCAAGGGGACTCCTCTGGTGAGAAAATATCCCAACAGCGAAATCGCCGGCATATTCAGAGATATCGTGAAGAGGATCGAGGAGGTGATGTAGGTGGAGATCGTGGTGGCTAGCGGTAAAGGTGGTGTGGGAAAAAGCACAATCACGGCCTCACTTGTGCAGCTTCTTTCCCATAAAAAGGTGGCGGCGGTTGACGCCGATGCCGAGGCGCCCAATCTGCATCTGCTTCTTGATGTTAAAGAATGGGAGGAGGAGAAGGAGTTCGTGTCCGCCCAAAGCGCCCGCATCACCAACAGGTGCACTCAATGCGGGGCTTGCGATGATGTTTGCATATACGAGGCCATAGAGATAAAGGATGGAATACATAGGATCAAGGATTACCTCTGTGAGGGTTGCGGCGCCTGCAGAGCGGTCTGTCCCGTTAAGGGTGCGATTGTGATAGAGAACGCCCTGAGCGGCTGGATCAGGGTAGCAGAGACGCCTCATGCCCCTCTTGTCTCTGCTGAACTTGATGTGGGGAGGCCAAATAGCGGGAAGCTTGTTGCTGAGGAGAAGGAGATAGCTAGGGGTTGGGTTAAGGAAGGAAAGGCCAAACACCTTCTCGTGGATTCCGCGGCAGGGATAGGGTGTCAGGTGATAGCCTCTATAAGCGGTGCTGATCTGGCTATTCTGGTATCGGAGCCAACTCCATCCTCTCTTAATGACCTTAAAAGAATGTACCATCTGACAAGGCATTTTGGAGTGGAGGCAAAGTTGATAATAAACAAGGACGGAATAAACCCCTCATACAGGGGATTGGAGAATTTTGCAAAGAGCAAAGGTGTAGAGATCATCGGGAGGGTCCCATATGATGAGGCCGTTCCAGGTTCTATAACAGCGATGAAAACCCTCATTGAATATGCACCCGAATCACCTTCTGCAAAAGAGATTGTAAAGATCGCTGAGTATGTGGAGGGGTGGTTATGATGGAGGAGAGAGTGGGTGTGGTGACTATCCCGGAGAAGTTGTGTGGACTGACCGATGAGAAGCTTACCGCATGCTAATTAGAGACCCGCTCCAAGACGACCTCTAAAGTGTCTTTAGACTTTCTCCTCCTGTGGAAAATTACTGCGGGCGCACCTTTGAGCGGTAGAAAGAGATGCACTCCCCTTTGACGTTATAAACCCTCATCTCTTCCCCCAGCAGCCCTAATGAGAGAAGAGTTTTTATCTTCTTTCTGCAGGATGAGAGCGGGACGTCTAGCTTTCTGGAAAGATATTCTTCGGAGTGAGGATATTCATACGTTTCCCTTAGGATTGCAAGGCTTGTTTCATCCCTTAAACCCTTTACCTCAACCAGAATCTCCATGGGCCTGCCTCCGTTTTCCTTCTACGGAGTATATTGGTGTTGAGTATTTATAGAGATTTTCCTCCTAATACCTCAAAAGATACTAACCCCTCCACAGAACATCTTTCAAATATTTCCCTGTGTAGCTCTGTGGTGTTTCTGCGATCTCTTCAGGCGTTCCCTCAGCCACAATATATCCTCCCTCCTCTCCTCCCTCCGGGCCGAGGTCTATTATCCAATCGGCGCACTTGATCACGTCTAGGTTGTGCTCAATTACCAGAACGGTGTTGCCTCCCTCCCTCAGCCTGAACAGAACCTTGAGCAGTTTTTTTATGTCATCGAAATGAAGCCCCGTGGTTGGCTCGTCTAGTATGTAGAGGGTCCTTCCCGTGGGTCTCTTTGACAGCTCCGCCGCCAGCTTCACCCTCTGGGCCTCTCCCCCAGAGAGGGTTGGAGCGGGCTGGCCCAGTTTTATGTACCCCAGTCCCACGTCTTTGAGAAGCTTCAGCTTTCTCTCTATCTTGGGAATGTTCTTGAAGAACTCATACGCCTCATCTACTGTCATCTCAAGCACGTCGTGGATGTTTTTTCCTTTATACATGATCTCCAGGGTCTCCGAGTTAAACCTCTTCCCCCCGCATACCTCACAGGGGACGTATACATCCGGAAGAAAATGCATCTCAAGTTTGATTATGCCCTCTCCCTGGCACGCCTCACACCTGCCCCCTCTCACGTTGAAGGAGAACCTCCCGGGCTTGTAACCTCGCATTCTGCTCTCAGGAAGGGAGGCGTAGAGCTCCCTTATGGGGGTGAAGGCGCCAGTGTAGGTGGCCGGATTAGACCGGGGGGTTCTCCCTATTGGTGATTGGTCGATTATGATCACCTTGTCTATGTGCTCAAGTCCCTCAAAACCGTCAAAGTCCCCGGGTTTATCTGTTGAACGGTAGAGCTTCCTTTTGAGACCTCTATAGATTATGTCGTTGACCAGGGTGGACTTGCCCGAGCCAGAAACGCCCGTTATGCAGGTGAAGGTCCCCAAGGGAATCCTCACGTCTATGTTCTTCAAATTGTGCTCCCTGCAGCCCACCACTGTAAGGTAGCGTCCGCTACCTTTCTTCCTCTTTGTAGGAAGGGGTATGCTTTTCTTTCCTGCAAGATACTGCCCCGTGATAGACTCCTTACACATCTCTATCTTGTCAGGCTTTCCTGCGAACACTACTCTCCCACCCCACTCCCCTGCCCCGGGGCCTAGATCAATTATCCAGTCAGCCTCTCTCATAGTCTCTTCGTCGTGTTCAACCACGACCACGGTGTTCCCCAAATCCCTGAGCCTCTTCAGGGTGGTAAGGAGCCTTCTGTTATCCCTCTGGTGAAGACCTATTGAAGGTTCGTCCAGAATATATGTGACCCCCACAAGGGAGCTCCCAATCTGGGTAGCGAGCTGGGTTCTTTGAGCCTCCCCTCCAGATAGGGTCCCCGTTCTTCTATCAAGGGTGATATAGCCGAGCCCCACGTCCAGAAGAAACTTCAGCCTTGATATAATCTCCTTCAGAACACCTTTGGCTATCAGCATCTCCCGGGGGGTGAGCTTCAGGCTCTGAAAGAACTCAAGCGCCTCTCTCACGCTGAAAAGCGTCACCTGGTGGATATTCTTTCCACCCACAGTGACTGCTAGGGCCTCTTCCCTCAGCCTTGCGCCTTTGCAGACGGGGCAGGGGAAGGCGCTCATGAAGGACCTGTAATACATCCTCATGTGGTCAGAATGTGTCTCCCTGTAGCGGCGCCTAATAATGTTCACGACCCCCTCATATGGCCTGGAAAACCTGTACGAATAGCTTCCGCCGCTTATCTCAAATTCCACTGGGTCCTCCGTTCCGTACAGGATAGCCCTCTTTCCCTCCTCAGGAATATCCCTCCAGGGGGTCTGAAGAGTGAAGCCGTACCTCCTGCCCAGGCTCTCAAGCATCCTTAAAGATATGAGGTTGTCACCCCCTTTGAAGACCTTGAGGGCTCCCTCTGAAAGTGAGAGGGTTTCATCGGGAATAAGGAGTTCAGGGTCAACATCTAGTTTGTCTCCCAGCCCTGAACACTCCCTGCATGCACCAAAGGGTGAGTTGAAGGAGAACATTCTGGGTTCAAGCTCCGGGAAGCTGAAGCCGCACTTCGGACAGGACATTTTCTCGGAGTAGAGCTCCTCCTCCCCTTCCCGTAGCACTTTCAGTGTGCCCCCACTCATGGCAAAGGCCTCCTCCACGGCCTCTGCCAGCCTCTCTTTGTCCCCCTCCCGGAGGTCAATTACGTCCACCACAACCTCGATTGTGTGTTTCACGTTTTTGTTGAGGGTGATATCCTCTTCAAGGGACCTAAGCTCCCCGTCAACCCTCACGGATGTGAACCCCTCCTTCCTCAGCTCCTCCAGAAGATCTCTGTGCTCTCCCTTTCTCCCCCTTACCACAGGGGAGAGGATCTTTATAACGCCCCTGTAGCGCTCCAGGATGAGGTTTTCAACCTCCTCAGGGCTGCTCCTTTTTATTTCAACTCCACATTTTGGGCAGTGGGGTTTGCCTATTCTTGCGAAGAGAAGCCTCAGGTAGTCGTGAATCTCCGTTGTGGTCGCCACAGTTGACCTGGGGTTGTGGGTGGGTGCCTTCTGCTGTATGGCAATGGAGGGCGAGAGCCCCTCTATAGAGTCCACGTCGGGTTTCTCCATCACTCCAAGGAACTGTCTAGCATAGGAGGAGAGGGACTCTATGAACCTCCTCTGCCCTTCTGCATAGAGGGTGTCAAAGGCGAGGGAGGACTTGCCTGATCCCGACACCCCGGTTATGACGACGAGCTTCTCCCGGGGTATCTTCACGTTGATGTTCTTCAGGTTGTGCTGCCTTGCACCCTTGATCTCTATATATCTCTTGCCCATACTATCCCATTGGGCCCCACCTAACTGTGGTAGAATATAAATTTTAGCGGAAAAGGTTTTTCATCCGAGCATGGAGTCCAAGAAAAGCATCACGTAGAACCCCGCGAAGAATCCCACGGTTATTATGCCTGGGGCAGACCCCTTCCTATATATTTCTGGAATCATCTCCTTGACGGTGACGTAGAGCATGGCGCCTCCCGCAAGCCCCAGCCCGTAGGGCAGAAGCGCACCTGAGATGCTGAAAAGAAGTGCCCCCACAACTCCCATAGCCGCCTCAGCTAGCCCGCTTAAGATTCCCAGCATTATAGGGGTAAACCTCTTCTTTGAGATGACCGCCAGAGGAAGGGCAACTATCATCCCCTCGGGGAAGTCCTGTATACCTATGGCGATGGAGGTCACAAGTCCGGTTTTGAGGTCATATACGATGGATGTTCCCACAGCTAACCCCTCTGGGAGGTTGTGTATTATAACCGCTATTATCAGCAACCACGCGAGCTTCAGCCTTTCCCTCATAACCTTAGGCCCCTCAAAGCCCTTGTAGAGATGTTTGTGGGGCACGAAGCGGTCAATCAGGTAAATCATCAGAACGCCGAGGAATATACCCGTTCCTGCGGGGATGAAACTTCTGGAGTATTCCATCGCAGGTATTATAAGGCTTGTGAAACTGGCCACGAGCATTATACCGGCGGCGAATGCCAGGGAGAAATCTATGCTCCTCTCCGGAAGCTGCTTTGCAAAGAGCGCAACAAGGGCACCGAGCGATGTCATCAGTGCCACGAAGAGGCTGGCATACAGGGCGATGAGAACAACATTGCCCCCGGAGACCCTAAGTATCCATTCGGCTAACGCTTCAATAAATCCACTGGGCATAGGAACACCGCTTAAGATTAAAAGGTAGCCCCGGGCAGATTCGAACTGCCGTCCCGGGATCCAAAGTCCCGGATGCTTGGCCGCTACACTACGGGGCTGCAGACCGCAGTAAAATTCGGTTGTATATAAGCTTAATTCCCTTCTTCCCGGGTTCAAAATCATCTGGGTGCGAAAAAAAGATATAGAACCAGTCTGTTTTAGCAAACCAGTAGGTTTGCAAAAAGATGTAAGGTGATGCAGATGGTGAAGAAAAAAAGGATCAAGGTGAAATGGGAGGGGAGGGAGAGAGCGGAGGCGGAGCGCGCGGCTACCTCCCTTACTGCACAGGAGGAGAGAGAAGAGGAGAAGCCCCTCATAGAGGAGGAGTTCTTCTCGGAGACAGAGAAGCTTATTGAGGGGAGAGGGGAAGAGGAGGAGGAAGAGCTCTCCCTGGAGGACATAGAAGAGGTGCCGGAGGGATTGGTTGAGGAGAAGGTAGAGGAGGAAGTATCAGAGGAGGAAACCGAGGAGATTGAGGAAGAGCAGGCCCCTGAGGAGGAAACTGAGGAGGTAGAAGGAGAAGAGCTTCCGGAGGAGGAAGAGGAAGAGACAGAGGAGGAGAGAAGGGAGGAAGAGGCAGCCGGGCGTGAGGAGGAGCGGGGTGAGATCCCCGGGGATGAGATAAAGAGGGTTCTTGAAGACCTAGAGGCACTTACGCGAAACCTCATAGAAAAGGAGAGGGAGCTCCTGAGACTGTCTGAGGAGCACTTCGGTGATCTGAAGATGAAGTATGAGGAGGAGAAGAGGAACCTCGAGGAAGAGAGGAGGACCCTGGAGGAGGAGTGGAAGAGGCTGGAGGAGGACCGCGAAGAGCTTAAGAGGAGGGAGGAGGAGCTTGGAGTGAGGGAAAAGAGACTGGAAGTGGAGGAGATGAAGCTCAAGGAGGAGAGGGAGAAACTCCTGAAGATGAAAGAAAGTATCAAAGAGAAACTTCTTGAGATGGCCAGTTCATTTGAGAGCGAGGTTTAAAAGCCGCCTTGCCCCCATGGGGTCTTTCTCCCTCCCCGGGGATTATACATCCCTTCTTTAGAGCTCATCATCTTTGAAGTTCTATCCTGCCTTAGCTGGTTTTATCTCGCCCGGGGGCGTGAGTCCGCGCTCCCTTCCATCATTATAAAAGGCAGAAGATAAGCGGGCCAGAAGGGATTCGAATAGGAAGAATTCTTTGTCAAATGGGTTTTTTCGGTGAATTCTTCCAACTTGTGCGTTTCCGTCGTTGTTGGGACTTTTTAGGAAACGCCCAAGCCCTTCGGTTCGAATCCCTTCACGTTAGTATGCTTTTCTTAGAAAGAAATTGAAGGCGGGCCAGAAGGGATTCGAACCCTTGACCGACGGGTTAAGAGCCCGTCGCTCTACCTAGCTGAGCTACTGGCCCAGGAGACGAATTACCACATAAGAATAGAGTATAAAAACATTTCATTATCATCTTCTTCCCCCCGCTATCGTATATTTTCCCTTAGGGATATAACGTATATACCGGTATGTTATTTCCCTACCCTGAAAAACCAATACAGGAGGCAGAAAATGGCAGAAAAGATAACGGTGTCTCTCATAAAGGCAGATGTTGGAGGATGGCCTGGACACGCAACCGTCCACCCTGCCCTCAAAAAGAGGGCTGAGGAGGTCTTAGAGGCCGCCCGGGGTGAGGGGGTCATAATAGACTTTCATGTCACCGGGGTGGGTGACGACCTGGAGCTAATAATGACCCACAGAAAGGGTGTGGATGCCCGCGAGATACACGCCCTCGCCTGGGACGCCTTCAAGGAGGCCACCGAGGTGGCGAAGGGGCTCAAGCTCTACGGAGCTGGTCAGGACCTCCTATCCGACGCATTCTCAGGGAACGTGAGGGGGATGGGGCCCGGGGTGGCGGAGATGGAGTTCACGGAGAGGAAGGCGGAGCCCTTAATCGCCTTCATGATGGACAAGACCGAGCCCGGGGCCTTTAACCTTCCAATATTCAAGATGTTCGCTGACCCCTTCAATACGGCCGGGCTCGTCATAGATCCCAGCATGCACTCGGGATTCAGGTTTGAGATTTGGGACATAAAGGAGCACAAAAGGGTCTTTATGGGGGCCCCAGAGGAGCTCTATTCCATACTCACCCTGATAGGGGCCAAGTCCCGTTACGTCATCAAGAGGATCTACCCGAAGGAGGGGGGGAAGGTCCCCCCCGACGAGCCGGTGGCTGTGGTCTCCACCGAGAAGCTCTATCAGATTGCCGGAGAATACGTGGGTAAGGATGACCCGGCGGGACTTGTGAGGGCCCAGTCCGGCCTTCCAGCTCTGGGAGAGGTTCTTGAGGCCTTCTCCTTCCCCCATCTTGTCTCGGGCTGGATGAGAGGCTCCCACAACGGCCCCATAATGCCTGTGGGACTTAAGGATGCCAAATGTACAAGGTTCGATGGCCCCCCCAGGGTGGTGGCCCTTGGGTTCCAGATCGCAGACGGACGGCTTGTGGGCCCTGTAGACCTATTTGACGATCCCGCATTTGAGCCTGTCAGAAGGCAGGCCGCTGAGATAGCTACTTATATGAGGCGCCACGGGCCCTTTGAGCCCCACAGGCTCCCGCTGGAGGAGATGGAGTACACAACCCTTCCCAAGGTGCTGAAGAATCTGACGGGGAGATTCGAGGAGCTCTGAGGGGTGAAGATGCTTTCCCTCCCTGTGATCCTGGTGAACTTCAAAAGCTACCCTGAGGCCTCAGGGAGGAGGGCGCTTGAACTTGCAAAGGTGGCGGAGGAGGTATCTGAAGAGAACGGGGTGACCATCGCTGTGGCACCACAGATGGTGGACCTCTCTCTGGTTGCTAGAGAGGTCAAGATACCGGTTTTCTCTCAGCATATTGATACGGTGATGACAGGAAGCCTCACGGGCAGCACAACCTTAACAGCGGTCAAGGACTCCGGGGCTGTGGGCTCTCTTCTCAATCACGCTGAGAAGAGGATGATCGCCTCTCAGATAGAGGAGATAGTGGAGGAGATGAACCGCAATCAGCTCATATCTGTGGTATGCACAAACAACTTCAGGGTATCGAAGGCCTTATCCCTCATAGAGCCCACCTTCATAGCCATAGAGCCCCCCGAGCTGATAGGCGGTGACATCTCGGTGACCTCAGCAAAACCGGAGGTGATAACAAGGGTGGTGAAAGCCGTTGATAAGCTCGCCCCAGATGTGGGGATTCTTGCAGGTGCTGGTGTGAAAAACGGAAAGGATGTTAAAAGAGCGCTTGAGCTTGGATGCGACGGAGTGCTTCTCGCCTCCGGGGTGGTGAAGAGCGACGACCCCAGAAGAACTCTGGAGGATCTCGTCTCCGGGGTGATATAGAGGGTGTTGAAGTGAGCGGAGAGACTGAAGAGGCCTGCGGTATATGCGCAGCATCATGCCCGAGGGGGAATGCCCTCTTCGAAGTCTATAAGATGTCTAAGGAGCTCCAGCACCGCGGCCAGTCCGGTGCTGGATACACCTCTTTCAACCCACGCCGGAAGATGATTTTGACCACCCATAAGGGCCTGGGTCTTGTAAACGAAGTCTATCAGGTAAGCAACACGGAATCATTTGGACAGCTCATGGAGATCCATGCTGGACCCAGGGCCATAGGGCACAACCGCTACGGGACCTCGGGGGTAGTGTCCCAGCAGCACGTCCAGCCCTTTGAAAGGAGGCATGGGAAGCTCTGGAAGTGGTTCTCCTTCGGTTTCAACGGGCACATAACGAACAGAGAGGAGCTTGAGCGCTCCCTGAAGAGGGACGGCTACCACCTCATGTATGATACGGACACTGAGGTAATGATGCACTTCATCTCCAAGTACCTAGAGGAGGTGAAGGACGGGGATATGAAGGATGTCTTCAGGAATCTATCGCAGGACTTTGACGGAGCTTACAACATTGTCTATATAAATGGAGAAGGCACGACAGTTGTAGTGAGGGACCCGTATGGGTTCAAGCCATTGAGCTATACTGTGGCTGAGGGCGGGACCTACTCTGCCTCGGAGTCCAACGCCCTGAACTACTATAACATTGAGGGGATTGAGGATCTCTCCCCCGGGGAGATGGCATTCTTGGAGAATGAGGAGGTGAGAGTGGAGAGATACGCACCCCAGAGAAGGAAGAGCTTCTGCTACTTCGAGTTCCTCTACTTCGCCCACGTCTCCTCCCGCCTTGAGGGGAGGAGCGTATATCAGGTTCGGAAGCGGGTGGGTGAGGAGCTGGCGCGCATGGAGTTTTTGAACATAAACGAGAAAGAGTGGGTGATAATTCCCGTTCCTAACACGGCTAGGCCTATAGCCAACGCCTACGCCAAGGCCCTCGGGCTGCCTGAGATCTACGAGGAGGGACTGATCGAGACCACGAAGGGGAGAACGTTCATAGAGGAGAGCAGCCGCCACCTCAAGGTCATGACGAAATTCCACCCCTTAAGGTCGGTGCTGAAGGGGAAGAAAGTGGTTGTGATAGATGATTCCATAGTTAGGTCAACCACCATGAAGACCATAGTGAACTACCACCTGAAGAAGCTCGGCGGTGCTAAGGAGGTGCATGTGAGGATCGGCACACCCCCTATAATTGCGCCCTGTTACTACGGGATCGACATGAAGACCTTCTCGGAGCTGTTCGCGGCTCCTTACCAGGACAGGATTCGCGAAGGCGTGCCAGAAGAGGGTGTGGCAGAGGAGATGGCCCGTCGTCTGGGGGCTGACTCCCTCATGTATCAATCCATGGAGGGGCTTATAAGGGCCATAGGTATGCCCCGTAGCGAACTCTGCACCGCCTGCCTCACAAGGGAGTACCCCACCCCGTGGGGGAGGAGAACCGATGAGAGAGCCTATAGGGAGTACTTAACAAAATCTGCAAAAGGATAAAAATAGGAGAAGCTTTTTTTATTATCACACCTTGGTAGAAAGGAAAAGCCGACCCAAAAATAAAGATGGGGGATATTGATGGCAAAAAAGATAACAATCGTCAACCAGAAGGGAGGCGTCGGAAAAACCACCACGGCAGTAAACCTCTCCGCATCCTTAGCGGTTCTGGGAAAAAAGACACTTCTTATCGACACGGACCCTCAGGGAAACGCAACCTCAGGCCTTGGGTTTGTGAAGCACGAACTGAAGTTTACAATATACGAGGTGCTCACGGACCAGTGCGACGTTGAGGAAGCCATACTCAACACGGACATTGAGGACCTCCACCTCATAGGCGCCAATGTGAACCTCGCCGGCGCCACCGTTGAGCTGGTTGACATCCCCGACAGGGAGTATATCATGAAAAAGAAGCTGGAGAAGCTCAATGGCCGCTACGATTACATCATCCTTGATTCGCCCCCCTCCCTAGGGCTCCTCACGATCAACAACCTTGTAGCCTCCGACTCCGTGCTCATACCACTGCAGTGCGAATATTACGCTCTTGAAGGTATGAGTGAGCTTCTGGATACCATATACCTCGTCCAGAAGAACCTGAACCCGGAATTGCAGCTTGAAGGAATACTGATGACCATGTACGATTCCAGAACGAATTTATCCAAACAGGTGGTGGAGGAGGTGAGGTCCTATTTTGGGGAGAAGGTTTATAAAACCGTAATTCCCAGAAATGTTAAGCTGGGTGAGGCACCCAGCTTTGGCAAGCCCGTGGTCCTATATATGCCCTCCGCTTCTGGCGCCAGGGCGTACCTGGAGCTAGCCAAGGAAGTGATCTCCCATGAAGAAGGGTAAACTGGCCCTCGGTAGAGGACTTAAAGAGCTCCTCCCTACAGCTTTGAAGGAGGTGGGGGGAGAGGAAGCTGGGCTAGAGGAGCTTTTGGAGGAGCTTAAAAAGGTCAAAGAGAGGGTTGAGGTTCTCGGATATCCTACAGAGGGCATCGATGAGTTTTTGAAGAGAGAGAAGTTCACCAAAGAAGAGGTGAGGGATGAGCTGGAAAGATGGCGGAGCCATCTGGTTTCTCTGACCCGCCTTGAGACCGTCTTGAGGCAGATGGAGTCTCTCAAGATGACCTCTCAGGTGGTCTCTTACAGAGGCCGCGTGAGCGCCGGGGAAGAGCCGGAAGTGGTCCTTGCAAAGGCGGAGAAGGAGCTCAAGAAGGCTGTTTTGAAGAGAAGTAGAAAGAGGATTCCAGAGGACGAGATAAGCGAAGTCAGAAAGATGATTGAGGAGTCAAAGGAGAGCCTTCAGAAGGAGGGGGCCGAAGAGCACCTTGAGGAGGCCAAAGAGGAGGCTGTAAAAAAGATAGAGGAGCTTTCCCGAAGCCTTGAGGAGTTGACAAAGCTCATGGGCGTTGAGGGAGAGGAAGAGGCTTTAAAAGAGGAGGAGGGGAGGGTTGAGGAGGAGAAGGCCCCAAAAGGGCCGCCACCGGAGGAGGAAAGGATGAAGAGGTTCCTTGAGGAGGTTCACAGGCTGAAGGAGGAGGGTTTCTTCGTAGGTGAGATAGAAATCGTCTACGATGAGAAAGGTATAGATGAGGCGGAGAGGGAGCTTGAGGAGTTCAGAAAAAGGGCGGAGAGGATGAAAGAGATTCGGAAGGAGCTGGACTCCATGGACCTGAGCGGGGTGGAGAGGGAGGCAAGCCTGATAAGGATAAAGCTGAAGTATCCCAATCTCCTAGAGGAGGTGGAGGAGGACCTAAAGAGACTGAAGGACCTTCTGAGCAAGGGGGGTGCAGTAGGAGAGGTGAAAAAGCACCGGGCGGAGGAGGAATCCGTGGATGCCTTGCTCGACAGAGCGAAGAAGCTATATATTGCTGGGGAACTTCAGCAGGCGAAGGAGCTGTTCGAAAAGGTTCTTGAGCTCGCCCCTGAAAACCCCACAGCCAAATTCATGCTGAGGAGAATAAATATGAGGCTGTAGTCACTTCAGCCTCGCCTTGCGGTACTCCTCCCTCATTCTCCTAGCCTCCCGGGTTCTCCACCAGCCGCAGCTTTTCGGCCCCTCCGGGCAGGGCCCTCTTATGCAGGCCGGGCCTGCCCCTCTGAAGAGCTCTGGGGCCACCTCTTTAACAAGCCTCAGCATCTCCCAAGCGACCTGGTTTATCTCCCATTGGGCTCTGAAGCACGTCCTCAGGGTGAAGAAGTGCCAGAGCTCCCGGGCGTTCATAGTAACAACGATGTTGGTCTCAATTCCCTGAGGGAGTATGAAGCGGGCGTCCTCCGCAGGGATTCCCTCTTTTAGAAGTTTCTGATAGGCCTCTTTGGCCTCCTCCACGATCCTGTTGAACACTTCGTGGGCCCGGGGATTGTCCTTTACCGAGGAGGGCTCCACCACAGAGGCCTCTTCCACCTTTACATATCGCTGGCTCTGCTGGGAATAGGAGGCAATGCGGTGTCTCACAAGCTGATGGGTCAAGACCCTGGATACACCCTCTAGGGAGAAGGTGAAATTGGCATGTTCGAGAACGGAGTGGTGGCCCATGTCCCTCACATGGGAGACCACTCTGCTGGCATCTTCACGGGAGATCTCCCGATATATGTCTGAGGCCCCCCTCTCCGAATAGCAGCTCTTTGCCGCCGAGCCGCAGAGCCTCTCAGGATCTGCGGTGTAGCTGAGAAGCACAACTCGCATCTTATCACTTTCCAGCTTTTCCGGGAGCACATCCTTTAAGGCTCCCGGGGGTGTATTGTATTTGCTCAAATAGAGCCCAGAATCCTTTTGGCCATCTCCTCGTCGATCCCCTCTATCATGATGAGGTCCTCTACTGTAGCTTCCTTGAGCTCATCTATGTCTCTGTAGCCGCTCTCCTTGAGCTTCTTTATGATCTCCTCGCTCAACCCTTCTATCTCCTCCAAGGACTGGGGCTTCTTCCCCTCCCCTTCTCTCTCACCCTTCTCCTCCACCTTCTCCTTCACCTTGCTCTTGTTGGGGAATATGATTCCCTTGATCTTCCCGAGGACGCCCTTTATGTTTTGTATGATAGCGCTCACAGCCCCTGGCCCCTTCTGTTTGACCTCCTCCTCCGCTGCCTCCTCTTTTTTCTCCTCAGCCTCAGGGGTCACCTCAGGTGTCTCCTCCTTCGGGACTGTATATGCCCGGACGGCCTCCATCACCTTTGCGGCCAGGTTCTTCCCCACCCCCTCGATTTCCATAAGCTCCTTCTCCGTGACGTCCTTTATGGAGTTGAGGTCTGGATATCTTTGAAGGATCCTCTCCGCCACGTCTTTTCTCATCCTTGGGATGGCCAGCAGGATATCCTTAAGCTCCGGGAGCCTCTCCTCTCCCCCAAAGGTAACCTTCAATATGTCCTCCGCTCTGTTTATAAGTCTGAGGGCCGTCTTCTCCCCAATCCCCCTGAATCTGCTGAGGTCCTCTACCGCAGAGCCTGCAATCTTCTCAACAGTGTTGATCCCATTTTCGTAGAGGGTCTTCAGTGTCTGGCGGGTCACCCCGGGGATGTCTCTGAAGAGCTCGGAGAACTCTTCGAAGGAGAGCTCCACAGCCTCAGGGGCCGCTGCCTCCTCGGGGGCCTTTTCAGCCTCAACAGCCTCGAGTATCTTTTGGGCTAGGCTCCTCCCAACCCCCCTTATCTCCATGAGCTCCTCAACCGTTGCCCCCCGGAGGCTCTCTTCCGTGGGGTACCTGTTTATGATTTCCTGAACCACATCCCTTCTCAGACGGGGTATTGTCAGCAGGATCTCCTCAAGTCTCCCACCCCCATACTCCTTAGCCCTGGCGATGACCTTCTCCGCCACCTTCTCTCCCACACCCTTGATCTTGATAAGCTCTTCAATCGTAGCGTTCTGGAGTTTCTCTACGGTGTCGTATCCGGCGCCATATATGGCCTCGAGGGCCTCCCTCCTCACCCCCCTCATCCCTGAGAAGATCACATAGAAATCGTTTAGGCTGAGCTTTTGTTCCGCAGGTCTCGCAGTTCTCCCGGCCATCTGTATCACCTTTGCTGGTTTAAAGAGAAGTGACCCTGAATAAGCCTCTTTGTATTTATAAATTAACCATCAGGCCCTATGAACCTCCTCAGGGTCCTTATGGCCCCCTCTCTCCCCCTGGGGTAGGAGGCTATCTTGAACCTGAGGACGACAGGCTCTCTTCCCCGAGCGAGAGCTATCTCCCCCCGGTAGGCTTTCATCTTATCCAGCCTTATGTGAAGCACCCCCTCATCGTCCACCCTATCCTCTATCTGTGTGAAAAGCTCCTCTCCCACCTCCTCCATCACTCTTTTCAACACGCTCCCAGCTCTGGAGGAGGACCGCAGGGTCCAGCGAAGTATCCCAATGGGGTTCTTATGGTACCCCTCCGCGTAGGTCTCCTCAAAGGAGCTTGCGGAGAAGGCATCCTCTCCAAGGATGTTCCTGACAGCTTCAACCACCTTCTCTTTCTCCTCCGTAGCGTGAACGAATACCTCTACCGTCATATAATGGAAGTATTTCATTCTCTCACCTCTAGCTTCAGGGCAGTTAAAAGCAGGACCTTTGATGAGAACTCAAGGGAGGAGATGAGATGAAGGGCCTCTGTGAGGTCCTTTCCTCCGGCGAAGACCCCATGGGCGGCTAGAACTACGACCCGCCCCCCCTCAAAGGCCCTGGAGACCTCCTCAGCGGCCTCCTGAGATCCTGCAGGTTCCTTCAGGTGGAGGACCGGGACCTCACCCAGCACCTCTTTTCCCTCCACGTCAAGAGGGACTATTGACCGCAGTCCCTTCAGGCTCAGTGCTACTGTGAATGGGGGATGGGTGTGGATCACGGCGTTGTACTCACTTCTACTGTAGATGGCCAGGTGTACGGGTGTCTCCACCGAGGGCTTTGCATCCCCGGGGTAGGGCGGAGGCGGGAACACCTGCAGGATATCCCCCGGTGTGAGGTCGCCGAGCATCGCCCCACTCCTTGTTATGTAAATCCTCTCACCAACCCTCCGGGAGAGGTTTCCGCTGTGAGAGGTGTTAAGCCCCCTCCTGTCAAGCCACGACCCTATCCTGACGAACTCCTCAAAAACCTTCTTGGGGATGTTCTGCGTCATCCGGAGTGCGTATAATGGAGGGGTTATTTAAACCCCGGGGAGCTTTTCGGAACAAAGTTTAAAGAGAGGAAAACTTAGGTGGCATTATGGTATCGAAGAGGACTGCTATGAGAAGCCCCCGGGAGGAGGAGAAACCCTCACCTTTGCCTCTCATAATTATAGCAGTGCTTGTTGCGATTCTGGTGGGGGCTGGTTACTTCGTCAGCGAAAGGGCTTATTCTGACGAGGAGGGAGGATCGTCGTCAATAGATTACGTTGACGATGGGGGAGGAGATGCTGGGGGCGCCCCTGCCTTTGTTCTGGTAACAACGGAGGGCAAAAGGATAGACTCCAGAAGCCTGAAGGGGAAGGTCATTGTATTGGACCTCATGGCCACGTGGTGCGCCCCATGCTCTTATCAGGTGGATGAGCTGAAGGATGTGAGAGCGAGATACTCCACAGAGGATGTGGTTATAATCTCGGTGGACATTGACCCCAACGAGAGCGCATCTCAGCTTAAAGAATACAAGGATTCCAAGGGTGCCAACTGGGACTTCTGCATGGCTACTGAGGACTTCCGTGATAACTACCCCGCCGATGCCATCCCCACCCTTTATATACTGGACAGAGATTTTGATATATACAAGGTCTATCGGGGTGCCAAGAGCTCCGAGGAGCTCTCCTCCACCATTGATAGCATCCTGTAGGGAGGTGCCCGATCTGGTCAAGATTCCCCCCAGCCATCCTAGATACCGTTCTCTCATGGAGAGGGAGCGGCTCGTTGAGGCCTTCAGGAAGGGGCTTGTTGCACCCGAGGGCCTTCTTGCCCATGGAAGGGGAGAGGCTTTTGATTACATTCTGGGAGAACACACTATGGAGGTGGCGGAGGAGGCGACTGTTGTGGCCGCTGCGGCGCTTCTCATCGCGAAGTGGCCGGTCATATCCATGAACGGGAACGCCACCGCCCTAGCATCAAGAGAGGCTGTGGAGCTCTCCCACCTCATACCGGCTAGAATAGAGGTCAACCTCTTCTACAGAAGCGAGGAGAGGGTGAGAAAGCTTGTAAAGAGGCTCCAGGAGGAGGGTGCCCGAGGAGTTCTCGGGGAGAGGCCAGACAGGAAGATTGAGGGGCTTGACCACCCCCGGGCACTCTGCTGCACTGAAGGTATATACACTGCTGATTGGGTTCTTCTCTCCCTTGAGGATGGAGACAGGACCGAGGCCCTGGCAAGGTGGGGGAAAAAGATTGTAGCTGTGGATCTAAATCCCCTCTCCAGGACGGCTAGGGCTGCCACCGTCACCATCGTTGACAACATCACCAGAGCCTTCCCCAACCTTGTGAAGAAGGTGGAGGGCCTCAAGGAAAAGCTGGAGAGGGGGGAGGTGACAAGGGAGGATCTCGAGGAGATGGTCAGAAGATGGGACAACAACGAGGCCCTTGCCAGGGCGGTGGAAGAGATTATAAGATACCTTGAGAGGGAGGTGGAGAGTTGGAGAGGCTTAAGGTGAGAACCGGGGAGAGAGAGGAGCTCAAGGATATAACAGGTGAAATTGAAAGAATTATAGAAAAGAAGGGCTGGAAGGATGGGGCAGCTCACATCTACATCCCCCACACCACGGCAGGAATTCTTGTCAACGAAGGTGCAGATCCTGACGTAGCTGGGGATATTTTAAGGAGACTCAAGGTGCTAGCCCCCTTGAGGGGTGATTACCGCCACTACGAAGGGAATTCCGACGCCCACATCAAGGCGTCCCTCACTGGGAGCTCTCTCCTTCTAATGGTCGAGGGGGGCCGCCTCCGGCTGGGTAGATGGCAGAGGGTCTTCTTTGCAGAGTTCGACGGGCCCAGGCAGAGGGAGGTCTGGATCAGCTTCCTCCCGGGGGAAAGTGTCAGATGAGGCCCGCCACGGAGAGGATTACGAGCAGGGTGCCCATGACCGCCAGATCCATCAGGGTGGTGAGGAGTGGTATCACAACGTTGTCCGGGTTGAGGGAGAACCTCACGGCCATGTGGGAGAGGTTGTAGGAGAGGAGAGAGGCCTCAACGCCCAGCAGGAAGCCTATGAGGACTATGAGAGCCGCGGTTAGGGGGATTCCTGGATGGGTGAGGGGATAGATTGTGGAAAGGGAGAGGGCTATGACACCTGCTAGGGGGAAAACGATGAATGAGAGCAGAATGATCAGGGCTGCCTCCCTTCTGCTGAAGCGGTCCATCCGCCTCTTTAAGGAGGTCAGGCCGAGGTAATAGGCTGTGGAGAGGCGGCTTGAAAGTATGGAGCCGAGGTTCCCACTCTGTCCGTTTAGGAGGGGAAGAAGCAGCAGGAAGATAGAGTAGCCAATGAGCGACTCGGCCCGGGCTGATAGGAGGGTGCCTGTGACGATACTTATAAGGGCACATACAAGGAGCACGTGAAGCGATTGGGAGAGCACCTCTTCAGCGCTGGACCCCCTCCTGCGGAGGGTGTCCAGAAGAAGGAAGAGGACCGACAGGCCGAGGACCACTGCCACCCCATGGGCGAGGGTACCTCTAAGATGGATGAGAAGATAGACGGCGGCCACCATAGATGGGAGGGTTATAAAGTCCCCTATGGTGGTTATTAGGGGCGAGGAGATGTTATCTGGGTCCCAACCCCTTCTGAAACTCCCCAGAGTGATAAGAGACGTGCCACCGAGGAGTACCGCGGCGGATATTATAGTTCCTACCAGAGAGATGAATAGGAGCTCTAAGAGGGAGAGGGAAGGAAGGTCAAGTAGGAGGGCAGCCGCCCGGGCGAACACTGCCAGGGCAGCGGAGATGGTAAGGGTCTGAACAAGGGAGACTCGGATGTTCTCCCTAAGCCACCTGTTCATGCGAAGGGAGGGCTCCACCTCACCTAAGTGGAGGGCAGTGCTGAGGCGTGAGGCTAGTGTGGCATAGACATTCCCCCTAGCCGCCAAGGCCCCGGGGACCATGATCAGCGTCCCGGGGAAGTCAAGAAGGAGGGAGGCAAACCCCACCAGGGCGATACCAACCGTGAGGTCGGCGGCCACTGAGAGGAGCAGGGCGGAGGAGCTCTCCTTAAGAACACTCTTGCCTTCACGCAGAACACTCCGGAAGTCGGTAAGGAACCTCCTCCAGGCTGGCAGGGAGGCGTATGAGGTGCCCTCTTGAGGGGTCCGCCACTTCCTTGAAGTCATACCTGATTCCTCCCTTTGGCTCTGCCAGCCTCTTCAGCCCCGACGGGTGCCCTGGGGGCCTTCGCTGAGAGGAGCATTCTTCATCGCTTCCTTCCATCTGCCCTGTCCACCTCATTTAAGCTCTGTAATATGTGGGGTTTAAGTCCTTTTTATATTTATGAGTTGGGGAGATGGGAGATAAGCCCTCTGGATAATCCACCTGGTCACCTTTGTGATGCTTAACCACACTGGAAAAAATATATAGAGAGGTTCCTTCTGCCTTCAGCTGATAAACATGAAAAAAAGGCTTGCAGACTGTTTCTGTTTGCATCAACATTTTTTCTTTTCCTCTCCCTCCTGCTGGGAACAGTTGAAGGAGGGGGGGCCGTGGGGGTCAGGGACGGGGCCAGCCCCGCACCCCCAGAAGGATATGTCCATCGGCCCATAGTTGAGTTCTTCACTGGGCTCTCATGCCCCTCCTGCATGGGCGGGCCTCACCAGGACATGGAGAGGCTCCTTATGGAGGGATACCGGGACCCGTCCCAGCCCTACACCGGTGTGGTTTTTCACGAGCTCAACGGCGGCGGGGTGGATGACCTTGCTACAGATGAGTCCCGGGAGAGGATGAGGCACTACCAGCCTGGCATAAGCGGTACCCCCGACGCCGAGTTTGACGGTGGCTACATAGAGTTGGGAGGAATGACCGCCCCGGGGGGGGCCGTCACCTACGAAAACGGAAAGGAGGCCATACAGAGATGTAAGGAGAGGGAGGATGCAGGGATAAACCCCCGCCACCCACTGCAGAATCTGAGAAACCCCTTCAAATATGTCAACCTCAAGGTGAAGCAGTTCTACGAGCCAGGGGTCATAACCGCCATGGTGGAGGTTGAGTATGTAGGAGCATCCTCTTTGGTCCCCACCTCTCTGAACGCTGAGGTCTACGCTTTCGTTACGGAGATGGATGTGACGGCCTACTCCCTTGTGGAGGAGGGTCCTGTTGTTAACAACTTCGTCTTCAGGGGATACGCCATAAAAGGAGTGACAGTAACTCTCAGTCCCGGGGAGAGCAAGACATTGGTGGGCGAGTGGAGGATCCCCTCTCGCCTCCCCGTGCCGGTCAAGCCCCAGGATCTTGTGGTGGTGGCCGCCGTCTACGACCTGGACGATACCTCTTCCGAATACATGGACTCAGGCAACATGGCCGCCGTTCCCCGGGCGATCCAGAGCTCCAACCCCATAGCAACGGCCTACGACGGGGGCTGGAGTCCTCCTGAGGTGAGGAACATTGTGGTGGGGGAGGGTAAGGGGGGAAAATTAAGGGTGGAGGCCTATCTTGACTCAGAGAAGGGCATTACCTCCGCATACCTCTTCTACAGCAGAGACTCAACGCAGGTCAATTTCACAGCCCTCAAGATGAACCTGACGGGGGAGGAGATATGCGATGACAGCGGGGTCTGTTACGCCTACGGCCCTGGAACCGCATATGTGGAGTTCAGCCCCCCTGAGGGGTGGGGTGGAAGGATGGTGATTGTGGCATACGACTCTGAGGGGGTGCCCGTGTGCTCAGAGTACATCAATGCAACAGCCTCCCCGGGGGGCGTGAAGGAGGTCTCCGGGGGCATAAGCAGTGCCTCTTATACTTACGGGGGAGTTGTCCTGATCCTCCTCGGCCTAGCGCTTCTCGCTGGAAAGCTTACTTCAAGGATAAAGGCCGCATGGAGTATGTGGGTGGCACTTCTGCTCCTGGCCGGAGGGGTGGCTGCAGCGGTATATCCTGCCATCGGCGGCGGGAAGACTTCTAAAGCCCCCGATTTTACTGTTGAAACCACCGAAGGGGAGAGCATCTCATTGCAGGACCTCAAGGGCAAGGTGGTCCTTTTGGATGTGATGTCCACCACCTGCTCCGGGTGCGAAGAGGTCCTTCAGATAATGGAGTCACTATACCCAGATTACAAAGACGATGTGGTCTTCATCTCAGTTTCAGTGGACCCGGCGGACACCATGGAGGTCCTCAGGTCTTTCAAGGAGGAGAAGGGGATAGAGTGGACCCTAGCTTCAGATGTGAATAGGGAGATATTTACTCGCTATGGGATAACACAGATCCCCAAGCTGTACATAATCGATGGGGAGGGCCGCATAACCTACCAGCACCTGGGGCCGCCAAAAGCTAGTGACCTTGAGGACGCCTTAAGGAGTACCCTTGTAGGGAGCGCCACGCCTCTTAAAGTGAGCAGCCTGGGAGGAGGAGTGGGCCTCACTGCCATCGCACTCCTCGCCGGGATCATGATGTTCTTCTCTCCCTGCTCCTTCCCGCTTCTGCCGGGCTACATCTCCTACACCGTTGCAAGGACGGGTGGGGGAGGTATGAGAAAGGGCATAAAAATGGGGCTTGTGGCCTCCTTGGGCATATTCACCCTCTTTCTGCTGCTGGGGGTTGTGGTGGCTCTCCTCGGGTGGACCGTCTCGCGCTACCTGATATATTTGGAACCGGTTATAGGAGCTGCGCTGGTGATACTGGGGATAGCTCTCCTCAAAGGGCTAAACCTTCCGATAAGCAAAATAACCCAGCCCATAAAAGGGGCGCTCTACAGGGCGCTCCCCTCAAGGGCCACTTCTGGCATGGAAGGTGGCTCCGGGGGTTTTTTCGCCTACGGGCTTGGATACGCCGCCGGGGCGGCCTCCTGCACCACCCCTGTTCTTCTCGCTGTTATATTTCTCGGTCTCTCTACAGGGGGATTCCTGGGGGCCCTGTATACCTTTGTAATATTCTCTCTTGCAATGGCCACCCTGATGGTGCTCTTCACAGCCCTCTCCGTTGCAGGGAGCGAGAGACTAATCAAAGGCTCCCGGAGATGGATGCACACGATAGAGAAGGCTGGAGCAGTGATTCTCATTATTGTTGGTATATATTTCATCTGGTACTTCCTGAGCATAGAAGTCCTCTGACGGCACGTCTGCTAGCACCTGTGAGAGAACCACACATTAACCCTGAGCTCATTTCAGATTTAAACCAGAATTTCTATATATTATTCTATACCTACTAGCACAGTGTGGTGAGTTAATGGGCCTCTTTCTGTGGTCGGCGGTCTTCCTGTTACTCCTTCAACCTGTTCCTATTACTTCCTCTTTAGAGGGGCCATCGCCATTTGGGGAAGCAGTGAGCTCTCCCCCTCTGGTTCTCTCAACACACTCTCCGATAGTAATAGAAGGGGATGAGAACTTCACGAGAGAGAATGGAGGGGTATCAGGAGATGGGACAGCCTCAAATCCATACGTTATAGAGAACTATACTATCCGACTGAACTCTTCCGGAACAGGAATTCTTATTAAGAATACCACTAAACACTTTGTAATAAGAAACTGTTCTTTAGTCGGTCCAGCTTCATACTCTTTTTCGAGTTATGGAATACAGCTAAAAAATGTATCAAAC
>Ga0164318_10001224_pt1 | contig 22460 bp, 18 predicted proteins | sample GuaBasSedimGuay9_FD_113734 | JGI IMG/M metagenome (GOLD analysis project Ga0164318, IMG submission 113734) | Subseafloor sediment microbial communities from Guaymas Basin, Gulf of California, Mexico - Guay9, Core 4571-4, 0-3 cm | ecosystem: Environmental > Aquatic > Marine > Hydrothermal vents... | reverse complement strand
TGTCTGGGAATGGTTCTCCACCTGCACCTTGAGGTCAATCCGATATTGGTCCGGGTAAAACCGGTAGATCTGGGTGATGAGGAGTTTGTCACTGGTGAAAGCCCGGAATTTGAGGACTGAGGGCGCTGATTCTGCGCCGACCTGCACCATTGCTCGATCGCATTCGTATGCCAGGGGGAGGTCCTTTTTTTCAGCGTCTGCCGTAAAGCTGAACCGGAGAAAATCGCCCATTCCTCTTTTGAGGTTCACCATTTCCACTGGAGGCGAATCCTTATCAACGGTCTCCCTGTATTTCTTGAGTTTGAAGCTTTTGATGGTAGGGCCTACGTTGGAAAAAACAGCCGCATAGAGAGGCGTTTCAACTCGTATTTCTCTCTCGGGGATTGAGGCTGTTTCCTTTACCTCCATTTCCCCGGCAATGTTTGATGAGGGTGCGGGTTGCGTTGTCACCTTTTCAGGGGAGGGAGCGGTTTTTTCTGTATTTGTCGCGACAGGGGTTTTTCCCTGATGGGGCTTTTGTTCTTGTTTGGGCCCAAAGAAAAAAGACCAGCCAAACAATACCAGGAAAGAGAGCGCAAATGCCAATAACGTTTTTTTGTCCATAGATATTCTTCTCTGTTTCGGCAACGGTTTTATGTGAAAAGAAACAACCGGGCACGGTGTTTCTGCGCATTAATTTCCTATTACCGCAAGGGATCATAACCCCCGGGATGAAGCGGATGACATTTCAGGACCCTGGCGAGGGCCAGAAATCCGCCCTTGCACAGACCATATTTTTCAATAGCCTGACGGGCATACGTCGAACAAGAGGGATAAAAACGACAGGAAGGAGGCAGAAGAGGTGAAATGAATTTCTGATATATTCCTATCAAGGCAATGGGAATATATCTCCACTTAAAAAGGGCCCTCTCAGGAAAACTTGATGTGGTCGAGTTCCCTTTGCAAATCCCAAAAATCCAGTTTGTTGGCATCCTTCTTCGCTGCGATAACGACATCATATCCCTGGGGGAAGCGCGCTTTATTGAGCCTGAAGTATTCTCTAACGAGTCTCTTGATCCTGTTTCTTTTAGCTGCGCAGCCTGTCCTTTTCGTTGCGGTGATCCCCAGTCTTGTAATGCCCAACCCGTTTTCTTTGAGTATGATGACAAAATGCGACGTGTGAACTCGTCTCCCCAATCGATTTAGATTGACAAATTGGCTCCGTTTCAATAATCTTTCATTTTTTGAGAACGTGTAATTTCTCATGAAATGAAGGCCAATCGATCGAGGTTAAACGGCATGAACTAAACGGCCAGGCGTTTTCGGCCCTTTGCTCTTCTTCTTCTCAAAATGTTTATGCCGCCTTTTGTTCGCATTCTGGCGCGAAAACCGTGGGTGCGTGCCCTTTTTATGTTGCTCGGTTGGTACGTCCTTTTCATGGTTCTTCGAGTCCTTTTGGAGTTGAAATAAATGTAAATTTGTAGTTAATCATGTTCTTGCTATGTTGTCAAGATAAAACCACCCGGGGGAGGTCCCCTTTGTGAATGTGAAGAGGTAATCCAGAAAGGAGAAAAAGATGCTCTTAGATCCCATTCTCGGTATTTTCTCCAATGATTTAGCCATCGACCTGGGAACCGCCAATACCCTGGTTTATGTAAAAGGAAAAGGCATCGTCTTGAGCGAGCCTTCCGTTGTGGCTGTCCGGAAGGACGGCCGGGGCATGAACAAGGTGCTGGCGGTTGGGAAAGAAGCGAAAATGATGCTGGGCAGGACCCCCGGGAACATTGTTGCAATTCGTCCCATGAAGGACGGCGTTATTGCCGACTTCGAAATCACCGAGGCTATGCTTAGGCATTTCATAAGAAAAGTGCACAACAGGAGGACATTGGTCAGGCCGAGAATTATCATCTGTGTTCCCAGCGGCATTACCCAGGTGGAAAAACGGGCGGTCCGGGAATCTGCGGAGTCGGCCGGAGCAAGGGAGGTTTTCCTCATTGAAGAACCTATGGCGGCGGCCATTGGAGCAGGGTTGCCCATCACCGAACCTACCAGTAACATGGTGGTGGATATTGGTGGGGGGACCACTGAGGTGGCGGTTATTTCTCTTGCCGGAATCGTGTACAGTAAGTCTGTTCGGGTGGGCGGAGATAAAATGGATGAGGCGATTCTGCAGCATATCAAAAGAAAGTACAACCTGTTGATCGGTATTCGGACGTCTGAAATCATAAAGACCACCATCGGGAATGCTTACCCGGGTGAGCAGATTGAAACAATCGAGGTGAAGGGACGGGATTTGGTGACCGGTATCCCAAAGATTTTGACCATAGATTCTGATGAGATAAGGAATTCTATTACCGAGCAGGTGGAAACCATCGTTGAAACCGTACGCATAGCGCTGGAACAGACTCCCCCTGAACTCGCGGCAGACATTGTGGATAAAGGAATCGTGCTGACGGGTGGAGGCTCCCTGCTGAAAAATCTCGATATACTACTGCGGGAAGAAACTAAGCTCCCTATCACCATCACTGAAGATCCTCTCTCGACAGTAGTGCTTGGGTCAGGAAGGGCTCTGGATAACATTGATATTTTGAAGGAAGTTACCATTCGCTAGGGCCCGGCGGCGGAGCATTCTAAGCACGAGCGGGTTTTCAATCGAGAGCGCATATCCTGCCCTTAACGCTAATCCGCTTAACTGGAAATGGCAAATATCAAAGCTCAAATGCCTCAATGACAAAACCTATCCCGTGCACCAGTCTGCTCCTGAAACGGGCGAAAGGACAAGGCATCGCGACGAGAATCCGCTTTCGCCTGATGAATTGAAAAGAAATTTTCTACTCATTTTGAGCGCAAATTTGTTCGTAACGTACCAACCATAAAGGAGAGCGGCTCGCCATTGAAAGGGTTGCCCCGGAATTCCAGATCCCTCTTATGGGTTTTTTTTATTGCCTTTTTTCTGCTTTTGCTTTCCATGAACTCGGGGCAGAAGGGGCCATGGAATCCCCTTGAACAGATTGTGATTGAGGTGACCGTCCCCATTGAGAAGTTTTTTCAACGGACCGTGGCATGGACGGAAGACTTCTGGTCCAATTATTTTTTTCTGGTAAATGTACGCAGAGAAAATGCGGCGCTGAAACGGGAAATTGATGCGCTCAAGATGGAAAACAGCCGGTACCGCGAGCAGCTCTTCACCCACGAGCGACTCAAATCTCTTTTGCAATTCAAGCAGTCCCTGAATATTCCGGCCGTTGCTGCACAGGTTATCGGTCTGGATCCCACCGGATGGTTCAAGTCCGTTATCATTGATAAAGGCACCAGCACGGGAGTCAAGGTTGATATGCCCGTTGTAAACGCCGCCGGTGTTGTGGGGAGAGTTGTTTCAGTGTCTCCTCACTATGCGAAAATCCTGTTATTGGTCGATCAGAACAGTAGTGTGGATTCGCTGATACAGCGTTCCAGGGAAAGGGGAATGGTGCGCGGTCTCAGGGTGGACGCCTGTACCCTTGACTATATGGTGAAAACAAGTGATGTGCGGGAAGGGGATAACGTGGTTACCTCCGGGCTCGGGGGGGTATTTCCCAAGGGGCTCACTATTGGGAAGGTCATCCTGGTGGAGGACATTCCCGGCGACCTTTTCAAGCATATTACCGTAAAACCCGCGGTAGATTTTTCAAAACTGGAAGAAGTTCTTGTCATTCTGAGGGAAAAGGTATCGAGCGAGAAAGAGGACAGAAAAAACTAGTTTTTTACCTGGGAATCTGGCTTGCCGGAATGATATTTACCCTCCTGAAGGGACGCCTGAGCCAGGCCGTTGCGGGTGATTTGCTGGACTTCGATTTGGTCACGATTGTTATCGCGTATCTTCTGTTGAGGTACGGGCAGGGACCGGCGAGTGTCTATGCATTTGGGCAGGGTCTTTTCATAGATATTGTCTCAGGCGGGCCCGAGGGTTTCTCCACACTTATTTGTCTGGCCGTATTTCTCGGGCTTCACCTGGGCTCCCGTTTCCTTGACATTGAACGTCCCAGGAGTCAAATAGTGCTGGTAGCTATTGTTGTTGCGTTGAAAGAAATCCTGCTCTTGGGGCTGCTCAATCTTTTTGTCCCCCGGGTAATCATTGTGCGCTTTTTTCCATTGCTGGTTGCGGGTTCCATGGTGGTTACGGCCCTCAGTGTTCCTCTCTTGTTCGGAGTTTTTGATTATCTGGTTGGGCTTCCGGAGGAGGACAGCGCTGGTGGATAATGAATGTCGAACCCATGAAACTTTGCTGGAATGCTGACCCTTGAGACCTTCTAATTTCGACCCCATTTCAGTAGATATCCTGAACAGGCAGCTCAAAAAGGCCACCATTGTGGTTTTGATTTTTTTTGTCGGCCTGTTATTTCGTCTCTGGTATCTGCAGGTTGTCAATGGCTGGAAATACAGGGAAAAATCTGAAAACAACAGGATTCACCTGCAGGATATTCCGCCCCTGCGTGGAATGATTTTTGATCGCAACGGCAGGTTGCTGGTTGACAACAGGGCGGGCTATGATCTCTGCGTTATCCCGGAAGATGTACAGGATCCTGAAGGTCTTTTGGATCGTTTGAATAACCTTGTCGGCATTGATTTGAACCAGGCGCGCCAACTGTACCGGAAAGGATTGAACAGCCTCCCCTTCAAGACGGTTCGAATCAAGCGAAATCTCTCCAGGGATGAACTGGCGGTGATAGAGACGCATCGCTTCAACCTTCCCGGGATTACCATTCAGGTCAGGCCCCAAAGACACTATCTTTACAATCACCTGGCGGTGCATGTACTGGGATATCTCGGGGAAATTACTGAACAGCAGCTGGCCAGCGGAAAATATGTGAATAACAGGGGTGGGGACCTGATTGGCAAGTCAGGGATGGAGCGGCAATGGCAGCGTATCCTGAACGGCATACCTGGCGGGGAACAAGTGGAGGTGGATGCGGCCGGGCGAAAGTTGCATGTCATTTCCAGGAAAAAAGCTATTCCCGGCGCCAACGTGTTTCTGACCATTGACAGCCGCCTCCAGGGGGTGGCGGAAAACGCGCTGGAAGGGAAGGCCGGCGCGGTTGTTGCTATGAATCCCATGAGCGGGGAAATCCTGGCCATGGCAAGCAGCCCATGGTTTGATCCCAACCTTTTTGTGAAAGGAATAGACAGAGAGACCTGGGAAGGAATGGTCAAAGGGACGAACCATCCCTTGCAGAACCGGGCCATATCCGGCCAATATCCTCCCGGGTCGGTGTTCAAGATCGTCGTTGCCCTGGGGGCGCTCCAGGAAGGGGTGCTTGATCCCGAGGAGAAATTGTTTTGCGGGGGAAGTTACCGGCTTGGAAAAAGTGTTTACCGCTGCTGGAAGAGGGCGGGACACGGATGGATAAGCCTTCACAAGGGTTTGGCGCAGTCGTGTGATGTGTATTTTTACCAGGTCGGAAAGACCCTGGGAATTGATAATATCAGCCGGTACGCGAGAAAAATGGGTTTGGGCGCCAGGACCGGGCTGGATTTGCCACACGAAAAACCGGGACTCATACCCACCAGGCAATGGAAACTCAGGCGTTGGAGAGTTCCCTGGCAGCAGGGAGAAACCCTTTCCACGGCCATAGGCCAGAGTTACGTGCTCGTGACGCCGGTGCAAATGGCGTGTCTGATTTCCTCGGTATTCAATGGCGGAAAAGTGCTTAAACCCCAGTTGACAAAACGGATACAACTGCCCGGCGGTGATGATATTCAGGGGTTCCATGCGGAGGAGCGTTGGGACCTCGGGATTGAAAAGGCGTATCTCGAACAGGTGAAGAAGGCTCTGATCGGTGTGGTGAATGAGCCCCATGGGACCGGCGGCAAGGCCCGCATGGAACACGTTGTTGTTGCAGGGAAAACAGGCACGGCACAAGTGGTATCACTTCCAAAAGCGGATCGAAGGGGGAAGGAAGAGGAGATCCCGGAGGCGTTCAGGGATCATGCCTGGTTTGTGGCCATCGCACCTGCAAACCAACCGAAGATAGCAGTAGCTGTAGTGGTCGAGCATGGAGGGCACGGAGGCAGTGCGGCCGGCCCGATTGCAAAAGAGGTCATTTCCGCGTACCTCGGGACGAATTAACCCGCATTTCTCACGGGCAATCTACTATCGCCCTCTCCACCACCTCGCTACGAAGGCCCGTGAGAAAAGCGGGTAGAGAGAAAGCTGACAGCAAGGAGCGATCAGCAGTTGGTGGGAGAGGCTGTCTGTGTGAGACTCAGACCAAGTATCTTGGTTTTTTTGAAATCATGTGTGATTTGCGCGGGAAATTGCATTATGCGTAGTTTGGTGAAAGGGAGATCGTGATGTTTGATCGCAGGCTGGTGCAGAATTTTGACTGGATACTGCTCCTTACCCTGATGGCCATAGCAGGCATCAGCATTTTGAACCTTTACAGTGCCACCTATCCTATCAGGGATATGGGAGGGCTGCAGATTTTTCACAAACAGATCTATTGGTATCTTATCGGGTTCGGTGTCTTTTTCCTCATGACAACCTTTAACTACTACGCCCTGGAACGTCTCGCCTACCCCGGCTATGTCATCTGTATCCTGCTCCTGATTTTTGTGCTCGTCATGGGGAAAGTTTCGTCGGGTTCCCAGCGGTGGCTTCATCTTGGACCGGTTTCGTTCCAACCGTCAGAGATAACCAAGATTGCCGTGGTTCTCGCCCTGGCCAAGTTTTTTCGAGAAAAGGGGGGAGGACGGTACTACCGATTGCGGGATCTCTGGCGCCCGCTCTTGGTTGTGGCCGTGCCGGCCATTCTCATTGTCAAGGAGCCGGATCTGGGCGGTGCTATTCTGCTCCTGGTGGTTTCTGTTTCAATGGTGCTTTTCGTGGGAATTTACTGGAAATCCTTTCTCATCCTGGTGGGAGGTGCCCTGTCCGTTGTTCCCTTCATATGGTTTGGATTGAAGAGTTACCAGCAGCAGCGCATTCTTACCTTTCTGAGACCGGACATGGATCCCCTGGGGGCCGGCTATCATATCAACCAGTCCAAGATTGCAATCGGCTCCGGCCTTATCTGGGGCAAAGGTTTCCTTCAGGGGACGCAAACCAGGCTCCATTTTCTCCCCGAGCAACACACGGATTTCGCCTTTTCGGTTCTTGCCGAAGAATGGGGCTTTGTCGGTTCTGTTCTCCTGCTCTTGCTCTATCTCTTCCTGATCCTGTGGGCGATCAATATCGCGAAAAACTCCAAGGAACGCTTTGGCTCGGTCATAGCCATCGGCGTGGTGGCTATTGTTTTCTGGCAGGTTGTTATCAATGTAGGCATGGTGACCGGGCTGATGCCCGTTGTGGGAATTCCTCTAGTCCTGTTGAGCTATGGCGGGTCGTCGCTGGTTACAACCATGGCGGCCCTGGGGTTGCTGATGAATATCAGCATGCGCCGGTTCATGTTTCAGGAATAGGAGAAAGAGAGGTGGTTGAAGGACCACAGCAGTCTTTTTGCGAGCACGATGGGGGCATCAGTTTGAAGTGGGAAGCATTGTTGAGCAAGGCGGCCGGAAACCGCATCAATTCCTTGGCCCATTGCAACGCATGGGAGCAAATCCTTCTACCCCCTTTTGTTGAGTTATTACGGAGAATGGAATTACAGTGGCTAATAATGCAACTAAATTTGTTTGACTAATTATCTTGTGATTTTTCTTGCAAAAGGAAAATGAATATGTTATCAGCATTTTCGTTTCCAGGAGTGAACGAATGGTAAAGAACCAAAAAGACCAGATAAATGCCTTTCTCGGCAAGGATACTGAGTTTGAAGGAAAGCTCTCTTTTACCGGTGCGGTCAGGCTTGACGGACAATTCAAGGGAGAAATTTTCACCGAAGGGACCCTCATCATTGGTGAAGATGCCGTTATTGAGGCTGACATCCGTGTGGCACGCGTGATTATCAGCGGTGAGATACGGGGAAATATCGTTGCCGGTGAAAGGATCGAGATCAAAGCTCCCGGAAAGGTGTATGGAAATATTCAGGCTCCCACCGTGATCATTGAGAAGGGGGTGATTTTCGAGGGAAACTGCAAGATGCAGGTTGCAAAGGGGGATTCCGATAAAAAGGTGGCAGTTCTTCCCAAGGAATCTTTAAAAAAACTTTGACAAGGCTTTTGTTATTTTATAAAAGGCGTTACCTTTCTTTGTTTGAACAAACGTCGGCCCTGTTTTTGCGGGCAATTTCACTGCATAATAGTTGTACGGTTATTGAATAAGTAATAGTAATAAAGAGAAAAGAGGGACGGCTCACCATGTTACAGATTGATCAGTCTTTACTTATCCAAATCGGCAATTTTCTTCTCCTTGTTATTCTCCTGAATATCTTCCTGTATAGACCCATTCGCCGGATTATTGCACAACGGAGTGAAGAGATGGGCTCTTTGGAGGAGGCTATTCGCGAGTATCAGGACAAAGCCGAAAAAAATGAGAAGAGTATCCAGGAAAATATGGTACTGGCGCGTAAAGAAGGATTCCAAGTAAAGGAATCCCTGAAGATGGAGGGCCTTGAGAAAGAAAAAGGAATCCTCCAGAAATCCAGTTCCACTGTAGAGGATAAAATTAGAAAAGCCAGGAGCGAGATTGACTCCCGGGTGTCGGATGTCCGAAAGATCCTGGACGAACAGGTGGCTGTATTCTCAAAGGAACTGGCGGAAAAAATTCTCGGGAGGAGTGTTCAATGAGGAGTAACAAGCGCAGTAAGAAGATATGGGCTTTCCTTGGCGGCTGGAGCCTGTTGGTGTTCCTCTTCTCCCTTGGAATCGCCTTTGCCTCTGAAGGTGGACACGGTGGTGCGGAGGAAAGCGGCCAGATGGCTGACCTGCTCTACCGTACCATTAATTTTGTCTTGCTGATTGTGATTCTCTACGTTGTTATGCGAAAAGCCGCGGTTAAGGATTTTTTTGCGGGACGGAGAGAAGAGATTCGAAAGAAGTTGGACGAACTTCGGAAGGGGAGAGAGGAAGCAGAACAGCGGTGCAGTGAGCTGGAAAAAAAGCTAAAGGAGTTCGAAGCCAAAAAGGCCGATATTTTAGAGCAGTTCAAGGCGGAAGGACTAGCGGAGAAAGAGAAGATTATCGCAGAGGCAAAAGAACGGGCGGAACAGATGATTGCACAGGCTGAGCTCACCGTCCAACGGGAGATCCAGGGCGCAAAAAAGCGGCTCCAGGCGGAACTTTTTGATATCGCCGCCCAGAAGGCGCAGGAGATCATCGTTCAGGAAATCAAGGAAGAAGACCAGGATCACCTTATCAATGAATTTATAGAAAGAGTGGAGAAACTACATTGATAGGAGCAAAGATTTCAAGAAGATACGCAAAGGCTCTTCTCGGTATTGGGCAGGAAGAAGGGCAGTATGAAGCCTATGGGAAAAACCTGAAGGAGTTTGCTGATTTCTGTATGGCAAACGAAGAATTCTACCGTATTATTTCCAGCCAGATTTTTTCCCTGGAGGACAGGAAGAAAGTCTTGGAGGCGGTACTGGAGAAGAGCGAGTTTGCAGATACGGTGAAGAATTTTCTCAGGCTCCTGCTGGATAAGGCCAGGATTGGCGCCATTAAAGAAATAACGGATTATTACGCCAGCCTGACCGATGAGATTTCAGGGATCGCACGCGCGGATATCATCACCGCAAGGCCTCTGAAAACAGAAAGCCTGACGAAGATAGAAGAAGTCCTGAGGAACCTCACAGCCAAGAAGGTAAAGAGCTCTGTAAAGGAAGACAGCTCCCTCATTGGAGGGGTTGTTGTAAAAATAGGGGATTTGGTATTCGACGGGCGTGTCCAGGCCCAGATTGAGGGGTTAAAAGAAACAATGAGAAGGGGTGAGTATAGCTAATGGAAATAAGAGCAGAAGAAATAAGCCAGGTAATCAGGGACCAGATTAAGGATTACGAAAAGAAAGTGGAAGTGAGCGAGACCGGGACCGTTCTCTCGGTGGGTGACGGCATTGCTCGTGTTTACGGGGTCGAAAAGGCCATGGCTATGGAGATGCTGGAGTTTCCCGGCGGTATTTTCGGCCTTTGTCTTAATCTGGAGGAAGACAACGTTGGTGTCGCTATCATGGGCGATGATTCCAAGATCAAGGAAGGGGACACGGTTAAGAGGACCGGAAGGATTGCCCAGGTGCCTGTAGGCGAGGCCGTTCTCGGTCGTGTTATAGATGCCGTGGGCCTTCCCCTTGACGGAAAGGGACCCATTGACGCGGATGAATACAGACGAATCGAGATGGTTGCCCCCGGCGTCATTGCGAGACAGCCCGTGAACGAGCCCATGTATACCGGTATCAAGGCGATTGACGCAATGACTCCCATCGGAAGGGGCCAGCGGGAACTGATCATCGGCGACCGGCAGATCGGGAAAACAGCCATTTGTGTGGACGCCATTATTAACCAGAAAAATACCGATATTTTCTGCATCTATGTGGCCATCGGTCAGAAAAAGTCAACGGTGGCCCAGGTTGTTGATATCCTCGAACGGCATGGCGCAATGGAATATACAACGGTGGTTGCCGCCTGCGCCAGTGACCCGGCGACCCAGCAGTTTATCTCGCCGTATGCGGGATGTGCCATTGGAGAGTACTACCGGGACAAGGGCCAGCATGCGCTTATTATTTATGATGACCTTTCCAAACAGGCTGCGGCCTATCGCCAGGTTTCCCTCTTGCTCCGCCGGCCCCCCGGACGCGAGGCCTTTCCGGGGGACATTTTCTACAACCACTCCCGGCTCCTGGAGCGTGCAGCAAAGTTGAATGATGAACTGGGTGCGGGATCTCTCACGGCACTGCCCATCATTGAAACACAGGCAGGCGACGTTTCCGCATATATTCCTACAAATGTTATCTCCATTACTGACGGCCAGGTATACCTGGAACCGGGGCTTTTCTTTTCCGGCGTCCGCCCGGCCATCAACGTGGGGCTTTCCGTTTCCAGGGTGGGTGGCGCAGCCCAGACAAAGGCCATGAAAAAAGTTGCCGGTACCCTGCGCCTTGATATGGCACAGTTCAGGGAGCTGGAGGCATTTGCCCAGTTCGGGAGTGATCTTGACAAGGCCACCCAGCAGCAGCTGAATCGTGGAAGGAGGCTGGTGGAAGTTTTGAAACAGCCCCAGTATCAACCCATGACAGCGGAACAGGAGGTCGCGATCCTTTTTGCGGGGGCCAACGGCTATCTGGATGAATGGCCGGCAGAGTCCGTAGGAGAATATGAGAAGCAGATGCTGGAGTTCATGGGGAGCAAACACCAGGACTTGCTGGACGAGATAAAGGACACCAATGACATCAGCGACGACCTGGCTGAAAAACTCAAGAAGGCCTTTGATGAATTCAAAGATATTTTTCAGCCCGCTGCTTAATCACGGATAAACTCATTGGAAAGAGATAGTTAAATGGCAACATTAAGAGATATTCTGCGCAAGATAGGTGCGGTTAAGAAAACAAAGCAGATTACCAAGGCAATGAATATGGTGGCCGCGGCAAAGCTCCGGACAACCCAGGGCAGGATGGAAAGTTTTGACCCATACGCCTCCAAATTCGCAGAAGTACTCGGCAATCTTGCGGGCCGGATTGAGTCTGATATCCATCCGCTGCTGGTAAAGAAAGAGAAAATAGCGAATGTAGAGCTCCTGCACTTCACGGCAGACCGCGGGCTTTGCGGAAGCTTTAATTCCCATTCCATTACTGCTGCTGAAAAATGGGTGAAAGAAAAAGAAGCTGAGGGGCTGCACTGTTCCCTTTCCCTGGTGGGGAAAAAGGGAAAAGATTACTTTGCCAGGAGGGGTTATGATGTCCACCAGTCCCATACGCATATTTATGGGAAGGCTGACATCGCGTTCATAAACCAGATGGCAAAGGAATTTATCGACCGTTTCCTTTCCGATGAGATTGATGAACTCTACATGCAGTACAGCAGATTTGTGAGCATGGCTAAACAGGAGCCCACCCTGGTGAAACTGCTTCCCATTGAGCCACCGGGGGAAGGGGAATCAGCGGAGGAGGAGGGTGCTGCTGACTATCTCTATGAACCGAGTGCGGAAGGATTGCTCATTGAACTGCTTCCCAAGCACATCAGTGTGCAGATATACAACGCGTTTTTGCAAAATGAGACCAGTGAACATGCCGCCCGAATGGCTGCTATGGATAATGCATCAAAGAATTGTAATGAGCTGGTTGACAGCCTGACCCTGGTCTACAACAAGGCCCGGCAGGCGGCCATTACAGCAGAATTGATGGATATCGTGGGCGGAGCTGAGGCTTTGAAAAGGGCATAATGGTTTTTCTATCATGAAGGAGGTCTGGATACAGTTATGAACGAGGGCAAAGTTATTCAGGTAATAGGTCCGGTCGTGGACGTTGAATTTGCGGACGGGGAACTCCCGGAGATTTTGACCGCTCTGCTTATCACGAATCCGACGATCGATGACACCGAGGACAATCTTGTTGTCGAGGTGGCACAGCATCTGGGTGATAATGTAGTGCGCTGCATCGCCATGGATGTAACGGACGGTCTGGTCAGGGGAATGCCGGCCAAGAATACCGGGAAACCGATCCAGATGCCGGTCGGGGCTGCAGGATTGGGCCGTGTTTTGAATGTGGTTGGGAGGCCCGTTGACGGACTGGGCCCGGTGAACTCGGACAAATTCTACCCGATTCACCGCCATGCCCCTGCATTTGAGGACCAGGACACATCGGTAAAAGTCCTTGAGACAGGGGTGAAAGTGATCGATTTGCTGGTTCCTTTTCCCCGCGGCGGCAAAATGGGCATGTTTGGGGGTGCCGGTGTAGGAAAAACGGTTGTTATGATGGAAATGATCCACAATATCGCCATGCAGCATGGTGGGATCAGTGTCTTCGCCGGCGTTGGTGAACGAACCCGGGAAGGAAATGACCTGTACCTGGAGATGAAGGAATCAGGCGTTATCGACAAGGCGGCCTTGATTTACGGCCAGATGACCGAACCTCCCGGTGCCCGTGCACGCGTAGCCCTTTCGGCGCTTACTGCGGCGGAATATTATCGTGACGAAGAAGGGCAGGACGTGCTCCTTTTTATCGATAACATATTCCGGTTTACCCAGGCCGGTTCAGAGGTTTCAGCCCTGCTCGGCCGTATTCCATCTGCAGTGGGATATCAGCCTACCCTGGGGACCGACCTTGGTGAGTTGCAGGAAAGGATTACCTCCACCAACAAGGGCTCTATTACGTCAGTTCAGTGCGTGTACGTTCCTGCGGACGACTTGACAGACCCTGCTCCCGCAACTACTTTTGCGCATCTGGATGGAACCGTCGTCCTTTCCCGGCCCATTGCGGAGCTGGGAATCTACCCCGCGGTTGATCCGCTGGACTCCACATCAAGAATACTCGATCCCAATTATCTGGGGGAAGATCACTACGCTGTGGCGCGGCAGGTCCAGCAGATCCTCCAGAAATATAAGGATCTCCAGGACATTATTGCCATCCTGGGAATTGATGAACTCTCCGATGAGGACAAGATTATCGTGGCCAGGGCCAGAAGAATACAACGTTTCCTCTCCCAGCCGTTCCATGTGGCCGAGACTTTTACAGGTACTCCGGGAAAGTATGTATCTGTGGAAGACACGGTGCGGGGATTCAAAGAGATTATCGAAGGTAAGCACGACGACTTGCCTGAAGCGGCTTTCTATATGGTAGGGGCCGTTGAAGAGGCACGGGAGAAAGCGGAAAGAATGGCGTCGGCCAACAAATAGAGGTGACGAGTTCATGGGAACACTACACTTGGAAATAGTTACCCCCGAAAAAGTTGTTGTAAGCCAGGAGGTTAACAGCGTGGTTGCCCCTGGATCCCTGGGCGAGTTCGGGATACTGGAAGGACACGTACCTTTCCTCACAGGTATTGAGCCTGGTGCGCTTCGCTATTCCTCGGGGACGACAACCGAATACCTATCAGTGGCGAGCGGTTTTGCCGAGGTCTCGGAAAACAAGGTTTCTATCCTGGTTGATGCTGCGGAAAAGGCGGGGGAGATAGATCTTGACCGTGCTCGGAGGGCCATGGAGCGGGCCAGGGAACGTCTTGCGAAGGATCGGGCCAAGGCTACGGATATTGATTTTTCAAGGGCGGAGGCGGCTCTTAAACGGGCCATAGCCAGGATCAGGGTAGCTGAAAAAACAAATTAACTTATTAAATTGCCAAATATTTTAACAAAAAAGGCAAGCCTTCGCGCTTGCCTTTTTTGTTGACGTCTCTCTGCGTTGGCGCTAGTATAGTGCGCATCCGTAAATGCGTCTTTTTTTCAAAGGAATTGTTTCATAGGCAAGGGGAGAAAATTTTTGAATCGCTTGGGGGAAGTTTATCCATGGGTGCCGAGATAGAACAATTTGATATCCTGGAGCAGAAGATTGATTCGCTGGTCAGTGCTTTCGCCGCTTTGAAAAAGGAAAACGAGACCCTCGTGGAGAAGACGCAGATTCAGGAAGAAAAACTTGCTGATCTCATGTCAGAGGTGGAAGCGCTCAAGAGCGGGAGGGATAAGACCAAACAGCGTATCATCGCCCTTTTGGAAAAACTGGAACAGATTACCCCGTAAGGATCGAGTTTTCTGGATTGGAAAATATTACTAAAATAACAATTTTGGGCCACGACTACCTGATTAAGAGCGATGAAACGAGCGATCAGGTACAGGAAGTCGCCAACTTTCTGAACAGTAGATTTGAGGAGATAAATGAAAGCGCGAAGGGCCTTTCTGAAAGGAAAACAGCCATCCTCGCAGCTTTCCACATTGCAAATGATTATTTTCAATTGCGGCGAGAGCAACGCGATTTTCTTGCGGAGTACAGTCGTCGAAGTGAAACGCTGATTAACCAGATTGACTCCGTACTGGGGAGTGTTGTTCCCCGGAACGAGAGAGTGCAGGATTCGGGATAGAATCACGCGAACGGGCGCAGTGAATAAAGCCTATACATATGAAATTATGACGTGGTGCCATGTTATTATCTGGCGGGCCTCTATTTGGATGCCAATGTCTCATAAAAAGATGAATAACAGTATGTCCAGTGGGCAAGAATACTTGCAGGCTCGTTGCCATGCGCCATTTTTTGTGCTTCATTCAGGATAGCCCATCTCTCCTCTTTTCCTGAGCATTCAGCCGATATTCTCACTTCCCGGGAAAATGCCTCGCTCTGCAATTGAATTGGAGCGTCGTTTGTCCACCAACAGCAATTGATTCTGTTTGCATTCATCGTTTTTGTTCCTGCTGAATACTGCAAGGTGGCCGAAGGGCGCTGGAGAATTCTTTATAAAAGGAGCATGGTTATACTATGATCTCTATTGAAATAATTGCACTTATGATTCTTGCACTCATCCTTGGCGTCGCGCTGGGATTTTTTATCCGGAAAAAGGTGCAGGAGAGCAAGGTCGATTCCATAGAAAAGTATACGAGGAAGCTGCTGACAGAGGCCCAGAAAGAGGCCAAGAGTATCAAGAAGGAAGCCGCTCTCCAAGCAAAAGACACGCTTTACCAGATGAAGCTGGAGTTTGAGAAAGAAACAAGGGAGAAAAAGGAGCAGCTTCATTTGCAGGAGAAGAGACTTTTTTCCAAAGAGGAAAATCTTGAGAAGAAGAGTGAACAGCTTGACAAAAGGGAAGGCAGGGTTGTTGAAAAAGAGCGAACAGCTGAAAAGATTGAAGGAGAACTGAGGAAAAAGGAACGCGAATACCATCAGCTCGTTGAAGAACAGCGAAAAAGGCTCGAAAGCATTGCGGGGATATCTGCGGAGGAGGCAAAACAACTCCTCATCGGGGCAATGGAGTCGGAGGCAAAACACGACGCCGCAAAGCTTATCAGGAGGATTGAGAACGAGGCCAGGAGCGAAGCGGACCGAAAGGCCCAAAACATCGTTGCCTTGGCGGTCAAAAGATATGCCGGCGATTACGTGACAGAAAGGACCGTCTCGGTGGTAAACCTGCCCAGTGAGGAAATGAAGGGCCGGATTATCGGGAGAGAAGGCAGAAACATCAGGGCAATTGAAGCTGCCACCGGCATTGATTTGATTATCGACGATACTCCTGAAGCGGTCATCCTGTCCGGGTTTAACCCGGTCCGAAGAGAAGTCGCCAAGATATCACTGGAAAGACTGATCGATGACGGCCGAATCCATCCTGCGAGGATTGAGGAAATCGTCTCTAAGGTGACAAAAGAAATAGAGGCTTCCATCAAGGAAGCGGGTGAGCAGGCTACCTTTGACGTGGGAGTCCACGGTATTCACAATGAACTGGTAAAACTCATCGGTCGTTTGAAATACCGGTCCAGCTATGCACAAAATGTTCTTCAGCATTCCAAGGAGGTAAGCTTTCTCTGCGGGATTATGGCAGCGGAACTTGGATTGAATGTGAAACAGGCCAAGCGGGCTGGACTCCTGCACGATATCGGAAAGGCCGTCGACCACGAAGTAGAGGGTCCTCATGCTATCATAGGGGCAGATCTTGCCAAGAAGTATGGAGAATCGAACCGGGTTGTTCACGCAATTGCGGCTCACCATGAAGATGTGGAGCCGTCGTCCGTCCTGGCGGTCCTGGTCCAGGCGGCTGACACGCTTTCCGGCGCAAGGCCTGGAGCCAGGCAGGAGATGCTTGAATCCTATGTGAAACGATTGGAGGGACTTGAAAATATAGCCATGTCTTTCCGGGGTGTGAATAAATCCTATGCCATTCAGGCAGGGCGCGAGATTCGTATCATGGTGGAAGGGAAAACCATAGATGATGATCACGCGTTCGTCCTCGCGAAAGATATCGCCAAGAAGATTGAAGAGGAGCTGACGTACCCTGGTCAGATCAAGGTGACTGTTATTCGAGAGACAAGAGCGGTAGAATACGCCAAGTGATTGTTATTTCCAACCCGCCAGGAGATTGTATTCCCATGGGACAGGAAACGAAGACAGTTTATCTTGTGGATGGGACTGCTTATATCCACCGGGCCTACCATGCGGTGAGAAACCTGTCCAACTCCCAGGGGTTTCCCACCAATGCCATCTTTGGTTTTTCCAACATGCTGCTGAAGCTCATGGCGGAACGCCAGCCTCATTATCTTGCCGTTGTTTTTGATTCCAAAGGCCCCACTTTCAGGCACAAGATATTCCCAGATTACAAGGCCAATCGCCCACCGATGCCGGAAGATATGGCACAACAACTTCCCATGATCAGGGAGGTGGTTTCGAACCTTAACCTGAAAACCCTCGAGATGCCAGGCTACGAGGCGGATGACATTATTGGGACCCTTGCAAGGATTGCAGAGGAACAGGGATTCACGGTTGTCATGGTAACGGGTGACAAGGACTTCAGACAGCTCATTACGCCCCGGGTATGTATGTGGGATACCATGAAGGACCGGGTCACCGACTACCCCGTATTCAGAGAAACATACGGAATTGAGCCGGTTCAGATGATTGATGTCATGGGCCTCTCGGGCGACACCTCTGACAATATTCCAGGCATCCCGGGCGTGGGAGAAAAAACCGCTCTCAAGCTCATAAAGGAGTACGGATCTCTGGAAATGGTGATGGACCATGTGGATGAGGTAAAAGGGAAAAAGCTCCAGGAAAATCTGAAAAAATTCCGGGAAATGGCCTTTTTGAGCCGTGAGCTGGTCACCATTGAGCGATTTGCGCCTGTTGAGGTGGATGATATGGAGCATCTCAAGGCCGGTTCCCCACGGAAGCAGGCATTGGCCAGGATGTTTCATGAGCTGGAATTCAAGGAGCTGTGGGACCGGTTCTCGTCCCGGGAAGAAGAAAAGACCAGCTATAACCTCTGCCTTTCCAGGGAAGAAATTGAGTCTCTTGTGGGGGCGATCAGGAAGAAGGGCCTTGTGTCCCTGGATACGGAGACCACGAGCAAGAATCCCATGGAAGCCGGGCTCGTGGGCCTTTCGTTTTGCGTGGAAGAAATGGAGGCCTTCTATGTGCCGGTCGGCCACCGGTATCCCGGGGCCGAAGGCCAGATAGATCTTGAGGAGTGCCTCAGCATCTTTCGGGAAGTGCTGGAAGACGAGGATATCAAGAAAGTGGGGCAAAACATCAAGTATGATGCTGAGGTGTTGAAATTGCACGGGATTGATCTCAAAGGTATCTATTTTGACACCATGATCGCCTCGTATGTGATCAACCCGGGGCTCAGGCAGCATAACCTTGATTACCTGGCGCAGCATTACCTGAATCACAAAATGATCAGATACAGTGATGTGGTGGGCAAGGGGAAAGGTGCGCTAAATTTTTCAGAGGTACATCTGGAAGAGGCCAGGGACTATTCCTGTGAAGATGCGGATATTACCCTCCGTCTTATGCATCGACTCGAAGAACAGTTGCGCAAGGACAAGAACGAAGACCTCTTCTATAACTTGGAGATGAAACTGGTGCCGGTCCTCATGGACATGGAGCTTATCGGGATCAAGATCGACCAGCCGTTTTTCGAGGCCATGTCCGCAACATTTGAGGATCAGCTAAAGACAATTGAAAAGGAAATCTATGAGGAAGTGGGAATGGAATTCAACATCCATTCCCCAAAACAACTCGGTTATGTCCTTTTCGAGAAACTCGGTCTCCCCGTGCAGGGCAAGACAGCCAAGACAAAATCCTATTCAACGGACGTGAAGGTCCTGAAAAAACTGGCCGCCCTCCCACAGAAGACACCCGGGCTCGTTTTGAGATACCGGACACTCTCGAAACTGAAATCAACGTACCTGGACACCCTGGTCAGGATGATTGACCCCCGGACCGGTCGGATCCACACTTCTTTCAATCAGACGGTGGCTGCCACGGGGAGATTGAGCAGCAGTAATCCGAATCTCCAGAATATCCCCGTACGGGGAATTGAAGGGAGAGAAATCCGGAAGGGATTCATAGCGGAGGAAGCATGTGTTCTTCTTTCAGCAGATTACAGCCAGGTTGAATTGAGGATCCTTGCGCACTATTCGCAAGACAGAGCTTTCACCGAGGCTTTTGCGCGGGGAGATGACGTGCATGCCCTCACCGCCGCTGATATTCTCGGGGTTGCGCGCGGCCTGGTAACATCCGACATGCGCAGGATTGCAAAGGCCATCAATTTTGGGATTATCTATGGAATGGGTCCCCAGAAATTAAGCGAAGAAGTTGGGATTTCCTCACGGGAAGCAAAAAAATACATCGAGGCCTATTACAATAAATACAAGGGTGTTGCCAGGTTCAAGGAAGAGATGGTCCAGATGGCACGGGAAAAAGGGTATGTCACCACGCTCCTGAACAGACGCCGGTATCTGCCTGATATTCTCCACCGGAACCGGGTAATCAGGGGCGAAGCAGAACGTATGGCGGTAAATACTCCCATCCAGGGAACGGCGGCTGATTTGATAAAGCTTGCCATGATCCGGATAGCGGACCGCCTTCGCACCCATGGTTTTCGATCACGGATGCTGCTCCAGGTGCATGACGAACTGGTATTCGAGGCCCCGGAAAAGGAACTTGAATTGCTGATGCCGGTGGTGAAAGAAGAAATGGAAGGTGTCTACCCTCTCTCAGTTCCACTCAAAGTGGACATGGGATACGGGAAAAATTGGGGAGAGGCCCACTGAGAGGGTAGGCATAGTCCTTGACAGAAAAGAATCGGAAGAGATAATGGAAATTTAGGGGATAGAAACGGTGCGTAACATTCATCAGGGAAGATCATCCGTATAGAGCACGGAGAGGAGGGACACGGACATGGCTGAACAACTCTATGTGGGTATTGATTCCGGATCTGTTAGTCTGAATTGCATCGTCCTCAGTGAAGCAAAGGAAATTGTCTACGAATCACCTTATGAGCGTCACCTGGGAAAAGTGGAAGAAAGGGTACTCGATCTGATCCGTTTTCTCCACGAAAAGTTTGGACCCGAGAGGATCAGGTCTATTTCTTTCACGGGAAATCACGGGAAGAATCTGAGTGAGCAGCTCGGGACTTTCTATGAATTTGAAACCATCAGCCAGGTCCTGGGCGCTCTTTTTGTCCAACCCGACGTGCGGACGATTATCAGCATGGGCGGGCAGGATACCGCTCTGTTTCAGATTGAACAGGCGGGGGAAGAGTCGACCTCCAGGGGAAACAGCTGGAAACTCTCCTACTTCAACACGAACGGACCGTGTGCGTCCGGCACCGGTTCGTTTATTGACCAGCAGGCTCAGCGCCTTGCCACCTCCATGTACGCTCAGGAGGTGGATATTTCCCAGGGAAAGATTGACACGATTCTCGGCGATTTTATCGATCTTGGCGCCAGGAGCAGAAAGCCTGCGAATGTTGCCTGCCGGTGCACTGTTTTTACCAAATCAGATATGATTCACCTGCAAAACAAGGGAGAGACCCTCGAGGACATCATCTACGGCCTCCATCTCGGGAACGCCAGGAACTACATGAGCACCATCGTCTGCAAACGGGTGCTTGAGGAACCCATACTCTTTATCGGGGGGCTGTCTCTGAATCACCTGCAGGTGAAGGCATTCAGGGACTATTTCCCCCGGCTGATTGTACCGCCGCACAATACTTCACTGGGCGCCCTTGGAGTGGCAATACAGGCCTGTTCGTCGAAAAGAGAAGACCGTATTGATCTCAAGAAACTGGCGGCCTTGGGCTCTCAAATGGACATCACGGCTCCCCGGACGTCACGGCTCGAACTGAAAAAAACATCTTTTCCGGAGAGCAATGAAATTAAGAAACGAACCCTGAAAAAGGGAACTAGGGTATTTCTCGGGATCGATATCGGGTCCACGACCACGAAATATGCCCTGATTAATAGCGAACGGGAGATAATCCACAAGAGTTATGTGCCCACGCAGGGAAAGCCCATTGAGGTGACCCAGCGTTTATTGACTACCATCCGCGAGGAGGTTGGAAAAAGAGTTGAGATTGTCGGCACGGCCACGACCGGCTCAGGAAGAAACGTGGTGGGAGATTTTCTGAATGTGGACCTCATCATTGATGAGATAACGGCCCACGCAAGGGGAGCCGTGGAGATCGCTCCTGACATCGATACCATATTCGAGATAGGCGGGCAGGATTCGAAATATATTTCCATCTCCAATGCATACCCGCTGGATTTTGATATGAACAAGGTCTGTGCCGCGGGCACAGGCAGCTTTCTGCATGAACTGGCAGGAAAATACGGCATTAATATTGTGGGTGAATTTCAGGATATCGCCCTCTCTTCCGAGGCACCCATAAAGCTCGCGGAACGCTGTACTGTCTTCATGGAATCGGACCTCGTTTCGTATCATCAGAAAGGGGTGGCGAGAAATGATCTTATCGCGGGCCTGTGCTATGCGATTGTGCACAACTATCTGAACCGAGTGGTAGGAAAAAGACGGATTGGTGAAAAGATCATGTTTCTGGGGGGGCCGTCTTTGAACAAGGGAGTTGTTGCGGCCTTTGAAGATGTCCTGGGACGTGGCCTCCTTGTGCCGCCCCACCGGGAGGTGCTGGGTGCATACGGCGCCGCCATCAGCGTGCAGGAAAAGATGCAGTTTGAAAATGCAAGAGAAAGCACTTTCAGGGGCCTGGACAGCGCCATTCGTGATCGCATGGAATACAAGGAAAAAATATGCCACGCTGATCCAAACTGCCATAATGAGTGCAAGCTGAAAATCTACGATTTTGACGGACGCCGCAGCGTGTGGGGCGGCGAGTGCGGCCGATATGATGTGGTCAGGATAAAGGGTGCCAAGAAACAGAATTTTTTTCGTCTGCGGCAGGATATCTGGCAGACATACCTGGCCGGTGTTTTTGAAGAACTGGGAAATGAGCCCATGATGGAGGTGGACGGACGGCCAACGGTGGCCTTGCAGCGGGCTCTTTACGGGCACCAGACTGCAATTTTTTGGGCCCATTTTTTTGACAAACTTGGGCTGCGGCTTGTCCTCAGTCCGCCCACAAATGCACACATTTCCCAGATGGGCATAGAGTCAGTGATGGCTGAGACCTGTTACCCGGTGAAGGTTTCCTATGGTCATGTCCGGGAGCTCATGGGAAAAACAGCGTACCTTTTCCTCCCGACTATTATCAATATGCAGACGCCGGTGGACAAAGAAGCAGGTTTTTACTGTCCCATGAGCCAGAGTAATTCCTATATGATGCGGGCCGCCTTTGCGACTGACCCGGACAGGACGTTGACCCCAGTGGTCCATTTCAAATACGATCCGGAAACCCTGGGCCTGGAGATCTGGGAACAGATAGGGCCGAAGTTACGGAAGGGCAAGGCGGAGGTGAGAAAGGCTGTTTATCATGCACTCGAAAGACAGGATCAGTTCAAAAAAGAACTTATCCGGAAGGGATTGGAGATTCTCCAGGAAGTGAATGCCTTTGAGCCTGTGCTGCTGGTGACGGGTCGGCCTTACAATCTCTATGACGAAAGGTTGAACCTGCGGTTGGGACAGAATCTGGCAAAGCTTGGTCTGGTGGCACTTCCCATGGACTTTATTGATTCGTCCGCCGTTGATCTCTCCG
>Ga0164318_10001223_pt1 | contig 22468 bp, 18 predicted proteins | sample GuaBasSedimGuay9_FD_113734 | JGI IMG/M metagenome (GOLD analysis project Ga0164318, IMG submission 113734) | Subseafloor sediment microbial communities from Guaymas Basin, Gulf of California, Mexico - Guay9, Core 4571-4, 0-3 cm | ecosystem: Environmental > Aquatic > Marine > Hydrothermal vents... | reverse complement strand
CGGGTATTATATAGAAGTGACAAAAGCTAATCTTGATAAGGTCCCAAGCGACTATATCCGTAAGCAAACCCTTACCAATGCTGAACGTTTTATCACTCCTGAACTTAAGGAATTTGAAGAGAAAGTATTGTCTGCTGAAGAGAGAGTTATTCAGCTTGAGTATGAACTTTTTGATCAAGTTCGAAAAACAATTTGTTCTTACACTGAGAAGATACAAAAGACTGCAGATATAATTGCAGTACTTGATGTTTTATCCACTCTTGCGGAAATAGCCGTTAGATATAATTATATAAAACCAATTGTGGACAACTCTGATGTGATCGAAATAAAAGAAGGCCGTCACCCAGTAGTTGAGCGATTAATTGATGAGCAATTTGTTCCAAATGATACATATATGGACAATAACGGCAACTTAATACTTCTAGTAACAGGGCCTAATATGGCTGGCAAATCAACTTACGTTCGACAAGTGGCTTTGATTGTTCTTCTAAGTCAAATGGGCTCATTTGTGCCCGCTAGATATGCACATATTGGAATTATAGACCGTATTTTTACACGTGTTGGTGCTGTGGATGATATTTCTCGCAGACAAAGCACATTTATGGTTGAAATGCTTGAGACTGCTAATATTCTTAATAATGCAACACCCAGAAGTTTAATAATTCTGGATGAAATTGGACGTGGTACTTCAACGTTTGATGGTATGAGCATAGCATGGGCAGTTATTGAGTATATCCACAATCATATTCGCGCGAAAACGTTGTTTACCACACATTATCATGAGTTGACTGTTCTTGAAGAGATTCTACCAAATGTTAAGAATTATCATATTGCTGTTGCAGAGCGTGATGGGAAAATAATTTTCATACGACGTTTATTACGTGGTCCATCAGACAGAAGTTATGGTATTCAAGTTGCTAAATTAGCTGGTCTTCCAGAAGAAGTTATAGATCGTGCTAGTGAGATTATTTCACATATAGAAAAAGAAAGCAAAATAATAATTCCAATACAGAAAATAATTCAACAACAGCCGTCTCCAGAAACAATAAAGCATCGCGATACAACAGTCGATAAAATTGACTCTCAATCAGAGCTAATGCCTGAAATCAAAGTCGATAAAAGCAAAGTAAGAACTTACATAACGATGGAAAAAGAAAAGAAAGAGCAGATAGAAAAAGAAGTTGAACAGAGAGCAAAAGCTGAAAGAGAAAAAATACAAACCACCCTTGGTGAGTTCCTTAGTGGTGACTAAATTTGGGAAAAATTGTCAAATTAGATAAGTTGATTATAGAAAGAATTGCCGCTGGCGAGGTCGTTGAAAGACCTGCCTCTGTAGTTAAAGAATTGATAGAAAACTCCATTGATGCTGAGGCATCGACTATTCGTGTTGAGCTTTCTGATGCTGGTTTGAAAAAAATTCGTGTAATTGATAATGGAGTTGGTATGGACAAAGATGATGCTGTAAAGGCATTAGAGCGATACACGACAAGTAAAATAAAAAGTCTTGAAGATTTATATTGCATTAAGACATTAGGTTTTCGTGGAGAAGCACTAGCGAGTATTGCAGCCGTTTCAAGACTTGAAATAGTAACTAGAACACAAAATTCAGAAATAGGAACTAGAGTTGTAGCAGAAGGTGGAGTAATAAAAATTGTTGAACCGATTGGAGCACCAATAGGCACAACAGTAACGGTTTATGATTTATTCTTTAACGCCCCTGCTAGACTAAAGTTCCTTAAGTCTCGTACAGTTGAATTGTCTCATTCTGTAGATATTGTAACAAAGTATGCATTAATCTTTCCAGATATATCTTTTGAATTATCTAATGATGGCACACAACTCATTAGTTCTCCACAAGCGGACAATATATTAGAAAAAATAGTTCACATTTATGGAACAGAGATTGCTCGTAATATGATCCAGATTGATGTTGTATCGGATAATCTACATTTATATGGGTATGTATCAAAACCTAGTGTAACTCGGTCGACAAAAAAAGCCATGCATGTTTACGTTAACAAGCGCTTTGTAATTAGTAATTTGTTCCATAATGCAATACTTGATGGATACCGATCTATGTTCTTTAGAGGAAGATATCCTATATGCGTTTTAAATCTCGAAATAGACCCTAACGAAATAGATGTTAATGTCCATCCCACAAAATTAGAAGTTAAATTTAAAGACGAAAATAAGGTGTTTCATTTCATTTCTGAGGCGATCCGCGAAGCTTTATTATCTGAAGAGTTAGAACCTGAAGTTGATGTAGAGCGTATTGCTGAAATAGAAACCTCTCCTCAGACTGGTATCCAGCCAACTCAAGCAAATATCACCCGTTCTGAACAGCCACCAGTACCAATATCATCACAAATAACACCAAGTAAACCTTTAGTTCAAACAACACTTGAAAAGACAATACTTAGTATCGAAGAAATATCTAGATTGACACAACAATATAAGATTCCTTGGAATATAGTTGGACAAGTTGCAAAATTATTCATTATTGCTTATGATGATGAGAATATGTATATAATAGATCAGCATGCGGCACATGAACGTATTCTGTATGAAAAACTTTTGAGTGAATACGAGTCTGGTGAGATAAAAAAACAAACTTTATTAGAACCAATACTTGTTTCTTTTCCAATAAGAGAAGCGTTGATTCTAAAAGATAATCTTGATATGCTTAATAAGCTTGGTTTCGAAATAGCACCTTTCGGTGAAGATAGTTTTGTTATTAGAGCAGTTCCTGTGATTATGAAAAAGGTTGCTAATATGAATGACCTAAAGGAATTTCTTGACGAGTTATTGGAACTAGAAGGTGTAAAACGTCGCAAAATTCCATCAGTTCATGAAATTTTTGCGTTAATGGCATGTAAGGCAGCAATAAAAGACAATGATGTCCTAGATGCTGATATGATGGCAAATCTTATAAAAGAGATGCATAGCGTGCCCAAGGATCCATATCATTGTCCTCACGGCAGACCTACAATTTTGGCTATTCCCCTAAAAAAGTTGAGGCGCCTATTTAAGAGAACTGCATAGTTTTTCTATGGATGTATAATTACCTTGATAACCCCACGTTTCATGGCAAATTGAAAAGCTTCTTCAATTTTATCAAGAGAATACTCTGCACTGATTAATGAATCAACTTTCACTCGTTTATTTTTGAGCATTTCTATAGCAGGTGGAAATTCACCACACCTAGAGCCTTGAAGATTCATCTCTCTTACAACTATTTGTGTTATATCTATGTTCACAAATATCCCGTGAGTGCTTTTAAGAGCTACTGTTCCTCTGTTCCTAGTCATTTTTATTGCCTTATTAATCACCTCTGGATTTCCTGTGCATTCAACAGTGATATCCGCTCCTAATCCTTCTGTTTCATCCTTGACTCTTTGGATTGGATCCTCTTTTGTACTATTAATTGTAACATCAGCACCTAGTTTTCGTGCTAATTTTAGTTGCGAGTCAGATCTTCCAATAGCAATAACTTTTGCAGCACCTAGAATCTTTGCAACTTGTATCTCGAGGAGTCCCATTTTTCCAGTACCGTAGACTACAACAAAGCTTTCTTTTTCCTTTATGGGTGTTAATCTAAATGCTTGAATTGAGGCTGCAAGTGGTTCAATGAATGTTGCTTGGTTATATGTAATATTATCTGGGATTTTGTGCAAATTAATAATTGGTACTTTGACATATTCTGCGAAGCCACCATCTTCTGTAATACCTAATGCTTTTCGATTAATACAATGTGTTTTAAGTCCATGCATGCAGTAATAGCATTTTCCACAAGTGATATTTATCTCAGTTGTTACCCTATCTCCAATGTTGAATTTTGATTTATTGCTACCAATTTCTGCGATTTCTCCAGCAATTTCGTGTCCAAGAATTCTCGGTAGTGGAAATTTATATGTGCCTTTGTATATTGCTAAGTCAGTTCCACAAATACCAACAGATTTAACTCTAATGAGTGCTTCTGTTTTTCCAATTCTCGGTTTTTGTACGTCTTTGATTATAAACCCCTTTTCCGTTAGTAAAGCTGCTTTCATAACTCCACCTCTCTATTCGCTGTCCACGTCATATTTTTTATTTTTTCATATTTGATATATATAAAATAATACTTTTAAACTTGATTTTATGAATGTATTATTGTTGGAAAAAACGTTATATAGTACTGGTAATTTACTTTTTTGCAACGGTTGTACCTTTGGCCAATAAAAAACATCATATTCCGGAGGCCCTATATGTTCAACTTTTACGACTTTATGATAGGATTTATTCTAAGTCTGCCTATTGGTTATGCATCAATAAAAAAGAAGGCTTTAACAAATGGCGGTGTGCTCTTTGCATTTATACTAGGCATTATAGTGGCTGGCTTCGGTGGTATTACTTGGTTTTTAATGCTATTGACGTTTTATCTTACATCATCTATAATTACAAAGTACAAAAAACAAGCCAAGTCCTTTGTCATAGATAAATTTCAGAAAGGCGGCCAGCGGGACATTGGACAAGTCCTAGCTAATGGTCTTATTGCTTTAATTATGGTGATCCTAGAAAATATATATTCTTCGGAGATCTTTTTTGCAGGATTTATTGGTGCAATTGCAACTGTTACTGCAGATACATGGGGTACTGAGCTCGGTATACTCAGCAAACATAAGCCAATTCTCATCACAACATTAAAACCCGTAGAGCCTGGAACAAGCGGTGCGGTTTCAAAATTAGGTTTTCTTGCTACAGTAACAGGCAGTCTGTGCATAGGCATTATTGGACTACTTAGTAAGGTAGGTGAAATTATTCTTCTTGAAGGTAACTTATCTACTGCTGCTAGTGTATCACTAGTTTGGATATTGGGTGCGGGGCTTATTGGTGGTGTGACTGGTGCTACTACAGACAGTTTCCTTGGAGCTACTATGCAGGCAATGTTTTACTGTGATGTATGTCAAAAAGAAACGGAGAAAAAAATCCATACATGTGGTAATAAAACCCGACACATACGTGGAATTTTATTGCTAGATAATGATGGCGTGAACCTAGTAAGCTCACTAGTTGGTGCTTTAGTAGCAATGATAATTTATCTGTGGTTTGTGCCATGAATCCTTTAAAAATCTAGTGTCTATGACGATATAATTTAAATAACAAAGTAGGGATATAATTATTGCCACTGTGAAACAAAAAAAAGGTAAAATACTATATTGTTTCATTACATAGTTTACAACTCAGCATCATATTTGCTAGAGGTGTATATTAATGATAAAAAAACAAAATAATAAGCGTTTTGTGATTTCTGTAATTTTGCTAGTAATGCTCGTCATGTTTTCTCAAGTAAATACAACACATACGCAAGAAACGACGTTGACATACGCTCCATTTTGGGGAAAACAACTTGATAAATCTATAACTGATATGAAGTTACTAGATGTAAATAATGACTCTATTTCTGAGATAGTGGTGGCCTCTGATAATGAATTAATTCTCTATACATACCGCGGCGTAAAAATGTGGGCATTTATTGTAAATCAAACAATTTCTAATGTAATAGTTTTAGATTATGATGGTGATGGATTAGATGATTTGGCTATAAGTTATGGTCCATATGTCTCTGTATTGTCAGGAAGTGGGCATCTTGCTTTTACTGTGGAGGTAGCAGGCACTATTTTCGACATGACTGCTTTGGATCTTGACTACGATGGGCGTGATGATATTGTAGTCTCTACAAAGATAAGCCGGCTAACTGCAATTTATTCAAATGGGTCTCTTGGATGGTCATTAATAACATTCTCTCCTGAGACACTTGTGTTAGCTGTAGATTTTGAAAATGACGGAAAATATGAAATTGCAATAGCTAGTGGAAGCGGTACTGCTCGTATCGTGGATGTTTATTATGGAAACAGTAGCGAATACTGGCCATATCCCTCTGTACTTGCAAACCCGGCTGCATACATGATTGCTGCTGATGTTACTGGTGATAATCGTAGTGAACTTATAATTACAGATCAAGTTGGTTACTTCTATGTATATGACCGACTCGCATCATTAAATCTCCGTATTGACTTGGGATCACCAGCACTCTCATTATCTCCTCTACAGGCCGATGATGATCCAGCAATGGAAATTGTGGTGTCAATAGGGTCTGCCATTAGGCTTATTGATGGGAACTTTATAAAAACAGTAAAGCCTTTGAGCGCTGCTTCACAAGCAGTTTACGTATCCAGCTTTAATCCTCTGGGTGAGTTAGTGGACTATATTTTATATCAAAGAGAAGATAATACAGTATCTGTAATTACTGTAACTGGATCTGACATACTTTTCGTAAAACCATTTGGAACGATAGTGGCGTTTTACGCTACTGATTTTGATGGTGATGGTCGAAAAGAAATGATTTTTGCAGATTCAAGCAATTATGTAACAGTCTTTGGCGTGGATGACGATGGTGATAATTTGCCAACAATTGAGGAAGTAACTCGTTTAGGAACAAATCCAAATAATCCAGACACAGACGGTGATTCTCTCTCTGATAGAGATGAATTTGATCTTGGAACAGATCCCCTCAATCCAGATACAGATGGTGATTTTATTCCAGATGGGGTTGACATATTTCGTGGAATAAATGACATTGCTGTCTATGTTGCATTCTTTCTAGCAATCGTAATTGTTGTGATATTCTTTACAAAAGTGAAAAAGTAATCTCTCCTATTTTCTATTATTTTTTGTTTTTAATCAAGTCTAATAAAAAAGAAAGAGATTAAAATTGAGGGATTAATTTAATACCAAATAACGCTACTGTAATTTTATTCACTAAGAATATGAACACTAGTGTCAAGAAAGCAATCCAAAGGGCCCTATCCCAAGCCATATCACTACCTTTTGGTTTAAGAAGATATCTTATTGCATAAACTAGTGCTATAAATAAGACAATCATAGCAAGTTCTGGTACAAAGAGCAGCGTTGCTATTATTGTAAGCGCTGGTGCTGCAAATAATGCAATTATTGCAACTATTATAAGACTAATCATATATGGTGCATCTATTTTTTTTCTCCCTGAAATTATTCTGGCTGCTAAGTAGATAAATAAGCTTGTTAGTAGAATCATAATAATATAGTATAATATTTGTTCAATCGACTGCATTGTTATTCCTCCAAAGTATATTAATGCTTTGTATATTATTCAATAGTGATAGAAAAAAGTTATTGTGATTTTGCCTGTTTTAAAAATTTATTTATTATAAGTGCCATTAGAACTCAATAGAATCGATTTTTCCAGTTTTACTATCATATGTTACTAACGTTCTTCGGCCAGTTAGATAACCACACACCTCACCAGGATTAATTATTTGCGTATTCTCTATCATTCTGATGTCAAGCTCGTGAGTGTGCCCATATAAGATAACATCATATTCTTTATTTTTAGCTAAGCTTTCTACAAAATATTTTGTTGTTTGGGGGCTTCTGAACCCATGTATCAACAGGAATTTTTTATCCTCTATCACTAGTTCTAGAGGCGATTCTGAGAGCATAGCACCGTGTTTTGAAAACATACTGTTAAGTGTATATTTGTCACCATCATTATTCCCGAAGATTCCAGTCATGATTTTTGCAACATCTTTGAAATGCTTAATAGTAAATGGCGAGACAATATCCCCTAAATGAAGAATTTTTTCAACATTTTTTTCCTTAAGAATGGCAATTGCTTCGCGAATGGCTGGTAAATTATCATGAGAATCTGACATAATCCCTATCAGCATTAGTTTTCACCTCAGAATAGCACATTCCTTTATATATTCACGTAAACAAATTAATAAAAGTAAATGGTAACTGAATTAATGAGTTAATTTTTAAAACATAAGCTAACTGTATATCACTATAATTAAACCTATGGAGATGCATCTCATGGTTGCTCGCGCGTGGCGTTCGCTGATAAAAACATTCTATGAGTGGCTTGAATTTGAAGAACAAAAATATCAACCGCAAACACTCTACTTTAGCCCATATGAATCACATGCACTAACAAAAAAAGAACTTTTAGAATGGGCATATGAAACAAGGGATAATCTGTTAGACAAAAGATTGTCTTTTGTAAAATCAATACGTAATATTGGTGAAGAGTTAGTAAATTTAGGAGAGTCTGAAGATAAGGACTTGGGTGATGGTATCACTAGACTTTGTGACTCACTAACTGATGAACTTCAAAAACAATTTGATGCATTGACTTTGCTAATTGAAAGTACTGAATGTGCAGATACTGAAGGTACAAAAAAGGCTTACGAGATACTTGCAGAAACCGAAGAAAAAATTAGAACTCTTATGTCCAATTTTAGTTATGTTTTCTCAACTCTTGTAAAAAAAGGATTCGACGTGCCAGACAAGTTACTTACATAGATTTAACTTTGTTGAAGTGCACTTTCAATCCATTTTCTATAAGCTTTTGCTAAACGCTCAAGAGCAGTTGCAAAATCGTTTGAGAGGTAGTATGTATATGCATAATCTTCATATCGAACAAACCCTAAACGCTTAAGATCAGCCAATACCCTGTAAAAAGTCGCTTTGCTTAGGCTTTTTGTATTTTTTTGAAATTTTGCAAGGTCTTTCTTAGTCATACCTGCTCTCAAATTTTTTCTCAACTCTGTAAGAATTGCAATTGCGACTTTTTTCTTTGCAGGAGTCTTCTCTTCAGGATATATTAATTCGATAATATCTTCTAATTGCATATTCGTGGTAATATCTCTATGGCGAAACAATAGTTTTGGAATTTCTTTATATGGCAATTCTGATGGTGCCATCTTACTCACCTGTGTACGGTAACAAAAAATATAAATGTCCAGCTATTTATCTGTTTTTTACAATTTTGCAAAGTGATGCGCATGTATGACCTAATAAGGATGATAATTTTATTTTTCTTAACAATATGTTTTGGTATACTTGCTAGTATGGTTGGTATTGGTGGCGGTGCGTTTTTGGTACCTGCATTTGTATTATTCTTAGGGATGCCAATTAATGAAGCAATTGGCACATCTCTTTTTACAATAATATTTATCTCTCTATCTGGAAGTTTGTATTATTTACATCAAAAAAGAGTTGACATAAAAACAGGACTAATAATGGAATCAACAACGATTCCAGGAGCAATTCTTGGAGCTGCAACTACTGAAATCCTACCTGCTATTATTCTAAAGATTATCTTCTTTTTGTTTCTCTTCTTTTCGGGTGTAAAACTTTTTACGAAAAAAGACGGTTCTTCTATAATGAAAAACAATCCTAATTTCTTTAAAAACTCACGTTTAAAACTTCTTAATACTGGCCTTACACGCAAATTTGTTGATGCACGGGGAAATGAATGGACATACTATGTTAATATCCCTGTGCTTCTGATAAGTGGATTTTTTGCTGGTTTTCTTTCAGGATTACTTGGTATTGGCGGCGGAACTTTAAAAGTCCCTATTTTTACAATAATTCTTGGAATGCCAACGCCGATTGCTACAGCGACAGCTACATTTATGATATTCTTTACAAGCCTTAGTGGTGGATTAACGCATTTGCTTTTAGGGAATGTTTATCTAGAGATTGTTGCAGTTTCTGCTACAGGTGCAGTTATGGGTGCACAAATCGGTGCACGAATTAATGTTCGACTCTCAGAAAAATATGTTCGAAAAGTAGTAGGTGTTGTTTTGATGTTTGTAGCTTCTTTGATGCTTTATAGCGCTATCTAGATTCCAAAATTTTCTCATCTACTATTTTTAGATTTTTAATAATCTTCAAAATTTCATCTATTTTTTTCTCAAGTAAACCAACTTTTGTTTCAATCTCAGTGAATCGCAAATATAAATCCTCGATAGACATTCGTTCTTTTGGATTGTAGCCTAGTGCGATATATGTTGCATTTTCAATTATTTTTAACAAATATGGTCTATATGTGGGATCCGTTGCAACGGAAGGAAATGTTTTAACTTTTAGTATTTCTTCAATACTAATAGGATTAAGCGCGGTTGGTAAGTCTTGCTTATTTGCTATTGCGAAAACAACTTTATCTTTTAACGAATCTCTCATGCCTTCCATCATTTTTAATGTTGCAAGAACATTGTCTAATGTAGAATCTGTAACAAAAAATACAATATCTGTTTGCTTTAAGAAAAATGGCCATGATTTTCTATATTTTTCTTGTCCTGGAAAATCCCATATAGATATCTTCATACCCTCTAGATCTACAACTTCAATCCCAGGGGCACCAATTGTTGGTAAGTATTGTGTGGGTGGTTTTTTTCCTGTTAAAAGTAATCTCAAGGTTGTTTTCCCTACACCACCTTCGCCTAAAAAGACTATTTTTACAACTGGACTATTTATTATTTCGTCAACTTTCTCTGCAGTTATACTTCCTTCCTTTTTAAATATTTCATAAATTTTATTGAGTATTGAGAGTAATACTGGAAAGGGCGTTGAAACATCAGCATTTACCACAATTAGAACATCTTTTCTAAGAAAAGCAAATTTTTGATTTTTTAATAAAACCTCTTTTATTTCGTCTTTTGATACTTCTAGAGCAAAGGATGAGAGAGCCTCTAACATGCCACCTATTAGAGTTTCGTCTCTCTCTAGCTGGGCGTATGTTCTGACAACAATTGGAACGCCCTGGTTAATAACCCAAACTCCTCTAATCATGGGCTCTCCTCGTTATTTAACCATTGCTACCTTAATAACTATGTCGATTTATATAAAAATTATGAAACTGGTCTTTCTGTATTTACTTTATTTAAATAAATATGAAGATAACGATTTTTATTGCTCCAAAATCTTTATAATTTGCCGTTTTTGTGTTTCATAAAAAACTAGGCGTTTTGTTATGCCACGTTATACTATTGTTTTTGAACCTCTTGGAAAGCGAGTTACAGTAGATGAAGGCTATACAATTTTTAATGCTGCATTACTTGCTGGTATTCCGATAAAGACATTATGTGGTGGCATGGGGCTTTGTGGTAAGTGCCGTGTAAAAATACTTAATGGGCATAAAAATTTAAGTCCACCTACTGAGGCTGAAAAACGATTTTTGTCTGAAGAGCTAATAAATAACAACTTTAGATTGGCTTGCCAGACAAAAGTTTTTGGTCCAGTTGAAATTTATTTACCTGACGAGAGTATCGAAGGCAAAGCTAAAATTCTAATCTCTGGAATTAATACAGAATTTGAATTAGAACCTTTTATCTTCAAGCACATGTTTAAAATAAATCCCCCAAAAGAGGAAATGCCTATTTCTGATATTGAGCTATTAGAAAACGAAATCACCTCGCGACTGGCAATAAGTGAAATTAGTTATTGTTATGATACATTGAGGAATCTTCCAGAATCCCTTAGAAAGAAAAATTGGGAAGTTACCGCTGTTTTAACTCGCGGTAATAAACTTTTAGCAGTAGAGCCAGGAAATACACTTAACAATCTTTATGGTGTTGCTATTGACATAGGAACAACTACAGTCGTTGCATCGCTTGTGGATTTAAATACTGGAGAGACAATTGCTACAGAATCTATAATGAACCCGCAGATACAATATGGTGAGGATGTAATTTCAAGAATATCTTATAGCGAACGCTATTCAGATGGGTTGCAAAAGCTTCACGAAGCAATAATTAATGGAGTTAACTTGCTTATAGATAGTTTAGTATCGATTGCAAACATATCTAAAGAGGATATATATGAAGTTACAATTGCTGGAAATACTGTAATGCATCATATTTTTTTAGGCTTGTCACCAAAAAATATAGGAAGAGCACCGTTTTTGCCTGTTGTTCGTAAATCTATATCTATAAATGCGCGAAAGCTTGGTATTTCAATCAATAAACATGGAATCATAACTGCTTTACCAAATTTAGCTGGTTTTGTAGGTGCTGATACTGTTGCTGGAATTTTGGCTACAAAAATGTACGAAACAAAGAACATTGAAATGTTAATCGATATTGGCACTAATGGTGAAATTGTTCTATCAAAGAATAATCGTTTGACGGTAACTTCATATGCAGCTGGTGGTGCATTCGAAGGCGTTCAAATTAAGTATGGAATGCGTGCAGCTACTGGTGCAATTGAATCATTTAGATTTAAAGATGACACCTTAACTCCTGAATTTTCCGTGATAGGTAACATTGAGCCTGCTGGATTTTGTGGGACTGCACTAGTTGATATTATTGCATCCCTTTACCAATATGATATTTTGTTGCCTAATGGTAGGTTTAATGAATCTATCGCGTCAAATCGTCTTATTAAATCCGATGATGGAAATCTTGAGTTCATCCTTATAGAGCGCAAAAATAAGCCTCCAATAACTATAACTCAGAAGGATATTAGACAATTTCAATTAGCAAAGGCTGCTATGCGTGCTGCAATTGAAATTCTATTAAAAAGAACAGATACACGCATTGAGGACTTGTCAGTTATGTATATTGCTGGTGGATTTGGAAGCTATCTTAATATTGATAATACAAAATATGTGGGCATGATTCCTGCTATAGATAACGACAAGGTTAAGTTTGTTGGTAACACGTCTCTTAGCGGTGCTAAAGTCTTCTTGACATCATCAAAAATGAGAACAATTGCAGAGTCTCTATCAAGTAAAATTGAATACATAAACATGGGCGGTGATCCGGATTTCTACAATGCATTTCTAAGAGAAATTCCATTCCCAGCAAAAGGTAGACAAAAATAATCCTTTTATTTCATTCGTACAACTGTACAACAAAAAAATAAAAATATGATATAATCTGTATTAATCGAATTCTAATTCTAGGCCTAGGTCTGCTAGATGCTTTTTTACTTTCATATATTGTTCATAATGCTCTGGTTTTGGCTTTAATGTATTTACATCGTATAATTCTTCAAATGGCTTTCCAACAGGCGCTGTCTCAAAGTCAATCTTATCTTTATATATATCATAAAGTTTCAGTACAAGTTCGTTTGCTTCATCTCTCTTTAGTTTAGCGGCAGCATGTCCAACTTCTCCAAAGAGTCTTGCAGCCAGTGGGCTATTGTGATTGTTGAATTTAAGATCTGCAGGTCTAGGTCCGGCCACATGACTACCACTTGGCACCACATCTATTTCAAGAGCTGCAAATTCATATAAGAACTGCTCAGAGCCAGCACGGCCTGCTGTCGTGTGGCTAGTTAGATGTATCATTTTTGAATTTCGACTTACTGCTTGTTTTACCCTACTTGCAACCCATAGTGAGTGAATGTTTGTCTGATGTCTATATCTTACATGTTGAGGACCCATATGTATAATTTCACCGCCTAACATAACTGCAGCTATGTGAGATGCAGTAGCCACTATTGTTGTTGATTCAGGTCCGCCTGCAAATCCTCCAACTAATGGTGTAAATGCAATGTAAATCGGCGCACCATATTGTATGTAATACACAAGCCGTGAGAGAGTGACATCATCCACTTGAAGTTCTGGTAGCATAACCATGGCACGGGGATCTGTTACTCGTAATCCCCAATCTTCATTTGTAACACCTATTTCGTTAAGACCCATTATTGCATGGCCGACAATGGCCATTCCTGGCCTTCCAGCTCTTGCGATAGCCTCTCTAGACCATCTACCATAGAGAACAACAGTTCTTGATGAGAGACCAGAATCAGGTCTAACATCAAGACCACTAAGTGTCTTTAGATATCCTGGTAAGAATAAAACATCTATAATTTCTTCTCTTGCATATGCTTCATTGAATCTAACAAACATCTCTTCACTTACATCGCAATTAAAAGGCCCACCGAAGATTACTGGTGGTTTTGTGTCTTCAACACCTCTATTATATAAGACACGTCTGTCTTTACCTTGGCCCACTTCAAGCCTTGACTTAACATTTTTTAAAGCGTGCTTCACTTCGCTTTCATCAAATACTATTCGCCTTCTTGTTTTTACACTGTAGATTCCTACATCTAAAAAGAATCTTAATCCTGCGTCCCATATTTCATCGGCAAGTGTGTTATCTGTGTTTACAGGCTCTTTTGGATCGAATTTAAAGTCAATTTCTTTGCTATATTCTGCGGCTTTCATTGCTATCAATTTCATATTAAAGTCTTCTTCAGCAATCATTGGACCAGTTTCGGCTCTTATTGCAACGTCTATATAATTCACCATATTTAATCACCAGCATTAATTTATGCTGCACCTCTTTTCTTTTTCATGAGTTCTTCGCAAACCTTTACAGCTTCAATTGCATCTTTTCCATGTCCATCGGCGCCTATTTCTTTTGCCCATTCCTTTGATGTAGGCGCACCACCAACTATTATGAAGTATTTGTCTCGCTTTCCAGACATTTTTATGTATTCAATAAGGTCTTTTTGTCTTAACATGGTTGTTGTTAAAAGGGCTGATGCGCCAATTATGTCTGCTTTTACTTCTTCTGCACGCTTTAAAAATTCAGGTATAGGGACATCTTTGCCTAAGTCATATACCTCAAAACCGGCTGATTGAAGCATTGCAATGACTATTGTCTTGCCTATATCGTGGATATCCCCTTCGACCGTACCTATCACAACGGTGCCTTTCTTTTCCATAGTCTCTCCACGAGCCAATATTGCTTCTTTAAGTATTTCCACTCCTGCCTTCATGGCTTCTGCGCCCATGACTAATTCTGGTAGAAAAATTTCCATACGGTCAAACTTTTCTCCTAAATCTCTAATTGCAACAGCAAAACCTTTCTCTACAGCCTCTACGGGATCTATTCCAGCATCGAGAGCCTCTTTTGCTGCTGCAACTGCAGCATCTTTATCATAATCATAAATTGCTTTTTGCATTTTTTTGAAAATTTCTTCTTTATTAACCATATTTTTCACCTTACCATGACATTTATCCAAACAAACTTAACATAACACCTAACTTCTTTTCTTTTGCTGACTTATATATCTTATATGCTAAAGCAACATCTTCAGAACCCATACCAATTGGCGCAAAGAAAATTCGTTCATCTGGTTTTTCACGGCCTTTTTTCTTGCCAATGACTATATCTCCTAGATCGGCATAGATTCTGTCTTCTGTAATTAATCCCTCTTTGTACATTTTTGCTAGCACAGGAGTTTCTCGATGCAAGACATGATGCCAATCGTCCACTACTATCTTATCTGAATGTAAGACAACTTCGTATTCTTCTTCTTGGTAAGATCCAACATGCGCAAAAAAGCTTCCTTTTTTAACCCATTTATCCTTTACAATGGGTTCATCTGCAACAGTAACTGTTACTATTATATCAGCCCCAACGACAGCATCTTTTGGGCTATCTACTGGAACAATTTTCAGCCCTGTTTGTTCACTCATCTCTTTAGCATATTTCTCGGAAGCCTCTTTTCTGATATCATAAACTCTTACTTCTTTCAATTGATGAAGAACATGTGTTAGTGCAAGTAATTGAGTTCTTGCTTGAACGCCTGCGCCAATCATTGCAACAATTTCAGAATCTGATCTTGCTAGATATTTTGCTCCAACACCTGTTACAGCACCAGTTCTCATAGCACTAATTAAAGTACAATCCATGATTGCCAATGGGAGACCCTTCCATGAATCATTAATAATAATTAAACCAGTAGCTCTCGGTAATCCATGAAGTATTGGATTCTTAGGGAATCCTGCAATCCATTTTATGCCACAAACTTCATATTCTCCACCGACATATGCTGGCATTGCATTAATTCTGCCTCTTTCTTTCTCATCAAGGTCTAGCACAGTTTTAAATGGCACAATAACCTTTTTCTCAGCGTGCAATCGAAAAACGTCTTCTATGGTTTCTATGGTGAGTTTCATATCTAAGCCTGCTTCTTTGACTTCTTTCTGGGTCAAATATAAAAATTGTATATTTACATCACTCAAGAATAACCCCTCTTTTCTACTTCTTTAACATAATTTACTAATTCTTTTTCAACATCTTTTTCTAATGGGACTTCAACTTCATGTTCTTTTAATATTCGTCTGACTTCTTCTTTTGCAACAGTCCAAATGTCTTTACTTCCTAGTTCTTCCCATTTATCTCTACGCATTCTATTGCTCAGTTTTGGTATGAAATGTTCTGTGCGTATGTGTTCTAATGTATGTTTCTGACCAAGGAAGTGTCCTCCTGGACCAACTTTTGCAATTATATCTAGTGCTAGTGTATCGTCATTTATCTCTATACCACGAAGAGCTCTATATATCATCCCTGCAATTTCATTATCAATTACAAGACTTTCCATGCTTATTGTTAATGCTAGTTCAATGGTTCCTGGATAGAAAATAGTATTTATGCCAGCAAGTGCTGCCATTATTGCTGTTAGTGCTTTTTCGTATCCTGCTTGCATGTCTAGCAATTTAGAATCAGTGGCTGAAGCAGTACCTCTACACGGCAATCCATAAAATTGTGCAATTTGAGCAGATGCAACATTTATTATTCCCATCTCTATTGCGCCTATCGCAATATATCCCATTCTCATGTCCATGACCGTTCCAACGGTACCATAAAATAATGGAGTTCCTGGATTAACCAATTGAGCTATTGTAACTCCAGCAAGAATCTCTGCCGTTTGTTGTGCAAGGAGCCCTGCCAATGTAGCTGGTGCTGTAGCCCCTGCTTGTGGTTCTGATGCAATGTCTACTGGTTGACCCATTTTGGCATATTCAATTAGCCCCTCCAATTGATCACTATGGTGTTGTAATGGAGATATTGTGTTGCTTGTTGTAAATATCATGGGTCTCTTCCGTAGTTCTTCTTCTCCGCCAGCTATTATTGAAGCCATTTTTAAGCAATCTTTTGCTCTATGAACCCCTCTACCAGTACCTTTAATGATTTTATCAGAATTCCTAACGCCCTGTAAGTATCCATGAACATGTGAAGCGTGATCTGGAACACCTTCTATATGTGGCATCATTGCCCCACTATGAAGGATTTGATAATTTTCCATAGCATCAGCTATTTTTATTAAGTTTCCTACATCTTCAATATTAGTACGGCGTCTCTTTCCTGTTTCTAAATCAATTATATTCAGTCTACCGATCATTGGCTCAAAATAGACTTTCTTGTCTTCGATCTTTATTGTTTTCTTTCTGTTTCGTGCATATATTGTAAATCGGCTAGGTGCTTTTTTTACTGCTTCCATAACAAGATACTCTGGAAAACGAACAATTCTTGTTTTCTCATCAACATCTGCACCAGCATCTTTGAGTATCTTTCGTGCCTTATCAAGCTGAATAAACACGCCAATATTTTGCAAAATATCTAGTGTGGCAATATGGATCTGCTCTATTTGTTCTTTTGTAAGTATTTTCAGTTGCCCGCCTTTATACATATAAACACCTTCATGTGTTCAGCGTATTTCTTCGATAAATTGTTTGATAAGAAATTGTGAAAATAACTAAATAAGTTTGTTAAGAAATTTTTAATCAAGTATAAAAATGTCTTTATTTTATATCTCTTACCTTTAGATTTTTTTCATATAATATATTTTGCATCTCATCACTTTATTTTTTTTCACAAAAAATAGTTTTATCGAATCGAATTGCTTTATACTCTTTCTATTTCAAATATAATAAGTTTTCTAACAATAGAAAAACTGTCTATAATTGAGGTAGCCTAAATATTTATAAAAAATGTAAAAAAGGACGCTATGTTAATTTACATAATCTAGTGTCTTGAATTTCAATCCTAAATCTTCAAGCTCTTTTTTCACTTCTTCATATTGCTTTAGATGCTCTGGTCGCGGTTTCAGTGTATTTAGATCGTATAGTTCCTCGAATGGTTTTCCAACGGGTGAAACTGCAAAATCGAGTTTATCTTTATACTTTTTATAAAGCTCCTTAACAATTTCATTTGCATCATCTCTCTTTAGTTTAGCGGCAGCATGTCCAACTTCTCCAAGAAGTCTAGCCATTAATGGACTATTATGATTGTCGAATTTAAGGTCTGCAGGTCTGGGTCCGGCCACATGACTACCACTTGGCACTACAGATATTTCTAAAGCTGAAAATTCATACATAAATTGTTTAGATCCTGGACGGCCAGCTTCTGTGTGACTAGTTAGGTTAATAAGTTTTGTATTTCTTGCAATTGCTTGCTTTACTCTACTTGCCATCCAAAGAGAATGAATATTTGTCTGGGATCGATATTTTACATGTTGAGGACCCATATGCAAAATCTCAGCCCCTAGCATCATTTCAGCTATGTGTGTTGCAACACCAACAATCGCAGCTGTTTCTGGGCCACCAGCAAATCCACCTATTAACGGTGTAGCCGCTATGTAGATTGGGTGCCCTCTATACTTGTAAAATGCAAGTCTACCTAGACCAATATCATCTATCTGAAGTTCTGGGAGCATCATTATAATAACTGGATCTGTAGTACGAATTCCACTTTCATCTATTGCCATTGCGAGATCATGCATTGCCATTTCAGCAAACCCCACAATCGGCATACCTGGTCTCCCAGCTCTTGCGATAGCTTCTCTAGCCCATTTTGCATAAAATATTGATTTGTATATTGCTAATGCGGATTCAGGCCTTACATCGATTCCGTAGAGTGAACGAATGTATCCTGGTAGCTCCAGTAGGTCAATAATTTCCTCTCTTGCATATGCTTCATTCATTTTAATGAAAATATCCTCACTTACATCGCAATTAAAAGGCCCACCAAAAATTATAGGCGGCTTTGAATCTTCAATTCCTCTATTATAGAGTATCCGTCTGTCTTTACCTTGACCCACTTCAAGCCTTGACTTAACATTTTTTAAAGCATGTTTCACTTCACTCTCATCAAATACTATTCGACGCCTTGTTTGTATGCTCAATATTCCAGTTTCAAGAAATAGCCTAAATCCTAAATCCCAAAGTTCATCAGCAACAGTATTGTCCGTATTTACAGGCTCTTCGGGGTCAAATTTTATATCTGTTTCCTTAATTAATTCACGAGCTTTCATTGCAACAAGTTTTAGATTAAAATCATCTACACGAATCATTGGACCAGTTTCGGCTCTTATTGCGATTTCAACAAAATTTACCAATACGGTCACCACGTTTTTCAAAAGCTATCTTTTTGTTGTTATTTATAATATTGTTTATGTTTTTATAAGAAAAAATATCGAAAAGCATCAAAAAAGATTATAATTTATCAATTTTTCTAGTTCTATCACTGTATCATTTAAGTATGTAGACAAATAACAAAAAAAAGATAAAGTTGCAATGAATTATTTGCTTACTGTTTATTGATTTTTAAAAACAGGGATTATTTCTTCACCGATGATTCTTAATGCATCTTTTACATTTTCTCCAAATGGACGACCGAATATCACATGTGTAACACCAGTATTTATGAAATTTTTTATTATTCTAACGCCATCTTCAGGCGTTCCTGCGATGGCCAAGTCATCAATCATTTCCTGTGTAACAAGAGAAATGGCCTTATCTAAGAGGCCATTTTGCAAGTAATTTCTAATTTGAGTGACTAGTTCAATATCAAATCCGAGAGAGACTAAATCTTCTTCTGGGTGGAATAGTATTTCATAGACAACTCTTTCCTTTGCAATCTCTCTGGCATTATCACGATTGTATGATATAGATGAGGGAAGCCAATTTGCGATTTTAAATTCAGACATTTTTCGTTTTGATAAAGCTAATCCTTTCTCAATAATCTTTTTGGCATGTAGTATAAACTTTGGACTTGAGGCCAAAATAACACCGGTTGCTAACTCCCCAGAAAGTTTAAGCATTCTTGGCCTTCTAGCACCTATCCATATTGGTATATCTAAAGGCTTATCGAGATTGAATTTTAAATCTTTAACTCTGAAATGATGGCTTTTTTTGGAAACTATTTCACCACTCAAGAGCCTTTTAATGACATCTATTGCATCTCTGACAGTATCAATTGGTTTGTTCCACATCTCTATATCTAATGGTGGTAATGCCCACATACCCCCGGCACCAATACCAAGCATGATTCTATTGCCTGCTATTTCATATAATGTCTTAACTGCTTTTGCAATCATAGCTGGATGCCTTGTATAGGGATTACATATTCCAACGCCTATTTTGATATTTTCTGTTTCTTTTGCAATTATAGCTAAAGTCATGAATGTTTCATTTGAAGGTGGACTGGGATTTGTATCTGTTACCCATATGTGATCAAACCCATATTTTTCTGCTAGCTTTGAAAGTTCAATTAGTCTACTAAGCGGAGAATTCGTTGAAGGACTAAATACAAATTCAACCATTATTTATTTACACTCCTGCTCTACATCTTTATTGGATGTCTTTTATTTTCTCATACGCATATTCTATACCTAATTCGCTCAATATCTCCTTTGTGGGTATTCCCTCCTTTGTCCATTTTCTTGATTCATAATACTCATCTAGCATTGCATTGTATTCTTCAGGAGTTAGTTTGTATCCTTTCGTGGGCCCTTCTGGCAATGGTTCGAAACAACGCCCTGGTAACCAATCGTCTTTTCTTCTAAATCCTACGACTACATTGAAGATTCTCTCTAAATTCCAAATTCTGGCACCTAATTTCATAAACCCTTCAGGAGTGTATTTGAGACCAGTTACAGAGTTTAATAAATTCACATATAGCTCATTTGAGTATGCAAATTCGCTGAATCGGCATCCGACTAATGTAAACACCGCATTAACTCTGTCTTGAATATCTCGTATCTTTGGACCTTTTCCTTTTGTGGCTTGAGGATCTATGCGCCCCATCACTTCATCGCCAATAATTGCTCTTTTGTGACATGCGCCCCTATTAGCAGTTCCAAATGCAAGTGCCATACCTTTCATTGCTCGTGGCATCCATGCTGCGAAGTTTAATCCTTTAACATGCATTGCAAAGTGGCTTGTCTCATTACCAAACTTTTCAACGGCATGTTTAATACCTTCTGCTAAAATGTCTCCGATACCTTCCCTGTATGCTATTTTCCTAAGTAGTTCTAGCTGCGCCTCCCAATTTCCGAATTTCAAATCTAGGCCGTTCAAATCTTCCTTAGTAATATACCCTTTCTCGTATGCTTCCATTGTGTATGCAATTGTGTTTCCTACTGAAAGAGTGTCTATTCCATAATCATCGCAAAGATAATCCGCTACCATTATTGCTTCTGGATTCTTAATTTCGCACTCAGTACCTAATGCGTAAATTGATTCGTATTCAGGACCATCATGTTCTATTCCTGCATATTTTCCTGTCTTAATTTTGTTTATTTTCCAGCAATGTATTGGGCATCCAAAGCAAGCTCCATGCCTAACGTGAAAATTCTTAAGATATGTAGTTGCATTAACCTCTTTAATACCATCCCAAACTCCTGTATAATGGTTCTTAGTTGCCATCATACCCATATCTGTCAATAAATCAATTCCATACATGGTTCCTATCTTAGAAAATGCACCAATTAATGAATATTGATTAGCAATTTCTTTCTTAAGAATCTCATTTGCTTCTTTAACATATCCTTTAAAAGCATCCATATCATATATCTCAGGTAATTCTTTACCTCCAATAACAAAACCTTTAAGGTTCTTAGATCCCATGACTGCACCAGCACCACCACGTCCAAAAGTTCGTTCTTCGGTCACTACTGCTGCCATTCTTACAAGATGTTCACCAGCAGGGCCTATAACAGCAGTTTCTATAAGTTTTCCTTCATACTTTTTCTTTAGAATTTTTTGTGCTTCATGCGTTCCTTTTCCCCAAATATCCTTTGCGGATATAATATCTACATCGTCTTCAATGATTTCAACATATACTGGCTCTTCTGCTTTTCCCTCGAAGATTATGACATCATAGTTAGATCTTTTAAAATGATATCCAAGGTAGCCCCCAGCATAGGTATTAAGTATTGTGTTTGTAAGTGGTGATTTAGTTACAAGACAAGTTTGAGCAAAGGGTGCCGCACGAGCTGTGAGTGGCCCTATTGAGAAAATAAGCTTGTTCTCATTGCTTAGTGGGTCTATTTTTGGATCAACTTCATCGAAAAGAATTTTAACACCGAAGCCCATACCGCCAACAAAGTTTTCAACTAGTTCATTGCTAAGCGGCTCTGTTTTTATTTTTTTGTCCGTCAAGTTGATTCTCAAAATTTTTCCGTTATACCCTTTATACATTTTTAACACCACTTTTACTTTTTGAATAGGTTGCTCTATTATTAAACAAAATTAAATTAAAGATGCAGTTTTGAGTATTTGTACATTGTATAGAGTAGTGATAGTACTATATAATTTTATTACAAAAAACATAAAACAACTTGTATGACTAGCCTATGAAGCATACTATGATCTTTATATTTATTAAAAAACAGAGTTACATGCATTATGTTATAAATAAATATTAAAAAAGAGCATAAAAGATAATCTTGAACTACAGTAGTTCAGAAAGTTCGTTTCGCGCTGATTTGAGAACTCTGTACACCCGCTGCTATTCAGCTACACCGTGCTATCTGAAACCATCATTCATACATGTGTGATACCATCACTTCACAGTTGCGCCCG
>Ga0164318_10001222_pt1 | contig 22477 bp, 16 predicted proteins | sample GuaBasSedimGuay9_FD_113734 | JGI IMG/M metagenome (GOLD analysis project Ga0164318, IMG submission 113734) | Subseafloor sediment microbial communities from Guaymas Basin, Gulf of California, Mexico - Guay9, Core 4571-4, 0-3 cm | ecosystem: Environmental > Aquatic > Marine > Hydrothermal vents... | reverse complement strand
GTTCGGTAACTATTCCTCTTTTAAAAGCGCAAGGATACAACCCACACATTTTCTATATCCGTATTGGGATGGAAGAACAAGATGCTTTTATGGATTGTCCTGCCGAAGAAGACATCGAGATTACCACCTGGATTGCCAAAAAATACGGATGTAAATTCGACATTGTTGACTTACAAAAGGAATACTGGTCAACCGTAGTAAAATATACCATCGACACGGTGAAGCAGGGGCTTACTCCCAATCCGGATATCATGTGCAATTTGTTGATTAAGTTTGGTGCTTTCAATGAGAAGCACGGACATGAATTCGACAAGATTGCAACCGGGCATTATGCTTCAACTTATGAAAATGAAGAGGCACTTTTTTGGCAACGGCAAAAGACCGGACAAAAGACCAGACTTATTTTTTGGGACAGATTACCTATCCACAACTGAGTAAAGTGATGTTTCCCATCGGGCATTTGCCCAAGCCCGAAGTTCGTCGATTGGCCGAAGAAATGAAACTACCCAGCGCACACCGCCCCGACAGCCAGGGCATTTGTTTTTTGGGAAAGATAAATTACAACGATTTTATTAAAAACCAGGTGGGAGAAATGCCGGGCGAAATCAGGGAGTTGGAAAGCAACAGGCTTTTGGGGGAACACAAAGGATTTTGGTTTCATACTATCGGACAGCGCAAAGGCCTTGGTTTAAGTGGTGGCCCCTGGTTTGTGGTAAAAAAAGACATTGCGAAAAACATCATTTATGTTTCCAATGGTTATGACCCTGCATCGCAATATGGAAAATCTATCCACCTAAGCAATCTTCAATTCTTCAACCCAAACCATGATTACGGTGATTTAGAAGAAGTCAAGTTTAAAATTAGGCACCAACCTGAATTCAATTCCGGGAAATTGATAAGGGATGAAAATGGGACATCTATTCTTTCTGACCAACAAATTTCAGGGATTGCACCAGGGCAATTTGCCGTACTTTACGATACCGGGGAAAAAACCTGTTTGGGGAGTGGGGTAATTGCGGAATAATCAATCTTTCACACAACGCACACTCGCGCTAACAGTTTTAAAAAAGCTTTCAAAACGATAAACCCCATCATTGTCATAGCTCAACTTCCGTCCTGTGGCTCCTTCAATATTGAAAGATGTGGACGACCACCAGGTACTTTCAACTGTTTTACCTTGATAATGATCGAAAGCATTTCTACTGCCACCTGGAAGAGCTGAAAAACTACTGATATTACTGCCATTTCCATCTTCATACCAACCGGTTGTTGTCTTCATTTTCTTTCCCTCATCAGTACCTCGCCAGTCCACATCATCAGCTTCACTTTGGCTCATCCCCAAATACATCTCCAATTGTTTCCATTCGTTATCACTTGGTAAATGCCATCCTGTTGGGCATATGTTTAAAGCCAATTCCCAATTATACAAACGACCATAAATTTCGCAATTGGCTGGATCATCTTCATAACACAGACTTCCCGTTGCGGGATAATTCAGGTTTTCAGCAAGCCAGGTTTGACTGCCAATTACTTCGGTGGTATAGATTTGCCCATCGCGAGTGTCAGTAATTGTGCCTCCACCCCCACCACTATTGCTCACAGCAATGGTTTCGGTTGTTTGGCCGGTCGCGCCTTGTGTGTCCTTCACTTCCAGTTTTGCGATATAAGTACTTTCATCAATAAATTGGATACCATAAGATTTGTCTATAATCCAATCTGTATCCCAAACGCCATCACCATTAAAATCCCAACGTATCAATAATTGATCGGTGGGGTCTTCGACATCGGCACTGGCAGAAGCATCAAAGACAAAAATGGTTTCGGTATTCCCACTGAAGGGTGATACGGTAAATGAGGCTGTGGGTGGGAAGTTTTCGTTTTCAATTTCACAACCCTGAAACATCATACTAACTACTAGTCCTATAAATAAGACAATGACATTGCTTATTTTCATAATTAATTGGTTTTGTTTGGTGTTGCAATTTAAAAATTTATTGCATTCGTAAATACAATATGACAGCGGTAGAGTTACACAAAAAACTCCCGAAGGAAATTCCTCCGGGAGTTTGGCATTATCACTCAAATAAAAAATCTACATCAAATCCCTTTCTACATCTTTATCTCCTCTACCGGAAAGATTGATGACACTTATTTCATTCTTTTTTCCTTTCATCATTTTGGCTGCTAAAGCAATAGCATGCGACGATTCAATGGCCGGGATAATACCTTCAAGCCTGGATAATAATTTGTAGGCTTCGATAGCTTCCGCATCGGTAACCAGATGATAATCTGCTCGTCCCACATCCTTCAACAAAGCGTGCTGCGGACTTACACCTGGATAATCAAGACCGGCCGCAATTGAATAAGTCGGATAAACATCACCGCTTTCATTGGAAAGGGCATATGAAAAAGTACCTTGAAAAACGCCGGGTTTTCCCATACTTAAAGTAGCAGCTGTCTTTCCAAAAATAGCTCCTTCTCCCCCACCTTCGGCAGCATGGATAGCTACATCATCATCGTAAAGGAATTCGGAAAACAAACCAATGGCATTCGAACCGCCCCCAATACAAGCAAAAATATGATCGGGCAAACGGCCTTCAACTTCTAAAATTTGTTTTTTTGCTTCTTTACCAATTACGCTTTGAAAGTAACCGACCATGGTTGGATAAGGATGTGGACCTACCTGGGATCCTAGTAAATAGTAAACATCAGGGTTTTCGATATAGTAACCGAGTGCAGCATCAACGGCATCTTTAAGGGTGGCACGGCCTTCGTGGGTCAATACAAGTTCTGCACCCAATAATTTCATCCGGCTTACATTCATTTTTTGCCGCTCGGCATCTGTGGCACCCATAAATACTTTACACTTTATCCCAAATAAAGCCGCAGCCGTTGCTGTCGCCACACCATGCTGTCCGGCTCCGGTTTCCGCAACAATTTCAGTTGCCCCCATTCGTTTGGCCAACAATATTTGTCCGATACAGTTGTTGATTTTATGCGAACCTGTATGATTCAGATCTTCGCGCTTTAAATAAATTTTTGATCCCACCTTCTCTGATAGATTGTGGGCATAATACAATGGGGAGGGTCTTCCCACAAATGTTTTCAGGTAATGCACATATTCTTCTTCAAAATCGGGCTGATGCTTGGTTTGTTCGAAAAAAGCAGCCAGGTTCTTCAGTTTACCTTCCAAAACCGGGGGAACATACATTCCTCCATATTCGCCAAATAATCCATTTTTTGAATCAAATTTTCTTGTCTTTACGCCGTTTTCCAGTATTGCTGTATTCATCTTTTCTATTTTTAAAATTGTTATTTATTTTAGTTTTAATTTTTTCTTTTGGCAATCCTGATTCTGCCATCGAAAAATCGTCTTCTTTATCCACTCTTGTATTTCATTCATTTTTTCTGTTTTTGATAAATAAAAAAAAGCCGCCTCAAATAAATGGGACGGCTTTTGTATTTTAATTTCAATTAGCAATTTACACAGCAATATCCTCCCATTGGAAAAAATTATTGTGCCACCACCAATTGTTATTTGTTGCAAAAATCATTGGGCAAATCTATAAAACATTTTTCAGCTTTGACAAATCATTAAAAATATTTTCTTGCTTTTAGGTAATTCCCCACATAATCACCAACCCCATCTTCCAGAGAAGTGAAGGGTTTGTCATAGCCGACATTAATTAGTTTTGACATATTGGCCTCGGTAAAATACTGGTATTTGTCACGGATATCTTCAGGCGTATCGATGAATTCGATGACAGGTTTCAAATCAAGGGCTGCGAAAGTTGCATTTGCCAAATCAACAAATGTTCTGGCTTTTCCGGTTCCCAGGTTGTACAATCCTGATTCAGGTTTATTCTCCATCAAAAACAGGATAACGTCCACCACATCTTTTACGTAAACAAAATCACGCAGCTGTTCGCCATCCTTAAATTCGGGATTGTGGGAGCGAAACAAACGCACTTTTCCGGTTTCACTAATTTGATGGAAAGCGTGAAAAATAACTGATGCCATTCTTCCTTTATGGAATTCATTCGGACCATATACATTAAAGAACTTCAGGCCTGCCCAGAAAGGAGGTTGTTTTTCCTGTTTAAGTACCCATTTATCTAAATCATTTTTCGATTCACCATAAGGATTTAGCGGTTTTAGTTTTTCAACAATGCTGTGGTTGTCATCGTAGCCAAACTCTCCCATTCCATAGGTAGCTGCAGAAGAAGCATAAATCAGTGGGATTTGATATTCCACACAACGCAGCCACATTTGCTTACTGTAATTCAGATTCAAGATATCGAATACATCCTTATCGAATTCCGTTGTGTCAGTCCGGGCACCAATGTGCAGTACCATTTCTACATCAGATGGATTTTTATCGAACCATTGAAAAAAATCATCGCGGTTTATCTTTTTGACAAAGCGTTTTGTTTTCAGGTTCATCTCTTTTTCAGTATGCGAAAAATCGTCTACCAAAATCAAATTATTAAAACCTGCCTGATTCAATCTACCAACCAGCACACTACCAATAAATCCTGCTGCTCCTGTTACTACTATCATTGTTTTCTTTTTTGCAAAAGTAGAAAATACATGCTTTGGAAATGACAAAAATCAAAATCCAAAACCCAAAAACCCAAATAAATAATCTTCACTTCAATGGATATTCTTTTATAAACACTTATACTTTCATCCATCATTATTCTGTAAATTTGCCCGATTTCAAAAAAAGCTTGATAATAAAACAATTCGAAATGAAAAAAATTACAATTGCATTTACACTTAGCCTTACCATCGCCCTGTTTTTAGGACTTAATATGCAAGCACAAGTCAGCCATGGGGGAAGCCCTTACAGCATTATGTTCCAGGTTGAAGATGATTTCCAAAAAATAACATTGCCACAACCTGACATGAGAAGCATCGTTGATGAAGACAAAATTAATGATGCCTCACGTGGACCGGCACCACGCAGAATGGGCATCTCGGTAACCACAAACCTAAATACTGAAAACTCTGGAACCTGGACTGAAATTCCTGGAACCGGAAAAATCTGGCGACTTCAGATTGAAGTAAAAGATGCGCTGGCCATTGGTGTTTATTATAATGATTTTTACATCCCCGAAGGAGGCGAACTGTTTCTTTACAACGAAAGCAAAAAACAAATACTGGGTGCTTACACCCACGAAAACAATCCTTCAGAAAATCTTTTTGCTACTGAGTTTGTTCAGGGCGACAAAGTAACCCTCGAATATTTTCAAGCCGAATCAGTGAGAGAAGAAGCAAGTATTCATATTTCGGAACTGGCCTATGCCTACCGCGATATTAATTTTTCTTTTGGTGATGGCGAACGTGCGGCATGGTGGTGCATGATTGACGTTGCTTGTTCTGAGGGCGATGACTGGGAAAACCAAATTGATGGCGCAGCACGTATTTCCATTAAAATTGGTTTCAATTATTATTGGTGCTCAGGATCTTTAATAAACAACACCGACAACGACAGAAAAAACTATTTTCTTACTGCTGCACACTGCGGCGGAAGTGCCAATGGGAGCGACTTAAACCAATGGATTTTTTATTTTAATTACCAGGCCAACGAATGTGGTGGTAGCGGAAGTGGCAGCAATACTAAAACAGGTTGTGTATTAAAAGCAAAAGACCCCAGCCAGGCTGATGAAGGTTCCGATTTTTACCTTGTTGAAATCAACGGTACATTTCCAAGTTTCTATGGTGTTTTTTATAACGGATGGAATCGCACCGACGATAACAGTGAGGCAGGAAGTGGTGTCGGGGTTCATCATCCTGCAGGCGACATCAAAAAGATATCTACTTATGACAGCCCTTTGCAATCTTCCACATTTTGGAATGGCATTCCTGGAGGAACCCATTGGAAATTACTTTGGGCTGAGACAGAAAACGGCAAATCCATCATGCAGGGCGGTTCTTCAGGCTCCCCTATTTTTGACAGCCAAGGCCGAATAATGGGCGACCTGACCGGAGGTTATACTTCAAATTCTTGCACAAGTCCTTCACCAGCATACTACGGAAAGCTCTGGTATTCATGGGATCAAAATGGAACAACACCTTCTACTCAACTCAAAGGCTGGCTTGATCCGGGCAATACGGGCATCGAAAAACTTCCAGGCGTTTCCTGGGAAATTATTGAGCCTACAGCCGATTTTAGCTCCAATACAACCGAGCCAATCCAAGGTGATACCGTTTGGTTTACCGACGAATCGGAACCCGGAATCATGGAGTGGAGTTGGACTTTTGACGGTGCTGACTCGACAGCTTCAACCGAGCGCGATCCCTGGACAATATATTCCGATACCGGATATTTCAGTGTTTCGCTAATGGTAATTAATGCCGATGGTGACGACTTCACCATGAAAACAGATTATATTCATGTAAACCAATTGTTGCCACCCACTGCCGCATTTGAAGCTGATGACACCAGCATTTTGCCCGGGCAAACTGTTCATTTTACTGACACTTCATCAGCCAATCCCTCAGCGTGGTATTGGGAATTTGAAGACGGTTCGCCGAGTAGTTCTACTCTGCAAGACCCTGCAGTCAGGTTCAACAGCGAAGGTACTTATGATGTTAAATTGGTAGCTACCAACATGGGTGGCTCCGACAGCATCACGAAAATTGACTACATCGTCGTGGGCGGCACAGCCCCTGAAGCTATTTTTGAAGCTGATAAAACACTTATTAATCAGGGCGAAAAAGTGAATTTTACTGATCTTTCAAGTGGCGATCCAACTGCCTGGTCGTGGGTATTTGAAGGTGGAACACCCGAATCCTCGGAAGAGCAAAACCCGCAAAATATTGCTTACAACCAAGGAGGTGCATATGATGTAACACTTACTGTTACCAACAATGTTGGAGAGAACACACTGTACGAGGAGCATTATATTCATGTTGACTGGGTAGGGGTGGAAGATTTTAAGAGTCCTTCAGATTTCAGGATTTATCCCAATCCCGGTACTGGTATTTTTGTGATTGAGTTTGCCAATTCTGAGAACCAGCAAATTACAATTGAAGTAACTGACACCCACGGACGACTAATCAGGAAAGAAAAGATTGTTAAGTCTGAAAAAACAATTGCACTCAACCTGAAAGGAGAGCAAGAAGGTGTTTATTTTGTAAAGATAAGCGATGGGGATAAGCAGCTTGTGAAAAAGATTTCGATAGTTAAGTAGTTGTTATCAACCATCAAAAAGCCCTATTGCATTGAAGGAGTTCCCTTTTGCGATAGGGCTTTTTTAATCAAACCAATGGCCATAATGAAGATTATTTGCAAACAGAATTACAGTAAATTCACTTTACTTTTCTTCCTGTTTATCCTGATTTCTTCATGTCAAACAGAAATGGGCGAACAAGAAGAAAGCAGTCTTATCCAGTCCAGTAATCTGATCAAATATGTAAACCCCTTCATCGGAACACAAAACATGGGGCACACATTTCCGGGGGCAATTGTCCCTTTCGGAATGGTGCAATTAAGTCCCGAAACCAACATCCAATCCATGTTTATAAATGGGAATTACAATCCGGAAACCTACAAATATTGTTCAGGATATCAATACAGCGACAGTACGATTTTCGGTTTTAGCCACACTCATTTTAGCGGTACAGGCCACTCAGATCTTGGTGATTTTCTGGTGATGCCAACTACTGGAAAATTGGATTTGGAACCCGGAGAAGCCGGCATTAAAGGAAGTGGTTTTTATTCAGAATTTTCGCATGACAATGAATTTGCCAAACCGGGATATTACAGTGTTAAATTAGATGATTACAATATTAAAGCTGAACTTACAGCTACAGAAAGGGTTGGCTTTCATCAATATACTTTTCCAAAAACTGATAGCGCTCATATTATTCTCGACCTTGTCTACAATATTTACAATTATGAGGACAAAAATGTTTGGACTTTTATCAGGGTAGAAAATGACTCGCTTGTAACAGGTTATCGGCAAACCAATGGTTGGGCACGCACAAGAACGGTATATTTTGCTATGCAATTCTCAAAGCCATTTACAAACTACGGGCATAAGAAATATGATTCTGTCATTTACAATGGATTTTATAGAAGGTTCGATGAAACAAGAGATTTTCCTGAAATGGCCGGTAAAAATATCCGGGCTTATTTTGACTTTCAAACTGAAGAAAACGAAAAGATTCAAATAAAATTTGCGCTCTCGTCAGTAAGTACGGCTGGAGCACTAAAAAACCTGAAGACAGAAATTCCACATTGGGATTTTGAAGAAATCAAAAAACAAGGGGAGAAAAAGTGGAATAAGGAATTGTCAAAAATAAGTGTAGAAACCTCAACTTTGGCGCAAAAAGAAATATTCTATACCGCTCTCTATCACACCATGCTGAGTCCTGTTATTTATGAAGATGTGGATGGGAGCTATCGCGGGCTTGACCAAAATATTCACGAGTCGAAGGGATTTACGAATTACAGTATTTTTTCGCTTTGGGACACTTTTCGGGCACTACATCCTTTATTTAATCTTATTCAACCACAGCGAAATACTGACATGATTCAATCGATGCTGGCCCATTACGACCAAAGTGTACATAAAATGCTACCTGTCTGGAGTCATTATTCCAACGAAAACTGGTGTATGATTGGCTACCATTCTGTTTCTGTAATTGCCGATGCCATTGCCAAAGGGAATACAAATTTTGATACAGAACATGCACTCGAAGCTTGTATTAATTCCTCAAACCTCAAGTACTACGATGGACTTGATGAATACATTTCATTGGGATTTGTCCCGGCAGATAAGCAATCATCATCCGTTTCCAAAACTCTGGAATTTGCTTACGATGACTGGTGTATTTCCCAAATTGCTAAAAAAACGGGAAATGAAAAAATGGCAGAAACCTATTTGCTGCGTTCGAAAAATTACCTGAATCATTTTGACCTGGTAATGCAATTTATGAGACCAAAATACAGCAATGGCGAATGGGTAAAGAAATTTGACCCGATGAATACACACGGACAAGGATTTATAGAAGGCAACGCATGGACTTACAGTTTGTTTGTTCCTCACCAACCGGAATCACTTATTGAATTAATGGGTGAGAAAGACAACTTTGAACAGCATCTCGATTCTCTTTTCACGATGAAGCTGGATGACAAATACATCGAAAAAAACGAAGACATCACACGTGATGGAATCATTGGAAATTATGTTCATGGTAATGAACCGGGGCACCATATTCCCTATTTATACAACTGGACCAACAGTCCCTGGAAGACACAGGAGCGCGTGCGTATGATTATGGAAAGCATGTACGGAAACAGTGTTGACGGTCTTTGTGGAAATGATGATGCAGGACAAATGTCGGCCTGGTATATTTTCAGCGCTTTGGGTTTTTATCCTGTGTGTCCCGGATCAGATCGCTACGCAATTGGCAGCCCAATAATTGAAAGTGCAAAAATTAAAATGGAAAATGGGAATGAACTTCAAATCAAAACTATCAACCAAAGTTCTGAAAATGTTTTTGTACAGAAAGTAACCATCAACAACATTGAACTGAACAGAAATTACTTTTTACACGAAGAATTGGCAAATGGTGGAGAAATTGTATTTTATATGACGGATAAACCTTTGGGGAAATAACTTACTCTTGAAAATATTAATGCGGTAACGAAATGAATTGTTTGTTTAGAAAGGTTTTCAAAAGGCAGGGTTCATTCTCAAATCATTTATTATTAATGACGGCTGTTACTGTTTCTATTCTGTTTCTTCCATCCTTGCTAAAAGCCCAGTTAAACTACAAACCCTTAGCAATAAACAACTACCGCGAATCCCGTTTAAAAAAAGACAGTTTACGACAAAAGGAATGCCGGCAGAAAGAACTTTTCGATTTATTCAGGAAGAAAGGTAAAAAGCAAAAACCACCCAAAAAAATGCTACTGCTGATATTGCCCAAAATATCTTCAAATCCGGCAAATGGATTTATGCTTGGGGTAGGTAGCTCTATCGGATGGTATCTTGGCCCGCGCGAAACAACCCGCGTTTCGTTTATCGGAGCTTCAGTGGCTGTTACTACAAAAAGCCAGTTGCTTTCCTATATAAAATCAAATATTTATACACCAAACAACAAACTTTTCCTTCAAGGCGACTGGCGTTTTTTTATCTACAATGCACCAACCTGGGGGCTGGGAACCAATGCACCCGACACTACTTTTATTAGTGATAGTTGGATTTGGGAAGGAGCAGACCTGGCAGATTCTGAAGGTGACTACCCAATGCATTACAACTACGTCAAGTTTCATGAGACTGTTAATTATAAATTGATTGAGAATTTATACGTTGGCGTGGGTTACCACCTTGATTACTATTACGACATCAAAGATAATAAACTGGATTTCGACACCATACCATTCCAACTAACTCCGCATTATTTATATTCCAAATATCATGGATTTGACACAACCAAATATATGCTCTCAGGACTGAGTCTGAGCTTCTTTTTTGATTCCAGGGACAATATGATGAACCCTTATAAAGGCTATTATGTAAATATAAATTACCGCATAAATACAACATGGCTGGGGAGCGATCAGAATTCATCTTCCCTGTGGACTGAATTCAGAACGTATGTTTCACTATCGCAACGAACACCCCGGCATTTAATTGCTTTTTGGTTTTATGGGAATTTTCAAATTTCCGGGCATCAACCTTATTTAACGCTTATGTCGGTTGGTGAAGACCAGAATAGCAGATCCGGTCGTGGTTATGTGGCAGGACGTTATCGTGGGGAGGACTTGATTTACGGGGAAGTAGAGTATCGGTTTCCGATATCTCAGTGCTCCCAAATTGTTGGAGGGGTTCTTTTTGTAAATTTCACAACAGCCTCGAACAGGGACAGTGGCGTTCAACTTTTTCAGTACATCAGACCGGGAGCTGGATTCGGATTCCGTTTTATGCTGAATAAACATTTCAGAACCAACCTAAATATTGAATTTGGTTTTGGCTATAAATCAAAAGGATTTTATTTGTCTGGAACAGAGACGTTTTAAGAGACTTTGGATTGGGAAATAGGGGAAATTAGGTCGAATGAATAATTGCCGACTAAATCCGGGACGAGACACTTCTCATAATCCTGAAATTTATTTACTTTTTGTGTCAACCTATTTCAGGACAAGACACCTTTAAACCCTTATTCCCTTATTCCCTATTTCCATTATTCCCTATTCCCTTCTCTCGCCTAAAAACTATGATAGTCTGAATAATCCGACAAATCAGCCAACTCTCTTTTTACTTTCTTATTCCATTTTCGTTGCTCATCTCCCTTGGTGCTGTGATCTGTTTCTTTGTCGTATAAATCCTGGTAGTCGGAATATTGTTTTTCAAATTTTGATTGCAGTCGCTGAATAGTTCGTTTATTTAATTTGCCCTCTTCGCGCAATTCCAAAACTTCTTTATACAATTTACGGCCAAATAGTTCGCAAATATCAAAATGTAATTGTTCATGCTCCAAAACTTCATCCAATATAAAATCAGGATTCCACCAAGATTTTTCACAATAAAAGCGAACATAAATACTGCCGCTGATTTCTCCTCCCCTATCAGTAATACTGTAAGCAAACGCACTTGATGTGGTTGCTACTGCAAATCCGGGGCTTCCTTTTGAACTGGCTCTAAAATCAGTATATTTTAGTTTGAGATTGCTGTGCCAGTCAATTACCGATCCCTGATCAGTTTGATGGCAAGATGATTTATCGCCATCTATAATTTGTGAGGCAAACTTATTCGTTATCTGTTTTTTATCCCCTGCCTGAAAAGCAGCAAATATGAGCGCAATTCCGGTTGCCAGCAGAAATAGAATTAATGATTTTGATTTGTTGAGCATAAATAATTATCCCGGTGATGATTAACTTAAATTCCTTTATTTACATCTACGCCAAACATCAATTGTTGTATTAAACAAATCTTGCTTTGGTTCATGCGCAAAAGGATTACCGGAAAAATCTTCATCTATCCACCAAAACCTGTATGGGGCATTTCCACCAGACTGCACACTAAAACCAATGTGCCGGCCTGAATTTGGATCTTTAAGCACATAACGTCCGCTGTGCATACCTGGAATATACAAATAATCACCAAATGTTAATGCTTCTGATTCAGCAACTTCACAATAATAATTTGCGAGCAACAAAGTAGTAGCTTCCGTACTTGCATTCAATTCCGAATCCTGATCTACGTAATAAAACTCCCTGGCAGCACCGTGGCATACCTCATTGTCGCCATCCACAGGGAAAGTACTTATTTTCTCAGAAAGCCAATTCGGGAGTAAGTCTTTCAGATTAATCCACGCTTCATCTTGCGTACCCAATTTTTCTGCAAGATTATTCTCCACTACCTGTTTATTGAAGCCTGTAGCAAAGTAAGCCGCAATAATATCTGCGCTTTGAGAGGTAGCCAAAACTTCTACTTTGAGGGCATCACGTTCTTCATATCCCGGGATAAGGCAATCACCAGGCACTTCAATTTGCGTAATACGTATTTGGATATTGGGGTTTAGTGTTGGTGGTGCATCAAATGGTATTGGTCCTTGAAAAGGCTCCTGGGCCAATAATAAGTTACCGGAACTTTCTTCAAGCATATTCCCCAACCATTCCAAATAACTTAATGTTTCCTGACCTTCCGTCACGGGTAAATTATAAGGATCAAAAGATATGGTCGATGGCAAATCATCAGAGCTGTTGTCCTGTACAATGAGCGAACAGCCTTCAGGTATTTCCCCTGCATTCATTTCATCTGACATTTTTGAACGTTCTTCTTTGAGCGGGACAAAACGTACAAATTCATTGAACCAGGTGAGTAGGTGATTCCTGGTGAGAGGTGCAACATTTACATTCTTCGAAGCGATGTCTATGTTAACTTGTTCAATGGCCTGGTCAATTCCATCTTTTTCACCGGGTTTTGGGTTGTCATCTTCTTTTTGACATGCGGCAAACAGACTCATTAGAGTTACGAAAAAAACAAGTTTTCTTATCATTCTTTTATTTTTGATTTAACAATGAATAACAAACGTGTTTTCGTATAGAATATTTCAAACAAAGCAATTTTTATGGAAACAAGATTCTTGCAATCTTTCGGAAGCAATGATTTCACTATTTTTGTAGCTGTAAAATTGCCAATTATGAAATTCAAGCTCCTCATTTTCCTTTTTCTTTTCTCCGGTTTGATAAGCCGTGGGCAATTTCAGGAAGGCCTGCCTACAAGTCTTCAGTCGGATAACTTAAGGGAAATCCACAGCATTACAATTTCAGGCTTAACACCTTCCAAGCCTGCAACAACAACAGAACCCACGCCAATGCGGGCCGGCTATACCATCCCCCTTGACAGAAATATTGAACGGCAGGGACAATGGGGAGCGATTGAAAACAGTAAATATTTCTGGCGTTTAGCAATTAAAGTTGCTCAGGCGGAGGGACTAAACCTTTACATTGAAAATTTAGCGTTGCTTGAAGGAGAAAGACTGTTCATTTACAACAAAGACCATTCAATAGTTAATGGCCCCTTTACCAATAAAGACAACGGCAAACACTTTGTTTCGGACTTTGTTGGGGGCAACGAAATCACTATTGAACTAAACACCAGGCATATAATAAAAGAGCTTCCATTTCAGCTCGGCGAAGTGGGTGTTTCAATAAATAAGCGTATTTCAGATAGAGATTTTGGCGATTCTCAATTTTGTGAAGTTCCCGTAAATTGCCCTGAGGGTAACGACTGGCAAAATGAGAAAAGAGGTGTTGCCCGGATATTGGTTAAAGCAGGAAGTAGTCTTTGGTGGTGTACCGGCTCCCTGGTTAACAATACCAACAATGACAAAACGCCCTACTTTTTAACAGCCAATCACTGCGGTCAATCGGCAAATGAAACAGACTATGCAGCCTGGAAATTTTATTTTGATTTCGAATCGCCCGATTGTGACATACCAGTTCCGGAACCAGAAAGCGTAAAACTTACAGGATCAAAACTTCTTGCCAAAGCCCCAAACAGTACCAGTTCGGGCTCCGATTTTAAATTGCTATTGCTTACTGATGAAATGCCTGAAGACTTTTATCCTTGGTACAATGGATGGGATCGCACTGATGAAGCTTCCCAAAATGGTGTTTGCATCCATCATCCTGAGGGCGACATCAAAATGATTTCAACTTATACTGAAGCCATCGTTTCAGTACGCTACAATAATCCTACTCCTAACGAGAATGGAATTTACTGGAAAGTGAACTGGGCAATTACCCAAAGCAATTATGGCGTAACCGAAGGCGGTTCTTCGGGCTCTCCCCTTTTTAATCCATCAGGAAATATTATCGGAGGTCTTACCGGAGGTCAGGCTTCCTGCAATTCGCCAGACCTGCCAGATTATTATGGAAAGTTTAGCTATTCTTGGGAATCAAATGGAAGTGACTCGACCCGGCAATTAAAATACTGGCTCGACCCCAAAAATATTGGCACATCATTTTTAAAAGGTTCAGACTTCGATTCAACAGATTTTTATGCTGATTTTAGTGCCGATACCAGAAATATCAATATGGGGGAAAGTGTTCAGTTTACAAATCTCTCTTCCGGGAACATCAATAAATATGAGTGGCTTTTTCCTGGAGGCGAGCCATCTACTTTTTCAGGCGAAAATCCCCCACTTATCCGCTACACAGCTTCCGGAAACTTTGATGTAAAATTTACAGTAAGCGGTGCCGGCAAGTCCAATTCCAAACTCAAAAAGGCTTACATCCAGGTATTGCCAAAAATTTACCCCAATCCTTCTACAGGAAAAATAACAATTTCGTTTGGTAAAGAAGGTGCTAATCTTGAAGAACTTCAACTATTTGTTTACGACATTACGGGACGAAATATCAATTTCTTTGTACAGCCAACTGATGATGAATCGGCCATTGTTCTCGACCTGAGCCAACAAAGGCGCGGAATGTACTTAATAAGACTTATCCAAAGTGGTAAGACACAGGTATTGAAAGTGATTGTTTCGAAATAGTTGCTACTAACCTGAGTTCGATGTAACAATACCTGATTTAGAATAGCTTATATTTTCATAATCATTTCTTAGTGTTTTTCTTGGTGTCTTTGTTCCGATAGCTATCGGAATCGTGGCAGATTTTTTTAGCCACAAAGACAGTAAGACACGAAGAAGCACCAAGGCAATATTCGGTAAGTATTTGCAAACCTGATTTATAGATAGTCTGTCTTAAATCGAACTCAGGTTACTACAAAAATAGTTCCTCAACTGATGTTGGTATTTTCTTCTACTACTCTTCCAGCTCTCGTTGGTAGGTATACTTTTCCCATTTATCGAGCACCTGCTCCATATCATCTGGAAAGTCGGATGTGAATGTCATATTTTTTCCGCTGGAAGGATGGACAAATCCCAAGGTGCGGGCATGCAAAGCCTGCCGGGGAATTATCTTAAAACAATTTTGAACAAATTGCTCGTACTTTGTAAAAGTAGTCCCCTTAAGGATTTGGTTGCCACCATAACGTTCATCGTTAAAAAGCGGATGACCAATGAATTTAAAATGCGCCCTGATCTGGTGGGTTCTTCCCGTTTCCAGGCGGCATTCTACCAGTGTAACGTAGCCAAACTTTTTAACTGTTGTATAATGCGATACGGCTTCCTTTCCATAATCCCCATCAGGAAATACAGTCATCACACGGCGGTCTTTTAAACTGCGACCAATATGTCCGCTAATCGTTCCCGATTCATTTTCCGGCTGCCCCCAAACCAATGCCCGGTATGCCCGTTCGACAGTATGATCAAAAAACTGTTTGGCTAGTTTGGTTTGCGCATTTTCATTTTTTGCAACCATTATCAATCCACTGGTATCTTTGTCAATGCGGTGTACAAGGTAGCCAAAACCATTCTCTACTTTGGCCTTTGTCGTTCGGAAATAATGCATCAATGCATTCAGCATTGTACCGGTATAATTGCCATGACCCGGATGAACAACCATGCCTGCTTGTTTGTTGATGACGATTACATCATCGTCTTCGTAAACAATATTTAGGGGTATATCTTCAGGGAGTATCTCCACCTCGCGTGGCGGATAAGCCATGACCACCGAAATTACATCATTCGGACGGACATTGTAATTGGCTTTTACTGCTTTTTCGTTTACCAAAACATTACCAGCCTTTGCTGCCTGCTGTACTTTGTTGCGCGAAACATTTTCGATGCGGTTGAAAAGAAACTTATCAATACGCAGCGGCTCTTGTCCGGGATCAACAACAATCCGGTGGTGCTCAAACAGCTCTGAACTCTCCTCTTTAATTTCTGCTTTCATCTCCATTCTTAGCGGTTTATCAGCAGCTTTGCCGTATACATTTTATTTTTACTTTCTACCCTTACTACATACATACCCGGTGATAAACTACTTACATCAATTTCTCGTACACCTTTTTGCCGGCGAACAAACTGCCCGTAAATATTATAAATGGAAATAATGTTGTGTGGATCGTTCGCAATTTCGGGCTGCCCCAAAATAAAATAGTCACGTGAAGGATTTGGGTAAATATTCAGTTTATCTGTCACTGAATGCACAACTTCTTCCTCCCCCAAAATAAGACTGCTACCCACAATGGGCCTGATTAACAAAGACCCGCTTCTGTTACTTGTATACCATTCACCCTCGGCGAAATACATAATATTACTGGCATTGTCGTTATTGGCATCAAAACCAATATTTAAACTTCCGTTTTCGTACTGCATCCAGCCCACATAAAAAGTACCTGTTACTACAAATGGTTCTTCAAACAAATACGAATAAAAACGGTAGAGACCCTTATCCTCCCACTTTACCTCCTGATCTTCCATTACATAAGAAATCTCGCCAGGCCTCCCATTATTGTCTTTCCAAACCATCAAATCGAAAGGCAATTCATTGGCATTATTCCCTGTTCGGTTAAAATACATTTGAATCCCAAAAAGTGTATCGGGCAGGTTCATATTAAAACGATATGCCATCATGGCGCCAGCAGTTTCGATACCATAACCGGCTTCAGGCGTACCATCATCGTAAGCAAAATAGTTATAAAATCCCTGCTGATAAATTGCCGAATCGACAATAATATTTACATCAGACGAATCGCTTATATAATGCTTAATCATAAAGGAAACTGTATCCTTGTCAAAATCTATTGGGAACAAAGATTGAACCGGTGGTTGAGCATGTTCCGGACAGCTGTTGATATTCTGAAAGTTATTTCCCGGATAAAATGGAACCAGGTTACAGACACCTCCATCGTAGCGATAATTAAAACCACCATTAATCTGCTCAACAGTGTACATATAACTGGCATCATGCGTTTCACTCGGCTTATCGAGATTGGCAATATACATAGGGAAATCGTCTCGAATAGAATTATAAGGGTCGGCAAGGTATTGCTTATAAGGAATAACCTGGTAGTCTTTTAGAAAAGAAGGCGCTCTTTGCGAAAACGTAAGTACTTTATATGTGGTATCATTTTGGTCGCGATTGTAATTAAGGTAAATATAATCTACGTTCCATTGATCGTCATTGCTGCGAAACGAAGGAATGACATCGTTGGCAATACTGGCATAATTTCTAAAGCGAAAATGAAATGCATCGTAAAAGTATTTCGGATCTAAAACGGGAAGCATCACTTGCACAAAATAGCGTTCATTTTCCTGAAGAAATTCTTCCAATGAAAGGCCTTCTACCTGCCACACTTTGTCCCATTCTGTAGTAGGAAGCATCACAGAGTCGCAGGGCAACCAAATCCAATCATCCCAATCATAAGTATCAAAACTGATTCTGTACAATGCCGTGTCGCAACCATAAGCTTCAGGAGCCCGGATTGTATCGCCTGAGCGAATTGTATCCAGAGGACTGGACAGGATTTCATTGAGGGGGACCAAAACGGTATCGTAATAAGCAAAAGCCGTATCGCCCAAATAACTGAATTCCAAAAGAAGCGTATCGTGGGATTCAGGCTTTCGGCCATAGCCCTGTGGTTGGTAGAAAAAACTAAGGTAAAGCGAATCGGCAGGGCTTAGCGAGCGCACAACAGGATCAAAAATCGAATCTAAGCGGATGGCATTGGATGTCATTACATCAGCCTCGAAAGGAACCCAATCAGCATTGGCATAGATTTTACCTGTGCTGTCTAATGCATCAAAAGTTGCCACCCCGATATTGGTTGCGAAATAGGGGAAATTTTCATTAACAAAAACAGCTTTTTCTTGCCATTTCTTTTCATCAGGATATATGTGGGAAGTTGTGAAGTCTTCAAAAAAAGGCAAGGTAATCGCCGATGTGTTCGTCTGTGAAAAACCGTTTATTTTTTCCTGTTCGGCAATCCTGACAGACGCTTGATAAACCGCTTCGTTAATGCTTAATCCCGAAACAATTTCCTGCGCCATTGCAGAAGCAGCAAGTAAAACGAGAACAAAAGCAAGTAAATATTTAGAAGGTGTCATCTTCAATAATTCTAAATTTTTTCATTGTTGTATCAATAGCAACTGTATCCTGCATAAATTGTTTCCGGTAACTTTCAAATTCAAACTGTTCATCGGATCGGTACCAAACATTTACTTTTTGTCCCAGGTTAAGCATTTCTTTTGTTAATGCTTCAGGATTTGTTTTATAAACACGGGCATGTTCCGGATTATTTCCATCAAGATAATACTCTCTTCCAATATTCAGCGATGCAAAGTGCAGTGTTCTTTTGGCTTCATCGGGCGTCATTGAAATAAGTAAAGGAAGCGGAACTTTTGCTTCTACATTTCCTTTGCCAATCATCAGGTCGATTGCTGTGGCTTTAGCAATCTCTGTCCCTGTCTCGATTGGTTCATCGTTAATCAACTGATCGACAATAGCATTTCGCGCAAAGTAATCGACATACTCTAAAAAACCTGTTTGCAAACCGCTGGCCTCCAGCGTAACGAGTGCCTGTCTGAGCGACAGGTTCTTCAAATCGGGCATTGGTACTTTTTCCGGTGTTTGTGCTACAATCGTCAGGTAAATATTCCGGCCTTGTTTCACTTTTGCCCCGGCCAATGGATTTTGCATAATAATGCTTCCCTTTTTATTCCTCTTGTCGTAAGTAGAATCGATTACTTGTAAATCGAAAAAGTCATCGTAATTATCGGTAAGCAATTGTTGGACAGTTTTTCCCTTAAAGTCGGGAACAATATATACATCGCCATGCCTTGTAAACACATCCAACGACATAAGTACTGCCCATAACAAAACAATAACTAAAACAATCGCAATGAGAAAATGCAGATAGAATTTCTTTCGACCCAGAAAATAAAAGAAGCCCATTTGTTGTTATTTTAGTGCTTTGAAGTTTTTAAAAATAAAACACAAAGAAGTAACTTTGTTTGACAAAATATATTGCATTTATTGCCGACAAAGGTAAAAATTATTGTCAGCCCCTTTGTTGTACGGAAAAGGAAAAAACAGACAATGACGTACAGAAAACAGGAACGCTAAATACAAGATTGAAAAACATGAAAAATATAGCCATTGTTTGTGGAGGATATTCAGGAGAGTACGATATCTCTATTCAGAGCGGAAAAGTTGTAGAGAAACACCTCGACCGAAATAAATACAAAGGATACCGGATTGTTATCAGCAAAACTAACTGGTATTTTGAAAGCAGGGATGGTGAAAAATATGAGATTGACAAAGCTGATTTCAGCCTAAATATTGATAGCGTAATTATTAAGTTTGATGGCGTTTTCAATGCCATTCATGGGACACCCGGTGAAGATGGGAAATTACAGGCTTACTTCGATTTACTCAATATTCCTTATACATCATCCGGTGTTACATCGGCAGCTTTGAGTTTCAATAAGTTTTTCTGCAACCATTTTGTCAGATCGATGGGCGTAACTGTGGCCGATTCACTTTCCCTGCGAAAAGGGGATGCTTATGAGAAAAAAACAATTATCGATGCTTTGGGCTTGCCAGTCTTTGTTAAACCGGTCGGCAGTGGTTCCAGTGTCGGGATTTCAAAGGTGAATAAAACTGAGGAATTGGATGAAGCCATTAAAACTGCCTTTAAAGAAGATGACCGCATCCTGATTGAATCATTTATTGATGGCAGGGAAATAGCCTGTGGTCTGATTGAAAAAGGAAAAGATCTGATCGTTTTCCCCCTGACAGAAATTATCAGCAAGAATGATTTTTTTGACTATGAAGCTAAATACACAAAGGGACTGGCCCATGAAGTAACCCCTGCCAACACTCCAGTAGAAGTAGAATTGGACATCAAAGCAACTTCTTCATTTCTTTACCGGCAAATGGATTGCAAAGGTTTTGTACGTTTTGATTACATCCTGACAAAAACCGGAATTTATTTTCTGGAAGTAAATGCCATTCCGGGCATGACCGAAGCCAGTATCATCCCTCAACAAGCCGAAGCTTTCGGAATGAGTATTCAGGAATTATTTACAATTGCGGTTGAAGGGATGTTAAAAAAGGGGTGATCGCTTGCATTTCAATTATTTGTTCCAAGCATTAACAAAAAATTAACACCAGCATTCCGTAGCTCTTCACTTTTTTCGTATTACCTTTACTGTTCATTTATAACTTCTAAAAGAAAAACAATGGCAACAAACAGTAAACTAACGCGCATCCTTTCCATTGATGGTGGAGGGATTAGGGGTATTATTCCCGGACAAATTCTGGTCGCACTGGAAAAAAAGTTACAGCAATTGGACAATAATCCCAAAGGGAAAATCGCCGATTATTTCGACATGATCGCAGGTACAAGTACTGGTGGAATTCTCGCTTGTATTTACCTGAGCCCGGAGAAAGCCGGTTCGAAAAAACCACGCTTTTCGGCAAAAGAAGCGGTAGATCTCTATTTGGAGCGGGGTGATGAAATATTCGATATTTCATTCTGGCACAAAATTAAATCTGCAGGTGGTGTGATTGACGAAAAATATGCTGCCGATGAATTGGAGGATGCCCTTAATGATTATATGGGTGAGTTAAAACTCAGCGAACTCATCAAACCCTGCCTTGTTTCGTCCTATGATATCAAACGCAGGAAAGCCCACTTTTTTACCCAACACGATGCCAATACCAACGAACACAATTACCTGGTAAGGGAAGTGGCAAGAGCAACATCGGCAGCCCCAACTTATTTTGAAGTGGCCAAAATAAAATCGCTCAGCAATATTACTTACCCCTTAATTGATGGTGGTGTTTTTGTAAATAACCCCACATTGTGTGCTTATGCAGAAGCCAGGAAATTAAAATTTGATAAGTTTCGACAAAAACCATCTGCAAAAAATATGTTGATTTTTTCTCTGGGCACAGGTACCACAAGCAAACCCTATTATTACCAAGATGCCAAAGATTGGGGCATGGTGCAATGGATAAAACCAATTATTGATATCATGATGTCGGGAGTGGCCGAGACTGTTGACTACCAGTTAAAGCAAATTTACGATGCTGTAGGGACACCGGAACAATATCTTCGGATAAGCCCTGAATTGGGAAATGCCAATGCTGACATGGATGATGCTTCGATGGAAAACTTAAAAGCCCTGAAAGTAGCAGGAGAAAAATCTGCCATTAAACACGACAAGGACTTGACAAAACTTGCCGAAAAGCTTATTGAAAATAAGTAGGATGGGAAGTCAATACCTTCGAGTGTGCGATCCCGATAGCTATCGGGACCTGGAAGAGTCAAATCAAAGAACATCATGAAAAACAACGCTTCCAGGTCTTGCAGACGCTGGAAGGTTGTCAATGACTTTTCAGAAAATCAACCAACTTGGCAACAGCCTTTCCCCTATGGCTGATGCTGTTTTTTAATGTTGCGGGCATTTCGGCAAATGTTTCCTTGTAGCCATCCGGAAGAAAAACGGGATCGTAGCCGAAACCTTTTTCGCCATGCTTTTCTTTTGTGATTACACCTTCAACACTACCCTCGAATTGGTATTCATTTCCATCGAGAATTAAGGAAATAACAGTTTTGAAACAGGCTGTTCTGTTTGCTGTATTTTTCAATTCGAGCAATAGTTTGTCAACATTTTGCGCATAAGTACTGTTTTCACCGGCAAAGCGTGCCGAGTAAACTCCCGGTTTGCCACCGAGTGCATCCACCTCCAAACCGGTGTCGTCACTAAAACAGTCAATATGAAATTTCTCAAAAATATGCTGCGATTTTATAGTTGCATTCTCCGCCAATGTTTCTCCTGTTTCGGGAATATCTTCATGAAAACCAATATCGGACAATGCAAGAACCTGGTATTTCCCTGACAAAATATTTCTCAGCTCTTCCAGTTTGTGCGCGTTGTTTGTTGCAAATACTATTTTTTTCATCTGTTTATAGTTTTGTAAGCTGTTGATTTACGCCCTTGTGTGTTTTGTCATGATTTTCGGCTTCCCTTCGACAAGCTCAGGGCAGGCTTCGAAAATCACGCCAAAACGGTTTATCGCTTTTTTTCCCCGGGT
>Ga0164318_10001220_pt1 | contig 22495 bp, 20 predicted proteins | sample GuaBasSedimGuay9_FD_113734 | JGI IMG/M metagenome (GOLD analysis project Ga0164318, IMG submission 113734) | Subseafloor sediment microbial communities from Guaymas Basin, Gulf of California, Mexico - Guay9, Core 4571-4, 0-3 cm | ecosystem: Environmental > Aquatic > Marine > Hydrothermal vents... | reverse complement strand
TTGCTCGTTACGACGGTCTATCTCGCCCGAAGGAAGCAGCCGCTTGCAGTTACCGCTCTGCCAATGGCCTTTATGTTGCTCATGACCGGGTGGGCTATGGTCAAAAACATCATCGATTACCACACGAAACATAACATTCTGCTGTTCGTGATTGGGATCGCTGTGTTCATCCTCGAGATCTGGATGGTGATAGAGGCCGCACTTGTCCTTCGTAAATACTTGGCACGCAGGGGGTGATTGGCATCAGGAAGCTGAAATTGGTCGGACAAATCTTGATTTTGTCGTTCCTTTTGAGACCCGCCTTGACGGCAAAGAGCAACTCCCGTGATTACAGAGCGAGGCTCGAACGCCTTGAACGGGAGCTAAGGGAGACCCGTATGCGGCTTCAGCAGTTGAGACAGGCAGAGGCCAACATTTCGGAACAAATCCGTTACATCGAGAAGGAGGAGACCACTTTGGTCAGCATCATCTCGGTTCTGGACATCCGCCAGAGGATGCTTCAAGCCGAAATCGAGCGATACGATTCGATCATCCAGCGGCTGAACCTGACGATCGATTCATCGTTAAAGCGCATTTCAGCAGGACTCGACTTCCTGTATCGTCGAGGGAAGCAGGATTTTTGGGAGTTCGTTGTCGTCGGCGGGGATCAGAGTGTGGGGCAGAAGGTTGCGGAGCAGATCATCGACAAGGAACGGCTGTTTTGTGAGAAGGTCATGGCCAAACGCCGAAAACTCGAGGAGTATCAGGCGAAGAGAGCAAAGGACTTGGCCGAACTGGATTCGATCCGTGCCAACCTTGAGGCCCGACGAGCCGAACTGGCATACCTGCGCGCCCAGAAGAAGCAGTATCTTGCGGAAATTCGCAAGGAGAAAATCGAGCGACAGGCAGAACTTCAGCGCAAAGAGCGCGAGAAAAGAAAACTTGAGCGGTTGATAGCCGAACTTAGGAGCAAGCGTGCGCGCCAGCGCGCCGAAGCCGGCGAGGTGGTGTTTGACCGGAAGCCAAGCCGCAAAGGCCTCATCTGGCCGGTGAAGGGCACGGTGGTGAGCAAGTTCGGCATTGTTTGGAATCCAAAATATAACACGAAGACGCAGAACAAGGGCATCGACATAAAGGCGAAACCCGGTGCAGGTGTGGTGGCGTCGGCGGACGGCGAGGTGATCTTTGCCGATCAGTTCCTCGGCTATGGCAAGATGGTCATCATAGAACACGAGGGTTTTTTGACGGTTTACGCCAACATGGTCGATATCTTTGTCGAGGTCGGCGATAAGGTTCAAAGAGGCCAAACGATTGGGACTTTGGGCTTTCAGTCGCCAATTTTGCACTTTGAGGTCAGAGTCGGCGGTAAGCCTGTCAATCCTTTGGAATTTTTGTCGTAAAAGCAGAGTTTGTTGAAAACCTGTCCTTGATTTATCATGGCATTCAACTGACCGATTGAACATTTTGGTTCAATCTTTGAAAAAATTTAGGAGGGTCAAAAATGGGCGAATGTCCACCTCAAATCGTTAAAAGGCGTATTGTTCGTTTTGATGCAGGGACAGTCGAGGAGATGTTGGACGATGTGTTGGTCGAGTCCAGCATAAAACTTTTTTGGAATGGAGAGCTCGTTTTCAGTGGCCTGATCACAAGATGCAACCTCGTTGAGTTCACCATCGGACACCTGATATCTCGTGGACTGGTCGCTTCTCCAGGAGATATTCACCAGATAAATGTCAAGGGCGATAAAATCGAGGCGAACGGCGAACAGGCTCAATCCGAAAGGCTTTTGCGCCGACCGCTCAAGGACTTTTCGGTCAAGGCGTGGAAACTCATAACATTCTCAAACAAATTCCGATCGCTTGCATGGATCTACCGCGAAACCGCAAGCACCCACACCGGCGCACTCATATCGAACGGCGAGATCGTATCATTTTACGAGGACATATCCCGTTGGAATGTGGCTGATAAGCTCATCGGCTCGGCCTTCACGAAATCCATCCATCCGGACATAGTCATAATGTCGTCAAGGATGGTTAGCCCGCTCCTCAGAAAATTCTTGGTTCTCGGAGTGCCGATAATAGCATCGATTTCCGCACCAAGTGAAGGAGCAATAGAACTTGCTGAAGAGGCAGGAATCACACTGATCGGCTTCCTTCGAGGTCAACGGTTCAACATCTATACAAACGAGTTCCGAATCATCTTCTGATAAATTAAAGGGTTAAATTTCGTTCGGTCTCAAAGTCGAAGATATGGCATTTCTTCATGTCAAACACCAGTTCTAATTCCTCACCTTCCTTCGGAGGATTATATGGAGGAATCCGAGAAATAAAGGAGTGATTCTCCGTCTTGCAATACAGAAGGATCTCGTTTCCAAGCGTTTCCGTGAAGTCCACCTTTGCACGAACCCGTTCGACATCCTGTTCGTCGGCCTTTAGGAGGTTTGCAGGATAGATATATTCGGGGCGCAATCCGAGATAGACCTTCACGCCCGCACCTCTTTCCTGAAGTTTTGCGGCCTTATCGCTCGGTATCCGCAACCTGAAGTCTTGCGATACGAAAAGCAGTTCGCCCTTCTCCTCCGCTATCTCTCCCTCAAAGAAGTTCATTGGAGGCGATCCGATGAATCCGGCGACGAATTTGTTGACAGGGCTGTGATACAAGCTGAGCGGATCGGCGATCTGTTGCACCTCACCGTCCTTCATGAGGATAATCTTGTCGCCCAATGTCATAGCCTCAACCTGATCGTGTGTAACATAGATCGAGGTCGCTTGAAGTTTTTTGTGGAGCTTGGCGAGTTCTGCGCGCATACGGACGCGCATCTTGGCATCGAGGTTCGACAGAGGCTCATCGAAAAGGAAGACTTTGGGATTTCGGACAATGGCACGGCCGAGAGCGACACGCTGACGCTGGCCACCTGAGAGTTCACGGGGCTTCCTGTCAAGCAGATGCTCGATTCCGAGTATCTTCGCAGCCTCATGCACCCTTTTAACTATCTCCGGTTTGGGAACTTTGCGCATTTTGAGGCCAAACGCCATGTTGTCGAACACGCTCATGTGCGGATAAAGTGCGTAGTTCTGGAACACCATCGCTATGTCCCTGTCCTTCGGCGGCACATTGTTCACAAGTTTTCCACCGATGTAGATTTCGCCGTTTGTAACCTCTTCGAGTCCAGCGATTAGTCTCAAAGTCGTCGTTTTTCCACATCCCGAAGGGCCGAGAATGACCGCAAACTCGCCGTCCTCGACAGTAAAAGTAACATCTTTGACACCGATGTTTCCTCTTTCAAAAATTTTGGTTACATTTACGAGATCGACGCGTGCCATGTCTCAATTTCCCTCCAAAATGTCCAAGATTCTAATGATCGTGTCCTTAAGTTCCTTGCGGTTCAGAACCATATCGACCATTCCATGTTCAAGCAGGAATTCCGAGCGCTGGAATCCTTCAGGAAGTTCTTGTTTTATCGTGTCTCTGATGACGCGTGGCCCTGCGAATCCAAGCAGCGCTTTCGGTTCTGCGATGAGCACATCTCCGAGCGAAGCGAAAGAGGCCATCACGCCACCCATCGTCGGATGGGTCAGGACGACGATGTATGGGATGCCCGCTTCCTTCATCTCCAAAACGCCGAGACTCGTTTTGACCATCTGCATCAACGAGATGATGCCTTCGTGCATCCTTGCGCCGCCACCCGATGCGGTAACTGCAATCATAGGCACCTTGAGTTCGATGGCCTTTCTTGCAGCACGATAGAACTTCTCTCCCACGACAGAACCCATTGAACCACCGATAAATCCGAAATCCGTTATGAACAGCACGATCTTACGGTTGCCGATACGCCCGACACCTGCGATCGCAGCCTCCTTCAATCCCGTCTTTCGCATCGATTTCTCGATTTTTGCCTTGTAGTCAGGAAATCCAAGTGGGTCGAGCGAAGTTAGGTTGGGCGCAATCTCCTCATCGAACTCCTTGTTGTCCAACAAGATCTCCTTGTATTTGCCAGCTCCTATGCGGAAGTGATGGCCACAATGAGGGCATACCCATAAGTTTTTCTCCAATTGAGATCTATAAAGCATCTCACCACAGCCATCACATTTGAACCAAAGACCTTCTGGTGGGCCTTTCCGCTCACGCTCTATATCAGGCAGTGTGGGTTTTGAGCGTCTTCTAAAGAATGGAAGCATGCGCTTATTATATCCGTTCCTTAATTTTGGTGTCAAACACTGCAACCCGTTGGGAACAAAGAAAATCTCCGAAATTTTGGAGATCTGTTTAAGAGGTAAGTTGAGGGAATGCAAATGCTGACCTGCGAATTTCGTTGAGACATAAAAACTTCATCTTTTAGAACCACAGGCAAGCCGCAGATACCCTTTGGCATAAAGTTTTTCCGTGTAGTCCGTAAATCCAACGGATTCAAAAAGGTCTTTCAAATCCAAAGCTATGAATTCGGCGGCGAGCGGACATTCGATGTTCAAAATGAAATACTTCACAGGAAACGGGCTCTTTTCCACATCGAAATGCGCATAGTCGAAGATGCACATGCGTCCGCCGTCCTTCAGCGCCTTGAACGCATTTCTCAACACGGCGATCCTGTCCGGCATCTCCAAGCCGTGAAATACGAACGACATGAATCCGACATCGAACTCGTTCTCGAAAGGCAGATGCTCCTCGATGCGCATGTTCAAAAATTTGAAATTCTTGAAATCTCGGCACTTTTTGCGCGCCTTCTCCAGCATGATTTCCGAGACATCGAGTCCGACATATCGGCCGTCGTTGCCGATCAGCTTCGCAAACTCCACAGCCGCAATGCCAGTTCCGCACCCAAATTCGAGCACATGGTCGCCCAGTTTTACACCGGTGTCCTTAACCGCCCGTCTGATGAGCCGTTGGTATTGGCCGAGCGTCAGGATCCACATCATTTGGTCGTAGTATTTCGCCTCAAAGCCTTCGACTTCGACCTTGCTTCTCTCGGATTTCGGCATAACAACCTCCAATTGAACAAGTTACCCCCCATCCAACCTGTCGCTCCTGAACATCCTGCGTCAAGACATTACTGGGTTGCAAGGTATTGTCCGACGAATATCAACGAGTTTTTCAATCGGAGCTGGAAGTGGGTTGAGTGGAGTGGCGGGAACTCATCTGCGGGATAGCCCGGTGCGTCCGCAAATATCTCGGATTCGTAGGTTAGACCGTGTTGCTCCAGACCTTCGGCGAAATCCTGCGCATGCGATGTCAGGAAAAGCTCGTCCTGTGCACCGCAATCGACATAAAACGCCACCCCGTTTGCCGACAACTGGTCGGCGTATTGGTCGAGCAGCCAGCGCGGATTGTGCTCGGTAAGCCACACATCGAGAAGGTCGTTTGTGTTGCCCTGATAGTCGAACGGGAGCCTTACACCGACACAGAGCATTCCGGGGCCGCAGGTGTCGCCCGTGACGCTTGCGAGCGGAAATTCGCAGTTGAGAGTGTCAAAATTCTCAAACATATCCAACTTGGGCGTGAAAGCGGCGGCCTGTGCAAAAAGCATGGTCGTGAACGGATAATCAGGACCAAGCCGTTGAAGCACATCAGGATAATGGAGTTCGCCGCCGTTTTCGGCGAGGATTATGTCGATCAGGTTGCCGCCGAAGTCTGGAATCGGATCGAGAAACCTCTCGAAAGACACCGGTCCTGAATGGATTCCGATCGCCTTGAACATATCCGAATGTTTGATGCCGAGTTTTGCAGCGCCGTAGCCGCCCATCGAGATCCCGACAATTGCCCGACCTTCCTGTGAGGCTATCGTGCTGTAAGTCGAGTCGATATGCGGAATTACCTCGTAGATGATGTAATTCTCGAACAGTCCGAACACCGGTATGCTGTTATACATCGAATTTGTGTAAAAGCTTCCACCCAAGTCATTTGATGCGTCAGGTGTTACGATTATCGCTTCGGGCATCGCTCCAGTCGAAATGAGGTAGTCAGCTATCGATTTAACATCCTCAACTGCCTGAAGCGTCATGTGGTTTCCACCATATCCATGCAGCAGGTAAATGACCGGGTATCTCTTTGTCGTGTCGTAGTTTGGCGGAAGATACACCAGCATGTAACGGACTTCCTCACTTCCGGGCATGGTCAAATGTGATACAACTGAGTCTATAACGAGCGTGCCCTCAAGGATTTCAGGTTTTTCAACCTCCTCCCATTTTTGGCACGCTGTAAAGGCCAAAATGGCCGCCAAAACACTTAACACCAAGATCTTAGTTTTCATCGCCGTGCCCTCCGTTTTTTAAAACGCATAGCCCAATCCAAGCGTTACAGCGTTGACATTCGCTGCGTATTTGCCGGGCATGTTGGGCGAAAGGTAGCTGTAATCCGCATCGCGAGCTACCTCTTTGTCCGGCATGTAGATGTATTCGTAATGTGCGAAAAGAGTCAGATTCCGAGCAATTTGCAGGTCGCTTCCGATGTTGAAGCTGAGTTTGTCGCCCGTGTCGGGAATCAACGGCGTGAAGGTGGAATCCGGAATCGGCGAACCCTCGTAATAGACGCCGAACCGCAGATGTGCGCCGCCGAGTTTCCACTGTGCGCCTGCGCTGAGCTTTAAAGTGTTTTTCCAGTAAGCCTTTATCGTGTCCCGTTCGATAGGCTGCTCCATGATAGACAGATCCTCGAATTCGGCCTCGACGATGTCGAAAACGGAGTGGAAAGTGTATTCGGCGCCCAGCCCGATGAGCAGTTTGGGACTTACCTCATAGGCAAGGCCTAACGATATGTCATAAGGCAACTTGAATGTTGCGTCGAAAGTGCCGCGGCTTTCCATCACCTGACCCGAGAACATGAGAGCGACATTCGGGTCATCGCCGGCCATCGAGACAAGTGTATCGTTGCGAGGGAGATACAGGGCAGCAGCCGCATCGCCGTTCAGCTCGACGGGCAGATAGTAATGTCCTGAAAAGCCAATGGTCAGCTTCTCAACGGGTTCGTATCGAATGCCGAAACCGAGACCGAAACTGGTCGATTTGCCCTCGATGTAGGTGTCGATCGGGAAAAGCCGATATTGGATCGGCAGCCTTGCGGCCTGTGTGTCAATCAAAGCCGGATCGATGAATTTGACCTTCCTGAACTTCATCGATGCGAAGGTCGGCCCTGCTGCAAGACCGATTGACAGGCCGTTTGACACCTCTTTTGCGACGCCGACCCATGCTGCGACCACTTGGATCGAACTCTCCCAATCGTATTTCGGGAACTGCGGCGGTGCGAAACTGTCGGGATCATAGCTCAGATAGTAGCCTATCGGTGGGTCATAGAGGTCGTAGGATGTGCCGAGTCCGAATGGGACGAAGAGGGCGAACCCTGTGCCGTCGAGCGGGCCGACCGACCCGAAGGTGAATCCGAGACTGGGGATCAGGAACTCCTGATATTTCGTGCGCACCTTTTCGCGCATCGAGTAAGGCCCGTCGTATCCGAGAATTCCGGTCTGTGGTTGATACTCGCTGAACGGCAGCACGTTTGTCAGGCCGATGTTGGCGGTGTGTGGTCTGCTGTAGGCAAGAGCGGCTGGATTCCAATAAATTGAACTCCAATCGGTTATAAACGCATTAGCGCCGCCTCCGCCTATCGAAAGCCCAACAGGGCCGACTCCTGAAAGTTTGAATCCACTTGCCAACACCAATGACGGCATCAATAACAAGACTATCATCGTGCGTCCCAGCAGATTCGATGAACATCTCATGCGACAACCTCCTTTTGATTGAGAGCCTTAGTTTTAAGGTAATCCATGACGATTTCAACATAAATCTGGAAAACTGCCCGATTTACGAATTCGAGGAGGTGTTTTGAAATGGATTACACCAAAAATATTGACGTGCCCTTACACACCGATGCCACAACCAAAATATGGGTTAAGTGTGTGATCGATGCCGGGCAGTTTGGTGCGCGTAAGTATGGATTTTGCTCTCACTTTTCGCTTCTCTTCCCTTTGGCCTCGAATATCTTTTTGACAAAATCCGCTACTTCATCCCTGTTTTTGTGTGCGATCAGATAGATGCCACGATACGCCTCGATCCTCCGCGGCTTTGAGAACGGACTGAGGAAGACACCGTTTTTGTCAACTTCGTATCTCTTGAAAGCGCTCCAGGGCTTTTTCAGTGTATAAAACGGCCTTTTGACTGTAACGCCTTCTTGATCAAGGATGTATGTGGTAGGAGTGAGAAACTGGCCGAGCGAAAATGCAAACACAATGATCGAAAAGACGGTCCAATAGATCCCGGATGTGAGATAGACCACCAAAAGGAACGGAAAGACTACGGACACAAAGATCGCCAACTTTTTCCTGTCCTTCATCGGCCATATCCGCCATTGAAGCTTTTCTTTCTCGCTCATAGCCATTAAATGATAATGCCTTGTGGTCGCTATTTACTAACTTCCTGATTCTGAGCCTGATCCTCATCCTCTTTCTCGGCCTTTTTTCTCTCTTTCCGCCGCTTTTTCCAGTCCCTGAGCCATTTGCCACCGAACGGGATGATTATGGCAGTCAGAAGCCATCGCCAGTTTTTTCTCAGAAAATTTTTGATGGCATAGCCCGGATTGACCTCGACATAGACCGTCCGGTCTATCACAGGGTAGTCTCTGAGCTTCTCCACGCCGGCGATCCTCAGTTTGACCGAGACGACAAGATGAAGCTCATGGCGGCCGGGCTGCAACGGCGTTACATCCCAAGCCCACTGCGTGAATCCCGACCGTGTAACGATCTGCTCCTCCTCGTTCAGAGGGATTATCTCAAAAGCGTCTCCGAGCAATCGGACTTTCATGAGAGCAGACACCTTGACGGTTTCGACCTGTGGGACACCGCTTCCTTTCAGGTCTCGGGTGAGGTCTTCGGACAGGCTGCGCGAAACTCTGACCTCGATGCGCTCCTTCTTGCCGACGCGCATCTTTTCAGGAGGGTTGAACATGATTTGGCCGACAGGCAACTGTTCCAAAGCCTTATCGATGGCATCCGTAAGCTCATCGGTCGGCGGCGATTCGCCACCCTGAACTGCTTCGTCCCTTGACGACTTCCTTCTGACGGCCGATCCGGGCTTCTCCTCGACCTGCATCACGAGATGCGTCGAAAACACAGTTGCGGGTTGCACATCTGCTGAGAAGCTGCGCAGCTTCAGTTGAAGCGCCACTTTGCCCACCTTTGAAGGTTTTATCTCCCAAATCCATCGGATAACCCCATTTGTCGATGTTGTGTCGCTGCGCAATAGCCTTTTCGCCGAGAGACCGCTCCCTCTGAGGGCAAGTTTCACACGGCGAGGACCCCTGACTGTGTCGATGACCTCAAATCCGCTGTGTTCAAGTCGATCCACCAATTTTGTCATGGTATCGGGCACAAGCACGACCTCAACTCGCACATTCTGATTAACCGTAACCCTCTTTGGCAACTTAACCATAAGGACATATCTCTGAAATCTGCCAGCCAATGGCCTTTGAGACCTAACACTCCGAATTTTCGGCAGTTCAGTGGGCGAATCGTTCACTCCTCCTACCAATTCAAAATGTCCCAAAAATATCAAAACCACAAAAATCTTGACGAATATCAACCACTTCAATTTGGGATCACCTCCTCAGACTCTTGATGCGGCTATTTTACCCCAACAGCCCGACAAATGCATGAGAGCGAAAACTCGGATCAGCCCCAAAACGCAAAGGACGAGGCGACTATTTTCTAAACGATGAAATCGAAGACAGCAGACAAAACAACCACCACGATTTGAGGTTGCGGCGGAGCCAGTCCGACTTGAATTAGAAATTCAAAGAGACTGAAGCCTTAAAGCACTTCTTCAGGAGAGGTTATTCGGCCTGTCAGTGCGGATGCTGCTGCGACCGCAGGACTTACAAGATAGACCTCGCCTTTGCCCTGTTTGCCCGGAAAGTTGCGGTTCGATGTGTTGAGTTCCACTTCACCTTCTCCGACAAGGCCTTCATGTCCCTGAGCGCAGCCGCCACAGCCTGGATTGACGATGATTGCGCCGGCTTCGTAAAGCTCCTGAAGCACACCTTTTTTGAGAAGCTCACCATAGACCCTTTTGGTCGCAGGCTTTATGGTCAGGACAACGCCTTCTTTGACCTTTCTGCCGCGCAGTATCTTGGCGACGGTCTCGATGTCCTCGGTTCGGCCGTTGGTGCACGAACCCACGAAGATCAGATCGACTTTGACATCCTTAAGTTCATCGACATCAAAGACATTGTGTGGATGCGGCGGCGCAGCCACCTGCGGCTTCAAATTCGAGACATCGATCGTAATCTCCTTTTCATACTCAGCATCACTATCGGCCTCAAAGACTTGGAAATCTTCGACGCCCGTGAACCTTTTGATTTCGTCGATAACCTCATCGCTGAACGGGATATAGCCGATGATTCCGCCCATTTCGGTTACCATCGAGAGGAGCGTTATGCGGCCGTGAAGTGGCAGCGACTCAACAGCTTCGCCGTAAAATTCGATCGCCCTTCCAAGTGCAAATTCCGTCCCGATATGTTTGAGGATTTTGAGGGTGAGGTCTTTGGCGGTTGTCGGAAACTCGAATTTGCCTTTGATGTTGATTTTCACGGTCTTGGGCACTTCAAACCAAGTTTTTCCGGTTTTGAAGACAAAAGCTATGTCCACATCGCCCATCCCCTGACCGAACGCGCCGATTGCGCCGACGATGTTGTAATGGCTGTCCGTTCCGACCGCTGTGACGCCCGGTTTTATAATCCCTTGTTCCATAAGGACATGCGTTCCAATGCCCGCATCGACATCGAACACCTTGATGCCCTGTTCACGGGCGAACTTACGGCAAATCGACTGATTCACAGCGTATTTTATCGATTTGGCAGGTGCAACGAGGTCGAAGGTGAAGAAAGTCTTTGACGGGTCGGCCACCGGTGTGTTTCCGTAGTGTTTGCGGTAGTGTGCGACCACATTAGGGCCTCCGAAATCGCGTGCGCTGCGCACATCGATGTCGAGCCAGATGACCGCTCCGGGCTTCACCTCATCCTTTGAATGCGCCCCCAAAATTTTCTCAACAATGGTCTTACCCATCTCAAAATCCTCCATTTTTCGATCTCATTTGGCCTTTGGAGTATAAAGCATTGGAAAGGTGTAGAAATTTTCACGCAAAACGATGGAATTCCGGGCTTCGCCACGAATTTATCGCATCTTCCAATCTTTCGGCGAAGCTGACAATATCTCCGCGATGTTTCTCAAGCTCATGTCTTGCAACGATTCTGGCAAGTTGTTCTTCGGTAAGCGAGAAGTAACTGACAAATGTGCGATACATCTCTTTGGCTATCGTGCGCTTGTCCCCTGTAGAAGCTGCATAAAGCATCTTGACTCTGTGGAGATATTTTCTGAGTGTTTCCTCATTCTCAACCGGTATAAGTTCTGCATAATCCGAGCTATACGCTTCGATTATATCCAAGATCCATGCCTCTGGCGGCTTTTTGCCGGGCAAAAGCAGCACACGCACAATCGGATTGGCTCTTTTTAACTCATCAGCCACATCGTGCGCATCTCCGTCGAGCACAAAGACGAACTCCCTTTCCATCCCAAATTTTGAAATGGTGGAAAGATGGTGCTTAAATTCTGCCTTTCCAGTGTTGTGCCCTATCTCAATGTCCTCGTGTGCAATTCGGAGCTTGGGAATGAGGACATCGAGGACACCGCGAACCATTTCCGCACTTACTCGGTCTTCGCAGAGGATCTTCAACTTCCTTTCGGTCTGGCCGTAAAGTGCCCTCTCAATCAAGTCAACGAACGGTGGAATGACTTCCGCTCCATCCTCTGTCCTTTGCAGGATTATCCTACCCTCTGGTGGAACGGCGTTCAGGATTACCGGGCTGTGGGTTGTCATGATGATCTGCAAGGATTTACGCAAGGCGAGTCTCTGCAGCTCAAGCATAAGTTTCTTTTGCACATAGGGATGCAAACTACTTTCGATCTCATCGATTAAGACCAAAGCGTTTTCCATCTCAGGGGCGGCGAGAACCAAAGAGAGCCACAGAATCGACCTTTCCCCAGCCGCCATGTGGAATTCCGAATAGCCTGTCCCGTCGAGTGTCTTTGCAAAAAGCAACCCTCTGCGCTGTTGGGCTTGCTTGCGCAAAATCCTGAAGACTTCATCGTAGTTTATTTCCAAGGCACGCTCTGCCAAAGAGAAAAACGATGGATCAACGGCCTCAATATGGATGTCCCTTTTTTGTGCCAAAGTGAGGTATTTCCTAACCTCAGATGGGTGTGTAAGTTGTGCTAAGGTCCTGAGATAGACCCTCCTTTTGGGCCAAGATACCTTTTTGCGGCCGAAGAAACTTTTGCTCCAGCGTCCATCTTTGCCCTGCTTCCACGACATCAGCATCGTTTTGCCTTCGTGTGTGTAAGTGAATTCCAAGACGCTTCCCATAAGCCTGTCCGCAGGCAGCTCAGGCCTTTTGGGTGAAAATCGCGGGAACACATTGGACGGATAGATACGGCCGTCGGGGTTGTCGTAGGCACAAGCAGCCGCCATAAGCACGGTGGTCTTACCGGATGCGTTCTCTCCTCCGATTACACTCACAGGATAATCGAATTTTATCGTAACTCTTTTGCGGAAAACCCGAATCTTCTCAAGTGAAATCTCTTCAAGGAAATAAGGCAGGTGTTTTTTCTTACCTCGAAGTTGATTCCATACAAGTTCCAATTCTCGCTCCACCGCATCGAGCATGTCTCAACCTCCCAAGGTATAACGGCTTAAGCGATTATAAATGAGGCGATTGTATAGGTCAACACAAAGCAACTATTGGTAATTTTGTTTGTGATTGAAATTTTATGTTAAAAATTTCGGACTTCCGCCAGTAATCTATGCGTTCGCTTGATTGCAGAAAAGAATCTCTCGATGGTTGCTCTCTTTTTGTGTTTCTCCTTGAATTTTGAAGAGTTCCTTATCGCCCTCACCTTGTCTATTACAGGCATCTTTTTGTGCGAATTGTGAAACTCATTGGAACAGGAGATGAAAGGTGCCATTTTTAGCTCATAGTGGAACGAGGACTCATAAAGCAGGGTTATGTCAAAGGCAGAAGGTGCTTTAGAGGTTTTTTCAATTTTTGTTGACCCTCAAGCCCATTCCGCAATCCCCATTTTTAACAATTTTTCAAAAATGGAGACCTTTCGGGTAACGATGTCAGGCCGACAGCTTCACAAGTGTCTCGATTTGAGGCGTGTGCGGAAAGAAATCGAAGGGTTGGACAAAATCGATCTTGTAGCCGAAGCTGAGCAGAGCATCCAAGTCCCTGACCAATGCTTTGGGATTGCATGAGATGTAAAAGATGCGGTGCGGTCTGACATCCGCGATAGCGGATATGACACTGCTGTCCAAACCCCTTCTCGGTGGATCGAGTATCAAGACCTCAGCCTTTATGCCGCCTATCACGGATTCCACCTTAGCGTTGATGAATTCGACATTCATCTGATCGTTCCGTCTTGCGTTGTCAACGGCGTCGAAGTATGCCGAACGGGACTCCTCGACGCCCACGATCCTTTTGGCCAGATCCGCCAGCGTTATAGCGAACAGGCCGACGCCGGAATAGCCGTCCATCATGAGGCCAACATCGTCCTCAAAGGTCTCTCGAATCCTTTTCACCAATTTCTCCGCCTGCTCGACATTTGTTTGAAAAAACGAAAGTGCTGATACCCTAAATTTTTTGCCAGCAAACGATTCGATGTAATACCCTCTGCCTTCGACGGTTCGGTATTCAGGACCGAAGATAGTGTTGCCTTTTTTCGGGTTGATGTCCTCGACCACGCCGACAATGGAATCATCGATGCCCATGAATTTGCGGGCAAAGGAGCGCGAGATGGCCGTGTCCTTGACGACGAGCGTCAGCAGATATTCGTTCGTGCGTTTGCTCCCTTTGACCACCATGTATCTCAGTTTGCCCCAATGCCTTACCTCATCGTAGATCGTTATTCTTTCCTTTGAGATGAGACCGCGCGCCTTTGACGCCACAAGGTTGATTTTGGGATATTGGATCGGGCAGTCCTCGACATCGACGATTTTGTGCGTGTTTCTTTCGTAAAACCCCATCAGAACTTTGCCCTTTAACCGTTTCAACGGATAGATTGCCTTGTTTCGATAGTGCCATGGAAGATCCATGCCCTCGATCGGCAAGATGGTGTCTTTTGGAAGCCCTTTTTCCTCAAAGAATTCTTTGAGAATGGCCTCTTTTTCGCGCAACTGGGCGTCGTATCGCATCATCTGCCAAGAACAACTGCCGCATTTTGGAAAATGTGGGCAGACCGGTTCGACTCTATATGGCGATGGTTCAATAACTTCCACTATCTTGCCGACACCGTAATTCTCCTTTCGCTCGACCAAACGGATCCTCAATTTATCTCCCGGAACGCCGCCCGGAACAAACACGACATATCGGTTTATCCTTGCCACGGCCGCTCCACTGAAGGTCTGTCTTTCGATTTCGACGACGAAATATTGTCCCTTTTTGCCCATTTCGCGCTCTCCTTCTCTCAGTCGATAAAGTTGGCGGATATGGTGAAGGTGTAATATCCGTCAAACCTCCGTCTCCAAATCACTTTGACGCTTTCAAAAAGTGTCAGGGCTAAGCGGAGTTCGCCGGAACTCTCTTCGACGGCCTGTCCGACGCCCATCCCGTAAAAATCGGCACGGACATCCAACTCGGTCTCATGGTTTATCCGAAAAGTGCGTCGAAAGGCGACCTGATACCCCCAGCTCACAGAATCGTTCATCGTATAAGTTCCCAAAACGCCCTCTGATTCGATGCCCAAGAGGAGCGGAATGTCCAATTTGAGTTCACCTCCTGCAAATTCGAGGGTGAATCCATGTCCATCCGGTCGGTCTGCAACGGCGTCAAACTCGAAAGAGAAAAACGGGTCGAATTTCCAGCTTAACTCCGATTCAAAACGGTTTTTAACCGAATCCCCGTTCCAAAATCCCCTATACCCCAGTGTAGCAACGAGGTTGTGCCCCTCAACGACAGCTTTGAGATAGGGTGAGTTGCGCCTCATGCCCAAAGAGAATCGGGCAAAGCGCGACAAGGGCAGATCGAGCCAAGCCCCAAACTTCCGATCGCCCTCAAATCGTTCGCCTTCAAAATGAACTGTGAAGCTGCGGGACAAACCGATCGAGAAACCGATGTGATCAAACCACTCCTTCGATCCGACTCTGAGAAAATCTGCGGCAACACGGTCATTTTGAACCTTAAGATGAAACGCTTCGACCGATGAATCGGCCATGCCTTTCCTTGCAAACCTCACATATTCCGAGCCGAAGCGAAAACCTCCAAGCCTGCCCCCGAAACTGGCACCCCGTCTCGTGATCTCACCGTAAACCGACCGCTCGACATATTCTGCAAATCCGTCGAACGAAAATCTGCCGTATATCGGCTTTGTGAACGACAATCCCAGTCTTGAAAGGTTTTCAGTTCCCCTTGTGGAAAATGCGTTTGTGAACGCATGGGCGGAGTCTCCGCCGACCTTTTTGTAAAACTCGACATATCCCGGTCTTACAACGACATCCATTCCAAAAGTGGAGAACAATGTCAGATCGAGTTTGAACGGCAGTTCAGTCCCAAAGAACGACATGGTGTGATGGAGCTTGTCGCAAAAGGGGCTAAACCGAAATTCGTCCAACAAAGTCAGACAATCGGGATATTGACAGAACGGTCTTGGTTCAAAGATCGGATTTTTGGCGATCAACAGGGTGAAAAAGAGCAGCTTCAGCATCATCAACTCCTTGGTAGGATGATATTTACAGCCTTTGGAATTATCGTAACATCGAGAGGCAACCGTCCAACCGGCTCCGAATCCAGATGGTAAGGGGCATCGCCTTCTATCCGCACAAACTTCGTCTTGAAGAATTTGACATCCGAGAACCTGTGATGCTGTCCGACGATCACACCTATCACGTATCTGATCACATCGAGCGGCTTTCCACTCTCGAACACAACGACATCAAGCCAACCGTCATCCGGCCTTGCGCCCGGTGCGATTTTCATTCGTCCACCGTAACTTGCGCAATTCGCCACGATGACCTGATACCCCACGAGTTCCACATTTTGATCGACTATGGTAACACGCAGGGGTCTAAGCGGATATTTGAAAAACACCTTAACGCCTGCGAGGATATAGGCGTATTTGTTCAAAAATTTCTTAAGTTTCGAGTAGTAGTGGAAGACTGCGAGGGCGTCGAATCCGACGCCGCACATCAACATAAATTTTCGACCGTTTGCTTTGCCCAGATCGAACTTATGCGGTTTGCCGTTGAGGACACCCCATGCTGCGGCTATCGGGTTCAACGGGATGCCGACCTCGAGTGCAAACACGTTGGTGATGCCGAACGGGACGACGCCTATCGGGATCTCGGTCTCGGCGAGTCCGTTCACGATTTCGTTGACCGTTCCGTCTCCACCCATCGCCACCACAATGTCGTAGCCCATCAGATGCGCTTGATGGGCAATCTGTTCGCTTTGACCAGGGGCTTCCGTTTCGATCCATTCGACCTCATTGCCATGCGAGGACAGGATGTTGCGCACTTCACCAATGAGGTGTCGCCAGCGGGTCGCTTTGTGAGACGCCGGGTTAAAGAGGACCAAGATCTTTTTCATGTCAAAAGTTGTCGAAAGTTTTGGATTTTTTCTTTCAGAAGCAGTTGTGCTTCCTTAAGCAAATCATAGACATCCTCCTCACCGGCTTTGACCGACATCAAAAGGCAGTGGTCTCTTGTCAGAGGGAACGCCGTGAAACTTCTGGGTTCGCCTTTCATTAAGCTTATGGTCGGCCTGAGTTCTACCTGTTCGACCGAGTTCCTGAATGTTGAGAGTGCGTCTCCGGCTTTTTCGAGGATGCCCATATCGAGCTCATGGGAATTCGGACACAACGCTTCTAACTGACTGGCCTTTGCGTTGTAAATGCAGACCGATTCGATGTCCTTTTTGAGTTTGTATCTAAAAGCTTCGAGGAGAAGGGATAGCCTGCCTCTGTGGATCCCTCTTTCCACAGCTTCACCCTCTATCTTTGCCCAACAGTCCTTATGACGCTCGATAAGTCTGAGTAGCTCTGCCACCGAAGCCTTTTCGTTAAAATGGAGTCTTGTAACACCTGTGGGATCGAAATGTATCCATTCCTCGAAGTCGCTTTTTTCACATTTTATCTTTATTATGCCACGCCAATTACGCTGAAATAACACGGAGATAAGGGAATCGAGCGGCATTTCTCTCAGGTCTATGAAAGATACACCTTTGCGGCTTAACTTTCTGAAAATTTTGAGCTTTTTAATCCCCTCCTGAATCTTGAAAACGACTTCTCGCAGGGTCGCAAATGGCTTTTCAAGGTAATCGAAGGCATTCAGTTTTAGGTAGGCCTGCCTTTTGTTCTCTATGTCTTGTTTGACCGTCAGGTAGATCATGGCATATTCAGCCTCCGGCAAGTAAGTCCTCAACAGTTCTCCGACCTTAAGCCCGTCGAGAAACGGCATATTTATGTCGAGCAGAACAACATCTGGCATGATGAGAGCAAATTTTTCAAGGGCTTCTATACCATCATGGGCTACATACACCTCAAATCCAGCCTTCGTGATGGTGTTTTGTAACAGCACGGTAAGAGACACATCGTCATCGACGATCAAAACTTTTGCCATGATTACCCCCTATAACATTTTTTATTTTTTCAAAATATGGCCTAACACATTGGGCAGCATTTTTAAAGTTCCCATTGAAAGCCACCAACAGGTAAATCCCTTGAGTCTGAAGAGATTTTATGAGAAGAACGGTATCGCCTAAAAACAGGTTTATCTCATCGATTTCCCCGATCTCGGTGCCTTTATAAAAATTCTCAAATTTTACCAATGAGGGTAAAAGCATTTCTGCAAACGATGGCGCCATGTCAGTGAAGTTTTGACCGATGAGTATAGTCCCCTCGTCTTGAGTTCCGATTAAAGCAACTTCTTTCAAAGCTCCACACTCGGCTTTCATTTTCATAAAAATCCTATGAATTAACTCCTGCTTTGAAATCATCTTAAAACACCTCTTTTTGAAGAGCGAAACGAGAGTTTATTTTAAGCGCCAAATTTTTTCAATCTGCCCGCATTTGCGAGCATCAAATTGATGAGATATTTGGCATAAAATATTCCAAGATAACCTTTTGCACATTCCTTCTCTGTGAAAAAACGGGCATCGTCAACTCCCGCAACTTTGGAATGAAGCAGCGTCGGATTGGGATGCCACGAATGTCCGCCTATTATCGCAGGTGTGGAATGATCGCCTGTGATGACCAAAACGTCCGGGTTCAGGTCAACAAAAACCGGCACGAATTTGTCGAAATACTCGATTTTTTTGACCTTAAGCTCGAAGTCACCGTCTTCACCTGCCTTGTCGGTGTCCTTGAAGTGGATGTAAAAGAAGTCATAATTGTTCCAAAGTTCCTTCAAAGCCTTGACTTCGTCCTCAAAGGTTTCGCCGACATCAGGTGTTTCCAGTCCCAAGAGTCGAGTGAGGCCTTTATACATGGGATAGACCGCCAAAGCGACTGCCCTGAGCTGATACTTCTCAGGAAATGGTTCGATCTTCGGAGATTTCGCAAACCCTCTCAGTAACACGCCGTTTGCCTGCGGCTCGTCTCTTAATATCTCGTTGGCTTTTCGGATGAACTTGTTGACCACATCGGCGGTTCTCGACGCTTCGGCCGCCAGCGGCTTGGCTTCCACGAGCGGCATGTGATCTTTTTGTGGGTCTGCATCTGAGAGTTTGTCGGAGAGTCCTTCTCCGCGGAAAATGGCGACAAATCTGTGCTCTTTGCCTGGTCTTAGTATAACTTCAACTCCGTCAATCGATTTTATGTGTTCGGAGAGCTTTTTTATCAGACGACTGCATTCCTCAGACGAAATTCTGCCGGCTCGCCTGTCCACGACGACGCCGTCGTGGATGGTGGCGAAGTTGCCTCGTGCTGCCACATCGTTGGGACCCAAATGGAACCCGATGCCAAGTGCTTCAAGCACACCACGACCTATCTGGATTTCAATGGGGTCATAACCGAACAGGGAGAGGTGGGCAGGGCCACTGCCCGGTGTGATGCCATGTTCAACTGGGATGGTGAGGCCGAGCACGCTGTGGCGTGCAAGTTTGTCAAGGTTTGGTTTATTGGCTACTTCAAGCTCTGTCCTATACCCGTAGTTTGGGTGAGGCGCTCCTCCAAGCCCATCCGCCACAACTAATAACAGCTTGGTTTCGTTCTTTTTGAGGAGCTTTTTCAAAATATCCATGATCAGAATAACCTCCTTGAATGCCAGAGAAGTGTTTCTATTATAAGGTCATTCGCTTTAGTTTGGTTCATTTTCGTGCTGCGCAAAAAGATTGGCCAAAAGAGCGAACTCCTCCATGCTCAAGGTTTCACCTCGACGGTCGAGGTCGATGAGTTCCTCCGCCTCGTTCCTGACCGATTCAAATTGGCTCCGCATAACTGACCTCAAAACAGTCCTTAACTTCTTCCGCCTCATAGAAAAAGATGCACGGACTATCCTGAAAAAGAGCCTTTCGTCTTTGAGTTGAACCGGTGGATTTCGACGGGGATGCAATGAAATGAACGAGGAACTGACTTTGGGACGAGGCCTAAAGCAGCTCGAGGAGATGCCGAATTCGATCTTTGGCACAAAATGGTAGTTCATGTAAATCGTTAGCGACCCATATTCCGATGTTCCGGGCTTCGCAATTATCCTCTGAGCGACTTCCCTTTGAATTGTCATGAAGATCGCAGAGTATAAATCTTTGTCTCTTATCAACTTGTCAAAAATAGGCTGTGTGATGTAATAGGGGATGTTGGAGACAAATTTAAATTTTTTGACGCCAAAATCTTCGGCCAGCCGCCTGATGTCGGCTTTCAAAAAGTCCTCATGGAAGATCCACAGTCGATCGCCTATCAGAAGGTAAAAGTCTTTTTTGAGTTTTTGGATCAACTTTCTATCTAACTCAAAGGCAATCACATTTGCGCCAGTGCTCAACAAAGCTTCTGTTAAAATACCTTTTCCGGGTCCGACCTCGATAATCCATTCGCCCTCAGTTACTTCGGCCGTTTCCACCGCTTTTTTCACGATGTTTTTGTCTATCAAAAACACTTGCCCGAGTTTGCTTTTCTTTTTCGCCATGATTGATAACCCTCAAAGTCGGCGTTGAATGATAACGCATCCGTCTGATGCCGATATGTCATGCAGTAACCGAATTGACGATAAACTCAGCGCATTTGCGTCCCGAATCGATGAGATCGAAACTTTTGTTGCTGAGAATCCATTGGAAAGTGAGCCCATCGGCCATAGCGATTACAGATCGAGCAAATTGTTCTGGTGGCATTACCTCTTTAAATTTGCGTTTTTTGAGCCCGTCTTTGTAAATCGTTTCGATCAGACGCATCAAGTTGGCATAGAAATCCTTTAGTTTTTCCTGAATCGGGCGAGTCTCACCTTTTCTAAGAAGTTCAGCCCAAAACATTAAGAGCACACGGAACGCGTTCTCCCATCGGATATAGACCTCAAATAGTGAGTTGATCACGCGCTTGAGTCTGCTTTCGACATCTTCTGTTGACCGTGCCGCATCTTCGATAAAATGCAATAATCTGGTCTCCAACAGTTCGATCAACGAGAAAAACAGCTCCTCTTTGTTTCGGAAATATTCGTAAATCGTCGCTTTACCTATGCCGACCTTGTGGGCGACATCCACCATTTTGGTCTTGTGATAACCCTTTTCAGCGAAAACTAACAAAGCACCTTCAAGTATCTTTTTGCGCTTCTCAACTTTATCGACCCTCATCATCATGACCTCCACCCTTGATTTCGACCGACCGGTCGGTTAGAATTATGCGACAACATCAGAAATTTGCCAACCCAACAAAAGGAGGCGTGAATTATGAACAAATTGGTCGAGAGAGTGAAAGCTGAAGGGATTGTGACTGTTTTGAAAGCTTTAATTTCTACCGAGAAGGGACGTGATTATCTTCTCAAAAAACTCGATGACTTGATATTCCGTCAGATCGTTCTGAACAACCCGAAAGGTCGGCCGCATAAGGTGCAGGAAGACAAATATCACATGTTAATGTCGATAGCTGTGTCCGCATTCCGCAACATCGAAAGGGGATACTTCTCTCGTGCTGTGGCAAACAAGATGATAGAATCACTCGTCAAAGGTGCGCTTCTTCACAGTGGAGCTGATGCGGAGCGTGCATTTCGTGAGCAATACGGCTTTTATCCGCCGAGTTTCCTGACGATCAGTCCGGGCAAGGCCTGTAACCTCAGATGCATCGGGTGTTATGCGGCATCTGGTGCAAACCTTGAAAAGCTTCGTTTTGATGTCTTTGAGAGAATAGTCCGAGAGGCGCACGATTTTTGGGGCAGTAGATTCATCGTGATCTCAGGAGGCGAACCCACGATTTACCGGGACAATGGGAAAACGGTGTTCGACCTTTACGAGATGCATCCGGACATGTATTTCCTAATGTATACCAACGGAACTACGATAGACAAAGCGATGGCAAAGAGGATGGCGGAACTTGGAAACATAACCCCTGCAATTTCAGTTGAAGGCTACGAAAAGGAGACGGATGAGAGGAGAGGGAAGGGCGTGTTCAAAAAGGTCCTTGCGGCAATGGACAATCTTCGGGAGTTCGGAGTCCCATTCGGCATCTCCGTAACTGTTACGAGGCTGAATGCCCCTCTGCTCATGAAAACCGAGTTCTACGAATATTATTTTGAGGAGTTGGGTGCCACTTATGCTTGGCTGTTCCACTACATGCCCATCGGCAGACAGATAACTCTGGATTTGATGCCAACGCCTGAGCAGCGTGTCGCGCTTTATTGGAAATGGCGCGAGATGGTGCGTGAAAAGCGCTATTTCGTTGCCGACTTCTGGAACAGTGGAGTGGTCTCGGACGGATGCATAGCCGCTGGACGCCCCGGCGGATACCTCTATATCGATTGGAACGGCTATGTGATGCCCTGCGTGTTCATTCCCTATTATGTCTCCAACATCAACGAGATATACGCCAACGGTGGCAACTTAAACGATGCCATCGTAACGCCTTTCTTTGAAAAAATACGGAGATGGCAGCACGAATACGGTTATAAGTTCCATTCGACACCCGGAAACTGGTTGATGCCGTGCATGATACGAGACCACCATGCTGAATTCAGGAAGATAGCCGATGAGGTGGGCGTCAAACCGGAAGATGAAAACGCCGATGCCGCTTTTAAAGATCCGAATTATTACAAGGGACTTGTCGAATATGACAACCGACTGAAAGAACTGACGGAGCCGATCTGGAAAGAGGTCTTTCTCGAGGTTGGCAAAAAGGCAGCAGCGTAAAGTCAGCTTTCTAAAATCAAGTTGGATTTAGCGTCCTTTTTGTCATATCTGTTTTGAAATAGAAGCTAAATCGGCAGGTCAATTTTGGATGGCTTAGACATTCTCTAAAACTGCATTTGGCCGTCAAATCGTTGCAGTTTGATAGCCGAATCTCATTCTGAGC
>Ga0164318_10001218_pt1 | contig 22528 bp, 15 predicted proteins | sample GuaBasSedimGuay9_FD_113734 | JGI IMG/M metagenome (GOLD analysis project Ga0164318, IMG submission 113734) | Subseafloor sediment microbial communities from Guaymas Basin, Gulf of California, Mexico - Guay9, Core 4571-4, 0-3 cm | ecosystem: Environmental > Aquatic > Marine > Hydrothermal vents... | reverse complement strand
CCTCTTCTATTGGAAAAAGCTTAAAAATAAGGTATAGCAAAGTGGACTTACCTGATCCGGGTTTTCCTATTATACCATATTTTGAACCTTCAGGGATGTTCAGGGATAGGTTGTTCAAAACAAAGTCCTTATCTTTCGAGTAACGGAAATAGATATTTTTATACTTTATATTTCCCTGAAAGGAGGAAATAGCGAACTTCAACCCGGATTTATTCTCTGAGGCTACTCTACTATCCGGTATTTTCTCTGATATTTCTTCTAATTCGGTTTTATTATCCATCAAATTGATAATTCTTGAAGCCGAGGCTATCCCCCTTTGAAGTATGGAAAATACCCACCCTATAGCCGCTACTGGCCAAATTATCAAGTTTATGTACATGCTAAACGATAGAAATTCGCCAAACGTCAGGCTACCAAGAATTACAGATTTTCCTCCTGCATACATAAGAATTGCAAGAGATAAACTTGCAAGAAATGCTACCATTGGAAAGAACAATCCCCACAGTTTAACAAAGGAGATATTTGCATCAACATATTTGTTACACTCCTCTTCGAATCTTTGCAGCTCAATCTTCTCAACATTATATCCTTTGATAACCCTAATACCGGAGAATGCATCTTGAGATGCCTTTGATATATTTGCAAAGGAAGCCTGTACCTTCTTGTATCTCTTTACAATCTCAGGACCAAACTTCACCATAATAAACACTATTAACGGAAGCGGAGAAACCACCATTAATGTAAGTTTAATACTTATCCTAAACATAAAAATCAGAGCAAGAACCCCTATAAAGAATATATCTGTAAGTCCAATCAGTGTCGGTCCTGCTGCCATTCTCACCGCATTTACATCATTTGTCATAAGAGCCATTAAGCTCCCGGTATTGGATGAATTAAAGAAAGTAAAACTAAGAGATTCTAAATGCCTGAACATATCATCCCTAAGATCCCGCTCTATCCTTCTTGCCGCACCTATAATAAATATCCTCCATAAGAACCTGATAAAAACCATGCCAATAGCAAGGCCAATAATTATAATTGTATATCTATTGATAACAGATATTGAGAAACTCTCGTCTGATAGGAGATCAATAATTCTTTGAACTATATTTGGAATAAGTATCTGTATAAGATCCACTGCTATCAGGCACAAAATCCCGGGAATTATCCTTGGAATATATCTTTTTATATAAGATGCTATAAACAACAATGCTCTTTTACTGTCTTTTTTGCTGTTGCCGTGGTTATTGATATTAACCATACTGCCAAAAAATTTCATGTCAGATGTTCTTCCATAACTTAATATGATCTTTATTGTTTCTTATAATAATACAGAAAATCAGGAATGTGACCCATAATTATTCAAAACTTTAAATTTTTGATTTTTGTTTATATATTTAAATAAAATCAGATAAAAACTCAATTCAACAGCTGGTGATGAGGTTCACCATAACCGCCCTCTACCAAATACTGTAAAGGGATAATAACCTCTGTTCCTTTATTAATCACAAATATTAATCACAAATCGAAAAAAGATTTCATTAAGAAGGATTTTAGTATGAAATCAAAGTCTTTTACCCATATCTATCTCGAAGACGCATTTAAGAAAAAGGGATGTCCTGTATGCAATGTTGTAGACAAATACGTTAAGAGATATCTTGATAACTTTCTTTATGAAAACGTTAATAGCCCTTCCGTGAGGATACAACTTCGAGAAACCCTCGGATTTTGTAATCAACATGCCTGGCAGGCTGTGGAAATGAAAGATGGGCTTGGTATTAGTATTGTATATGAGGACCTCCTAAAAACAGCACTTGAAAGTTTTGAGAAATATCAATTAAAGGACACCACCATAATAAAACAAAAAAAAGGTGCAACTAAAAATAGTTTTTTACCAGCAATTAAAAATCAGGAGGTAAGCTGTCCAGTCTGTAAACTGGGTAGGGAGGTTGAGCAAAACTGCATTGAATTAATAATAAAAAATTTAAAAGAGCCCTCCTTTAACGGGCTCTATAAAAACTCCGATGGCCTCTGTTTGAAACATCTAAAACTCTTAATTGAGTATTCTTCAGATTCTAAGATTACTCATGAAATAATCAATATAGAGAGGGAAAATATCCTGAATCTTATTTCAGATCTTCAGGAATATCAGAGAAAACATGATTACCGTTTTTCTCATGAACCTTTTGGTGAGGAGAAGGATTCCTGGATAAGAGCAGTGGCAAAGATAGTTGGTAAACATCCTTTTTAACATTTTCAATTTTACGGTCTACCTTTTTTATCAATGCTCTATTGCTCTTTTCATGCATAGTAAATACCGCACAACTACAGTATTAAATCTTCATCATTTTGGTACTGACTTATAAATCTCTTCTTAGTTTCACCCTTTGTCATTTGATAATACGCGATTATTGCATTTAAGTTCTTTTCAAACTCTTCATCAGATATTATTCTGAAAGGATCAAAACCTATGGTTTTTTCTCTATTGTCATTTTTCTTTCTAGTAATTGTCTTTGTCATTCCAATCACCTCCGTTAAATTGTTCAAATAAATATAAGCATTTTTCATGCCAAATTATATGTTACTACTAATAATTATGTTTAAATAACATATGCTATCTAATTTCTTATTATATATAAATTTAATTAAATACTTATTTTTCTTAAGTCTAAAACCCAATAAAATCAATGATATAATTTTTATTTAATAGGGTAATTTTTACCTATTTCAGGAGTTATGTGTCATTATAACACAATATATACTTTAATTACAGTATCATTATGATACTCTCTTTCTGACAAAACTACTTTAGCACCTATGATTTGTATGAAGGAATTACTATTATAAACTCTGTGGGTCCTTCTGGTGAACTTTTGCACCTAATATAGCCACCTAATCCTTCTACTATTCTATTTGCCACCACAAGACCCAATCCTTTTCCTTCTTTGGGTCGGTTGGATTGTAATGTGGCATTTTTTCCCCTATAAAAGGGTTTGAATATATCTTTTATTTCATCTTTATCTAACCCTCTTCCACTATTCCTTACACTACATATAAATTGATCATCATTATCACTGAACAATTTGATATATACAGGTTCCCTACCATCTGAGTATTTGAATGCATTGTCGATTACATTACTAATGGCCTTTTCTACAAGGATTTTCTTTCCATTGATTTTGGCAGAAGGCACTTTGATATCCAATTTAAAGTTCAACTTATTGTACTTTTCTATAATTTTCTTTAAAATCTCAATTAAATCACTTTTTTCTACTGCTATCTCTTCTATTTCCAATCTTGAAAGCTCCATAATGCTCTCTATTAATTCATTCATCTCTTTTGTTTCATCTCTGATAATTTCTTTACATCTTTCAATATCTCCCATTTCAAGAGCCAGATTAATTCTTGTAAGCGGGGTTCTCAACTCATGGCTTATCATATGAAGAAGTTCTCTCTGAGATATCAACATATTCTCAAGTTTTTCAGCCATAGTGTTGAAAGATTTTACAACATTTGAAAAATCATCATTCTTTTCATAGCTTAATCGATATGAAAGATCTCCATTACCTATTCTATGAGAAGCATCAATTAATTTTTGTATGGGCAGCAGAGTTTTTTTGATTATAAAGAATATCAATGCAGCTATGGACAGTATAGCCACAAAAATAAAAATTAAAGGAAATAAAAATATTTTTCTATGTGTATAAATAGGAAAGTATATTGAGAGAATCTTTCCATCATCTAGAAAAACATCCCTTTTAAACATTCCTCTCATCATCCTGCGCATATGCTCAAAAGGCTCATTTTTCATCATTGGACCTCCACCTGAATTACGTCCATAAAACATATCTCTTTTTTTTCTTCCTTGATCGAGCTCTGATCCCACAGACCACTTTAACACCCCATTATCATAGTATTCAAAATTCAGATTATAAAAGTTGGACAGAATCTTAGCTTTTAATCTTGAAGGCGGATTTCCAAGATATTCAGTTATTAATACTACAGCGGTATTTTTTCTTCCTGTTGCTAAATAGTACCCAATATTCCGTGCTGTTGACCTAAAAAAAGCCCACATTACCATTGTAGCAATAAAGAAAGAAATGAAAACAATTAATGTAATCTTTATCAAAAATCGATATCTTTTGTTGTATTTATTATTTGACACAGCCTTACTGGTTATTTTCATTATCCTTCTCTATCCCTGTCTTCGATTTCTTCGCAATAAACATATACCCTTCGCCCCATATTGTTTTTATAATTGAAGGATTTGATGGATTATCACCCAACTTTTTCCTCAACCTGCTAACAAGTACATCAACCGAACGGTCAAAACTCTCCCATTGAATCTCTTTCGTATTCTCCATTATCATATCCCTGGTTAACACTCTGAATGGATTCGTACAAAAATAGAGCAAAAGCTGATATTCAGCCGTAGTTAGAGTGGTATCTTTACCGCCAACAACCAATCTCATCGAATCAGGGTAAAATTTGAAGCTGTTGTACTCAAAAACAATATTAGATAGCTTTTCAGGCCTAAGCCTTCTTAAAATCGCTTCTATCCTTGCAAGAAGCTCCCTGGGCTCAAATGGTTTTGGGAGATAATCATCAGCGCCAAGTTCTAGACCAACAATTCTATCATAGACATCACCTCTTGCAGTAAGCATTAATACCGGGATGTTCGATTTTTTTCTTATCTCCCTCAACAGTTCAAAACCATCGATTTGTGGCATAACTATATCAAGTATTACAATATCAAAAATATCATAATTTCTTTTCAAAAAAGTTTCTGGATTAATAAAATCCTTAACTTTATATCCATTTTTTTCAAGATATTCTTTCAACAAATCTAAAAGTTTTCTATCATCATCCACTATTGCAACCCTGCTCATTTTTTACCTCATTCCAAATGTTTTTTTAATAAATTCTTTTTCAAATAATTTAAGGTAAATACCATAAAATTACCAATTATTTAAATAAATCATAAAATAAAGTTGAGCCCCTTGCTTTATTTTTCCTATTCTTACTCTGCAAAGGGCTCTCAACATAATTCTAAATAATTTATTGATTATTTATGTTTCTCTGCCCATAACCCTTACCTGAATTTTTTCTGCCAAACATTGGCCTATTATCACCCATCATGTATCTGCCTCTTGGATGGTCTCTCCGACCCATGAATGGTCCATGGCAGTATGAATCATCTAAAATCTTATCAGAATCTGCTATTTGGTATGTTCTTGCACCCTTCTTCAGAGTAGAAACAAACAGAACATTATCATCCTCATCCAGAGCTCCATCTACAGTTACTTTATCACCAACTTTCAGTTTTAGACCAAGTTGGTCCAGATACCAGTAAGGTCCAACAACAAGCTTATATTCCTTTCCGTTCTCTGCCTTCAAAAAATAGCCTCCACCATACCTGAAGGTAACCGTACCGCTAACATCATTTATGGGCTTACTGTTTTGCACAAAATCAGCAAAAACAAATGATGCTGCAGCTAAAATTAAAATAGCTGCTGTAATTGTTGTAACTAATAATTTTTTTCTTCGTCTCATGACGACCTCCTATAAATAAGTTTTTATTTTTGATACACTGGTAATATAGAAGGTATGTATTTCTAATTTATGAACAAATTGTAAAAAATTGTAAAAAGGAGAGAGCCTATGCTCAATTAACTGTGCACAATACAAAATATATAGCTACACCTGGAGAACAAATTTAATAGACCAAGCATAAAATTTTTTAAATCTTTTTATTGTATGAATTATATCTCGATAACTTTTTAGATCGTGGTCTATAATTTAAAGAAGGTCAGCCAAAGAGCTCTTTAAACTCATTAAAATCCTTGTTTCCATATCCCTCACTATAAAGAACGTTAACATAGTTTTTAATTCTATCCATTGCATTTATGGAATCAACATACTCAAAATGGGCTCTTGACAGAAACAGTTTTGCTGCTTCCTGGTTAACTCCCATTATATCAAAAATAGTTTGAGCAGATTCATCATGGTGCAAATTAAGCCATTCAATAGCATTTTGAGTTTCTTTGAGAAATATTTCAACCAATTCAGGGTATTCTCTAATAATTTCGCCTTTGAAAACAATACCAGCATTTGGGAGATTACCTTTTCCGGGATACAGCTTCTCCCAGATCTGGCTATACTTAATAGATTCAACTATTTCCCCTCCTCCTTCAAATATAGCAAAACTGGCCTCTGGTTCTCTAAGAAGTGCCGTGTCAATTTTTCCCTTAACTAACATTTCTTTAATCTCTTCAGGCCGACCAAAAGGATCCCCGAAAACAAAATCGAATTCTTCAGGGTCATTACCGGTCTTTCGCATTAAATGAGCCGTTACAACATAAGGAGGAGCGGACTTTACCAGAGGCAGGTATATTTTATGTCCCTTTAAATCAGAAAAACCCTCAGCTTTATATCCCCTTGTAAGAATGAAAAAATTATCCCATACCAGGACTGCTTTCATCTTAATATCAAGGCCTTTTTGATAGATTTTCGTTACAGCAGCAACTGCACTAAAACTAATATCAGCCTGCCCGTTAACCAACCAGGCAAGATGCTTTTCAGTTTTATCCCATATTTTCAAGGCTTCTAATTTAACAAGATTCATCACTCTATTTGATTGAAGTATTCTCATAATTACAGGGTAAACCACAGGTGTTGCAGACTGAATCACAAGAGGTATTCTCTTACCTATTTTTTTCTTAACATTTTTCCCAGCATCAGGTTTTTTAAAGAAATATATATGATATTCAAAAGAAGATTTTTGTTCTATATAAGTTTCGAATCCCATAGGCTCAATCAAATTTATTAATGGCGTTGGTTTAAAAAATTGTACAAGTTTAAATCCTTTACCGGGAGGAAGATCATTGGCAAGCTTTATAATAGTTGAGAAAGGATCCTCTTTCCATCCACGTACATCCAATTTTTCAAAATCATCCCTTTTATTAACCCAATTTTCTTTTAGGATATTTCCCTTTGCATTTACATATAAACTAAATTTCTCAATAGATTCTTCATCAAGGAAGGTTTCATAACCAGATTCTTCGAGTATATTTACCAGAGGATTAGGTTCAAAGTTGTTAATAACTCTCAAAACCTGCCCGTATTCCAGAGTTTTAACCGCATTTAATATTTCATCAAGGAAGAAATCATCCCTATCACGAACATCATATACAATAGTTTGGCTGGCTTTTTCAATCCATTCAGGCTTTTTCCTCTCTTCAGCTACCATTTTTTCAACTATATCTTTTCCAATTTTTTCAACCCCAATTTCCTTAATACATTCAGGGGCACTAGCAAATAACTCTTTCTCAGTCCCCACTACTCGATTGACCTTATGCAAAAGTTCACAAATTGAAAGTTTTCCCATTTTAGCAATATCAGAAAAGGTAGCCCATTTGGAAACAAGTCTAAATATAACCGGATTTTTAATCTTTTTAAATTTTGGAGAAATCTCAGAAAGAATGTTCTTCAAATCTGGATATTCATTTATAGCATCAATCAGTTTTGTTTTAGCCAGTATAACCATTTTTATCACCTTATATGAGTTTTATAGCTACAAGAAACATCCATATTCAAATAGGTATTTTTCATTAAAATCATGTAGGATTCTAAGTTTTAACCTATGTTGATATTATATCTTTCAATATAGTAAATCAAACATTTTTCATTTATAAATTTAGAATACTTTAAAATCACAATTTTCATATCTAAAAACTTCTATAAATATATAAAGTTATTCATTTAACCATTTTCAAGACTAGTGAACTGTATCCTTTTCTTTTATTACCAGTTTTTTTGTTTAATTAGAATTACAAATATTTTACAATTATTAAGTATAATTTGATTATAACTATCGTATAACACTCTGATATAAAAAAAACTATATAGTAATTAAAATTTTTATAATATCTATTGCAATTATTTCCTATTTTAGGTAGTATTATATAAATAAATTTACAGGAGGTACAGTATGAAGTTAAAACATCTCATCTTACTATTAGTAGCATTAGTGTTTCTCTTTTCCTTCAGTGTTGTTTTTGCAGGAGGGGGTAAAAGCGAATCCTCTTCTGAAACTCAAAAGGCGAGCAGTGAAGAACAGGCTACTCAGGCTCCTGCCCCTGTTGAAAAACCTCTTATCATTGGTACCACAGATAAGCTATCCGGTGATGTTGATACAGCTCAGTCGTACGATTTTCATACCTGGGAGATATTTCAGAATACATCTCGTGGTCTTCTTACTTACAAGCCTGGTACCACAGAGCTCGAGCTTGGTCTTGCGGCAGAATGGCCCAAAGTTAGTAATAACGGGTTAGAGTATACCTTTAAGCTTAAGAAAGGGCTCAAGTTTTCAGATGGGACTCCCTTTAATGCTCAGATTGTAAAACATTCTATCGATAGGGTTATTAAACTTCAGGGTGATCCAGCATGGCTCGTTAGCGATTTTGTCAAAGAAGTACAGGTCATAGATGATTACACTGTTAAGTTCGTACTAAAAAATGCAATTGGATACTTTCCGTCACTGGTTGCAACTGTTCCATATTTTCCGGTAAGCCCCAAAGCCTATCCAATGGACAAAATAGTTTCACAACCGGATAATTTCCCATGTATTGGCCCCTACATAATTAAGAAGCTTGTTAGAGATGTAGAGATCGATCTTGAGGCTAATCCTGATTATTACGGTCCGCAACCAAAGGAGAAAAAGGTAATAATCAAATACTTCTCCGATGCAACAAATATGAGACTGGCTCTTGAAAACAAAGAGATAGATATTGCATGGAAAACATTATTGCCCTCTGATATCGAGGATCTCAAATCCAAACCTGAGTTTAACACAATCGAAGCAAATGGTGCTTATATTAGATATCTCTGCTTTGTAACAGATACGCCTCCAGTTAATGATCCATTAATCAGAAAGGCAATTTCCTATGCTATTGACAGAAAGTCAGTCGCAGAAAAGGTATTCTTTAATCAGGTAGATCCTCTTTATAGCATGGTTCCCATGGGGATGTGGAGTCACATAGATGCTTTTGAACCTTACAACCCGCAAAAGACAAAAGAGCTTTTGGCCCAGGCAGGGTATAATGAGAACAATCCTCTTGAAGTGCCTCTGTGGTGGACTCCGACACACTATGGACCCACAGAACAGGACGTTGCCGCTGTACTAAAGTCCTCACTTGAGAAGACAGGGGTAATCAAGGTAAACCTGCAGAGTGCTGAATGGGCCTCCTACGTTCATAATTTTGATAGGCACAACATGCTCCTCTTTTTGCTTGGATGGTACCCGGATTACATTGATCCAGACGATTATCTTTCACCCTTTGCTCATTCAGGAGCAGCATCTAATGGTATGGGTATCTATCTGAATGATAAAAAAATGGATGATCTTTTAGAGAAAGCAGCGAGAGCTACTACTATCGAAGAAAGAACAAAATACTATAAAGAAATTCAGCAGTATTGGACAGAGGTTTGCCCCACAGTACCTATATTCCAGGGTAAACTCTATTTAATAACACAGAAAAACATTTCTGGAGTCAAGGTTGCTCCTACAATGATATTTAACTATGATACTGTTGAAAAAAAGTAACTTCTTAAGATCAATGACTTAAAATAATACTTTTCAGCCCCCTTACACAGGGGGCTTTTTATTGTCATAAACACAAGAGATGGCTAAAAATTCATAATAAACAAAAAAATACTGAATATTCAGCGATGTAAAGTTGAAAAGATACCAAAAAGTTATTAATATGTTTATAATCTGTTTATAATAAACTATGGGATATACAACAATGAGATCAATTCTTTCTTATTTTATAACGCGGGTTCTTTTAACCATTCCCATGCTTCTTATTCTATTAACCGTTGTGTTTCTCGTATTGAGGGTTATGCCGGGAGATCCAGCTAAGTCGGTTCTTGGCGCACACGCTCCTAAAGAGCAGATTGAGCTCGTGAGAAAGAATCTTGGGCTTGATAAACCGAAGTTTATAAATCTACATGGAAATCCATTTGACAGCCAGTATTTCATCTATCTCTACCATCTTGCCAGATTCGATTTAGGCAAGTCTATGATATGGGGAAAAAGGCCTGTTGCAACCGAAATTAAAGAACATTTCCCAGCCACTCTTGAGCTAACAATAGTGTCAATTATTATAACACTTTTAATAGGAATATTTGGCGGTGCATTTGCAGCCCATAAGCAAAAATCGATAGCAGACTATGGATTAAGAATATATAGTATTTTAATATATTCAATCCCTGTTTTCTGGCTGGGGCTTATGCTACAACTCTTCTTTGGGGTTTTTCTGGGATGGCTTCCTGTATCAGGAAGAATTGGCGCAGGAATCGAACTAAAAACTATCACAGGACTCTATATTCTTGATTCACTTTTAACGCTAAACTTTAAAGCCCTTTGGAGTTCTATCGGGCACATTGCACTTCCTTCAATTACCCTAGGCCTTTCTCTCTCTGGAATATTTATAAGATTAACCAGAGCAAACATGCTTCACATGCTTAAACAAGATTTTGTAACTGCAGCCAGGGTTAGGGGATTACCTGAACGTACAGTTATTTATAAGCATGCTCTAAAAAATGCTTTTATCCCGATACTTACAATGATGGGGCTCGAGTTTGCTATTCTGCTTGCTGGGGCTGTTCTTACAGAAACAACATTTTCATGGCCTGGTATGGGTAGATACCTTGTGGAGAGGATACTCTACCGGGACTTTAATGCTGTTCAGGGAGGAGTCGTATTTTTTGCAATACTTGTTTCAGCGGTAAGTTTGCTGGTCGATATAATATACGCAGCTATCGATCCAAGAATAAGGTATTGAAAGCCATAGATGATGATTATTTTTATGGTTTTTTCATAATAATTGTAGATAATTGTAGCTTTGTAAGGCTATATCTTTTATTTTAAAAAAAATTTATTTATATTAAACACAACCTTAAGAATAATCTTTTTCACTGTACAATTTTCTATAAATATAAAACGAATAGACGTACGAATTTTATAAATTTTGATCAAAAGTTTACTTATGTATTAAATCAGGTTGAATTTTAGTTCTCTCAATTGTATAGGTATTTAATCAAAGGTTTATTTATATATTTTATATAAATAAAAATCAACCTCAGAATTTAGAAGAGGAAACGTGATGAACCAATTTTTTTCACACAAAAGTGCTGGTTTAATAAAACGCACAATTTCCAGAATTTTTAAGGGCGCTAAATGGTACGGTGTTGAATGGTACTTAACAGCATTCGGTGCATTCCTTATACTTTCTGTTCTTGTAATCATTGTGTTTGCCAAACAGATTGCACCCTATGATCCACTTGAGTTTATCGGCAAACCTTTTCTTCATCCGGGAACAGAGGGTTTCATATTTGGAACTGATAATCTAGGAAGAGATGTTTTTTCAAGAGTTATTTTTGGTTCAAAAATAGTAATGACTATAGCAATAACCGCTACAATATTTTCGGCAATAGTTGGAATTCCCCTTGGGTTAATATCAGGATATTTCGGAGGAAAACTCGACAGAGTTCTCAGTTTAATAATGGATAGTATATACAGCTTTCCAGGCCTTATTCTGGCAATTGCAATGGCAGCAATGCTGGGTCCGGGAGTTATGAATATCTCCATAGCGATAGCCGTAATTTATGTACCAACCTATTTCAGGATGGTAAGAGGCCATGTACTTACAGTAAAAGGAGAGCTTTATGTAGAGGCTGCTAAGACACTTGGCGCTTCAGATTTCACAATACTTTGGAGATATATATTCCCCAATGTAATTGCATCCGTGGTCGTAATATTTTCTTTGAATATCGCAGATGCGATATTAACTGAAGCCGGTTTAAGTTTTTTAGGATTGGGTATTTCTCCTCCAACTCCAGATTGGGGTCTTGATTTAAGCAAGGGAAAAACATTTCTTCCCCGCGGTTACTGGTGGCTGGTAACATACCCTGGAATGATGATAAGTATAGTTGCTTTGGGTTTTACATTACTCGGAGAAGGCCTTAATGAAATATTAAATCCAAGATTAAAGGAATAATAGATATCCTAACAGGGCAATCAACATGAAAGCAAAGAATGAAATAAAAAATATTGATAAAAAATCTCAAAAAAAGGCAATTATTAAAGTCAGAAATCTTGAAGTAACCTTTCCAATAAGACAGGGGAACGTTATTGCTCTCGATGATATTAACCTCGATATATACCATGGTGAGACAATAGGGATAGTTGGTGAATCAGGATGTGGAAAATCAACCCTTGGATTTTCTTTGCTTAACTCAATCCAAAGCCCCGGCAGAATAACCAAAGGTGAGATATACTTCCACGATGAGAATATTTTAAACAAAACAAAGAAGGAAATCCAGAGGATAAGGGGAAAACAAATATCAATGATATTTCAGGATCCCATGACATCCCTGAATCCTCTCTTAAGAATCGATAAACACATTATTGAAACGATAAGAAAACACGAAAAAAATGTATCAAAAAAAGAGGCTCTGGAAAGGGCCGCATATCTTCTGGATAAGCTGGGAATAGTGCGTAATAGGCTTTTTGACTATCCTCACCAGTTATCAGGAGGTATGAGGCAGAGAGTAATGATCGGAATCGGACTTGCTCTTAATGCTGAGGTTTTAATAGCCGATGAGCCAACAACATCCCTGGATGTTATTGTAGAAGCTCAGTTTATAAATTTATTGAATCAGTTAAAAGATGATTTTGGAATTACTCTTATTCTTATCACACACAATATGGGGATAGTTGCAGAGATTTCGGATAGGATTGCTGTAATGTATGGGGGCAAGATAATGGAGATCGGAGATTCCAGATTGGTTTTCAAAGATCCCCTTCACCCTTATACTCAAGGCCTATTAAAATCTATTCCAAATATAGCCCTTGATGATAACAGCCTTGAACCTATGCCTGGTTTTCCTCCAGACCTTCTGAACCCACCAAAGGGTTGTAGGTTTGCTCCAAGGTGTAAATATGCAACGGAGAAATGTTTTAATGAGGTGCCTCCTGTTTTTGAATATAGGGAAAGATTAGTTAGTTGTTTTTTATACGAAAAAAAGAAATAAACCATGGGAAAGCATAAATGGAAAGCGTAACTCTAAAAGACACAGCTAAGGAAACCAAGAAGGATACTTTAATTGAGATAAAAAACTTAAAAAAATACTTCGAGGTTGAAAGAGATCTTATCCAAAAACTAAGCTCCAGGACTAAAAGATATGTAAAAGCCGTAGATGGTGTAACTTTTGATATTAAACGCGGAGAGGTATTTGGTCTTGTGGGTGAAAGCGGTAGCGGGAAAACAACCACAGGAAGATTGATTATAAATATTATCAGTCCTACTGAAGGAAGTGTTCTATTTGATGGAGTTGATCTTACAAAGCTTTCTAAAAGAGAACTTAAGCATTTTAGAAGAAGAATGCAGGTTATTTTCCAGGATCCCTATGCTTCTCTTAATCCCAGAATGAAGATAGGAAAAACCCTTATGCAACCTCTTGAAATACACAAAATCGGGACACCAAGAGAGAGGGAAGAAAAAGCACTGGAGTTATTGGGAAAAGTCGGATTAACACCTCCTGAAATAATTTTTACAAAGTATCCACATCAGCTTTCGGGTGGTCAGAGGCAACGTGTGGTAATTGCTAGAGCCCTAATATTAAATCCGGATTTTGTGCTTGCTGATGAGCCTGTTGCAATGGCAGATGTTTCCATGAGGGTTCTACTCCTTGAGTTAATGATGGATATGAAAAAGGAATTTAATCTTACATACCTTTTCATTACCCATGATTTGGCTACAGCTAAGTATGTTTGCGATAGAGTTGCTATAATGTATCTGGGTAAAATAATGGAATTAGGACCTTTGAGGGATGTATTTCAAAATCCTCTACACTACTATACAAAAGCACTGCTTGCAGCAATTCCTATTCCAGATCCTGATCATAAAAGGAAAGTTGATATTCCCAAGGGCGAGATACCTAATCCGATAGATCCTCCAGCAGGCTGTAGATTCCATCCGAGATGCCCCTATAAAATGGATATTTGCGAAAAAGTCGAACCACAACTCCAGATGATAGAAGAAGGACATTATGTAGCATGTCACATGTATTAATCTGATTTATCTTACTGTGGATAATATACCACTAAGTATAACTACAACCATCCCAATAATAGTATTAAGATAAACTAAAATGTAAGGTTTCATTTTTTTATTCATGATAGAAGTAGACTTATTATTATTTGACATGCCTTCATTCTCAGAAAATTTTCTAAGGTATATTAATTGCTTTTTCATCTTTTGTCTCATAATCTGCCGAATAATAACCACTATTACCATTATACCAGTTAAAACATACTTGATTTTATGAATAACGACATATGCAGAAGGCAATGTTTTACCGATTTTTAAATATGAATACTTTGCGAATCTATGTTCGAGAACCCCAGTAATAACCAGAAAAATAATTGATACAAATATAAAATAACTTAATCTATCAAAAATGTTATCCATTATTTTAATTTCATTCTCTTTATCAAATTTTCTCTTAACCACTGGTATGACCACAAAACTAAGAAAAAATAGGCTACCAATCCAAATTATAGAAAAAACATCATGCAAACTTCTTATTACTCCAGCTAAAATAGGGTTACCCATACTTCATCCTCCAATTAAATTCTTTAGTTTAATTCCCTTGTAATTTAAGGAAATATTTATAATAAGACAAATCTATTTTACTCACAACTATAGAATATTCCTAAAAATCCAACTTATGATAATATCTTTAATCTAGAAACCTCATCTAAAATTATTATCAACATCGCTAAATAATGTTATTTTTGAGCTTAATATTTTTAATCATAAAAGGAATATAATATGAAAATAGCATCACACATCACACACGAAGCTGTACAAAAAATTGGTGGTATCGGATCAGTAATAAATGGACTTTGTACCTCAGATAAATATAGAGAATTTTTTGATAAAACATTACTGTATGGTCCACTCTTCAACTACGCAGAAAATGTTACTTCTCGCCTGGGAAAAGATGGGAAAGTTCTATATTCAAGTATAGACAACCTTGATACTGGCGAACATCATAAAAGGTTTTATCATATTATTCAAAAATACAACATTGACATTGTATATGGGAAAAGAATTCTTGTAAGTGATTTTAATGTTAATAAAAAAAATGAGGTGGATATTGTTCTCGTCGGTATAAGTATAATGAAAGAAACAGAGATCAATGATTTTAAGTTTAAACTATGGAAAAATTTTGGTATAGAATCAAATAGATACGATTCATGGGACTATGAGCAATACATAAGAATTGCTGTTCCCTATACTATGATTCTGAAGGCTCTCTATCCAGAGGACGGATTGATTTATCATTTTGCCCATGAATACATGGGAGTCCCTTCTGCATTAACAGTAGTAATGGATGGATCGTTTCATACATCCAACAAAACAATTTTTTATGGTCATGAGGTATCGCCATGCAGAACAGTGGTTGAGAGCAACCCAGGACATGATATTTCTTTCTATACAACAATGTATGAGAATATTTCCAAAGGCAAATCTTTTGAAGATCAGTACGGTACACAGATCAACAACTATAGAGCCGAACTTGTGAAATGCTCCTCAAAATTTGATTATGTTTTTGCAGTAAGTGATTTAATAAAGGATGAATATGAGTATTTCATACCATCTGCTGAAGATAACAAAATTAAGATTGTTTACAACGGTATACCACTTAAATATATATCAACAGATGAGAAAAAGAAGAGCAGAGGTCTTATCCAGGAATATATATCAAACCTCTTCACATTTACTCCGGATATTATAATGACTCACGTCACAAGGTTGGTTATTAGCAAGGGAATATGGCGTGATATAACCTTTCTATATATATTGGACGAGATTTTCCGCAAATACAACCTGAAAGGTTCATATATTCTTTTAAGTACTTTGATAGGCACAGGAAGGTCTCCTTCTGATATAGCAAGGATGGAGTCTGAATATGGGTGGCCTGTCATACACAAAGAAGGCTGGCCAGACATTATTGGTTATGAAAAGGATATTTATAGCTACCTTGAGATATTTAACGCAAAATCCAGCAATATTAAGGCGGTTTTTCTAAATCAATTTGGATTTGATAGAAGAACCTGCGGAATGAGAGTTCCTGAAGGGGCAACCTTTTCAGATTTAAGAATAGGTTCTGATGTTGAGTTTGGCTTTTCAATCTATGAACCTTTCGGGATTGCCCAACTGGAAACAGTTCCATTCGGTGGAATCGCCGCATTATCCTCATCATGTGGATCCTCATTCCTCCTGAAAAAAACCTTCAATGCTGGATTCTCCACCAATCACTGTATCCTCGATTTCATAGGAGAAGCAGCAAAGATGAAAGATAAATACCATCTGAATAATCTAAAGATTGAAGAAAGATTTGTAATAGAAAAGGAAGTTTTAAATAATCGTGCTGATACCTTTTTCGAACTACTCCCCAAATGTGAGGGGGACCGCACAAAGCTATTGAAAAAAGCCCAGGAAAAATCCGAAAAATTAGGTTGGGAATCAATAGTGGATTCTATGAATCTTTCCACTTTATAAGCTCTGGATACAGCGCCCTGATATTTTCATCATCTGGGACCACCCTAAAGTTTATACTCTGTATTCCGGATGACTCCAGTCTGAAGCTATTTTCGTAGATGACCCCGGAATCAGTAACCTCTTTTAATTTCAAAGGAACTATTTTTAATTCCTTTCTCTTATCTAGATAATAGCAGAGATCAACACGAATTATTTCAGGGTTTATATCTCCCAGGGCAACAAGGCAGCGAGCTGAAATCTCATCTCCGGAAAACAGCATTTCCTTTTTATCTATATCAGTGTTTACCTCTTTTATATTTATACCACTCCAATGTTTTTTAAGATTAGCTCCGTCCTCTGTAACCTTTTTTAAGAGTGATTTTTCGTTTTCAAATAAACGGTCCTCTTCTTTTATTGCTGAAAGATAACATTTATTATTGTAGTCCATCAACATTCGGCTTATGTCAAAATCCTTGTAGGTTGTATATATTGATTCTTTCATCATCTGAACCCACCCCATCGGTATATCCCTTTCATCTCGATCATAGTAAAGCCTGGATATTTCATGCTCCAGAAGATCATAAATCTGATGAGCCTCTGCCAGATCTCTCATTTCTTGATTATCATATAGGTCGCCTGCTGTAACTGCCCAGCCATTTTTTTTGTTATAACATTCAGGCCACCATCCATCCAGTACACTCAGGTTAAGAACACCATTAATCCCAGCTTTCATTCCTGATGTCCCGGATGCTTCAAGTGGTTTTATTGGAGTATTAAGCCATACATCTACACCCTGCACGAGCTTTTCTGCAATACTCCTATTGTAATTCTCAACAAAAATTACCCTATCTTCAACTCCATACTCCCTGGCAAAATCCAGTATTTCTTTTATCATATTTTTTCCTGCTAAATCAGCCGGATGAGCTTTACCGGCAAAGATAAACTGAATAGGCCTTGCGCTATTTGTCAGGATATTCTTAAACCTTTCCTTATCTTTTAAGAGAAGAGTGGGCCTTTTATAGCCGGCAAATCTTCTTGCAAAACCTACAATAAGGTTATGAACATTTAGCATCTCCTGGACCTTCTTTATCTTAACAACAGAATAACCCTTACTTATATAGGATTCTTTTACAACATTTCTGATGAATGTTATCATTTCCCTTTTTCTCTTCATATGGGATTCCCATATCTCTTCCTCAGACATTTCCAATATCCTTCTAAGCAAACTCTTATTAGAACCTGTATAAATATAATCAGGCCCAAGGTATCTTTCGAATAGATATCTCATCTCGCTGGAAAGCCATGAATGATGAACCCCATTGGTTATATGGAATATTGGCACTTCATTCTCCAGTCTACCGGGGAATAGACCATGCCACATCTTTCTGGATACCTCCCCGTGCAGTTTTGAAACACCGTTAATCCACCTTGAAAACCTTATTGCAAAGGCAGGAAACCAGAATGTTTTATTATCATCATAAAGCCCGTAAGAAATAAACTCATCAAATGAGATACCAAGTTCCTCTATCTCTTTTCTGAGATAACGGTCAATCATCTCTACGGGAAAGTTTTCGTTACCTGCAGAAACAGGAGTATGAGTGGTAAAAATAGAGCTGTTTTTAATAATTACTCTTGCCTCCTCAAAACTGTATCCATCTTCTTTTATTAATTTTCTAAGCCTCTCAAGTATTAGAAGAGCTGAATGCCCCTCGTTCATATGATATATATCCGCTTTTATATTTAATTCTTTGAAAACCCTGAGGCCCCCAATCCCCAGCAGTATCTCCTGCTTTAAACGATTATCCCTATTAGCATCATAAAGATAGTTTGTAATTCCCCTGTATTCAGGTGGATTTTCATCAATATTTGTGTCAAGAAGTATAAGCTTATTTATACCAACATTTATATACCAGGCCTTTGCTTTTACATTAGTTCCCAATATATTTACTGCAATATAAATCGATTTTCCACTAATGGTTTTCAGATCTTTAATAGGCATTTGATAAAGATTTTTCTCTGTGAAGAGTTCTTCCTGCATTTCATTCAAATTAATTCTTTGGTCAAAGTACCCGTACTTATAGAAAAGCCCTATTCCAATAATTGGAATACCAAGGTCAGAAGCTCCTTTTAAATGATCTCCTGATAGGATTCCAAGTCCACCGGCATATATTGGAATAGATTTATGCAAACCATACTCCATGGAAAAATAGGCAATAATATTATCCTTATAATCTTTGCTCAACAATCGGTCATGCTCCGCATACTGTTTATACTTTTCCCAGACCCTGTTTAAGTCTGATAAAAATGCCTTATCTTTAGCAAGCATATTCAATCTATCCTCTGATACATTCAGAAGAAGCTCAACAGGGTTTCTTTTTGCCGCTGTAAACAGCGGTGTATCTACTCTATAGAAGAGACTTATTGCATCATCATCCCATAAAGACCATAAATTGTAGGCAAGATAGAACAGTTTGCTTAGTTCTTTGGGGTAGCGCGGATATACAAACATCTTTTTTATAAACATAAACCTGTCCTCTTTTTAAACATAAATAATACACATTTGAGATAATCAAAACTTTGCAAAAGTTCAAATAAAATCAGTCTACCAAACCACTTTTTTAGTCATAAAACAAATTGCTATATTCAGTTAAGTTCTTATATATTTTTAAAATACCTTTGATTCTTATATCCCAGGTATTACGCCTTGCAGTTCTTATTGATTTACTTGATAATCTTGCAACTTTGCTCCTCATTTTGAAAAGATCAAGTATAAATTCTGCCATCAGATTAACATCCCAAAAATTAAAAGATGGTAACCATTTAGCAATTTCAAGAATACCACTACTTCTTGATACAACAGGAATAACGCCAAAGCCCATAGCTTCCAATGCAGCAATACCAAAGGGTTCATACACAGAGGGCAAAACCAGCACTTGAGAGTTTCTATACAGCGATAAAAGCGCCTCTCTGGACAAAAACCCATTAAGAGTTACAAAACCATCTAATCTATCATTATTAATCTTTTTCTGTAACTCATACTTTAAAACCCCTTCCCCCGCTATTAAAAACTTAAAATTCCTGTTAATACTTATAATTTTTTTAGCCACTTCTAAAAAGTAGTGCGGACCCTTCTGTGGAACAAGTCTTCCGACAAAAATCACAGTATTCTTATTTTTCATTTTTTTTATTGAAATATTTCTTATTGAAATATGTTTTTTGTTATCCTCTAATTGATATTGAGAAAATGTATATGGGTCGTATGCATTGTATACAACTTTGATCCTGGATTTATCAATTTCATATTTTTTGTTAATAATATCAGCAGTAGCGTTGGATACAGTGACTATACAATCGGCTTTTTTCATCCCTAAATACTCTAATGAATGAATATCAGAATTACCATATCCACAGGCTCTTTCAAACTCGGTAGAATGAACATGAAATAAAAATGGGCGATAACTGATCTGTCTCAACTTTAAACCCGTTCTTACTGTACCCCAATCATTCGCATGTATCAAATCGAAAGGGATGTTTCTTGTAATTTTTTCTAATACATCCTTTTGAAAGCTCATTTCTGGATAACCATACTCAAAGGTAGATACACCAATCATTGCCAATCTATGATATATATCCTTTCCGATGTCTAATTCTTTACGTAATTTCAAATCATCTGTTATTAAAATTAAATTCATCCTTCTAATATCATCTGTATTCCTAAATGAAAAGTAGGCTGGAATCCTGGATGGAAGTAGAAGATAAACTTCGTTACCGTTCTGCACAAGATTTCTAACTATGGAGTAACAGACAATACCAAGACCCCCTGTCATAATCGGGTAAAATTCGGTGGAAAGCATTAATACTTTCATGATATAGTTTTTCTCACTTAACTAAACATTTCATAGCCCATCAATCAAATGTTCAATATAATACACAGCAGCTACAGACCAGGCCTGAGCAGGTGCTCCCTTTGGTGTTCTTGGATTTTCACCATCCCATATCTCAGCAATAGAGGCAATAATATTATTTTTTACCAACTCCTTCAATGTAGATATTACGGAAATCAGCTCTTTTTTTAATTTATTCTTATCCGGAATGACTTTGCTTAATAATTTAGCATAGGGTAACAACAACCATGTCCAGACTGTTCCCTGATGATAGGCAAAGTCCCGGTTTTTTTGGTCCCCTCTGTAAACTCCTCGAAATTCCGGTGAGTCCATTGATAGGGAACGTAACCCATAGGGGGTTAATAATTTTTCCTTCGCAATCTCATACCCTCTTTTAAGAGATTTATAATCCACAAAATCAAAGGGCAGGGAAAGGGCTATTATAAAGTTAGGCCTTATCTTTTCTGCTTCTTTTCCTTCAGATTCAATAAGATCCAGCCAGTAATTATCAACAAAATAACTCTTCATGCTGTTTTTCACAGTCTTGGCAATTTCTGCTATATCAGTAACTTTGATACTAAAATCAGATGAAGAAATTTTAGTTCTGCCAAGTTTTGTGGCCATTTCTATTGCAGCCATTAATCCACTGTACCACAACCCGTTTATCTCCACCGGTTTGCCATATCTTGGTGTTACAGCTATCCCATCCACTTTAGCATCCATCCAGGTCAGCGCCCTACTTTTGTCCTTTTTTATGTAGATTAAATAATCATTTTCATCACAATAGAAGGACAACTTACTATTAAATAAATAATTACACACCACTTCTTGCACATATCTAAAAATCTTTTCACGATTTTTTTTATTCAGAGATTCAAATATTTCATAAACTCTTAGAAGATATAAAAGAGATGCATCAACTGTGTCAAAATTTTCTCCTTCACCTCCCTCCCCTTTAACATTTGGTAAAATACCATTCCTCATTTTAGAGCCGTATGAGTTAAGAATATCAAAGATAAAGGGTAAATATCTTTTCTTATCGATTAAAAAAGCTTCAAGGCTTATCATTGTATCTCTTCCCCAAGCAGAAAACCATGGATAGCCTGCAATTATATCATCTACAATCAAAAAATCTTCAAGCATTAATTTCAGGATTTGCTTGTAATCCTCTTCCCTAAATATTCCATTTCGTTTTCTATCTATTTTAATCTCATTGTAAAGGTTTTTATTATCCTTTTTATTTATGGTAGAATAGAAAGAAAATTTTCTAATATTAAAATTCTCAGGATAATCATCAGGGAGAGGAAGGTCTCTAAATCTACCAATTATACCATCTCTTACAGCGTTAAAAGAGTTTAAATCACATAAACCTTCAGATATTTTCCTATCCGAGAAAACAATTTCCAACGTCCCACCTTTGTGGAGTAACCCATGAAACAAAAATGGAGAAATTAAATCTTCATAGGCATCATAACCCCGTTCATCTTCCTTTAGATAATAAATACCTCTGTAGATCAAGTCTTCCTTTTCAATTTTGCCTTTGTCAGAAAAAAAATACACTTCACCAAATTCGAAATTCTCCCTCCTCAAATATCCAAAGTTACACCCGTCTTTGACACCAGATTCAACATGAACCAATGTAGCATCAAAGGTCCCGGGCCTATTTACCCAGTGATGATCCCTTATACTAAACTTAGGCCTTAATCTGAACTCCATATCAGTTTCACTAAAATTTGTGTATTTTATTAATACACAATTATTTTTATAAGCCATGAAAATTTCTTTCAAAAGAGTAACTGAACCATCGTTATTTTCTGATAGATCGTAAAAAAAGGCAGGGAAAGGCCGAACCCAGGTATTAAGAATTCTCCTAAATCCATCAGGATATATGATATCATTGTAGTTATTAGAATCAATAAAGAGAGATCTACCATCGACAATAAACATCACTGCTATGGATGAAACAAGGTGGATCCTCTTTAAATCCTCGTGAGAGGCAATCAAAAGACCGTGATACTTTCTTCTATT
>Ga0164318_10001217_pt1 | contig 22528 bp, 14 predicted proteins | sample GuaBasSedimGuay9_FD_113734 | JGI IMG/M metagenome (GOLD analysis project Ga0164318, IMG submission 113734) | Subseafloor sediment microbial communities from Guaymas Basin, Gulf of California, Mexico - Guay9, Core 4571-4, 0-3 cm | ecosystem: Environmental > Aquatic > Marine > Hydrothermal vents... | reverse complement strand
AATGGTGTACTGTTTTTTATTCAGGTCAAAAAAGGCTTCCATGTCTCCTTGCGGATAAACACCAATCAGGCCATTTTCATCCAATTGCATGGCTAATTGTAGTGTATCATTTCCGCGTTTTGTATCAATTACAACACTTTCGTTTTTATGTTGCTGAATTTCCTTTCTAAATTCAGAAAAATACTTTAACGATTTACCGTTAATACCAATTACTGTATCGCCAATTTCCATTCCCGATTCAGCTGCAACAGAACCTTTCGCGAATTTTGCTACTACAAAGGGAAAGCGAACAGAAATAAATTCCGGCGATTTGTGTTTGACCAGTTTGCTCAGGCTGCCTTCAGGAAAATTGATATTTTTCTGTTTACCATTGCGGATAACTTGTGCCGATTGGGCTTCGTTAAGAATAATGCTTACAGGTATCTTCTGAAAGTCTTCCACATAAACTCCATCAATCGAAACTATTTTATCGCCATTTTGAAATCCCATGCTCATGGCCAGGCTGTCCACACTAATTCCATATTTATTGGCTTCGGAAGTCGGCAGATATTCTTCGCCGTAATAACTGAGGATTCCGATATAAATAACAATGGCAAGCACCACATTCATAAACACACCCCCAAGCATAATAATGAGTCGTTGCCAGGCCGGTTTCGAACGGAATTCCCAGGGCTGTGGTGGTTTTGCCATTTGCTCTTTGTCCATCGACTCGTCAATCATCCCCGAGATTTTTACGTAACCTCCCAATGGCAACCAGCCCAATCCGTATTCGGTACCTTTGTAATTGAATTTAAAAATAGAGAACCACGGATTAAAGAAAAGGTAGAATTTTTCCACCCGGGTCTTGAATATTTTTGCTGCTGCAAAGTGCCCGAACTCGTGAATGATAACCAATATTGAAAGGCTCAATAACAGTTGTAATATTTTTATTAGAATTTCCATGTTTGTTTACTCAGATTTTTTTAATGATTTTTCCACTTTTTCGCGCGTTTCCCTGTCTGTTTCTATATAATCTTCCAGCGTTGGCTTTTGGATAAAAGTTGAAGTCTGCATGCTTTTTTCAATAACTTCTGGAATTTGGTTAAAACCAATTCGTTCGGTTAAAAAAGCCTGAACAGCTATTTCGTTGGCAGCGTTCAGGATACAAGGCATATTTCCCCCTTTTTCAAGCGCTTCAAAAGCGAGCGCAAGATTACGAAAATTTTTAATATCGGGAGCTTCAAAATCAAGTTGTTTCAATTGCAGTAAATCAAGAGGCGGAAGCTTATTTGGAAGGCGATCAGGATAGCTGAGTGCAAACTGTATGGGGACAAACATATCAGGTGTTCCCAGTTGTGCTTTTACAATGCCATCAGCAAAATAAACCATGGAATGAATAATGGCTTGCGGATGAATAATCACCTCAATTTTTGATGGGCTGACGTTAAACAGCCAGTGGGCTTCAATGGCTTCGAGGCCTTTGTTCATGAGTGTGGCAGAATCAATGGTTACTTTATTCCCCATTTTCCAAACCGGATGTTTCAGGGCATCTGACGGTTTGACCTGCTCCAACATTTTTTCGCTCATTCCCCTAAAAGGCCCGCCCGAAGCTGTCAGCACAATTTTGTCAATCGGATTATTGCCTTCGCCCATCAAGCACTGAAAAATAGCGGAATGCTCCGAATCGACAGGAATAATAGGTGTGCTATTCTCCAGTGCAGTTTTAGAAACAAGTTCCCCGGCAACAACCAGGCTTTCCTTGTTTGCCAGTGCCACCCTTTTTTTATTGCGCAAAGCAGAAAGCAAAGGTGCTAAACCACTAAATCCACCGATGCCCAACACTACCTGCTCGATGCTTTCCATCTCCAATACCTGCTCGATGGCCTTGCTTCCAGCATACACTTTTATATCAAGTGGGTCGAGGGCATCAAAAACTTTTGTGTAGTGTTCATCGTTCCCGATAACAACAACATTGGGTTTGTGTTCAACAGCCTGATTGATAAGTAAATCAGCATTATTAAAAGCAGTCAGTACTTCAACACCAAAATGTTCATTGTGGTTCCTGACAACATCCAAAGTTTTGGTTCCGATAGAACCTGTTGAGCCAAGTATGGCAATTTGTTTTCTCATTCTTTTTAAAATAACCCAACTCCCTCCCCACGTGGGAGGCTTGGGGTGGGGTAATCAATCAAAAATAATATACTCCTCAGGGTTAATTGGTGCGCCATTATACCAGAGTTCAAAATGCAGATGTGGGCCACTAAGAAGTTCTCCCGACTCTCCTGAAATAGCAATTGGATCACCCGCATTAACATGCTCTCCTTGTTTTTTCAATAAGACCGAATTGTGCTTGTAAAAACTAATCAGGTTGCGTGCATGCTGAATAGCAATAACATGACCGGTTTCAAGTGTCCAGTCTGTAAAAATAACGGTACCATCCAGGGTAGCTTTTACTGCCTCGTTGTGCGATGTCACAATATCAGTCCCAAAATGCTTTTCCGATAGATTAAATTTCGCAGTAATAACACCTTTAATAGGAGCAAAAAAATTAAAACTTCGAATGGAAGAACGCGACGTTTCACGGTTCTGCCCGTGTTCATTAAAATACAAATTATACATGTTTTGGCTTTCGAACTCAGCACGTAATAAACTGTCTTCAACAGACTTTAAGAGTGTAACTGTATCATAAGCGAGCTTGGGCATGGGCAAATCACCTGAATCTTCAATCATTTCCCGATTTTCAATAATGTTCTTGATATTTTGGATATACAGGTTTTTTTGACGGATGTCATTCAACAACGAATCGGCTGTAATGTTTAAATAATAGAGTTGTTTCCGTTGGTCAATATTTGGGTATCCGGGAATGTACTCTTTAATAGGTGTATTTGCAATAATAAAAAATGTAAGAATAATAAAAATAATGCTCAGGCTAAGAAATACCGTAATCACATTTAGACGGGTAAGCCTAAACGAAAAACGTTCCTCAAAGGTCTGGTCATTAAAAACTGCCAGGCGATATTTATTCCTGAGTTTCCTATACCATTTCTCACCACTCCTGCTTTTAGCCATGCCAAATAATTAATTTGCAAAGGTATTGCAAATTGCCAAATGGTTGATTATTCCCATAAGAAAGACTATTTTTAAAAAGTACTTTTGTTCTGACAAAAAGCTTGCTTTCAATTTTATTGCAATACATTGTTGTTTATTACTGAACACGCCTTATTTTTGCCATGCTAATTTGTAATATTTTTATTGAAAAATAGTTATACTGAAAAATATTCTTTTGATACACCAAAAGTTACATAAGGTTTTTCTTTCCATTACAGTTTTGTTAATGCTGTTGGGTGCAGTTTCCTGTTCTACAAAAAAAAACACGGGCATGCGACGTGCCTATCATAATATGACCTGCCACTACAATGTATGGTGGAACGGGGATGTGAGTATGCAGGAAGGAATAGAAAGCTTTAAAAAATCTGTTAAAGAAAACTACAATAAAGTACTTCCAGTCTATAATTACGGAACCAAACAGGAAGCCCAATCATTGAATCCAAAGATGGATCGCACCATCGAAAAAGCCTCCATTGCTATTCAGCGCCACTCCATGTATTTTGGAGGGAAAGAATATGTGAAATGGATTGACGACAGCTATATGATGATGGGGAAAGCGCATTTTTTTAAGCATGATTACATAAGTGCCCGACGGGTTTTCGATTACATAGCCAAAGAATATATTGACAAACCCATTCATTACGAAGGTTATTTGTGGCTGGCCAAAACTTACATTCAAACCGAACGTTTTGAAAAAGCTGAAGCTGCACTTAATTTGTTGGTTGTTGATCAGCAAGAAGGAAAAGACTTACCAAAAAGTATCGAAAAAGACCTCCCATTGGTGTACGCCGATTTTTTTATTAAACAGGAAAATTACGATGCTGCCTACCCCTATCTGGAGCGTGGATTAGAATTAGGGAATACAAAATTTGTATTGACACGTGCCGAATTTATCCTGGGACAAATCAATCAACAATCAGGCGATCTGGATTTTGCCACCAGATACTACAACAAGGTAATAAAGCGAAATCCCGATTACAAAATGGCCTTCGAAGCACGTATCAATATGGCACAATGCTACGATGAAGGAACCGGAGACAGCAAGTACATCAACAAAGTACTGCACAAAATGGCTAAAGATGCCAAAAACAAAGAATTTCTTGACCAAATCTATTATGCCCTTGCCGAGATAGCCTGGAAAGATCAGAACGATACACTGGCTATTTCCTATTATCGAAAATCAGTAAGCGTTAGTAAACTTGATGCTTACCAAAAGGCAACTTCAGCTTTGGCAGTGGCCGATATTTATTTCGACAAGGGGGATTATCTACTCTCCCAGGCTTATTATGACACTGCCGGGAGTGTTTTACCCAAAGATTACCCCAATTACGATGCTATTAAAAATAAAACCAGTGTATTATCTGAACTTGTAGTACATGTTCAAACTATTCAAACACAAGATAGCCTTCAACATTTGGCAAGTTTGAGTGAAGGAGAATTGTACGCCATAATTGATGAGATAATTAAAGACTACCGCGAAGAAAAAAAAAGGGAGGAGGCTGAAGCAAGAGAATTGGCCGAAGCAGGTGGTAACAAAAATCTTGTGGCCATGAACCAGGGGAGAAACAACAATCAGGCATTGGGCAGTAGTGGAAAATGGTATTTTTACAATCCAACTTCCCTGAGTTTTGGCTATTCCAATTTTATTAAAAAGTGGGGAAACAGAAAACTGGAAGACAACTGGCGACTGATCGACAAACGAATGGTAATAGATACCTTTGAAGAAGATATTGCATTGGACGAGGATGGAAATCCTATTGTTAACGATTCTGTACAAATAGCAGATACCGTACCCACCAATCCTGAAAAACGTGATTTTTACCTTGTAGATATTCCACGAACAGAAGAAGAAATGTTGGCTTCAACAGAAATGATTATTGAAGCTTACAATAAATTGGGGTTTTTGTACCTGGAAGAATTAAAAGACACCTTGAATGCCGAAGAAACTTATCTGGAATTCATGGAAAGATACCCTGACAATAAGTACAGACTCGAAACATGGTATTCATTGTACAACATATACAGCGACCTGGGAAATGCGGAAAAAACTGCCTATTACAGAAGTCTTATTGTTGGAAATTTCCCGGATAGTGATTATGCCAAAGTTATTCTTGACCCCGATTACTTTATTAAACTGAGCGAGCAAAAAAGTCTGGCATCCAAACTCTACGAAAAAACCTATAAAGCTTATAAGCGCGAACAATATTACCGTGTAATTTCTTATGCCAACAAAAGCTTCAAGCAATATCCGGGTGATACGGCCATGATACCAAAATTTATGTATTTGCGTGCAATATCAATTGGCAAAGTAGATGTACCCGATTCCATGTATGTTGCCATTAATACATTAATCCAGGAATATCCTTCAAGTCCCATAATTCCCAGGGCAAAAGCAGTATTGCGTGTTTTACAATCAGAATATGGAATTGGAGAACCCCTTGAGGAAGGCCAGGAAACACAAGGCAGCAAGAGTAGCTCATTGTATGTTTACCAACCCAACGAGCTACATCTGGTAATGATGGTGCTTGTTTCTGCTGATGTTAAAATTGAACCATTAAAGGTCAGGATATCTGACTTCAAAAACAAATACTTTCGCCTTGCAAGATTACGTATAAAAAGTTTGATGCTGGATAACCAGCGAACTATAATTACCATCGGTAACTTTGACGATGCCGGAGAAGCAGAAGATTTTGCAATGGCATTGCTAAATGATGAATATGTACTTTCGGGGATGGATAACAAACTCTTTGATGTTGCGAGTATTTCCATCAAGAACTATCCTGCATTTTATAAAGAAAAAGACTTGAAAGATTACATGGAGTTTTACCAAAAAACTTATAAAAATGAGAAAAAGTAATACCCCAATAAATGGCGATGGTCCAGCAAGAAACATCGTTGCATTTGGTACTGTTATTAATGGAGATATTGAGTCGGATGGTGACTTTCGAATTGAGGGCATTCTAACAGGAACAGTTAAAGCCAAAGGAAAAATTGTAGTTGGCGAGACCGGGAAAATTGATGGCCAGATATACTGCCATAATGCTGACATTTGCGGAAAAGTAAAAGGTAAAATGGAAGTGGGTGAACTCACCCTGTTAAAAGCAACTTCAAACTTTGAAGGGGAAATAACAACCAATAAATTATCTATCGAGCCAGGGGCCTTGTTCACGGGATCGTGTCTGATGACCACAAATAAAAAACAGCCGCTGGAGATGAAAAAATAAATGGAGGAAAACAACAAAGATAGCCCCTTAAAGTTTTATGCCAAATATTCCTCATTGGCACTGCAAATGGTTGTAATTATTATTGCCGGAGCCTTTGGAGGAAAAGAACTCGATGAGTGGTTGCAATGGGGCTTTCCTGTTTTTACACTTGTATTAACTATCCTGGCAGTAGTTGCAGCAATAATTTATGGGGTGCGCGAAATTTTTAAACAGAAATAAAACAATCCAATGCAAAATTTTACCTTAAAACTTAGTGTGCTGGCTATCGTATTGGGACTCGCAAGCACTGCTATCTTTTATGGTGTTCCAAAGCTTCCTATCAGCCGTGCTTTTCCGTATATTCTTCTTTTTCTTTTCAGTACTACACTTATTATTTTTCTTGCACTCGAAAAATCAATGAAAAAAAGAACCAGTCAATTCACCAATGCAGTTATGCTGGTAAATTTTAGTAAATTACTATTTTATGGTATTATTATTTTTGTGTATGCTTATCTCAATCGTTCCGGCGCTGTTTCTTTCATCCTTACTTTTTTTGTCTATTATTTTGCTTTTACCACCTTTGAAGTTTTTGCGCTACTTAAAATTGGAAAGAAATAATGCTTTTTTAGATTTCTCCTTTGATTATTTCGCCAAATCTGAAAAAAAATACTGATGCCAGTAATTGGCATCAAGGACTTATTTTCACCTCCAATGACAATTTAAAACCATTCAAAATTAGCTTGAGAGATTGAATATCAGAAAGGTAGCTTTACAATTGAGACTTGTCAACAAAAGTGCTCCCAAATATTCTTTCTGCTGTCCGCTGTATAAAATTAAATCTTTACTTTTAGACCTTCAAATTTGAGTGTTTATACAGATGTTGGTTAAAGGGTCATTCGAAGATTTTTTTTATATCCTGGTGGGATTAATCTGGGTTGCATACTCTATATATAAAGGAGTACAAAAAAAGAAATTACAAAATAGTCCCAATGAAAAGGTAAAGAAAAAGTCGGTGCTGGAAAACCTAATGGATGAGTTTCTGGAAAAAGAAGCTCCTGTTCAACCCGAACCCATTGTTTACGAAGCCACATCAGAAGACATTGAATTTGAAGAAAAAAAAGATACTGAAGTTTTTTCTTACGATGATATTTACGAAGAAAGCAACTATAATGCTGCTTCTGACGTCTATAGAAAAAAGCCCGAAACCAAAACCAAGCTTAAAACTGAACTAAAAATCTCTCCTAAAAAAAGTAAAACTCCACGGTTCAATCTTCGGAAAGCAGTGATTTATTCAGAATTACTAAATAGCCGGTATTTCTGATAAATAATGGTGTTAAAAAATGTTAATGGGTATTGCTATTTATTAGTACATTTACCCAATTTTTTATGTTGAAATAAAGCAAAATTTTGAATATAAATTTGTAGGTATGATTAGAAACTTACTCCTCACCCTTGGTTTTTTTCTTGCTACTGGTCTTGTAGTAATTGCCCAACAGGGCGCCATTAAAGGAAAGATCTTTGACAAAGACACCAAGGAGCCGATTCCATTTGCGAATATCGTGCTCGAAAATAAAGGATCGATGGTTGGAGGTGCTACTTCCGACTTTGATGGTAACTACACCATCAAGCCAATTCCTCCCGGAACTTATGATTTAAAAGCCACATTTGTTGGCTATAAAACCAGTATTACGCAGGGAATCGTAATCGGCGCGGATAAAATCCGAATGTTTGATGTTCAACTGACTGCTACTGCGGAGATGTTAGAGGAAGTAGAAATCACAGAATATGTTGTCCCCTTGATTGACAAAGACAAGACTGTAAGTGGCGCAACCGTTACCGCCGAGGAAATTGCAAAAATGCCGAACAGGAGTGCCGAATCTGTGGCTACAACAGTAGGTGGTGTGTTTTCAGAAGATGGTGAACGCGGAAGTGTCAGGGGTGCACGTGGTGACCAAACAGCAACCTATATTGACGGTGTACGTGTTATGGGAATGACAAATATACCCCAAGCTGCTATCCAACAGGTTGACGTAATACTAGGTGGTGTACCAGCCCGTTATGGTGATGCAACATCAGGTGTTATCAATATTACTACAAAAGGACCAGCACGACAGTTTGGTGCAGGTTTTGAATTAGAAAGCTCGCAATTTCTTGACTCCTACGGGCACAACCGTGCTGCTTTTAACCTAATGGGGCCATTAATCAAAGGGAAAAACAAAAACAATACTGCATTGCTTGGTTATTTTATAGCTGCTGAAGGTAATTTTAATAAGGACGGACGACCAGCTTCAAATGGTTACTTAACTACCAAAGATGATGTTCTGTCATCAATTGAGCAAAATCCACTCAGACCATCCGGATCAGGAACAGGTACTTTTTTGAATGCCGAATATCTTAGAAACGACGACTTTCAACATATTAATACAAGTAACAATACAGCTCGTCAAACCTATAATGTGTTGGCAAATATCAATATTCGTACAACAGAAACAATTAACCTTACAATTGGCGGAAGTTATATCTACAATCACCGGAACATGTACAATTATAGAAGTACAATCGCCAATTACAATAAAAATCAGGTACGTACCGATGAAAGTATTCGTGGTTACATCAAGTTTACACAACGCTTTCCGGTTGCCGAGGGCAGCACGTCGGCATTTAAAAACTTTTATTATGCCATTCAGTTTGACTATACCAAGAACAAAGGTGAATTTGGAGATCCAAATCATGGTAGTAATTTATTTGATTATGGTTACATTGGTAAATTTACTTCTCATAAAATTCCAACTTTTGAATTAGGAAGCGATACAGTTAACGGACACCCTTACAACAATGTTTGGTTACTTAATTCCTGGGATTTTGACACACTTACATCCTGGGATCCAAGAAATGCCAATCCGTTGGTAGCCGAATACACAAACAACTATTATGAAATTTATGAGGGGCAACCCGATGGCCATTATAGAAACCGTGACGAAATTATTCTTGGCGGAGGTCTGTACAACGGCAGTACACCTGACCAGATTTACGGTTTGTTCCAGTCTCCGGGAACAAACCAAAGTGGATATGGTGTCTATAATAACGACCAATACAACATCAGGTTCGATGCTTCTTTGGATATTAAAAACCATGCCCTTAAAATAGGCTTACAATACGAACAACGAATTAGCCGCTATTCAAACTATGGGCCAACCGGACTTTGGAACCTGATGAGAGGTTTAACAAACATCCATATTCAAGAATTAGATAAAGACAATCCATACCTGATTAGTTACGATGGACAAGTAGATACAATTATGTATCCAAGAAAATATGACCAATCTTCCCAACGGGAGTTCGATATTAACCTGAGGAAACAACTTGGTCTTCCGGTTGATGGATTGGATTACATTGTTATTGACTCCTATGATTCAGAAAATAATACAATTGAGTACTATGATGGTCATGGTGTAATGCACACCACGGATTTGGGTAACGAAGGTTTCGATATCGGCATGTTTTCTGCTGATGAATTGTGGAACAATGGCTCTTCATATGTTAACTACTCTGGTTATGATTATCAGGGAAATATGATAAAAGGCCAACAACCATCCTTTGATGATTTCTGGACGGCCACAGATGAAAATGGTGTTTATACCAGGCCGGTAGGTGCATTCAGCCCAATTTATATGGCAGGCTACATTCAAGATCAGTTTGCCTTTAAAGATTTGATTTTTAATATTGGTGTACGGGTCGACCGTTACGATGCCAACCAAAAGGTTCTTGCCGACCCTTTTTTATTATACCCTGCCGAAACTGTTGACCAGGTAAACTCATTGGACGGTGCGCCCGGCGAACCAATTTCACACCCATCAAACATTGGTGGAGACTATATTGTATATGTTGATAAAGTAGAGGACCCAACCAGAGTGGTTGGTTACCGTGATGGTATGATATGGTACAATGCAGAAGGTATTGAAATTGGTGACCCAAATGTACTTGATGTTGGAAATGGTATTTCTCCAAAGCTGGTAGACCCAAATCAAGATCGTGTTACACCGTCATCATTTAAAGATTATGATCCGCAGATTAATGTCATGCCACGTATTTCATTCTCATTCCCAATTTCGGATGAGGCCTTGTTTTTTGCCCATTACGATATTTTAACACAGCGGCCTACAAGCAATAGCTACACCAGCCCCGCTACATGGTATTACTTTAATTCTATTGGAAATAATATCAATAACCCATCCTTAAAGCCAACAAAAACAATCGATTACGAATTGGGTTTTACGCAAAAGGTTTCAAATACATCTTCCGTTACCTTTACAACTTTTTACCGGGAAATGCGCGACATGACCCAAATTTATAGGTTTAATGGTGCTTATCCAAAGGATTATACATCTTATAACAATATTGACTTCGGTACAGTAAAAGGTTTAACCTTAGAGTATGACCTGCGCCGGACGAATAATTTGCGATTAAGGGCTTCTTACACACTTCAGTTTGCTGATGCAACAGGAGCGTCTACAACAACTGCAGCCTCACTTATTGCCTCTGGCTTACCTAACTTAAGGTCGACTTTCCCTATGCCTTGGGACAGAAGACATGCTTTTAACATTGTTTTTGATTACCGTTGGGGTGATGGGAAAAAATATACCGGGCCCAGAACCAACAGGGAAAATAAAGGAAAAGCTCCTATTAACTGGCTAAATAGTACTGGAGCTAGTTTAACAATTAATGGTGGATCAGGAACACCGTATACCGCTTCACGTAATGTTACCTCACCCATCTCGGGAGGTACAAACCTACTTAAAGGAACATATGGTGGTTCTAGATTACCCTGGCAATTCCGTCTTGATTTAAGAATAGATAAGGATATTTATTTTAAACTCAATAAGTCGAAAGGTGACAATGCAAAACGTGCATATATGAATATTTATTTTCAAATACTCAACCTCTTAGACACCAAAAATGTTATTAATGTTTATTCATACACAGGTAACCCCGATGATGACGGTTATTTATCTGCTCCTGAATGGCAACGTGAAATTAATAACCAACTCGATCCACAGTCGTTTCGGGATATGTATGGTATTTTCGTGAACAACCCATCCAATTACAGTTTGCCAAGGCAAATCCGATTGGGTGTCATGTTTAACTTCTAAAGTACCTACAGAATTAGAAAAAATTATTACGAAAAATTTCAACGATCATGAATAATATTACTCGGGCTTTAATCTTTGTTTTTATCTCAGCACTGTTTATATCGCAATTAAATGCGGAGGAATATAAGTATGGGAATAATAAAAAAAGCAGTAAGTTAAAGCAAACAACAGCAGGCTGTGCTCCGGCTGCAGGCTTCGATTGGCTTGATATTAATAATGTACGTGGAAGGGTTAACACCGGAGGCGACATGTGGTGGGATTTACCAGGTGGCGTTGGTGCAAAATACTTTATCCCGGCAAACGGAACAGCTACTTCCCTATTTGCTGGTGCGCTTTGGATTGGCGGACTCGACATTAACAATCAGTTAAAACTGGCTGCTCAAAAATTCAGACAAAATGGTATCGACTATTGGACAGGTCCACTTACTGTCGATGGAACAGCCGCAATTAGTGCAGCCACTTGTGCCGAATACGATAAGTTTTTCAAAATTACCCGCCAGGCAGTTGATGATTTTCTGTCCCACACCAATCCGGAAACAGGAGCTTTTGAACCCAGCGATGATTATACAATCCCGCCGGAAATTCTAAAATGGCCTGCCCATGGCGATGTATCTAAAGGACAGAGCTATTACCTTGCTCCATTTTATGATGTTAATGATGATGGTTATTACGAACCTGAAGTTGGTGATTACCCTTACTATGATGTGAAAGATGTACTTTGCCATACTGACCTTCCTACTATGGAGGAAGTATATGAAGGAACAGTTACACACAGTATTCTTGCCGACCAGGTAATTAAAGGCGACCAAACCTTGTGGTGGGTTTTTAACGATAAGGGCGACATCCATACGGAAACAGATGGCTCTGCCATTGGTATGGAAATTCGCGCACAGGCCTTCGCCTTCGCAACCAACGATGTAATCAATGACATGACTTTTTACAGTTATGAGATCATTAACCGCTCAACATTTGAACTCACCAAAACCTTTTTCTCCCCCTGGGTCGACCCTGACCTTGGTTTCGCATCTGATGATTTTGTTGGTTGTGATGTTGGACGTGGACTTGGCTATTGTTATAACGGAACCGCCATTGATGGAAGTGGCGATGTAATGGCATACGGAGAGCAACCACCAGCAATTGGCGTTGACTTTTTCCAGGGACCATACCTGGATCCGGACGGCTTGGACAACCCAAAATATGATATTGTGGTGGATGGCGCTAATGGAGACACCAGTCTCGTGCAAAGGTGTGATGTAAGTATCAATGGTGTAAACTTTGGAAATACAATTGTTGATGATGAACGTTACGGAATGCGTCGTTTTGTTTATTATAATAACTCGAATAGTAATACAATTGGAGAACCTGGTAATGCACCCGATTACTACAACTATTTACGTGGAATTTGGTTAGATGGCACCAATATGTTGTACGGTGGCAACGGACATGTGGCTGGTTCAGGAACTGTAGGACCCGATTGTGATTTTATGTTCCCAGGTGATTCTGATCCCTGCAACTGGGGTACACAAGGAGCCCAACCAAACGGTGGATTTAACCAGGATGGTTTCTACTGGACAGAAGAAACAGGAAATGGCGGAACACCAAATCCACCAGGTGACCGTCGTTTTATGCAATCGGCAGGCCCTTTTACATTGATGCCAGGCGCCGTAAACTACATTACCGTAGGTATTCCATGGGCAAGGGCAACTGCAGGCGGTCCCTTTGCTTCAGTTGAAAAGTTGCGCGTTGTTGATGATAAATGTCAGGCGCTGTTTGATAACTGCTTTAAGGTAATTGATGGACCAAGTGCCCCGGATTTAACAGTCAGAGAATTAGATAAGGCACTTATCATTTACATTTCAAACTCACCAACATCAAATAACTATAAGGAGGCTTATGTTGAATACGATCGGACAATCATTCAACCAAATCCTGCCAATCCAGATGAACGCAGCGACTCTTTATACCGTTTTGAAGGTTACCAGATTTTTCAATTAAAAAACAAAGAAGTAAGTATTGGTGACCTTGGCAATGTTGACCTGATGCGTGTAATTGCTCAGTATGACAAGAAAAACGGTATAACAAAAATTGTAAATTATTATCAGGATGACTTTATTGGGGCTGCAGTACCGGTTGTTGAAGTTGTTGGTGGGGATAATGGTATTGAACACTCCTTTATGCTTACGCAAGATGCATTTGCTACAAAAGATGTTAGATTGGTAAACAACAAAGTTTACTATTTCCTGGCCATTGCTTATGCTTATAACAACTACCTTGATTACGGACCTGGTCCTGATAATTATCAGGGACAAACAAAGCCTTATTTATCAGGAAGAAAAAATATTCCAAATGTCCCATATTCTGGTATGCCTCATAAAATAGTAAATGGAACTGTAATAAACGGAGGCTATGGAGATAGTCCTCCAATGACACGTGCCGCTGGTAATGGTAATGGTGGGTTAAATATTGATCTTACGGATGAAACCATTGAGGAAATTTTATCTAAACCCCCCGCTGGACCCGACAACCTGTTTGGTGCTCCTGATTACCCGATTGCCTACAACGGTAACTATATTAAAAATGGAAGCCCGATAAACATTAGCATTATCGATCCACTACAAGTAGTAGCCGGTAATTATACCTGGTGGATGGATACACTTTTTGCTGAGAAATTATATAATGTTACCGGCAGGGTTGAAGTAGATGGTGATACAACGAGCAAAATGGTTGGCAACTGGTTTATTGTTAACAATGAAACAGGAAATGTAAAAAAAAGTGATACCACCATTATTGTTGACAATGAACAATTATATCTTGATTTAGGTTTTTCAGTAAATGTGTTACAACCCTTTTATCCTGGCCCAATAGAAGTTGGTACTGTCAGGGTTAATAGTGGTGGGGTTAATGAAGATAAATCATTTTGGGAAGTACTGGCCGACAACAATGGTTTGCTGCAAGCCAATATGGTTTTTTCAGATAGTTCAAATCGCTGGTTAAGCGGAATCGAAGATCAGGATATCCCGGGAAATGCACTTGACTGGATTCGTTCAGGTACGCACAAGGAAGCAGACGACAACGGCAGCCCTGCAAATGACGACTGGAATATGACGAAATCCGCACCACCCAATCCATGGGATCCGGGTGAAGTTTATGAGCAGATGATTGATGGCACATGGACCCCATACGGTTTGACAGCTTATGCCAATAATACAGGACCATTTGATGGTGACAATCAAAACGAGTTTGGTCCGGCATTTGACAAAATTTCAAAATTAGGTTCAAAGCTGGCTGATATTGCCAGCGTTGATATTGTTTTAACACCCGATAAAACCAAGTGGACCCGTACACCAGTTCTGGAAATGGGTATCGAAAACGACTTGGTCCAGGGAGGTGTTAATCGTTTTGCATTGCGTGCTTCTCCCTCTGTAGATAAAGATGGCAATTTTGCCACTATTGGATCTGGCCCCAGTGAAAATGAAAATGATCCAAACTATATTAGCGATCATAGCATGGGCTGGTTTCCTGGCTATTGTATCAATATTGAAACTGGTGAAAGACTGAATATATTGTTTGGAGAAAACTCTTACCTCGTTGCACAGAATGGTCGCGATATGCTCTTTAATCCCCCTGCAAAAAATATGGACCTGGCTGATCAGCGTGAAGATCCCAATATTTTTATCGGTCCTATGGTACCGGGTGCAGATCCTTACGCACTTAAAGTGCCGGTAATGGGAGGTGAGCACTATGTTTATATTCAGGCACATAAAAAAGAAGAAACTGAATTTGGCTACGATTTTGATATCCCGGCTTACGATGCAGGACGCTATTCAATTGAGTTACTTGATACTATTTTTGAAACCTCAACAAAATTTGCACTTCCATTCTTTTATAGCTCATTCATGTATGTTGGAATGCCCATGGGCATTGAAGGTAGAGAGTGGTTAAGTGATGAAGTAAAAATAAGGATTCGTATTGCCAAACCTTTCGAAAGAGGATACAGCAGTGTACCCCTTGATACAATATATGAGGGAATGGACTTTAATAATTTCTATCCTGCTTTTGACTTTTCGATGGATGACATGGCAACCGGCTATAATGTTGAAGAAAAGCAACAAAGTGATCTTGATTTAATAAATATCGTACCAAATCCATATTATGCTTATTCAGCATACGAACACAACGCACTGGATACAAGGGTGAAAATTACAAACCTACCTAAAAACTGTAAGATTATCATTTTTGATGTGGCAGGTGTCAAGGTACGGGAGTTTACCAAAGATTCGCAAAACACAACACTGGAATGGGACTTGAAAAACTTTGCCGGCGTTCCTACTTCGGGAGGTGTGTATTACATTCATGTTAAATCAGATGAAGGTGAGCGCGTTTTAAAATGGTTTAGTATTCAACGAGTTCCTGACCTAAATACATTCTAATTATTAAATTGAAAGATCAATCAGCATAAAATCATATTGATTATGAAACATATTTATAAATACCTGGCTTTTGGATTAATCATTGCCTTTCTCATTCCGGTTACATCACTTACCTTCGCTGGTAACAAGGATCGTTCGGGGCAGGCAGGGGCTTCCGAATTATTAATCAATCCCTGGACACGCAGTAGTGGGTGGGGAAGTGCCAATATGGCTAAGGTTAAAGGTTTGGAAGCCATGTGGGGCAATGTTGCAGGCGTAGCATTTACAACCAAAACACAGGTGATTTTTTCCCATACACAATGGCTCAAAGGTACTGGAACTACAATCAATGCCTTTGGGGTAAGTCAAAGATTGGGAGAAACCGGAGTTCTCGGAATTTCAGTAATGTCGATGGGTTTTGGCGAAATTGAAGTCACCACCACCGATAGTCCTGACGGAGGTTTGGGGGTTTACAAACCAAGCCTGATGAATATTGCCGTGTCTTATTCAAAAGCTTTTTCCAATAGTATTTATGGTGGTATCTTAATAAAGGTAATTTCTGAAACGATTTCTGACGTTAGTGCTGTTGGATTTGCCATTGATGGAGGAATTCAATATGTAACAGGAGAAAACGAACAGATTGCATTTGGTATTTCATTAAAAAATTGGGGGCCAAAAATGAAGTTTTCAGGAGATGGACTATCCTTACGCGCATTTATTCCGGGACAAGAAACCCAATTCACGCTTGAACAAAGGTCTGATGCTTTTGAAATTCCTGCCCAATTAAATATTGGTGCTGCTTACGATTTTCTGTTTCCTAAAGAAATGCGTCTGACACTTGCCGGAAATTTTACTTCCAATTCTTTTACAAAAGATCAAATTTCACTTGGTTTAGAGTTTGCATTCAAAAATATTGTAATGCTTAGAGGAGGTTATACTTATGAAAATGGAATGTGGGATGGTATTAACACATCAGAAAAGACAAATGTAAGCAGTGGCATTAGTGCTGGTATTAGTGTAGCGGTTCCTCTGAACAAAGAAAAAGGAAGCTATATTGGTATTGATTATTCTTTCAGGGAAACTGTAGCATTTAATAACAACCACTCATTCGGTATCATTTTTAATTTCTAAAATTCAATACAGCAAGGCGAATCTCCTTATCTTTGCAGCTAAATAAAAGACCCTTAATTATTTGTTAAGGGTCTTTTATCGTATTTATCTAATTAAACCAAAGAACAATGTCGGAAATAAAATATTTTACGGAAGAAGGTTTACAACGCTTAAGAAACGAGCTTGAACAATTGCGTACAGTCGAACGTCCACATATCTCCCACCAAATTGCTGAAGCAAGAGACAAAGGCGATTTATCAGAAAATGCGGAATACGATGCCGCTAAAGAAGCGCAGGGATTACTCGAACTAAAAATCTCTAAAATACAGGATAAGCTTCAAAATGCCAGAATTATTGACGAATCGAAAATGGATAGTTCCAAAGCATTATTGCTTTCAACGGTTACAATTAAAAACCTGAAAAATGGGATGCAAATGAAATACACCCTTGTTCCTGAAGACGATTCTGATTTAAAAAAAGGAAAAATATCTATTGAATCCCCAATTGCAAAAGGGCTACTGGGCAGCGAAGTTGGTGATAAAGTTGAAATTGTAGTCCCTGCTGGCACCATCCCATTCGAAATTATTGAAATTAGCAGATAGTTTTTTAGAGGAATTCCCTCAACCTCAACCTCAACCTCAACCTCAACCTCAACCTCAACCTTAACCTTAACCTTAACCCAGACATCATGGCATCTATTTTCACAAAAATCATAAACAAAGAAATACCATCCTATAAAATTGCAGAGTCAGAAAACTGCTATGCCTTTCTTGACATTAACCCGCTGGCAAAAGGACATGCGCTTGTTATTCCAAAAAAAGAAGTTGATTATATTTTTGATTTAGATGACGAATTATACAATCAATTATTCGACTTTGCCAAGAAAGTGGGATTGGCAATTGAAAGTGTAATCCCTTGTAAACGCATGGGTATGATCGTTTTCGGACTAGATGTTCCTCATGCTCACATCCATTTAATTCCAATCAATAAAGCTGCTGATATGAGTTTTTCAAGCCCTAAATTGAAACTTGAACAAGAAGAGTTTGTTGAAATTGCTGAGAAAATCAAACGGGCGTTCGATAAAAGTTAAAGATCCCTTCGCCCCCCGCTGCAAGGATCCACGCTTGCAATTTAATACTAAACAAGCTCACTGCACACCATTGTTGGTGTCCTCACCAACAAATTCTTCTAATCCATAAAACCAATCTTAGCAAAAACTTAAGTTTCTAAACCGGAGGGGGGAAGATCACCAACAGCTGGGGGAAATTTTCAAGCGTAGACGCTTGAAACAGAATAGAGTCTAAAACAATGAAAACTTGACGTAGCGTTTGGGGTTTTCGCGCAAATCTTTCAATAAAAGATTTAATTCTTCAGCTGACTTATTAAGTTCAATGTAAAGCGTGTCGTTATGCAACAACATGCCCAAAGTTCCATCTCCCCTGTTAATGGTGGCAAGAATAGCATCCAAATTATCAAGAGATTTGTTAACACGGATAAATGTCCCGGGAATATCGGACTTTGCCAACGAATCGCTGATAACTTCAAAATTAGAAATAATGGTACTAATTTGCTGCCGATTATCGCTTAAGGTTGTCGTTAGCGAATCAATGTTTCCCAAAATAGTTGCAACCCGCGAGGCTTCAATTTCAACCAGCGTATCAATATTTGATGTTGTGTTTTGTAAATTACTGAATGTTTTGCGAATGTCATTAAAACTCTCTTTCAAATTTTCACGGGCTGATTCATTAAAAACAGCCTGAAAAGCAACGACCAGTGTATCGATGGAAGCCAGTAGATTCTCGGCCTTTATCTTAATAGGTTGTACCTGTGCATTTACTTCATCTTTTAGCGACCCCTCAATACTTGTTTGCAATGTGTCACCTTCTTGCAAAAGCTCGGTTGCGTTTCCCAATTTCAGGTTGATGGCTTTCGAACCCATCAGGTCGGCACTAAAAATACTTGCGATTGAGTTCTTTGGAATCGGAAATTTAGTGTTTAATACAATTACCGCAATAATATCGCCAGACAAGTCCGGATCAAAATAGATGGTTTGAACCTGACCTACTCTTAAACCATTTATTAAAACAGGATTGGCCCGTGTAAGCCCACCCACAACTTCATACTTGGCATAGAATGTAGTTTGTTTGTTGAAAATGTCTTTCCCTTTTAGAAAATTATATCCCCAAATAAACAATACAACAGCAAGAATAAAAGTGATGCCGATAATAATTACCTGTTTTGGTTTCACCTCGAGAGTTTTAAATTATCCTAACAAAAGTAACAAAACATAAACAGGAACTTCATTTTTCTTTCACAAAAATTCTTAATCCATAAAACTTCCATTACACTTTTGTCCATTATTACATATTAAGAAAGCTCGGAAATAAGCTTAGTTTTCAAAGTGTTAGCTATTCCCTTTTCCTGTGAGCTGGGCTGGGGAGAGGTCATTTAACTTCCCTTGCCTGCTTCATGGTAATCCGTTCCCCTTTCATAAATGCGACAACAAAAGCATCTGTAAAGCCTTTTTCGCGCACCACAGACTGGTATTTCACCGCCTGATCTGCTGAGCTAAAATGACCAGTTGTGTATTTATAAAGCCCGTTGTGCAAATAATAGGTAAGTCCGGGGAGGTTTTTAAAACGCGGGTCGGATAGCACCAGTTGCATAGGACTGGTGTAAAACTGTATCCGATAATCTAGATCAGCAATACTTTCAATAATTTCGGCGGGGAGGTTTCCTTCTTTAACAATTTGTTTTACCACAACAGGTTTGTTTTCTTTCTCATATTCCAGTTTGTAAGCTTTAAAAGCCCTATAAATAGCTGATGCCATAAAAACCTGTCCTTTTTCCGAGAGCAGGAATTTTTCTTCAGTAGGATTGCTTAAAAAGCCCAGCTCAATTAGTACACCGGGCATTGCAGTTCGCCACAATACCAAAAATCCTGCCTGATGAACACCCCTGCTTTTACGACCTACACGATCTTTAAACTGATGTTGTATTTTATTGGCCAGATCAAGACTTTGATCAAGGAAAATATTTTGAAACAACGTAAAACGGATATACGATTCAGGTGAATTGGCATCAAAACCCTCATAAGCACTCCCGGCATCTTCCTCAAAGGTAATGGCTGCATTTTCTTTCATGGCCACATTTAGGTTCGCATTGTTTTTGTGCAAACCCATTGCATATGTTTCCGAACCATAAGCACTGCTGTTTTTATTTGCATTGCAGTGTATCGAAATAAAAAAATCGGCATTAGCTTCATTGGCAATTTGTGCTCTTTTATATAACTCCACAAATCGATCCGTACTGCGGGTGTAGATAACTTTTACATCCGGCAGATATTCTTCGATGTATTTTCCTGTTTTTAGCGCAACAGCCAACGCAATGTTTTTTTCTTTGGCGTGTTTTCCAACTGCCCCTGGATCTTTTCCACCATGCCCCGCATCAATTACTACTGTTGTAATACGGCTTCCCCTTTGGGCATTTAGATGAATAAAAATACCAAAAGTCAATAGCAACACAATAGCAATTCTTAGCAGACGTTTCAAAATACAGGTTCTTAATTTTTGGAACTATATTTGCAGTAACAAACCAAAGTTTGGCCATAACAAAAATAACGTAAAGCATGTTGATAAAATTTTATCCACGCCCTAAATTATTAACATGGCTTTGGTTATTAATTATAATCTTCGCTGCGGTTAACCTCAAAGCTAATCTGCCAGCAAATTTCATTTATTTTTCTCCTGATTCTTTATTTGTTAATCCAGATTCTCTGCTGGTAAATGATACCATTTCTACTGATACTATTGTAATGGACAATAGTGACAAAACCCAGACTATCCTCGATGGGCTTGTTGAACGTCATGCACGCGATTCTATCGTTCAGGATATAGCAAACCGAAAAGCTTATCTGTATGGCGAGGCAATTATTACCTATGGGAACATCAAACTTGAAGCGGATTATATTGAGGTTGACTTTAGAACCAATACTGTGTATGCCAGTGGAGTAGCTGATTCTACAGGAGAAATGATCGGACAGCCTATATTCACCGAATCAGGTACAGCTTTTAAAGCCGAAACCATGAGCTATGACTTTACAACACAAAAAGGCATTATTAAAAATGTAACTACTGAAGATGGTGAAGGATATTTGTATGGGGAAAAAGTGAAAAAACTAGAGAATAACACTGTTAACCTGTTTCGTGGAAGATATACAACCTGTAATTTAAAGGGACACCCTCATTTTTCTTTCAGGTTTAAAAAAGGGAAAGCGATTCCTGATGATAAAATTATTACCGGCCCTGCCTATATGGAAGTCGAAGGTATTCCAACACCCCTTGCCATTCCCTATGGTTTTTTTCCAAACAAGACGGGACAGACTTCAGGGATTATTGTTCCAACCTATGGCGAATCGGCCAACCGTGGTTTTTACCTTGAAAATGGTGGATATTATTGGGCAATTAACGACTATATGGATTTCCAGATAACCGGCGATATATATAGCCGCGGAAGCTGGGCGATTAAACCCGGTTTCAGGTATAAAAAAAGATACAAATACAGTGGTTCAATTGAACTGGGCTATGCCGAAAATTTAATCGGGTATAAAGGAGAACCTGATTATTCAAAAAGTATGGACTTCAGAATAAAATGGATGCATCGTCAAGATCCTAAGGCAAGGCCACATAGTACATTTACCAGTAACGTAAATATTATTAGTGGCAATTATGCCAAATACAATGTTACGGATTTGAATACCTATCTCTCCAACGAATTTCAGTCGAGTGTTGCTTTCCAGACAAATTGGGCGGGTAAATACTTTCTGACATTAAACGGAAGTATGCATCAAAATACCAAAACCCACCAGGTGAATATCAGTCTTCCCAAATTGACATTTGCCATTAACCAATTTTATCCTTTGCGTAAACAGGGTGGCAAGAAACGATTTTACGAAGACTTGACTGTGTCGTACTCAATGACAGGGGAAAACAATATCAGTACCTTAGACTCATTACTATTTGCACCGGGAACAATTGAAAAGTATATGCAAAATGGTGCCATTCACAAAATACCGATTAGCCTTCCATTGAAAATAATGAAACATTTCAACCTGAGTACTTCTATCAACTTTACGGATAGAATGTATAGCCAGAGTATTAGGCGGTATTGGTCCGAAGACACCCTGTTTTTAGAAAACGACACTTTAATTGGTTATGTTGAAACAGATACAGTACAGGGGTTTCGCAATGCCATCGACTTTAGTATCAGCAGTAACCTCACTACTAAAATATATGGCATGCTTAATTTCAAAAAGGGGGCACTCCGGGCAATCAGGCATGTTTTTACACCGACTTTTGGTTTTTCGTATACCCCGGATTTTGGCTCGGAAAGTTTTGGGTATTACGATACTTTTATTGATGGTGAAGGAAATGAAATTAAATACTCACAACTTGGTGGTTTCGGATACCACTCAATTGCTGGTACACCTCCCGGCCAAAAATCAGGACGTATAAATGTTTCCTTTGGAAACAATCTTGAAATTAAGGTTCGATCGCGAAAAGATACCGTT
>Ga0164318_10001216_pt1 | contig 22530 bp, 21 predicted proteins | sample GuaBasSedimGuay9_FD_113734 | JGI IMG/M metagenome (GOLD analysis project Ga0164318, IMG submission 113734) | Subseafloor sediment microbial communities from Guaymas Basin, Gulf of California, Mexico - Guay9, Core 4571-4, 0-3 cm | ecosystem: Environmental > Aquatic > Marine > Hydrothermal vents... | reverse complement strand
GCTGGAGGGGTTTCAATCCTTGTTTTTCTGGATCTACCTTTCAAACACAAAAAAGCGTTATGCTCTTATTAAGCCAGATGGGAAGTGTTTCAATCCTTGTTTTTCTGGATCTACCTTTCAAACCCTCTTCGTACAACCCGAACGTCTGAACTGCCTTCTCGTTTCAATCCTTGTTTTTCTGGATCTACCTTTCAAACTGGATAGGTATAAAATATGATATCAATAAGTTATGTTTCAATCCTTGTTTTTCTGGATCTACCTTTCAAACAAGAATACGGGGATTCTGGTCAAGTGCCTCTTCTCTGGGGTTTCAATCCTTGTTTTTCTGGATCTACCTTTCAAACAGAAATTAAAAGAACCTGCTGAAGTAATCTGGCAGAGTTTCAATCCTTGTTTTTCTGGATCTACCTTTCAAACCTTTATGTTGCTTATTTTCAGTCATTTTCCTTGAAATTGTTTCAATCCTTGTTTTTCTGGATCTACCTTTCAAACAGCCCGTTCTTTTCCTCTAAATTGCCTGAAAAGGCCAGATTGGGCTTCTTTTTTAAAGGCATTTTTCATATATACTTTTTATAAAATCCTTTAAAAATATATGAAATTAAGCGTATTTAATTGTTCCAAATCCTCTGGAGACAGATTTCCCGATTCCGATAAGATCTGGAAGGTCAAAATTAATCCGGAATTCACCAACAAAACCGATAAGGGGTATCCCTTTGCTTTGAACCTTTGTTGGTTTAACATTTGTTTTTACCATGAGTTTTGACAGCACAACATAATCAAATGCCTTGGCAATTGACAGAATATTCCCGATCAGGATCCTGTGCAGGAGAAGGATCTGGTCTTTTCCATTCATGCATTTGTATTTCTCATAATTCTCCTCGTTCAGTGCAAGCCACGGGGTTATAAATTTATATTGCTTATGTTCTTTAATCTTCCCGAATTCCCACATTTTTTCGATTATTCGTTTTTCCTCGACCCTGTAGGTTTGTTTTCCCAATAACAATTTATCAATATCACTGGAGATTTTCTTCACAACCTCGGCACCCTCTTCTAATCCAAAAACTATCGGTGTTCCGGAAATGATTTTATACTGAACTCTCGGATAGGTGTAAACATAGCCCGCTTCTTTTATATGGTGATGAAGAATCGGATAATCCGGGAATTTGTTTCCTATGAAGCCTCTTAATTTTTCCGGAGATTCCGTTACTGGTTTATTGGTTTTAAAGACTAAAGTGATGGTTTTCAGGTTCATTGTTGAATTCAGGTCATATTACAGGTATAACGCAAGTGTCAACCATTTTTGTTTGACATTCATAGTACAATCTTAATTCTGGCTCGTTTCTTCAGTTACTATTATTTTTACTTTACTTTTACTCTTTCTCGATATCCAGTTCGTCTCTTTCTTTAGTTGCTTCATCGATTTCATCTATTAATGCAGATAATTCTTTGACTTTCTCATCGTCACCTAACCTCACATAACCTGCTTTAGCAAATTCACATAGTCCCTTGGTTATTTGCGGATCTACCTCATCTACAGTGTGCGAACTCCAAATTCTACGCCCGACATCTTCCGCATACTCGTATAATTTCTTCTCATCATATCCCCCTAATTGTCCAAAAATACTGGCGATCGTTGTGTAATCATGTTGGTTCTCTAAAATGCTGATAGTTTCTTGGAAAATACTTTTCCAGCGGTTTCCTTTATCCAACCTCATGATAACGGATAAGAGCTTCTTTGAATCTAAATTAAGATCCTTTTGAGGCAGGTATTGCATATTTTCAAATAATTTGTCTTGTTCTTTCAACATTTCCCCAAGGCTCTTATTATCTTTAGGGATCTCACCTTTTGAATCCAAAATCAAAAAATATTTTTTGTCTTTATCATATTCTGTAACCAAACCTATCCAATAATATTCATCCATAAAATACTCTAAGACTATATCCTCCTCCACGTGAAATTTTTTATCTGTAACCAAACCTATTTGATCAACAATAGACTTGAGTTCCTCTTTTATATCTTTTATACTGTCTAAATTGCTATCCTTTTGAAGTAAGCCCGCCTTTATTAATTGATCGACAATTTCTTCGGGAGTATGCACTACAAAAGGGACATTATCCTCCTTTTTTATTTGATTTAAGACTGCTTCTGCACCACTACTACCACCACTCAACGGTGAGAGACTATAAAACTCACCTTTTATATATTTGTTATGTCTTCTTTCAAGCGTAAATTTACTAAAAAAGATATGTATATCTCTCGGGCCTATCTTTCTCTTCTCATATGCTTTACACTCCCCAATTATCTCAGATCTTTTATATGTTGCACTAAAATCAAGCTCATATCCACGATCTGCCCGATTTAATTCAATATCCGTGTACCCCTGTCGTTCCAAAAGACTCCTTATCGCTTTCTCAAATAACTTACCTCGTTCTTGTGGATTGTCTCCAGCAATTCTGATCTGAATCACCCTATAGTCCTCCTTTAATCTATCTGCTTTATTTTAATCTCCACCGCACCACATCCCTTTGACTTAAAGCCACCGAGTACATTAATGCTCTTTATCCTCTCTAAAATAAACTTCTCAATTATTTTATCCTGAGCCATATCTTCTGTCTTCAGCCAAAGATCGCCTTTTGTGTTATCATTCAAAGGTCTTTCTTTCCCAAGTGTCCAATCCAGAATATCATTTCTACAGGTAACAATCATACTCCCCTTAAATACTGTGTCGGTGGGTACAATCTGGTATGGTCTGTTTGTACCCTGTTTCACTGTGCCAACCGCTCGATCTATGCTTGCAGAATATAATTCATCAGCTTTAGTATCAGAGGAGAGAAATGGGACCTTAACAAACCCATTAAGTCCATTTGCACCCAAGAGATAACATACAGGACATATTGCATGGGTCTCATTTCTACATCGCCTTCTCGTATCACATGGATAATGGCAGCCCTCACCTTTGATTACATCCCGGTCCTGCCTTTTATTATAGTATCTATAGAGTCCACGCTCAACCAAGTGATTCTCGTCCCTCGACAACTTCGTTGCCGGGATGCAGGGTTGCATGTTCACATCTTCCCATTTGCCTGCTTCTTTGTCAAAATATGTGTCAATCAAATACCTCTCCAATTCCGCTCTGTACGCCCCCTTCAGAGAAGAACCCGGCACCACTACTTTGTTACCCACCACAGCTACAGGATTTTCTATTCCTGAAAATGGGTCTTGTTTTCCACCTATCCTAAACTCGCCCTTTGTCGTCAAAACAATCTCATACTTTTTTTCTTCTATCATCTTTTTCTACCTCCTTCATTTTGTGTTGATGTACCTAACGTTTTTATTATAAGACGCCCGATCTTCCTATTCTTTTTAATTGCCTTATTCTTTTCCAATATCTTAATTACTGATAAAAGCGCTTCAGCTTCATAATAATGTCCTCTGCGATTCCTTTTATCAACTAAAAATGCTTTTGTAGCCTCAAAACCATGTCTTTCAAAACCCTCTGCAACGTTGTTCAAAAACTTATTACTAAAATATCTTACCTGCTTTACTTTCGGATCGACTTTTATTTCTTCAAACACGCCTGCGAGTGCGTCTCCATATTCTTCAAGTTCTTCCACCTTCACCACCTTATCCTTTAACAAAAATTCTGGACCCTCTATCACACTCCCTTCAAATAAGGATAGTATGTAACTTCCCGATGTTCTGGATGTCGGCTCAAACAAATAACCATATTTTGCCTTTAACACCCTTTTGACCCCAAATGTATTTTCTAAAAAATCTGTTGCTTTGCCTTTATCTATTAACTTCTTGTGGAAATTATCCCCTTTTGCTTTTATCTCTTTAACCTTTGCTATCGGAATCCTTGTATTTAGCTCCCCTTGCCCACTATTTGAATCATTCACATCTATTGCACCCTTCCTTTTCAGTTCGCACATACCAAACCCCTTTGACTTCAACGCACCCATGTAAATAGAGAAGGGTTTATCTGATTCAAGTACGTCTTTAATATCATCTGTCTCTTTAATGAATACCCTACCCTCGACATTTACTAGATATTCAACGTATAATGGAAGAATGCTTGTATTAATTGCCCTGTCTCGGGGGGAATGGGTTAATATTCGTATATGCTTTTTTCTAAACTCCTGTTCGTTTTTAAACGGGAAATAACCTACTGCATGAATGTCCTTTGCCTTATTGCCATATTCCCCATTACCATAGCACGCTTGTAATGCCCCGGTAATCTGACTGTACGGAATTGTTATAACAGCAGGCCTAAATTGTGCCTTTTTTATTCGCTCGCCCATGCAGAGCATCTCCGATGTAAGAGTATATTCGATAAACTTCATTTCGCTACTTCCTCCTTATCACCCATCATTTTAGCATAAGTTAAGATGTTTGGAAAGTCAATACCTCCATCTACTAACCTCCGTAGTCCATCATATTCTTTGTATAATCGAAAATCCCCCTTATCATAAAGCAATATCTTTGAGAGGCTTTTAGAGACCTCTGATACTCTACTCAGTTTGTGAAGTGAAGCACTGGTAAACTGTTCCATATCAAGATCAAGAATTTTGTCTAACTGCTTCATATTCAAATGCATCTCACCTTTCCCTACAAGATTTACATTGATGTCTTTTTCTGGATTCTCTAAAAACTTCCAGTGCCAGAAGAATGCGAACTTTATATTTGAGCAACTTATCGAGAGTTTTATGGGTGACTCATGCTCTTTAAATTTTGGAAAGTGCCGCATAAAGATGTCTTCATATATGCCTAAAATCTGTTTTATCCTGTTTGGATTATCTATTTTAATACAGAAGAAATCTGATAAAATCCATTGACAGTTCATATTTTCAAATTCATCCACAAATTTCCCTTTTAGTTCTTTCTTATCACCCTCTTTATCTTCTCTCATCAGTTCTTTTAAAAATTCATTGTAGTCGCTCTGAAACTCTGAAAGAACAGAGAACCTTATTTCACCTTCTCTTTTCTTTTCGGAACCTTTTTTACTGAGATATGCCTCATATAGTTTTTCTAAAGTTCGTTGAAGTTTTTCAATATCTAAACTTATTTTTATCCATGCAACCTTGAAGTCTTCATCTGATTCTGACCATTCTATGATCTTTGGTGTACGGGGTTCTTTTTTTCTCAAATTAAAACAGTTTATACAGAGATCCTCAGAAATAATCTCCTCCAACCATTTTTCATTTTTGTTCTTGCAATTGGCACATAGCCTATCTAAAGGAAAGGGATATCCTTCATTCTTCACAGCATCCTTACATTTTTCACAAAGATTGTCATATACATAATCTTGAGGGAACTTCTTTATTGCTTGATACATCTGACAAAGGTCACAGATAGGATGATCGGGATATGTCCTTATTTTCTCAGCTAAGTTCTTATAAACGGAACCGTCTCGTTCTTCAAATGATTTTTCATTAATCAGATTATTGTTAATTTTCTTTAGTTTAACGCTCTTTGGAGTGGGAAAGGCATCTATTAATACAGATTTAACCCCGGTTACATTGATCCATAGGCATTCACTTAAGTACTTGTCAAAAAAATTATCTAAGTTTGTACTTGGTGGTAAAAACGCAAGAAATTCGTCTGATGTATGGAATATCACCTCATCCAGTTCACCCATTGCATTTACAAACTTCTCCAATTCAGTGAAAACATTCAAATCGCGAGTTCTGACAGGACTTATGTGAAAACTGACTTTACCCTGAATAAGTAATACCTCAATGTTATTCTCTGCATCCTCTGGCGTGGTATATGTTGCAAGCTTTTTCCCCTTTCTCGTTTTAAGAATGTTTTTATTCGTCTCAAAGAATCTGTAGAATTTCCCAACCAATAGAGAGTGTGTCAATAGGGAAGTAACATTGATAGGTACACTTCTATCTTCAGGACATGACCTCAGCTCTTTCCTATATTTCGTAAAATACCTTTCATATCCTTTTTCATCCCCCTCCTTAATAGATGGATATTTCTTTATAAATTCAAGTAGCTCTACAAATTTATTTTCATCGGAGATAATTTTAGCATCCCTGCTTTTATCTGGATTCCATAGTTTATGTACGTAAACTCTCTGTATCTCCTCTTTTTTTACTTTATTTTTCTTCTTAAATTCCTCCTTTTCTTTTTTCTCCAGCATCCTCGAAACTACAGCCCCCATGTGGTCTGCCAATCTGATCAGGAAAAGCCCTTCATCACCCTTAAGACTCTCTTTCAGTTTTTTTGGAATCCCCTCATCATGATGGTAATTTATAACCTTCCATGTACTGCCTTCAGGCTCATCAACTCCAAAAATACTCTTGAGATAAGGGATTTTTACATCCTTCTCTTTATCCCAAAAGATAAAGGAATGCGAATGTATCTGCTTCAAATTCTTTTTATTTATCCCCAACTTTTTTGCAATAATCTCTCTTATACTATCCCAATCAACCAATTTCCCAATATCATGCATCTCAGGGACTAATTTATCACTCATCTTTCACCCCCATAATCTCTTCCGTTCTTTTTAATCCCTCCTCCATATCCCTCAGGGTCTCGGGCGAAGAGTTATGTTGTGTCTTCTCAGGTATTCGATCAAGTAACGTTACTGAAATCATAACCTGTATAAACTATGGGGCTATAAGTTAAAATTTGGTTCTTTTCACACGCAGATATTCCTGTAACAACAATCAATGCACTTTATAGTGTATTTTGTCTTCTTATACATTTTTATACCTCAAGATCTATAATAGATATATGGAAGCCTTGATCCCCGAAATGAAAAGGAAGATCGAACGGGATGAGAAACGTATTAAAGAGGTGCTTGGAGACAGGGAGATATTCAGGAGATTCTGGGGTGCCGACATAGAGTCCATTTTAGATCAAATGAATAAAGCAGTTTAGAGTAGATCACCTGGTTGTTTTATCTTAATTTTGAATCTGCGTTCTATTGCTTTGTGTTCTATCAGATCATCATCCAAGGTTACAAAGACTCTTGAATCTATCTGGATGAGTTCCCTGTAAATTTTATGTGACCTCTCCCGTGGAACCGATATCTCAATTTTTCTGTGATCAACCAGGTAAGCATATGTGCCAAAAAATCTCATTCTTTCTTCGTGAGAAGAAAGCTTAGTGAATATGAAACGATCAACTTCCCCACATGCCGGTAGTGGAAGTACGCCCCGATAAATATTTCCAAGTCGTGCTAAATATCGTTCGCACTCCTTTACCCTCTTACCTCCCGTAATGGCGCCAATCACAATATTTGAATCCTGACCGTGTAGTGGCAACATTTCCTTCTTTTTGCTTAATCGTATTTCTGTTTTTCTCTTCATTTCTCCTAAGTCTGAGTTCAAACGCAGATATTCCTGTAACAACAATCAATGCACTTCATTCTGTACTTTGTTTTCTTTGGATAAAACCCGGTCTGGATGATCTTCAAAATTTCATTAATCATAGCCAGAGCAGTTTTTATGTCCCTGTCCCTGAATAAAATTTCCTTCACTCTGTTGTTGCTTCTGGTATAGCAGATGTAACCCCTCTTCACATCGATATTATAATTCTCTTTTATCAGTTCGCCATAGAGTACAGACTGGTATTTATGAGTTCTAAACGTCTTCTCGTTGTATTCTGCAAACTTGTAATCCATCGGAGCAGCCGTTCCATCATCCAAAAAGAGGATCTCATCGATAAGCCCTTTATAGTGATTTTTCCTTGATGTAAGGGGAACATCAAATTCCTTCCTTACGACATTTAATCTTCTGCGGAGATACTCCCTGTTTGTTTTCTCCCTGATTTTATGGATCTCCCTGCCTTTTCTGACCTTGTACCTTCTCTCTTCGTGCTGGGGGATATCAAGGCAGTACATGAAGTATATAAATCTCGGACAGAAATTATATTCAATAACATCCGATACCACTATGAAGGTTTCATTATCCATTTGAACCTAAAAGAATTTTGCTATTATCTCATCACTTACAAGCTCTTTGTCAAATGCATTCCCTATCAGTTTTATCCTCTTGAAACAGTCATCACACATTGGAAACACGTAAACAGAGTCCGTATCCTCGTCTATTATCTCCTCGCATTCAAGGGCTATCGAATCAAGCTCATTCCTGTTGAGATTACCCAAGAAGACGCTCTTCTGCACCCTGTACAGACCATACCCTTTACATATCCTCACCACAGATTCCCTCCTCCGGCTGTCCGTGATATCATACACCACCCATGTCAGCATTTTTTATCAGTGAATTGGCGATCTTGTGTAATTCAAACTGTATTGTATCCCCGACCTTGATCTTTCTCCCCCCATAGCTAATCTTCCTCTCCAGCCTCTCGTTAAGGGCCTTTATTAGGACAGCCTTCCCCTCCCTGTTAAGAGTCAAACCGCCGGGAATCTCGTCAAAGTATTCTTTCCTGATCTTTCTCTTACTGAACAAATAGACAACGGTTTCATCAACATAGATCCTGAACATCTCTATGAGATCAAAGACAAGCGACTTTTTGTTGTAATTGTCCGTATGCATAAAGCCGACGTATGGATCTAAACCAGCTATTATGCAGGCCTTCTCAACCAGGGAGTATAAAACACCGTAACCATAGTTCAACAGACAGTTGAATTCGTCCCTTGCCGGGTTTCTGCTCCTTCCGTCGAATCTGAATCTCTGGGGCATTATCTCATTAATTGCCTCCCAGTAATTCTTTGAGGACATCCCCTCTATTCCCAGAATCTCTTGTCTCCTCCCCTCAATCGTTCCTTTCAACTGCTTCAGGCTTTCCCTCTGTTTCTCTATCCTGTTGATATAGCCCTCCAGATCTCTCCTCTTCTCGGGACGTGTTTGCTTCAGCTTCTTCAGGAAATCGATCTGGTTATCCAGCTTTCTCTTAACCCATCTCTTTGCCAGATTCAACCCCTCTGCCGAATTATAGAGCTCAAGCTGCCTCCTCCTGATCAGGGTGGTACTTCCAAGCTTTGAGTGCCAGACCCTGCCATAGGGATCACCAAATTGATCGAGAAAGACAAGGTCTATGTTATTATCAACCGCGAATTTGATAGCATCTGTAGATATGTATGCAGATGTTGTGATCAGAATACTATCAACTTTATTCACAGATACCTCAAATACCCTATCCTCATTCCTCACCAGAAAACAGTTGTTCTTCTTCCTCAGGTAGGACCCTCTGGTGTTGATTACAAGCTGCATTCTTTCAGTTTATCTCAACATTTTCTTAAACATCATAAAACCATGTCGGATCTCTCCAGAAGAGACAGGAACACGGAAACTGGAACAAAGGTAATCTCCCCCAATTCAAATTGATTTTTTGTTAAGACTATGTATTTTTCGATGTTCTTAATCTTAGTTATATCCCTTATATCAACCTCTTCTTTATACTTTACCTCAATACATGTCTTTCTGTTATGGATGAAATCTATCTCCTTTCCCGTTGATGTATAAACGAAGGATAAGTAGGTTTTCCATTCCCTCTGATATGGAATTTCATTGGTTTGTATCAGATGACTTGCGATGATACCTTCAACTATGCTGTCTTTATTCCTCAGCAAGTTTTCTTTGGAGGAATCAAAGCCATTGTAGCCGGAAAGGAATGCTGATAAGCAGTGATATATAAAAGGGTCGGAGAAATAGATCTTTTTATCACCTTTAAACCGTAGTTTCTTCGTTGATGGGTCTGATGAATAAAACACTGTTATTAAGAATGAGTCTTCAAGGATTTCCAGATATTCCATTACAGTTTGATGTGGTAAACCCAAGCCCTTAGCTATCGCTGAAAAGCTGTATCTACTTCCATATCTATCTATTATGCCTTTAACAATTTCTTTTGCTATAGTTTCACTCCGTTTGATCTTTGATATATCTCCAAGAAATAGTCTCACAAAGGTTTCGTAAACCTCATTCTTGATATCTTCTCTTTTTTCTATAAATCTATTCTTAAGATACTCGTTTATGGTTAATGGAAACCCCCCTGTTAGGAGATATATGTCGAACATGTAGTCCAGTTCCTCTTTAAATGGGAATATGTCTCGCATCTCTTTCTCCATAGATCCATGGTCTTCCTCTAAGTTTATCGATGTACCCTTTAATTTATTTTTCAGTATTCTTAGGGATTCTGCAAATTCCTTAGAATCAACTCTGGGAGTTATCTTATCTATGGTCTGTAGAATAAATTCTCTGAAGGTTATTGGTTTAAGGTAGTATTCATTTCCCTCCACTCTCCTCCCCGGTAGTCTTTCGGCCTTTTCCTTTATTTCCACTGGATTTGATCCTGTGGCGAAAACTATTGTTTTGTCTATCAAATTTGAATCCGCTATTGTTTTAAGTTCCAAATTCCAGTCCTTTAGATAGGTTATTTCATCCAGAAGGATGTATAAGAGGTTTGCGTCTTTGTTTATTCTGTAGAAATTGTTGATTATGTTTCTCAGTTCTTTTCTTGATAGTATTCTATCACAGGGGACATATAGTATGGTATTTGGGTTGTTATCTAAGACTTTTAGGATGTTTTGTTTTAGATAAGTTGTCTTTCCACTCTGTCTCACCCCTCTGATTATGTAGATGTTGCCTTTCGCTGGTTTTATCTTCTTCCTCTGAAATTCAATAAATTCTTTAGCTTCCCTTAGGTTTTTGTCGTATTGCCAGAATTCTTTCCCGAACTTCCACCAGGGGTTTATGTTAATCAGGTCATCAAATTTCATGTTTAGTAATTACAGTTACCAAATTTAAATATATTTCGCTACTTGGGTTACCAAATTAGAGTTACGATAATATATTGACAATCTCTTTATAAATACATTGTCAATCTATTGACATAATCTTATTACGGAAAGTGTAATCAACATTTCTTCACCGTTCCGAATCCCCGCGAAACTGATTTCCCTATTCCAAAGAGATCGGGGATGTTGAAGTTTACGATGAATTCTCCAGTGAGTCCAATATTCTACCCTTCTATCGGTTTTTGGGTTCATCATCCTTCAATCCTTGATCAATTCATTCACTATATCCTCACCTTTAAGTATCCTGCCCTCTTTGACTAATTTCAGAAAATACGGCTCTTTATCGAGCATCTGGATAAAGCCCTTTTTTGAGAAAACATTTAGATCTAACCCGGGGTGCGAGTATTTTGATATGATTCTCTCCCTGTCAGCGGGGGTGTCAACTACAACAAAAAAATCAACGTCGCTGTATTTATCTGTTTTATTTTTTGCTGCCGACCCGTAAAGGACAGAGATTATGACATGATCCTCATTGATAATATGTTTTATGATTCTATCAATATCAACGGGACTGCCATAGATTAGTTTAGAGATGTGCCACAGAGAAATCCCGGCAGTATTTTTTTTGTTTAGAACATATGCAGAGGGTTTCCTGGATACCGGATATATTATCTTTTTCTCCTCAAGTGATCTTAACGCCATACCCAGAGATCGTCTTTCGTATCCTGTTAATTTTATTAACTCCCTTCTTGATATCGGCGACTTATCAGTAAAGCAGGACAGGGTCTTCAGCGAATTTCTTTCACTTAATACATCTATGATCTGTTTTTGATTTGCGGCAAGTAGTACTAACCTGTTTAGTTCCCTAACCAGCGGATTTGCACTGTTATAGGTTATTAGATAGCTCCTGTTTTGCTTATGTCTGCTTATGAACCCTCTTTTTTCCATATCCTTTATTATCCCGGATATGTGTTGTTTACTGAGACCAAGTTCCTCCGGTAATTTATTTTGTTCCCGTTCCCCTTTCATGAGGAGGTGTAGCAATATTTCTATACTTCTTAGATTCATTGTGATTAAAAATAGTACTTATTTATATATAAGTAAAATAAAAAATCACATTTTGTTTAGGAAATTGAATATTTCCCTTCCCCTGGGGGTCAGGCCATAACTATCGGAGTGTATATTCTTTGAGACATATCTGCAGTATATCAGATTTTCTAATGTAGCAGATATCCTGTTTTCTTCGATATTTGAAAGATTTTCTTTGATCTCTGTTAGGGAATGAGGAGCTTTATCAAGGTATTCCATTAACCTGAAAAAAACGAGGTTACGTGCGCTTTTATCGAATCTTTTCTTGGCAGAAGCCATATCCTGAAGTCGCTTACAGAACTCTTTCTGTGATCTCTTTTGTGCATCTGATAATAATTGGTCACTTATGTTAACACCTATACCCGCTTTTTCTATTATCCTCCTAGCCGTTTGACCATATACTTCCACTTCCCTGTGATCTTCAGAATATATACGTTTGTGAAGTTCGGCTTGTTTTAGTAGTCCCACTATCTTTTTCTTTGATTTTTTCCTTGACATCTTTTATCTTCCGTTTTATGAAGGCTATTGCCCGTTCAATGGTATCCTCATCAAGGCTTTCAGTACCTCTCTTAGTTTTTCTTATTTTTTGATAATCAATATTCTCGCTTAATACCCTATCCAGTTCATCCTGAGTCAATTGTTTTTCCAGATACAGGTTTATCGATACAATTGTTCTCGACATATACAGCAGGAGTGTTGCCTTTTCGATATCATTGATTTTGTCTGAATGCACTGCCTCAAGCCCTTCCTCGATTTCGTTAATCTTTTTCAGGATTTCGATTCTATCCATTTTTTCTTAACGGTTCCGAATCCCCGCGAAACTGATTTCCCTATTCCAAAGAGATCGGGGATGTTGAAGTTTACAATGAATTCCCCTTTGAAGGCGATTATCTCCCTCCCTTTAAAGGAACTGTGTACCTGTCTCAGTTTCGTATCCAGTTTTATTTCTTTATCCACCGTGTATTTAAGGCCCTTGGACATAGAAATGATATTGCCGATCATGATCTTCCTCAGTTTCTCTTTTCTTTTTTCAAGATCAAGTTTCATGTACTCTTCAAAATTTTTCTGGCTTAAGGCAAACCAGGGGGTCAGGAAATGATATTTCTGGAATTTCTCTGAGGTTCCAAACTCATGTTCTTTGATGGATATTCCCCTTTCAAATATCTTGTATTCGCTGTCGCCCAGTTTTATACTATCGTATCCATCATAGATCTCTTTTAAGACGTCAATTCCCTCGTTTATCCCGATGATGGTGGGGGTTTTGTTGAGTATTTTATACTGGATCAGAGGGTAGCTGTAGATGAATTTATCTCCATGATGCTGGTGCAGGAGCACATATTCATTGAATTTCGTTGCGAAGAAACCCCGGAGTTTATGAGCTTGTTCGAGGATTTGTTTGTCGGATTCCAAGGTTAGAGTTAGGGTTTTCACTTTCATTCTAACAGATCATGGTTCCAGATCCGGCATTATCTCTTTTGAAGCCGGTTTCTGGATCGTAATAATTCTCAATTTCCGTAAGAGGAACATAGCAAATTCCGTATTCTTCATAGTTCTCATCAATAAGATCTTTTGCCTTTTCCTTTGGCACAGAGATGACATATTCATAGAAATTCTTTTTGATTTTTAGAAATTCTTCTTTGCGTTTAAAAGGATCCTTTATTGATCTAATTTCTCGGTATTGCCGCCAAACTTCTTTTGCTTCTTTATCAAGTTCTACAAAAACGTCTATTTTGTAATAATCATCTTTGATTAGCTTGAACTCAGAAATCGGCTTTCTCTTAGATTCGTCAGGGGTTGTATCATAAAAATATAGTTCATAAATTGAATCTATCAACTTTGTTTCTTCGTGTGATTTTTTCTTTGCTCTTTCAAAATAGTCATTAATAAACTCTAAAAATTTGGATTCAGAAATTTGCGATTTATTTTTAAGTATTTGTCTTACTACCTCCAATAAATCAGGGTCATAGATGCTTGTATACGGTTTTCCATTCTCTTTAACTAAGTTTAAAAGATACGTATCTGATTGTTCTAATCTTTTATTTCGATTACACCTTCCTGCTACCTGTATTATAGAGTCCAATGGGCCCATATCGCGATACACAGAATCACAGTCAATATCAACTCCTGCCTCAATAAGTTGTGTTGAAACTACGATAGTCTTTTGGTTCTTCTTTATCCTCTCTTTTATGTCCTCTATTCTCTGTCTTCTTTCTTTTGGGATTATGTTTGTGGATAGGTAACACACCCTGAACGGCAAGCCTAATTCTTGAACCTTATCTGTTATCAGTTTATAGAACTCCAACGAAGAGTTAATTGTGTTAAGGACAAACAGATATGAATTGTTAGACCAGTCATGAAGGCTATTACAGAATTCAACTATTTGTTTTTTATTGGAATCTATCTTCAAACAAACACGATCCAATTCCTTATTTCTGAAATATTTCTTGTGGTTATCGACAAGTTCTTTGTATTCTCCTTCCTCAAAGATCAGTGGTTTCGTAGCAGTCATCAAAATAACTCTGCAATTGAGATAATCTGTCATCGCAATCAGTACTGTTTGAACCAAATTCCAGTATTCTATCGGTATGTTTTGCACCTCATCTAAGATGATTATTGAGTTCACGATATTATGAAATTTTTTAAGACATCGATTTTTGTAACCTATCAATGTGTGGAATAACTGGATAAATGTTGTTACAACAATTTCAGAGTCCCATGATTCTATTAGTGCCAGATTTTCACCAATATCCTTTTCTTTGTCAATATCTTTTGTTTTATAAAAAACATCTGACAGATAATGATGCTTTAACAGATATTCACTCTCATGCTCTTTAAAATCCTCAATCTGACTTAATACCCTATCAAATACATCAAAATTCTGATCTATTATACTTGTAAATGGCAGCGAGTAGATTATTCTTGGCTCATACTTCAAATTTAGTTCCTTCTTCAGTAATTTTCTCAATTTTAACGCTGCTGATAAAGATGTCAGAGTCTTACCCGTTCCCGTTGGTGCTGTTATCGTGAATACTTTGTAATTTTTGTATTCTATCTCTAAATTTTTCAAAACAGACTTTCGTATTTCATTCCTTATCGGATTGATTTTGCTTTCGTTCTTCTTTTTAAACTCCTCGTTGCTTAAATACAGGTCCACGAGATTATCTGAGAGTTCTTTGCGTTTTATTTCTCTTACATGCCTTGCATGTTTCTTATCTGAGTCTATCAAAACAGAGTAAAGAAGTTGAACCAGAAGATAGTATATTATGTCTCGTTTTTCGTGCCTAATGTGATAAGCAGATTTATCCAATTCCTTAATCATTGATTTAAAACTTTCGGTGTCTTTCTCATATTTTTCTAAATCCATGAATAAGTCATCTATTGGGATACTATAATCCTGACCCTGAAGTAAAAAGGCATATTCCGCTTCTATTTGCTTTCTGTTGATTCTAATATCACTTAATTGCTTACTTATATTCCAGAATTCGCTGCCAAATAAGTTTTCTACATCAACATCATCCCCAATATCTTTCAAATTCCCATGATGGTGCTTAACGACAAAATAAGCGATCAAAGGCAAAAATTTATATGGTACTTCAGATTTTCTCCTTGCCAAATACCTTTTTACGAGTTCAGAAGCAAATAAGGCGGAAATTAAGCCATGGTTCGCCTCTTTCCCTGATGGATAGCCCCTTAGTTTGTCCTGAAAAAATGAAGTATATTTCCCAAAATCATGTGAGATGCCAATAAGATAAGAAATATCTGCAATAACTTTCTTATCTATCCTTTCAACTTCTTTTGATTCAATAATCTTTTTACTCCTCTCCCCAACATACCTCAGATGCTCTTTCAATAATCTCTCTTTCGGTTCAAGATGCGAATAAAATTCCATCTCTCAGATAGGCATTATATTATCAATCACTGCACAACCATTTTCTGAATAACTTACAGCGTAGCAAACAGATCCTTCTTTCAGTTTTACCTTCATAGCCCCATCTTTAACCTCCAATACGTACTCGTCTGGCTGTTTAGGCGTTCTATCATTCAAGAAGCCGAGGGGCATCTTTTCTGTGAGATATTGTAGATCTTTACCGCTGAAGTCCAACTCTACCTCCTTTAGTTTACAAACACTATTGAGCTCTATTTCTCGGTTTAGATTTCTTGATGCCTTGCCTTCATCGATATAATCAATCGAAGCTAAGAATTCTGTTATGCCCAAATAAGGAGGAAACATGAATATCTGTTTCTCTAATCGTTCTTTTAATTCATTATAAATTCCTTCATCCACATGATAAAAATATATCCTATATATCACCTCATGACCATTTTCTGGAAGCAGAATTTCTAAAGGGATTTGTGTATGAGCTATCTCCCCACCGAACATCTTCAATATCAATTTGTATGGTGTTTTAGGAAAATCATCAGTAGCCAAGTAATTTATGGTCTGCATAACCCGTCTAATTTTCGATCTCAGAGAAACAGCCACAATACATCTTTTTTCGTTAAATTTTTCATAATAGATATCGTCCTTCTCTTTTGTGTGCTTTTCACTTGGTAATCCCAAAAGTCCTGCGATTAATCCAACAACAACCGTTCTCGGTGGGAACAAATAGCTTAAGGAAGAAGAGTTAGTATAATACTTCCTGAAGTGTGCCATTGGCCCTTTTATATCAAATATTAAGATTTTATCGGGGTTTAGGTTATTGCTGGGCATTTTCTACTCTCTCATTTGGTGGATTGAGTATCCTTTCCAGGCTTCGGCAATTCTATTATCTTAATCTCCTTTTGACCATCTGCTACCCATTTATTCCCATTTTTTAGTTCCCATCCAATGGTGTTCAAATCTTGATTCTTCCAGAAGTAGATATCTCTGATTTTATCTTTATGTTCCTCCAACTTTTTCTTTAGCTTTGTCAAATCCAGTTTATAATCCTCGGTTGAACCTATTTTTGCACTTTCATCAAAGTTCATTTCTTTACCGTCTTTATCCGCTATTTTCACATATCTCCTTAAGTCCCCTAAGAAGAACTCTGGTGTATTATACTCCACCCTGATATACAACAAAGGATGTTGTCCTGTTTTGCTTCTTGTAGTCGCCTCTAAAGGTATTGCATGTATCATCGCATCATCAAATAAGTTGATATCCCCCCCTGTGAGTTTTGTATACTTCGCTCTCTTTGCACTGATTATGCCGTGGAATGCGATCAGTGAGTAGTCCACGCGGTAGTCTTTTCCCATCGTGCTATAATCTTTTCCTGCACCTGCAAAAGTCGAGGTAATAGTACTGGAATCCATTGAACCTGTCACTTTGTTTAAGGAGTGTCCCCAATTGAATTGGATTGGTCCTGTAAATGTAATCGAAGCTCCTTTACCCACTTCACTTTTTAAGGGCATTGTGGCACCAAAGAAGCGAACGTCGGTCAGTTTTGATAGAAGCCATGGCAAGTGCTTCGATAAATTCTTTTCATTAGGCCTATTCTTATCAAATAAATCTTTCAGCTCCTCATCAGCTTCTATCTCTTCTTTGTTCTCCTCTATCAGTTTTTTCAATCGATTTGTAGCATCTACCGTCTCCCCGCCAACTTTTGACACAAAAATCGTCTTTCCTTTATAATCCATCAAATAATCTCTAATATATCTCTTCAATCTCACATCAGAAACCAGATTGATGTTTCTGTTGTAATCCATCCTAGGCTTATTTTCATCATCGGGATCGCCGTTTGGGTTGCACATCTTTGCTTCATAGATAAACAATAACTCGCTATTGTTCTTAATTTCGTCTTCCATTTTGTTGGGTGTTGTTTCATTCATCTTTTTCAACCTCCTCATCTTTTATTTCAATCTTTTTTAGAGTTTTTATCGCATTGGAATAGGACTCCTTTGCCAGTTCTTTTGCTTTGCTTAATATTGCTTCATACTCTGCAACCTCATCACCTTTCTGTTTTAATTTTTCTACATATTCAATCTTCTGCTTCAGTTCCTCTGAATATCTGTCCTTTATTCTCTTTCGTGATAAGTAGTTTGAAAATGCATACCCTGATAGGACATAAAATACGTTCTCTTGATTTGATAGTTTCCATTCATTTATATGCTCTTCCATTAAGAGATGACATGCTGAAAAAACATTTTCGTTATATTGTAGCTTATCGTACTGGTTTAATTTCTCAGGAATCTCATTTATCAATCTCATAAGTTTTTCAGTTCCCATCCCCTGAAAATTGACTTTATTTAAAATCGGCTTCTTTTCAATTCCTTTGGCTTTTTGGGCTCTTCCTACCTCACCTATTAGATAACCGAGTAAGAATAACGCTCTCTTGCGATTATCTTCGTATATCTCAACGCTATTCCAATAATCCAAGATACCTTCAGGGATCATATCTTGTATTTTGTCCATAGTCTCATTGTTTGTATCGTCCATATTCCAACCTCCTAATACATTTAGTTTCTTAAAAAACAGTAACAAAAAGTTTAGTTGAAGAATTTTATCTGTGAAATCTTGCCCTGTCCGGATATTGTAACCTTCTCTTTTAAACTTGATAATCTGAATCACTTCAACAAACTGATTAATCAAAAAGTTATAGTCAACTTGTTTATTTGAGAATATGGCATCTATAATATTGAGGTACCTTGAAAATCCAAGATAACTACCCCCCTCTCCTTTCTTTATAGGAATACAACCCCAAATCTGGTTTAAGTCTATTTTTAAGTTTCTGTTCCCTCCGAATTCATCATCCACCAAGTTAGTAATTTCTATTTCCTTCTCTCTAATAAAATTTAAGCGTGTTGGTGGAACATCTTGAATTAATTTCAAAATTTTAAATTCACTACTTCCAGCAGGATGATGATAAAACAAATAATTGATGATGAAGCTATTTTTACTTGATTCAAGTTTATACTCACTGAATCGCTCCAATTCTCTTTGGAACTTTTTAAGAGAATCTAAATTGGCGATAGAATTGGTTACGGATTTTACATCTTTTGAGAACTCTTCTATATCTAAATCACTGATCTTAAGAATAAAATGAGGAAGGATGTAAACGGTTAAACCACCAATGCGAGAGCTTAAGTTTCCATTAATAAAGTTCTCTCCAATCATCAGGTATTGATAACAGTCTTTGCAAATATTATAATTCTTTGTAAATCTTCCATCCAAATTTGATGAAAAGCCAAGTTTATCCCTCATATAAAATTTGAATTCAAGATTTGTTGAATCACTCGTTGTTTCTTTATCTCTCTCACCACATATCGAGCATGTGGCTCTATTCTGATAGAATCTGCTGGACTTATCAAAGAGAGTAGTGACCTTCTCATTAAAAATCATCGCCATGTATCCTTCTCTTTGGCAGACAAGCTGATCATCTATCTTAATTGTGTAGAGGGATACTTCATTAGGGTTTAGATTTATCGAAGAAAGTAAATTCTTTTCTATCTCTTTTGTTAAATCCTTAACATGTTTTTTAATATCATTTTTCGTATTTGCAGAAATGATTTTATTTTCAATTTCTTTCAACTTCTCCAGAGTTTTGTCAGGAAAATTGAACTTATCTGCTTTAACATAATACTCCGACTCAGTTTTATTTTTATCTACATAATCTTTTTTGCTAAAAAACTCATTTAGGACAGTTTCAATATCACTTTTGAATTTTCCGTCTGCTAGTTTGTTGCTCATCAGTAGAGGTAAAGTTTTAGTTAAGATATTATCAAGTCTATTGCTCGTTATATTTATCTGGGGTTTGTTACCTTTAAAATTTCCAACCCACAGATATTCCTTACTGGAATCTTTGCCACCTTCTTTTACCTTTTCAGAACCAATCTCAATCTTTTTAGTCTGTGTATTGATATTGAAGTTCAGAAAAACAACACGTTGCTTAAACGGTTTCTCTCTATCTTTTTTAGTTTCTGGGATTCTCAAGCAAATTCCATCAAGAAAAGCATCTCTAGTTAAATTGCCCTTAGTTACATATTCCCCAATCTCCTTAATCGCCTCAATCATCTTCCCAACAACCTCCCTAAAAATTCCACTGCATTGTCAAACCACCAGTCGTGGTATTGTGGGATCGTTATTTTTTCATTCAATCCAACCACCGTTAAGATTTCTGCACGAAAATATAAATAATCTTGTGCATTATTTAAATTCCTGTTTGTTAACAATCTTTGTTTAAGAGTTAATAAAGATTATTTACAGTTATATAATTATGTCTACAAGTATAAAAAGCACATATATGGTTGAATGACAAATAATAATTTATGACAGAAATTACGCTGATTACGACGATATATAGTGTAGAGCCGGTAATGGCTGCCGCGACAAAGTTTTCCCCGGAAAAGATTATTTTGTTGAGGGAGGATGATGCCCCTCCAGAGAAGTTGAGGGCGGAGCGGATGATAAGGGAGACCATAGGGAAGGTTGTGGAGGTGGATACAAAGCTCACCAGTATCTATGATGTGGTGGGGATAGCGAGGGATACCGTCGATGTCGTGGAGGAGGAAAAGGCTCGTGGAAGGGATATCATAGTTAATATAACGGGAGCCAGAAAGACGCAGAGTTTGGGGGCATTGTATGGGGCATATGCGAGGAGAGAGTTGGTCGAGAAGGTGATCTATATTACCGAGGAGGATAATGAGGTTATAGAGTTACCATTGCTTTCTTTTGATCTGAGCAAGACCAAGAAGAGGATGCTGGAGGAGATAAAAGCTGGCGAGGGGTCTGTCAGGAAGATAGCCAGGAGGGTTGGAATTTCAAGGGCGATGGCATATCACCACATACGGGAGCTTAAAGAGGGCGGTTTCATAGAGGACAGAGACGGATTGAGGATCACCACGGCGGGGAGATTGGCTATTTTGTAATGCCTGGGCAGTTTTAAATGAATTGGTGTTTTTCTATGTTTTCGCAATTCTATGAAATTACCATGGGGCAGAAGTTAGAGCAGGTAAAATACTGATCAATGAAACAGATCTCGCTTATAGGCACGAATTACCTATAAATTAAGAAGATGATCCGAAATCCCGCGGTGGCCGGTCAGTTTTACTATTATGATCCAGAGATGCTCATAGAACAGATAGAGGGGTGCATAGATAAAGACGCCAAGAAACTAAGAGTTTCTGGGGTTCTGTCACCCCACGCCGGCTATATGTATTCGGGAAAGGTTGCTGGTTCGGTCTTTTCATGTATAGAGATGGCGGACACCTTTGTAATTCTCGGACCGAATCATACTGGTTTAGGTAGTAGATTTGCGATCTGCAGGGATGGGCTGTGGAGAATGCCACTCGGCGATGTAAGAATAGATTCGAATCTCGCAGATGAGATCTTTAAGAATTCAAAATTTCTGGATGATGACATACTTGCCCATGAGAACGAACACTCGATAGAGGTTCAGATCCCATTCCTGCAGTACTTTGGGAGAGATTTTCAGATCGTTCCGATCACGATAATGCACTATCCCCCGGATGATGATTTCCTTGGGATCTGCGAGGATATCGGAAATGCAATTGCTAAGGCAATAAAAAATTTGGGAGAGGAGGTAACTATAATTGCGAGCTCTGATCTGACACATTATGAGCCGCAGGATGAAGCGAAGAGAAAGGACAAAGCAGCATTAGATGCGATCTTGGAGCTAAATCCAGAGAGATTATTCGGGGTAGTTCGGGAATTAAGGATAAGCATGTGCGGATTTGCTCCTGTTGCAATAATGCTATTTGCCTGCAGAGAACTTGGAGCAAAGAATACGAGACTGGTGAAGTATATGACCTCTGGAGACACAACCAGGGACTATAGACAGGTTGTAGGCTATGGCGGTGTGCTTATATTCTAAGAAATGATAACATTCCAGAAAAAGCCCTACACAGACGAGGAAATATATCGAGAACTCTGTCCATTGGTAAGGAAATGGTTTCATAGCAGGTTTGAGAGATTTTCAATTCCTCAGAGATATGGCATCATCAATATCAAGAATAAAGAGAATATCCTGATTTCTGCACCAACGGGAAGTGGAAAAACCCTTACCGCATTTCTCTCGATCCTTAATGAATTGATAAAATTATCGGAAAGGAATTCCCTCGAGGACAGGGTCTACTGTGTTTATATCTCTCCCTTAAAGGCACTGAATAATGACATAGAGAAAAACCTCAATGAACCCCTGAGGGAATTGACAGAGTTATCTGGGAGAGATCTGGGGATCAGGGTAATGGTAAGAACCGGAGATACCTCTCCATCTGCTAAGAGCAGAATGCTGAAAAAACCACCCCACATCCTGATAACCACGCCAGAGACGCTCTCCATAATCCTGAATGCCCCGAGGTTCAGGGAATTCTTGAGGGATGTAAAGTGGGTCATCGTTGATGAGATCCATTCCCTATCTGAGAACAAAAGGGGCGTTCATCTGAGCATTAGTTTAGAGAGACTGCAGAACCTTGCCGGCAGATTCACGAGGATTGCTCTATCTGCTACTATCTCCCCGTTAGAGGAGGTGGCGAGATTTCTGGTTGGTTACGAAAATGGGAGGGAAAGAAATTGTAAGATCGTTGATGTGCAGTTCCTGAAGGAATTGGATCTGAGGGTTCTTACCCCAGTACCCAATCTTATGAGGACCACACAGAGGGAACTGGAAGATAACCTGTATGAATTGATTCATGACCTGATTCAGAAACATAAAACAACCCTGATCTTCACGAATACGAGAAGTGGAACAGAGAGGGTAGTTCACAATCTCAAGGATAGATTTCCGGAATT
>Ga0164318_10001215_pt1 | contig 22533 bp, 17 predicted proteins | sample GuaBasSedimGuay9_FD_113734 | JGI IMG/M metagenome (GOLD analysis project Ga0164318, IMG submission 113734) | Subseafloor sediment microbial communities from Guaymas Basin, Gulf of California, Mexico - Guay9, Core 4571-4, 0-3 cm | ecosystem: Environmental > Aquatic > Marine > Hydrothermal vents... | reverse complement strand
CCTTTCTCATACAAAGGCAAGGCCTCATCCAATCGGCCTACAGAATCATAAATGCCCGCTAAATTATTCAGGCTGGTAAGTGTGTCCGGGTGCTTTTCGCCTAAGACTTGCAAACTTAGCCTATAGCCTTTCTCATACAAAGGCAAGGCCTCATTCAATCGGCCTACCGCTTGATAAATGAACGCTAAATTATTCAGGCTGGAAAGTGTGTTAGGGTGCTTTTCGCCTAAAATCTCTTTGCGAATATTAAACGCTTTTTCAGCATAAAGCACGGCTTTTTGTGCTTCTCCTTTTTGATATAATTCAACAACCTTTGCATTGTATTGCTGTGCTTCTTCTAATTTTGCTTGTTCCTCAAGCGTTAATTTTTGTGTTATATAGAAAAATAGAAATAAAATAGATAGAACAAATAACAAGATAAATTGAAAGTGGCGCATGAGTGTTTCTCCTATTTAGTACTTTGGCTCCGGGGATTGAACGGATTGATACCGTGGCGTTTTTGAGTTTGTTGGTGTCAATTGGATTATGTTCAGTACAACGGATCAGGGGATTGAACGGATTGATGCAATGGCGTTTTTGAGTTTGTTGGTGCCAATTGGATCATGTTCAGTACTTTGGCTCATGGGAGTTAACGGATTGATGCCGTGGCGTAAGAAAATGGCCCAGTTCTCAATCCGTTTGACTCGTGCAGTTATTCCCAATAATGAAAATTTTCCAACACATCAATCCGTTCAATCCCCTGATCCGTTGTACTTTGTTGGTGTCAATGGGATCATGTTCAGTACTTTGGTTCATCGGAGTGAACGGATTGTTGGTGAGGCGTGTTGACAAGAAAAGGGCCTTGTTCTCAATCTGTTTGACTTGTGTGGTTATGCCCAATAATCGAAATTTCCAACACCTCAATCCGTTCAATCCCCTGATCCGTTGTACTCAGTATTGATGCCGTGGCTGGCTAATTGTACGGCTTCAGCAATCGCTTCTTTAGTGATGCTACCATGCCAATCTTCAATAATACTTTCCCAAACCATTCCATTGGCGACTTGTTCTAAAACATCAGCCACAAATAGGCGTGTTCCTCGAAATGTCGGTTTACCATGACAAATATTAGGATCAGTCACAATATAACGACCAATCAATTTCGTTTTCGATAAGGACTCTGTCATTTTAGATTATCTCCTTTTGGAAATTCAGCTTTCCAATTATTGTGACTCGAAAAAACACCAAGTGCTATAGCGGCATCCATATCGGCTAAGGTTTTTTCTTTACCGTCTTCTAAACGTGTTGGTTTAAAAGGTGATTTTGGCTTTAACAAAATGCCATTTTTAAGTTCTATAAGATTTTTCGATTGGGTTAAATACCTTTTTATTTTTTTGATATATTTTGGAACCCCAGGTTCCACCCTCATCGTTAGACATAAGTATTTAAATATTTGATTTTAATAATATTTTTAAATGGTGGGCAACCACGTTACAGGCCCCCTACATTTTAATTTTATTTTAAATTAAATGGTGGGCAACAAAAACACGTTACCCACCCTACATTTTGATTTATGTATAACGATGAGTATAAAGTATATATTCACCAACAGATTATTGGTTTTCCATGCAAAAAAAACTAATGCTTTCATATTGGATCAACACCTGTGAATAAGCCTTTTTTCCAAAGCCAGCCTGGTTTGTCTCCCCCTTTAACCAGGTTTGAAACCACTTCAACTTCTTTCGCTCGTTGAATCGTTGTGTAACCCGCTTTTTTGACTAACCAAAAAATTTCATCTAATTCTACGGCGTTCAGAAAATCTGGGGAATGTGTTGAAACGAAGACTTGTCCACCCCGTAGCGAATACACCCTAAATTCTTCAGCCAATTCATATAATAGTTTTGGATAGAGATGATGTTCTGGTTCTTCGACACACAAAAGGGCATGTGGCGAGGGATCGCTTAACAAAATAAGATAAGCAAACATCTTGAGGGAACCGTCGGAAACATAGCGCGCTAGAAACGGTTCCTTAAATGCACTGTCCTGAAATTTGAGCAACACACGCCCTTCTTCCGTGGTTTTGGCCACTACATTTTGGATGTTAGGCAGACAGGTTGACAGTTTTGTTAATATCTGTTTAAAAACCTTGGGGTGGTGTTCATAGATAAATTGAGTCACCAGAGACAGGTTATGCCCTGCTTTAGATAATTGTTCCGCATAGTCTTCATTCAGTTGTATTTGCCGCGCTTGATTAATATCAAAATCAAAAAGGTGTCCCTTTTCTATAAATTTCCGCAAAGCATTGGCGGCTTCAAATCGCGTAAACTGCCCTAAACCTTTAAGGGCTAGAATATCGGCTGAATCCAAAGTGTGTTCTTGCGGTTTTAATTTTGGCTGAAAGCTTTCTTCATGACTTAAGGCATAGCCTTTTCCATATTTAAAATCAAGACAATAGAAAGGGGTATTGTCAACTTCATGCTCATAATGAAGAGATTCTCGTTTAATAACCGGTTGCTTACCCTTTAGGGTGATTTGTAATTGATAAGTGACTAATCTGGGTTTGTCTGCAATAGGCATCTGAAATTGAAGACAAAATTCAATATCTTGGTGTGCTTGCCCACGACTGATGACTTCTTTAAACCCCCCTCGTTTGTTTAAAGCCTTTTGTATATTATCCGTCATCGCGTCTTTTAAAAAACTAAAGACATCAAATAAAGTGGATTTACCACTGCCATTGGCTCTAACGATAACACACATTGTGGGGATATGATTGAGTTCAGCCGATTGAAAGGTTTTAAAATTTTTGAGTGAAATGGATTCAATTTTCATAATCTCTTCGTTAATCTCTTCGTTAATTCTTGAATTGCAAGCTGTTTTTCTCTGGCACGCCCTATGCGAATCGCATCAATCAATGCCAACATTTCATAAAGCGCCTGATCTTATTCTGCATTTGCGAATTGCGAATAACATGAATCGTAACAAAGCCAAACCTGACAGGTTTTTAAAACCTGTCAGGTTTAGTCATTAAAAATCATCTAATATCAAATGTTGTTGAAAAGCTTCACGTTTTGGATTGGCTGGCAGCTTATCTAATTGTCGCCAAATTTCTAAACGCCAATTGTTATCCTCATCTAATGATAAGGCACCGAGTCTCTTCAATTGATTTTCTATCGGCAAAGGCGGTGGTGCGACAAAGACTAATGGTTTGCGATAGACTTTTTGACAAGCTTGGCAACGAATTGACAATTCATAACGTTGCCCTTCAGCAGTTGACGGCAATTTTAAATCATAACGATTTGTTTTCACCGTTTTGTGAACAATCACTTTGCCGCTTGCGTCTTTCACTTGCAATTGATAATCGGGTTCGCCACCATGCCAAAACAAAGGAATATTGCCGGCTTGTGCAAATAAGACAAATTCGTAATCTGCGCCTTCCCCTCTTGCCAATGGCATAAAAATCGGTATCAATTGCCCATCTTCTCCCCTACCAAACACAGGGATATTAGACACAAATGCGGTTTCCATTTGCGTCAATTGCTCGTATAAATAATCCATTTCAGCTAACAATTTACACCATGCCCCACAGGGGCCGCGCAATTTGCCGACTTCATGGGTTTCGCCGGCCGTTAATTTGACTTGTTTAGCGGGATTGGTACGATATTCGACAATCAGTTGAGATATCGCTTTTGGTGCGATGACGGTGTCGCCAGCGCATAAATCACGGTTTGCCTGGCTTGCCCATTCTGGTAATCGCGCATCGACGCGTAAAATACTGACATGATCAATGTTGTCAAATCGATGTATTTTCGCGACTTTATCGCAATCACGCGCCAAACTGCTATTGGATAAGGCCAGTAAACTGCACAGTGTGATGAATTGAATTGGTTTAGACATCATATTTTGTTTGGACTCATAAGAAAATTGGATAGAACGCTGATTTGACTGATAATCATGATTAACACTGATTAAATTTTCGATAAGCTCAAAACCGAAAAATCAGCGCAGATCATGATATAGCGTTTCCCGATTGAATGAAGTACAGAATCAATCATAAAAACCACAGATAAAAACGCTAAGGCCCTGAAAGGGTTTTTCAGGTAAAAGTTTCGCTCCGCGAAACTTTTACCTGAAAATGTGAATAGCCCCAGGTGCAACCTGGGGTTGCAGATAAAAACGCTAAGGCCCCGTAGGGGTTTTCAGGCTAAAATTTCGCTCCGCGAAATTTTAGCCTGAAAATGTGAATAGCCCCAGGTGCAACCTGGGCTTGCATCAAATTTTTTTGAATCTATGAAAGGAACCCCAGGTTCCACCTGGGGCTATTCACATTCAACCCCTACGGGGTTGTGCGTTTTAATTAATTTAATTAATTTTTATGATTGATTCGCTTTTGTACTTCATGCAATCGGGAAACGCTATAATCAGCGTCATCTGCGTTCTATCATAAAACACTTAATCGACAATCTTTCAAAGTATTTCGTACTTGTCGCCCTTTTTGCATTAGCCAATAGACAAATTGTATCACTTGAATGGTGAGCAATTCTAAAACGAAATCTATTTCTATACCGTAATGCAGATGATAAAAACTCGATACGATGAGTGTGCAGAGTACAACAAAACTTAAAATCAATGCGATATAAATGCTTAAAAATGTAAAAACCAAAGTCATCACAATAATCAAAACGATTAACCATTTCACTTTATCTGCGCGGGCTTGCGGTTGAAATTGCCCAAAACGCAATAAGGTATCGACGGCATTGGCTAAAATATAAACACCTGATACATCTTTATACCGAATGGGAATGGGATGATAATCCCCATTATCTTGATGCGTTACGCCAATAAATACCATTTGTCCGGCCACATCTACCGCTAATTCGCCTGATAAAATATCCGCTGCACTTTTCACTTCAAATAAACTCTTTTGCCCACTTTGTGCTTTATCATGCGGTGCGAAACGATAAATCACTTTTTCTGTTTCATAGCCTTCAAGTAAATCAACATGATGCACGGTATCATTGACATGGGGTTTTTGAGGTAAAGTCACTGTCAGATTTGGACAGGCTTTTAATTGACACAGTTCAGCCAAACTTTTGCCTTGATGCTCATCACAAGAAAGCTGTTTTGCCCAAGTTTCCCATGCCTTTTTAAAATCACGAATCACTTTTGCCGCTTGACGGGTATCCTGATTTTGAGTATGCAAATGGGCTAATGTCATCAATAAGGGCATAGAGGGCACAACATTTAATCGCCCACTTTGACAAACCAAGGGGGCCAGTTGCCAACGCCTAATTACCCTATCGTCATCCATTTTGAAAAAAGTGGATGTCCAAAAGACATTGTTTTCTACTGGCAGGGCATCATCTAAAAAATTGGGCGGCCTTTCTAAAAAAGCCGGTGTATTCTCTAACGGTTGGCGATAATGACGGGTTAAAAAAATTAAAGGGGCATCAGTTGCTTGAGAGTCATTCAGGCTTTGCAAATATTCGGCAAGTTTTATATCGGCAGGTGAATCGCTATTCTCACGCATATAACCGTCACTTGTCCATGACAAACTGATATCAACCCCAATGACTTTCGCGCCACTGTCAATCGCTGTTTGTATCAACGCTTGCACTTTATCACGCGGTGTGATCAATGGCGATTCCCAAGCGCGGTAACTTTCGTCATCCACATCAAACAATACCATTTGCTGTATTGGTTGATTCCCTGCCAACGTCGGGGCAAAATCACTGTGCCAAAACATGATGTAATCAAACGCGGCATCTTTGATTTGCTTAAAAAAGGCGCTATTTTCCAAAGTGTAGAGGCTTGCTACACAGACGAGAATTAATACAAAATGGAAAACGAGGTTTTTTAATGTGGTTTTATTGGGATAGGTTTTGATGATAGACACTTTTTGGTACTCGTTTTTTATGTTGATGTTTAATTATTAGAATGTATCAATACATTATTGAATGGGATCGAAATTCTATTTTTTCCCAAGTTTTCCCCAAGTTTCACCCTCATCGTTATACATCAGTTTATTATAGATTAATAGTCAAACCAAAATACTAATCGTATATCATAATATTCTTTTGAATCAATGAGGGTTTTGAAATAGTTAAGCAGAGCAACATAATCATTTGATAATTGCTTAATATGAATAGTGTTTGCTTTTAATGCTTGAATGATTTCATCATACTGTAAATAGCTCACAGAATGCAGGTAGGGTTTTGAGACTGTTTTCCAAGTTGCCCACTCTGAATCGTTTGGACAGCATTTAAATTCAAGATTAAACGTTTGCCTGACTTCTCCCCAGAATGCTTTGGTTTCCTTGAGTCTTTGTTCGGCAACAGAATAGAGTATGCACTTGTCTTTTTCCCAAAAAGAGTGATTTGGATACTCGTTTTGTTGTGGATTTGAGCTCGATCTGACAATATCATACAACTCTCGCGCCACTAATACACTCATATCTTTAGGCGCTCCCCTAGATTCTATAAAGGCTTTGGTTTCCCATTCTGATCTTGGAGAATGATAGTTTCTGCCATTTCCAAGAATATCGAATAGCTGATAATCTCTGCTCAGGTGAAAACTCGCCAAACAATAATAGATTGACGATTCTTGATTCGGTTTTGCTTCTATGAATGCATGTATGTCAATACCCATTTTTATAAAAGATGATAATGGGGTCGTTTTGCAATGTGGCGGATTTGAGCAATAGCACCTTGTAGAACGACCCACTTTGATATAAGTTATTGTTATTGCTTGATAAAAAGGCTTGGCGGTTATTTTGATAATCTGATTTTGGAGTATTAAATTTTCTGTTGTTTGACAAAATGGTTCTGGAAAAAAGTAGCTGTTGAACGTTTTTTCAACTTTTAACTTGATAAATAAGTTTTGGTCTCTATTTAAGCCTTTTTCCTACTGTCACCGGAACACATTATGATCAACAATCAGATTATTTTGCTTAATCATCCTAACCAAGTCAGAATCGTTTTGGAATCCAAACTCAGAATTGCTTCTGCCCTTTTTCCAGAAGAAGGTGTGATTTGCATGGGGGGGTGGATATCCCACGAAAGATATCGCTTTCTATCGGATTTGGAAGCTGAGGCACTAATTCAAGAGAATCCATTTGAATTGGTTTCATTGATAACCGAAGCTCATCGGGGTTTAAAAGTCCGGAAGCCATAATGTTTTAGTCTCATCGTTATGCACAAGTTGCTGATGCGGGGGCCCATAAAGTTCAATCCCAGAAGCCTTACGGTTGAATTGGAGTTCAAACTTTAGGGATGGTGGGAAAACGGGCGCTCAGATTCATGGACAATATTTAATTATGCTGATTCAAAGAGACTTAAATAAACGCTAAAGACGCTAAAGACGCTAAAGACGCTAAAGACGCTATTTTTCATGAGAAATCTATCCTTGCGCCTCTTGCGTCTCTTGCGTCTTTTGCGTTATTGTTTTTTGCCCAATCAAGTTCATTATCAGTTGCGTTTTTAACGCTTTACGGCGTTCACAGAGCTTTCCTCTGTGAAACTCTGTGCTTCTCTGTGAACTCTGTGTTGAAAGAAGTAGATTATTCAACCGTAAATTGAATGTCGCCTAGTTTCCAGAGTTCTCTGTTGTTTAGCGGTTCAATGCCTTGGGGTACGCGCAATAGTATTATAAACAACTCTTCTCCCAAAAGTCGTTTTGGCTGATATATCAGCACGGCTTAAATTGAAAAACATTTCATATTCAAAGGGTTAAAATATTAGTGTTAGCTAATATAATGAGGCCTAATATACTTTGCGTACCATCGCTTTACAAAGCGCCTTTGTAGCGAAATAATTTATTGAACCCATGAACGCCAGTATGCCTTTAAAATGACAAAAAATCGATAAATCAAAATCAGCAAATTTTTAAGTTACGTGCTACGACATCAACCAGAATCAATCGGCTTAAGCTTGAACAAAAATGGCTGGGCCAGTGTTGCTGAGATTTTAAAAAACGCATCGCTGCGTTTGAGCTTGGAAGAATTAAAACAAGTTGTTGAAAATAATGATAAACAACGCTTTTCGTTTAATGACGATTTAACCTTGATTAAAGCTAATCAAGGTCATTCAGTTAAAATAGAATTAGCTTTTCATGCCATCACGCCACCCGATACACTGTATCATGGTACTGCTCAACACTTTTTAAAGTCTATTCAACAAGAAGGCTTAATGAAAGGCAAACGACACCATGTTCATCTGTCCAAAGACATTCAAACGGCCTCAAAGTTGGCAAAAGACATGGTAAATTGGTGATTCTCGCGATTGATGCCAAAACCATGCACGAAGCGGGTTATCCCTTTTATCTTTCTGACAATGGGATTTATTTGGTTGATGAAGTGCCGCCCACTTATTTTCTTGCTATAGATGACAAATAATTATTGAAGGCAGCAAGCCAATAGCTTGCATTAATTGTCTAAAAGCTCAAGCCTAGGGATAAATCAATGCCGCCTTCGCCTAAAAACGTGTAGGGTGGGTTCGCGCCAAAAGTTTTCGCGATAAAACTTTTGGCGTGAAACGTGTTTTTGTTGCCTACCCTCTTCGTCTAAAAGCTCAAGTCTGCTAAAGCAGATTTACCCCTTTTGCAGCTATTTCTGTTAAAAATTCGGTTTGAAGCTCGATCAACTTTTGTTGGTTGGAGCACAAATTTTAGTTTGTTGGTTTTCGTACCAACTTTAGTTTGTGAATGCCTTCTCGAAAGTTCACCATTCACACACAACGACTTATGGATAAAGCTTAGTCTTTCAATAGGGGGCCCAATTCATCAAAACCATGATTGAACAAAAATGGCCTCTGATGAAGTGATTGATTACGCTTATTTGTCGATAGATTGTTACGTCAATTGTGGCAATATTTAAAAATAATCATCTGCTTTGGGGGAATTATCGGGAGGTGAGGATGGGATTTTTTGGGGGGGACGTTGTTGCTTGTGATGGGAGCGTTGGATTTAAAACCGCTGGATAACAAAATGGAAAAACGGGGCTTTTTTTAGTGGAAGTGGATATCTAAAAAACTCAATTTATGCAGGTGTTGAGTCTAACCACTTTACGTTCAATACGTTTCATGTAGAGTGGTTGATTGATAGGGAGAGGAAAAGACTTCCCGCATCATATCGCGTTTTTTGCATGGTATTTCCTTATTCTAAACCGGGCGAACACGCAGATTCGCCCCTACAGCCCTTGTCTACGTGAGGTATTGTAGGGACAAACCTATGTGTCTACCCGAGACGAAATGGCATTGGAGCATAGGGTGGATAAGGTGCAAGCCACTACTCACCTTCATTGAATCCGAAAAGTGGTGTATGACGTTTCGCTTATACACCCTACGTGTTACGTGGGCTATCTGACAGGCATTTGCTGGGAGATGCAGTGCATTCCGCCGCCGCCAATATTCACATTTTCAGGGTTAATCTGAACAATTTCACGATCAGGATAAACACCTTCCATAATCTCTTTAAATTCCTCATCTTTTTGACGCACCGTTTCCTCTCTGCCCTCTTTCCAATATGCCGGGATTAGTACGACACCATTCGTAATAACGAAATTCAGATAACTGGCAGGCAACATAATAGTGATAGTATCATCTTCACCAATAACAGTACCGTCTTCGTATGTCAGTTGCCTAAGTTCATGAAACATTGGATCTGTCTTGTCCATATCCTGGTAAATCGGCTCCGCACTTGGTACGCGGATAATATTGAAGTTATTGCCGTCCTGATCAGTGGCATCCTTGAGGATATTGTGGTTCCTTCTCATATTACGGTATGTGACTCTGGCAACAGGATCTCTTATGGTCTCGCGTTTAGTGACTCGTAGCAGTAGAATCGTATCTTCCTTAACAAAGCGAGCATACTCGTCAATATGTCCACCGGTCGTCCAAGTACTAAAGAGTTCACCTCCGGGCAATTTACCTTTACATGCCAGTTGATCTTCTGCTACGCCTTCAGGTAGCCAGATTATCTCCTGTACGTTGAAGATGCGCTTATACTCTGCTTCCAACAGTGCCTTGGTCCAGCTGGGATTGCGCTGCAACTCAACTGCTTCCGTTACCATCATGGTGCCTTTACCGTTAAATTCGCGATTACCCCCTTCGCTGATAATCGACGAACGCAGCACGGGAAATTCTAAATCCCTTGCTACCAAACGATCTACCTGTTCTTCTTTCATGGAAGAATCGTCTGTTTGTGGCAGACAACCCCACGAATTGAAACCAAAATCAGCAACAATCATTTTTTGATTGCTGTTTTTTAGAAAAATCGGCCCCATATCCCGCACCCAAATATCATCGTGAGGAATAAGTTGGAAGCGCACATTGTCGGTGGGAATGTTATATAAGGTAAGAATACGCTGCACTTGGTCCTGTTCGTATTCATCCTGAACCATCAAATCCACCTTCACATGAGGCACTAATGCTTGGAGCATCGCTAAAGTAACTTCCTCCACGGGTTGCCCATTAGCTTTTTCGTTAGTTGGCCATGCTAGCCAGACGGATTGATGCTCCTCAAATTCCGCAGGAAAGACAAAAGTCTCCGCAGGAACAGCGTCATTCACACTTACAGAATGAGACGTATCTGCTGCCATTGTGTTAGCATAAATTCCCGCTAACAGTACTATAATACCTAAAACAGCGTATTTTTTCATGAAAGTAATTACTCCAGTAAAAACTAAAAATGTGTGTATAGGCCCTTTTCGCTCAACCTGCCAGCCGACCTTTTTACTGACAGCTTCTAAAATCACAAAACTTCCCAACATTTCTCACGCAGGAGGTTTTGTAATGACAACGCTGGTTACTTCTCTTCTCCTTGTTTAACAACCATTTTTGTCGCTAAGCTGTTTAGCTTCTTATTTGCAATGCATAAGGTTTGACAGGCAAGACCAGTACTCTATTTTTTTGCGAAATCTATAGCCGTGCTAGGGGTTGATTGGTCTATTTCTTTGAGCATATTATTCAAATATTTATGCTCATCAAGTCGCCGATCTTCATATTCTTTCCAGAGTTCATCATAAATAGATGCATCAAGTACATATAGAGATCGGAATGCCCAATAGGCTGAAAATGGGCTATACTGGTTGCCACCCACCGCATAACCAAGAGGAATATCATCCATAACACTATAAAGAGGCATATAGGGAGAACCTAAAGGTGTACCTAGTGCTTGCCAAATAACACCTTGTAGCTCATTAGGCATCTCATCGTTCAGGGTTATGATATGGCTCTCCATCGTTTTAACATAACCAATGGGTCGTGTAGCATCAGGGTCGTCCTCCAGTTCAGTACCCTTATAGTCAGCACGCAACACCTGCATAACATCTTGAACACTCATTTTTTCATCCGGGGTGAGAAATAACGGATATTGAAGTTGACGCGGTTCTTGCATCTTAGAAGGTGTCAGGAGTTTTTGGGCTAGCCATATCCTGTCAACATTATAAGGCTCACCAAGAACACCAAAAGCTTTGGCAAAGTTAAAAGAACAACGAACCGGGTTTTCTAACAATCCATGTTGCTCAACAAATGCGAATAATCCTTCAGAGTGTTTAACATCCGGACTATCCAAATTAACCCCATGGACACGCATATCGTTCGCAACTACGAGATAGGAGTCTGCTGGTGTTTTTACGGCAATCCAATGATGGCCTGATCCTATCTCAAAATACCATGCCTCTGTCGGATCGCCAATTAACATGCCATTTGCTTCACTGGCACCATATTTTTCAACATACCCCCCTAGTAGTTCTACTGCATGAAGAGCAGTTTCAGCCTGTGGCAGGAGTAGGGTGGGGATTATTTCTTCTGCAATCCCCACAGCGACCACTTTATCCGCCGTCTTAGCTTTCTCATTCATGTCCATTGAATTGGTTGCGGATATGGCGACATTGCGCTCATTAATGCCGCGTTCTTCAAAATAAAAAAGCTCGCGAACACCATACGTCGCTTCTTCATAGCCCCTTGCATCCGGCATCGCGCTGTAACTGAATTCATTCTTCGGCACCGGCACTTTTAGGCCATTACCCAAAGTCCACATCCCATCCTTGATAGTGGGATTATCCTTTTCATCCCCATGATATGCAGGATGATGTCTAAACATCATGTATTTGCTCTGTTTTATTTCCAAATCTTCGTTTCGGGCAAGTAAGATAACTTCCGGATCGGTTGCCTGTTTGCCCGCTATTACACTTGTGCAGGCATTTGCATCTTTGTCTGGCAAAATCAAGCCTGCAATAACCGCAAAAAAAAGATGCGCAACAAAATAACTATTGGCAATATGTCTCATGGTTTGACTCTTTAAGTTGTGTCTGTATTCAAGTAATAATTTCATATCATAAAATTATTACTTGAACTTTAGAGAGTTAAAAATACCCGCTCATCGAGCTATAGCAATTTCCATCAAGTCTGTGTTGTCAGTTAAACTCAGGTGTCTTATAGGCTTTCAGAAAAATGTCGAGCGATAAAAACCTGACAGGTTTTCAAAACCTGTCAGGTTTGGGCCAAAATATTTATCTGAACTCCTATAGTTAATCAGATACAAGAGCGATGCACTGCCCCATCTCTAGCTCGTCGCCTTCCTGTATCTCTTCTCCTAGCTCATTTGTGAATTTGTCGATAACACCTTTTTGGAAAACTAGGCAGTGGGTTGAACCACCAAACTGAAAATAGCCCAACTGTTCTCCCTTCTCTATTCTGTCTCCGGGGATGATATCATTACCCTCTTTGTTTTTGATGATGCAGGAGGATACCTCAGCCATCCCAATGGGTATAACGCACATCAATCCGATTCTAGAGTCGTCTGCTTCAATAAAGATCATGGCTCTTGTCGCAGTATGAGCTATATAGCCCTGCGACAGATCTGGGCTAGCTTGATCCAGTCCTTCTGCTTGTGTTGCGGAATAATAGGTGCCGTCCTTAACATACACTTTTAGGATCGTCCCAGAAACTGGGCTATGCCATCTATGATACTTAAATGCCGAAAGAAACGCTTGGAATACAGTCCCGCCATCAAAAGGCTTGACATATTGTTCATAGTGATCGTTGTTCTGGGTGCTACTGGCTCCGTCCTCATTGGCCAGCATATCCCACAAGGAGTAAGGTTGCGATTTGACCCAGAACCAGTCTTGAAGCTTTGCGTTGGACTGGATGCTGTATACTCCAGAATCGCACGCTGCAACAATCGCTGTGTCAGCACTACTTTCAGGCTGACAAATTGGACGTTGAGGTGGTTCTGAATCCCGAAATTCTCTGATAAAGAATTCATTCCACGATTGATATGGCCATGGGTCTACACTGGGATCGTCTAGATATTGATCCATCTGGAGTTGAGCCAATGCCTCTTCACTCCGCCAGCCATTTTTTGTATAGTTGAACACATACAATGAGTCCTCAGTATTGAGAAATTCAGTCCAGACTGCGAAGATTTGTTTAAACATCGCATTGACTCTTTCATTCCGAAAAGCTGCTGCGCCTGCTGGAACTCCCATGGTCCAGTTCAATATTGTATTGATAGGGAACCCAACTAGGTCCGTATCGTTGTATTCAGGGGCCGTATCCAATATTTCGTCAATCATACGCAGCATTTCATCTATACTTTCCAGATAAAACCCATGCTCATATTTTCCTCTGCGATTCTTTTCGCTATAATAACCGGGGACCTGATCGATCATTTTTGTAAAGTTCATCCGCACTACAGCATCAGTATTGATCAAGTCTTGAAACTCCTGCATCACGGGATGGAGAAAAGGGATAGGATCTACATTCCCACGATCTTTTATCCTTGCTCTGATCCTCTCTCTGAGTTTATCCATGTGTATCTTGGCCGTATTTGGCCCCACGGGCAGCCAAAAACCTTTACTCTCAAACTTCATTATATTTTCCTTGTCAATGTGTTATTAGGAAGTGAAATAAACCCTATGCAAAACATAGGAATTTCGCAATTATTATACTCCAAGTGGTCAAGTTATCTGTTTTTTAAAAGACTAAAATAGAATGGTTATGAAATTTAATTAAATGCCAGCCAAACCTGACAGGTTTTTAAAACCTAAAATACTTTAATTTCAATAGTTTGAGAAATTTAGTCCCTCAAAATTCATCGCAGATTCATCGCAAAATAAGCGCAAAATCATCGCAATTGAGAACAAAAAATTATTGAACTATTTTTCAATGAGTTACTATTAAGTATTTTCAGCGCAAATTCAGCGCAAAAATCGAAAATCACCTTAACATCAGAGCCTCATTTATCAATTGTAAGCCTTACTTTCCGATAGGGCTTAGCTTAATATATAGCAATGTGTGTGCCACAACTTAAAAATACTTTAATCTCAATGAGTTAAAAAATGGTGCTTTTAAAAATCATCGCAAATTCATCTTAAATTCATCTTAAATTGAGTTCAAAAATTATTGGCTTTATTTTTCAACAGCTTACGATTATATCATTTTCATCACAAATTCATCAATTTTCATCACAAATTGAGTTCAAAAATTATTGGCTTTATTTTTCAACAGTTTACAATTAGATATTTTCATCACAAATTCATCAATTTTCATCACAAATTGAGTTCAAAAATTATTGGCTTTATTTTTCAACAGTTTACGATTAGAACTTTTCATCACAAATTCATCAATTTGAGTTTGCGAGATTTACGTTCCAACTTTAGTTTGCGAGATTGACAAATCAAACTAAAGTTTGAACGGAAAATCAAACTAAAGTTTGTACGAAAATTCGGCACCCTTCAAAGTAGTTGACAGTTTATTTAGTTAAAGCTGAGTTTTGATAATGGCCTAAATTTAATAGATGCAATGAAAAGGCTTGTTCAAACCAATTTGAAAGTCTGAGAACTGTCAACTACCTTAGTATTTATTAAATATATAATAAAATCAATATTTCACTTAAGAAGTTTTTGCGCGCAAAAACTGTATTTCACTTAAGAAGTTGCAGGCAACTTCTTAAGTGAAATGTGAAATAGATATTTGCAAATCAGAAACGAATGACTGAAGGGTGCCGAAAATTGGCACCCTTCAAAGTAGTATCGAGGCAAAAATTTTTGTGCACAAAAATTTTTGCCTCGATAACAGTTTGTCATTTTAGAAATTCATGGGTTCAGATGTTCATGAGTTCATAAACTTAGGATTTCAAAATGACTAACTAGCGGAATCGCCCGATTCTAAGCCACTCTTCTTATAAATCATTCAGTCAATTAAATTTTGATAATGGCCTAAATTTGAGAGAGCCAATTTCAATTTTTGAAAAAAAAGTCAATCGATCCTCTTTCAAACTGTCAACTACTTGATATTCATTAATTTATACAATTAAATCAATATTTCACTTAAGAAGTTTTTGCGCGCAAAAACTGTATTTCACTTAAGAAGTTGCGCGCAACTTCTTAAGTGAAATGTGAAATAGATATTCGCCAATCCCAAAAAATGACTGAAGGGTGCCGAATTTTGTTAAAAAACTTTTGTTGATCTACATAATCATAAAATCTATAGAGGGGGTAAGCGATAACTCGTGGCACGCTTGGTACCCTCACGCACTAGCACTCCGTTACCGGTCATTTTTTTTAATAGATAACTCGCCCGATTATGATTGGTCCCGAGTAATTGTCGGCATAGCGCATTGTTGATATAGCCCAGTTTTTGAACTAACGCGAGGATTTTTTCTTCATCCGTGGTGAGAGAGTATTCGGCCTGAACGGATTTTAAAACTTTAGTGGGCGTAAGAACTGGGGGTTGTTGACTTTTTTGGGTGAGTCTCATGTCAATAAAATGGAGATGTTCGGGTTGAATCATTTTGCCTTCACAGTAGAACAAGGCTCGTTCAATGATGTTACTTTAATTCCCGCACGTTGCCGGGAAAATCATAGGTTTCAAGGGCGGTGAATGCGCGTTGACTTAATGCCTTTTGTTCTATGTTGGCGGCCAACTGGTTGAGAAATGCTTGGCCAGTAATGCTATATCTTCTTTATGGCTACGTAGCGGTAGAATCGTGATCAGACAACCGGCTAACCGAAAATAAAGATCCTGACGAAATGTACGGGCCTGAATCATTTCCAGTAAATTCGCATTCGTTGCGGCGATGACCCGAATATTGATTGGCTTGGGGTGCGTACCGCCTACTGGCCTTATTTCTCTCTCTTCTAGGACACGCAGGAGTTTAGGCTGTAATAACAGTGGCATATCACCGATTTCATCCAGAAATATGGAGCCCCCTTGGGCTAATTCAAAATAACCCTTACGATCCTTCAACGCACCGGTAAAAGCCCCCTGTATAGACCCAAAAAATTCGGATTCCGCTAATTCAGATGGGATTGCCGAGCAATTGACGGGCACAAAAGGGCCGTTTGCATAGGGACTATTTTTGTGAATGGCACGCGCAACCAGTTCTTTGCCTGTGCCACATTCTCCTTCAATAATCACACTGATTTTGCTATTTTGTAAACGACGAATATCGCTGTGAATCTTGACAATGGGCTTACTTTGCCCAATCAAAGTGGGCATGTCACACGGTTGGGCGGTTGCTTGATAACCGGATTTTGGCTCGGCTGTTGAGGGCGCGTTTTGGGTTGAATTCTGGCGCTTAATCTGTTGTCTGAGTTGTTCATTTTTTTGCAGAAGTGTTTTCTGTTGGCGGAACAGGGTGAGATGGACGTGGATTTGCATCAGTACTTTTTCACATTGAAAAGGTTTGGTAATATATCCCACGCTGCCAACAGATAAAATTTGATTATGATCAATGCTTTCTATCATCGCGACGATAAAAAAAATGGGTACGGCCTGGGTGGCTTGATGCTGTTTCAAACGAGAGCAAGTTTCAAAAGCATCTATCCCTGGCAACTGGCTATTTAATAGGATGATTTCCGGCACCCATTTTTCTATCACATCCAGCGCCTGTTCTCCACTGTGAACAATAGTGATGTCCAACCCAACCGGTTCCATTACCTGAGTTAATTGCGTTAAACTTTCCTGATTCGGTTCTATAATGAGGATAGAGGCATTTAATTTTGTTGTGTTCATACAGCTACCCACTCTTTGGATTTACGAATTGCTCGTATACGTTTGAAAAGGGCAACCACAAGGGGTTACCACAAGTGTCATAGAAAATTATTTTCTCACGCAAAGCCGCAAAGGCGCAAAGGTGCCAAAAAGTCATTATGCATAGATCGAAGCGGCTTTGCGTGAAGTTAGTGGTTTAAATCCTTTTTTTTATATCCAATCCTTGTAGTTAGTAGGGTGGGATCGCTGTCATCAAGATTTTCGTTCCTTGCTCATACCCTATCAAACGCTTGCCCACCATCCCTCTCCCCAAAAATAGGCAATATCTTTAAACATTCATCCAAAGAAGCAGGGTAAAATTCATGATTTCTTTTTCATAACATACAGGTGATAACCGATACCTTCTATTATCAATAAACCTGCAATAAGATATTCTAGCGTACTCTCTCCCGCTACTAAGACTATGGCAATAATCAGATTGATTGTTAGAAATAAGACAGTTCTTTGTATAGCGTTTCCCGATTGCATGAACCGAAGGTCAGCGAAGCTAAATACATCCTTCGTAGGGGCAAGCCCTTGTGGTTGCCCTTTTTGTATTTAACCCAAACGAAAAATGCTAAGTACTGAAGCACAAATAAACAGGTATTTAACAACAAAGTTGCCCCCTTTCTGTTTTTTTTACAATACCTGAAAATTTGGAGTATTAAATTTTCTGTTGTTTGACAAAATGGTTCTGGAAAAAAGTAGCTGTTGAACTTTTTTTCAACTTTTAACTTGATAAAAAAGTTTTGGTCTCTATTTAAGAGTTTTTCCTACTGTTTACAAGAGGAACACATTATGATCAACAATCCGATTATTTTGCTTAATCATCCTAACCAAGTCAGAATCGTTTTGGAATCCAAACTCAGAATTGCTTCAGCCCTTTTTCCAGAAGAAGGTGTGATTTGCATGGGGGGGTGGATATCCCACGACAGATATCGTTTTCTATCGGATTTGGAAGCTGAACCACTGATTCAAGAGAATCCATTTGAATTGGTTTCATTGATAACCGAAGCTCATCGGGGTTTAAAAGTCCGGAAGCCATAATGTTTTAGTCTCATCGTTATGCACAAGTTGCTGATGCGGGAGCCCATAAATAGATGTAGGGTGGGTAAGTTCGTTTCGACGCTCGGCGTCGAAACGAACTTGCCCACCATCCTCCGAGCAGCAAACTAAAGTTGGAACGTAGAGCTAACTAAATAATAAGGGATTACGATTTCGGGGTTTCAGTCAGCCGGTATTAATTCTTCGACTTCAAAGGATTTTTGGGTGGCTATCCATAAATCATATTTCGCTTGCATATAGAGCCAACTTTCTGACGTGGTTCGGGTTGCTTTACCGATCCGAATGGCCATTTCTGGACTGACTGAAGAGTGAGTCTTCAATAATGTTGATAATGTGTTTTGACTGACTCCTAAACGTTTTGCCACTTCTGTGGTTGTCATGCCCAGAGGTTCTATCACATCTTTTTGTAATACCTCGCCAGGATGCGTTGGTTTTCTCATATTTTTCAATTTTCTCAATTCGATCAATCAAGATAAATCTTGAACTCCAATCAAGATAAATCTTGAACGCCAATAAATATTAAAGGGCATATTTTCGTCCAAATTTATTTTGCATCAAAGGTGGGCAACAAAAACACGTTACCCACCCTACATTCACTTTACAATTATTCAACCGTGAATTGAATGTTGCCTAGTTTCCAGAGTTCTCTGTTGTTTAGCGGTTCAATGCCTTGGGGTACGCGCAATAGATAGAGTGTGTATTGCCCTCTGGGCAGTTCGGCGTTGATGGGGACTTTTATTGCGATTTCGCTGCCTTGCCAAGCTGGGAGGTTGTCGCCTTTGAAGGGTTCAAAACCATTTTGTTTGGCGAGTACGAAAATGGTGCCGTCTGGTAGGCCTACGGCTACATATTGCACTTGCCCTTCTGGTAAGGCCGGTAAGGTGACACGTAAGGTGTCGTCATTGTGATAGGCCGTTTGGTTGGCTATCGGGGGTTGGCCTAGGGTTGCGGGGACTTCGGGGCCGTTGGGTAGGGTGAGGACGATTGGTGAGGATGAGGTGATAAACCCTTCGTTGTCTTCGGCCATGAAGGTGACGACGTATTGCCCTTTGTACTGGAATCCGTTGAATGTGCCTTGCCAACGGCTGCTATCACTGCCGGGTTGAAGGTTGACGATTGGAGTGGGTATTAAGGAGAAGCCTTCTTCATTACGTTGTTTCGATGCTTCGGGGGTTAGCACTAGGGCCCATACGCGCTTGATCCTGCCTTCTGTAATGCCGGCGCGGACGCTGAGGGGGAAGGTTTGGCCGGGGGTGACGTTACTGGATGCTGTTTCAGCTTCTAAGGTGATTTCTCCAGATAAGGCTCCAAAGCAACCGTTGAGACAGGCTTTTCTGGCTAGACGGCCGTCGCGACTGCCGTTGGCTTGCCCGTCGCCGTCGTCATCAAGTTGCGGTATTTGTTTGTTAAAGGGGTGGCCGTAGCGGGAGAGTTTGTCTTTGACGGTTTGGAAGGCGTCAAAGAAGTTTTCGCCGCGACGTAGGTTGTCGAAGTAGAATTTGCTGAAGGAGAAGGAGCCTAGGTTGTCGTAGTAAGCTTGGTTTTCGCCTGTGCTGGTGATCACGACGCGGTTGGGGCCGGCCAGTCCTCGTCCGATTAAGCTGCCGGTGTGGCAGGCTTCGAGAATGACGATGGTTGGGTTTTGGGTGACGTTTTGGTAGTCGTCAAGTAGGCGGCCTAAGTCTTGGGCGGTAAGCACTTCGCTAAAGGGGTCGAGGCGTAGTTTGCCGGTGAGGGCATGGTCTACAAAAATGACGATTAGGGGTTGCTCTAGTTTGCCTTTTTCTTTAGCCCAATCAAAGGCTTGTTGTACATCTGCATTGGTTAAGTCGCGGGGGGGTTTGCCTTCTGAGAGATCAAAGGCGGTGATGGGGCCGTCAACGACGTTGCGATCTACGAATCCGTCTCCATTGGTGTCTACGTCTGGTTTGTATGAGAGGAAGTAGATTTCGTCATTTTCATAGCCGCGACTTTGTAGGGTGCGGTAGGCGTGGCTGGCCATAAATTCTATGGAGACGGCTTGGTTGTAACCTTGTCCTTGGCCACGGGGGTGGACGAGTATGGCGGCGCGTTTGCCTGTGATCAGGGCTTCGCAGTCGGTGGCGTTGACTTGGGTACAGAGGGTTGATTTTTGCCCGAAGGTGAGGTGGGCTAGGCCGCTTAAACCGGCTCCGATCCAGACTCCACCGTAGTTGTCTCCATGAAGGCTGTTGATCCAGTTGCTGGGTAAGCCGGAATTGTTGGTTTTGAAGATGTCCCAGCTGCCGTTGGCATGAAAGTGGGCTAGGCCGTTTTCGGTGCCTACCCAGAGGCCGCCACTGTTGTCTTTGGTTAGGGTGTTGATCCGATTGGCGGGGAGTTTGGAGTTGTCTTGGTTGAATATTTCCCAGTTGTCGCTGGCATCTTTATGGACTAATCCGCCTTCGTAGGTGCCTATCCATAGGCCGCCTCGATCATCTCTGAGTAGGGATATGACATCATTGTCTGGTAGATTGGAGTTGTCTTTGTTGAATGATTTCCAGGAGCCGTCGGCGTTGAGGTGGGTGATGCCTTCCCAGGCTATCCAGATGCCGCCGTAGCCGTCGGTGGCGATGGCGTAAACGCTGTTGTAGAGCATGTCGAAGTTGTCGGGGTTGAATAGGGCCCAGGTGCCGTCGGCACGACGTTGTATGAGGCCGCTATCTGTCCCTACCCATATGCCGCCGAGGCTGTCGTCGATGATGGCATTGACGTAAGTATCGGGGAGTTCGGAGTTGTCGGGGGTGAAGATTTCCCAGCTGTCGTTTGCTTGATAGTGAACGAGGCCGCCGTCTGATGTGCCTATCCAGATGCCGCCGTTGTTGTCTGCGAGTAGGGTGTTGATCCGATTGGCGGGGAGTTGGGAGTTGTTGGTGTTGAAGATTTGCCAGGCTCCGTCGGCTTGAAAGTGGGCGAGGCCGTTTTCAGATGTGCCTACCCAAACGCCACCATGGCTGTCTTTGATCACGGCTGTGACTTCATTGTGTGGCAATCCTGATGCTTCTTGGTTAAAGAGATTCAACGCTCCGTCTGCTTGGAAGTGGAGTAGGCCGCCGCCACTGGGAAAGCTGCCTGTGCCTATCCAGATGCCGCCGTGGCTATCTGCGATAATGGCATTGATTCGATTGGCGGGAATGGGGGAGTTGTCTTTATTTAAGATTTCCCAAGTGCCGTCTGCTTTGAGGTGGGCGAGGCCGCCTTCTGAGGTGCCTATCCATATGCCGCCATTGCCATCTAGGAATAGGGAGACGATCCAGTTATCGGGTAGGGGTGAGTTGCTTTTATTGAAGATATCCCAGTCGCCGTCGGCTTTCATATGGGCGAGGCCGCCATACCAAGTGCCTATCCAGATGCCACCGGCACCGTCTTGAAGCAGGGAAATGATGCCATGATCGGGTAATTTGGAATTGTCTCGTTCAAAGACTGTCCAAGTATGGGAGGCGCTCAGGTGAGCTAAACCACCGCCAAGAAAGTCGCCTGTGCCTATCCAGAGGCCGCCTTGGCCGTCTGTGATTAGGGCGTTGATGCCGTTGTTTGGCAGTTGTGAATTGTCTTGATTAAAGACTTCCCAGCGGCCGTCTTCATGACGGTGGGCTAATCCGTTTTCGGTGCCTACCCATATGCCGCCTTGGCCGTCTTCGAGCAGGGCGCTGACGTTATTGCTGGGCAAAATGGTGTTGTCTTGATTAAAGACTTTTAAAGTGGCGTTGGCGTTGATATGGGCTAAACCGCCGGCGGTGCCTATCCAAAGGCCTTCGTTTTTGTCAATGACGAATGCGCGGACAGAGTTATTGGGTAAGCCGTCCAAATTGGTTAAGACTTTCTTGAGTTCTCCGGTTTGTGCATCGCGTTGTTCAAGTCCACCGGTTGTGCCAACTAAGAGAGTTTGTCCGCCTTCTGATATCGCTACCGCTTGAATATGACTTCGATTGGTAAAGACTTCCCAGTTGGCATTTTCCAATGAGGTGATCGTTTGGGTGGCCGTGATGGTGATCTTGAGTGTGCCGACATTGCCGTCGTTATCAAACACGGTTACGACATCTAAGCCGGGCTGATCTGGGGCAATATAAGTGACTTGAGTACCGATACCTTGAACTTGTCCTTTTGAGGGGTTCCAAGTGATTTGCCCTCTTGCACCGGAAACGGCTATCGCGATTTGTTTACCCGCTTCTACGCTGGGCGCGGCTGGGGTAAAGATTAAGTCTGCGGCTGGGAGGGCCGATATCCAAAGGAACCAGAGTAGTACCAGTACTATCGGGTTGTGAATCGTTAATGGGGGGAATTTCATTTTCATAATTCGTTTGTTTCCTAATTATTTTAAGGTGGGCAACAAAAACACGTTACCCACCCTACATGATCTGATGGTGGGCAACAAAAACACGTTACCCACCCTACATGATCTGATGGTGGGCAACAAAAACACGTTACCCACCCTACATGATCT
>Ga0164318_10001214_pt1 | contig 22540 bp, 20 predicted proteins | sample GuaBasSedimGuay9_FD_113734 | JGI IMG/M metagenome (GOLD analysis project Ga0164318, IMG submission 113734) | Subseafloor sediment microbial communities from Guaymas Basin, Gulf of California, Mexico - Guay9, Core 4571-4, 0-3 cm | ecosystem: Environmental > Aquatic > Marine > Hydrothermal vents... | reverse complement strand
GTAATGCTCATGAGTAGACCGCTGATGGTCCAGAGAACGGCACTTATAGAGCCTCCGAATATGAGCCAGAGCAGGTTTCCGATAAATCTCATAATTTCTCCCTGAACGTAATCATACCGGAGATACGATGAAAAACGACATACTGTTCAGGACGATTTCCTGTACAATGATGAATCATGAACAAAAAGGAATCGTCACTGCCCATTACCCTTGTTCTCTACCTTCTCGTTTTTGTATTCGGAATGTCCTATACCATGATCGGTCCCCTGATGCCGGATTTTCTTCGGCGTTACGGTTTGAAGCTGGCGGAGGGGGGTACCATTGTCAGTATTCAGAATATCTCCGGTCTGGCTGCTATTATCTTCTGCGGCCTCTTCGGGGACAGGCTGAATAAAAAGGGATTTATCGCCATTGGAATCGGGTTATTCATGGTTACCCTGCTGGGAATAGGCACGGCTCCGTCATTTGGTCTGCTGATGGCCATTTTCTTTGTATTCGGAATCGGCACCCGTACCTTTGATACTCTATCCAATGCCTTAATCTCTGATATCCACGGTAATAAACGTTCCCTGTATTTGAATCTTCTTCATACTTTCTTTGGAATAGGAGCTTTTCTCGGCCCTCTTTTTGTCTTTTACCTGACTGATAATGGAGTATCCTGGAATAAAACATTTCTGTATCTGGGCTTTGCAGCCATTGTGATATTTGTCTCATTCCTTGCCGTTCTGATGACGGGGGGTAAAAAAAGCATCGAGAAAGATGTGAAGGCTCCGGAGAAAAGCATCGGTCTTTTTGCACTCTTCACCCGTCCCCGGATGTGGATTCTCGGATTGATCATATTTATTCACATGGGTGTTCAGGGTGTGCTGAACACCTGGATGCCCCTGTTCGCCGATGCCTCGACAAACTCTGGTGCCTTCATGTCCAGTTTCGCCCTTTCCGCATTCTGGATCGGTATCATCCTGTCCCGAAGTCTGGTTTCCAGGCTATCAGAGCGTTTCGGGGAAATCTTCATGATCCGCTGGGGAGGCCTGTTGTCCCTGATCGTATTCATACCTGCGCTGTTCCTGGGTAATGCCCTGCTTCTCACCCTTGGTTCGGGGTTTTTGGGGCTGTTTATCGGTTTTACCATTCCCTACGTCATGTCCATCGGCTGCGGGTGGTACCCTGAGAAATCGGCGGCGGTAACTTCGATGCTCCTGATTTTCGGGTATTTCTCAGTCGCGGTGTATCCCTGGATTTCCGGCTTGCTGGGAGATCATTACGGCCTGATTGCCGCCATGATACTGGTAATCGTCAGTCAGCTTATTCTTTTTGTTATCACCTGGTTCCTGCCGGGGCGGAGGTCAAAATGAAAGCAATTCTTGCACCACTCTATTTTGATCCGGGAAAGGATGATGAGTTTGAGGTACATCTCGGCATTGTACATACACTCCTTGGTGATGTAGCCGAATTTACAGAGCCAGTCGCCCTGGGGGAGATACTTTCCGATGTGGACGCCGTTATCTTTCCACAGATGCTTGGAGAGGCATACAGCCTGGTAGATGAGCTGGAGGCCATCGATGTTCCGATTATGGTGATAACTTCAGATTTCGGTACTGTGAACATGTGGGACTGGGAAATCGTTAATTTTCTCAAATTGAACGGGATCGATACCATCTGTCCGCCGAACCTGGAGGATACAAAACTCGTATGCCGGGGGCTGAGCCTGAGGCGGCAGCTTAAAAGCTGGAAAATGCTGGTTTATCAGGATGACCCTGCGGGACCCACCGGTGAGCAGTCCTGGATCTTTAAAAGGTTTTACTGGCTGGAAGATTCAGCGGTGAAGCGTTTCATGGAAAAGTACGGGTTGAAGGTGGAAGAGCGGAGTTTCCGTGAGCTTGGCAAGAGGGCCGCCGCCATACCCGATGCCGAGGCCGAAAAAGTTGCCGATAACTGGCCTTCCCGGGAGAAGAGTATTCAGGGCCGGCCCCTGCTCAGTGCCGTCAAACTCTACATGGAGCTGAACAAGGATTACCAAGCTGAAAATGATTCCATCCTGGCCATGGGGGTTAACTGTCTGAATGAATCCCACAGCTGTGACACCACACCCTGTCTGGCCTGGAATCTGCTTTACGAAAGGGAAAATCTGGTATGGGGCTGCGAGGGTGATACCATGGTGATGCTCACCGAATTACTTGCAGACAAAGTGATACAGGCGCCGTTTTTCATGACCAACGTCTATCCTTTTATCATGGGAAAGGCAGCTTTTTTCCATTTTTTTTGAACTGTATTAGAATTTATGTGATAATAACGAGTACAGTATTAAGGTTGGTCATTAACAGGTATCAACTGAGTAATACAGATTAGGTAGAAAATTGTGCTATTATAGGTGAACGTATGAAGAACAATCTGATTCTCGAGATGAAAGGAATACAAAAAGCATTTCCCGGAGTTAAGGTTTTTGACAATTTCAATTTCGATCTTATTAAGGGAGAGGTTCATTGTATCTGTGGTGAAAATGGCGCTGGTAAATCCACATTGATAAAAATGCTGTCAGGAGCTTATTTACCGGATAAAGGCACTATTGCTCTTGACGAAGAAGTTATCTTAAATAATACACCCCGACTGGCCATGGGAAAGGGTATTCAGACAATTTATCAGGAGCATAATCTCTATCCGCTTCTGAATGTTGTCAACAATTTGTTTGCTGGAAACGAAATGACGAATGGTATCCTCTTGGACTCTAAGGGAATGATTGATAAGACACTGGAAATCCTGGACTTTCTTCATTCTGAAATTTCACCATTCGATATAGTCGGAGATTTAGGAAGCGGAGCTCAGAAAACTGTTGAAATAGCCAGAGCTCTTATCCAGAAATCTAAAATATTAATTCTGGATGAGCCCACTTCATCATTCAGTAAAAAAGAAATTGATTTTCTGTTGAATATTATCAAAAAGCTTTCAAAAGAAGGACTTAGTATAATCTATATATCTCACCATCTGGACGAAGTATTTGTCATAGCCGACAGAGTTACAGTAATCCGTGACGGGGAAAAAGTTAATACGTATTTAATAGAGGATTTGGATGAACATAAATTAATTAACGATATGGTTGGTAGAGACGTTTCCTCATTTTACAAGCGGGATGAAGCAGAAATTTCCGATGTTTTTTATAAGGCAGATAATATTTCCGGTAACGGTGTCACTGATGTGTCCTTATTTGTTCGGAAAGGTGAATTGCTGGGTATTTCGGGTATGGTTGGTTCCGGACGAACAGAGCTTGCGGAATTGCTTTTTGGTGTAAAAGAAATGAATCAGGGCGAAATACAGATAAATGGTAAAGAGGTGAACATCGATACTCCTCTTGATGCCATTGCCAACAGAATGTGCTTCATCACTGAGGACAGGCAGAGTACAGGATTATTTTTAGATCACTCACTTGTAAGAAATACTGTCATCGCCAGCTATGCGAAATCAACGAGTCCTTTTGTCCTTCCCTCTGATGATGTAAAAATTTCCGAAAAATATATCCGGCAGATGAATGTTATCACACCGAGTGTTTTTCAAAAGGCAATGTACCTATCCGGCGGAAACCAGCAGAAAGTTGTCCTTGCGAAATGGTTTGCAACAGACTGTGATCTTTTTATTTTTGATGAGCCAACACGCGGTATCGACGTTGGTGCAAAAGAAGAAATATATAAAATAATGACGGAATTACTCAGGAAGGGGAAAAGCATCATTATGATATCATCGGATATGCCAGAACTGATTGCAATGAGTGATAGGGTTCTGGTAATGAGAAATGGCCGTATTGTAGTGACTATTGAAAAATCAGAAATCAATGAAGAAAATATATTGCAGCATTCGATCGGAGGATCCGAATAATGAGTAATGAGAATTCAGAACAAATAGCGAGACAAACACGAAACAGTTTTTTCCAAAAGATGATCCAACATGAAAATGCAACTATGTTTTTTGTCCTGGTACTGATTATCGTCATAGTATTTTTTGTGGATTTTTTCAGCAGTGGGATGGTTTTGTCCAAAGCAAAATTCTTGTCCGGACTGAATATCTCAAATGTAATGCTGCAGGTTGCAGTAACAGGTATCATGGCCCTTGGTATAACTCTGGTGATGCTGATGGGTGATATCGATCTGTCCATTGGATGGATGATGTGTTTTGTCGGAACAACTTCGGCCTATTTACTACGGAATTTTGGCTGGTCGGGATGGATGATCATCTTAGCCGGTGTAGTAATCTCAGTTTTCTTCCAGCTCCTGATGGGATTCATCATCTCACGGACAAAACTTGAGTCTTTCATAATCTCTCTAGGTTTTATGAGTATATATAGAGGTTTTACTTATCTAGTTACTAACGGCAGAGAAATTACCCTGGGTGGTAATTTTAAGTTCCTTGGGAAAACCTCTATTAAGCTTACTCCAACTTTCAAGCTTTATACTCCCGTACTCATATTTATAATCCTAGCCATCCTGCTTTGGCTGATTATGAAATATACAAAATTTGGTAGAAGAATTTACGCTGTAGGAGGCAACGAAAAGGCCGCCTTCCTCTCAGGTATAAATGTGATGAATTTTAAATTGATGGTTTTCGGTATCAGCGGTCTATTTATGGCCATTGCTTCCATGACCCAGTTGTCACGCCTCGGTACGGGGAATCCCCTTATGGGTCAGGGAAAGGAAATTGATGTAATCGCTGCAGTTGTTGTTGGAGGTACGGCTTTGTCCGGGGGGAAGGGTAATATCTGGGGAACTGTAATAGGAGTTATTCTGTTGGGTATCATCTCTAATGCACTGAATATTCTCGGTGTAAACCCTCACTATCAATACATAATGAAAGGCTTACTGATAATCCTTTCCGTACTAGTCGGCTATTACAGCAGTGTTCGAAAAAACAATGTCAAAAGTTAAGATTGATAATAAACAAGTTAGATCTAATCTACATTAATTGGAGGGTGAAAATAAGTAATGACTCTACTGAAAAAAGAGGAGATTGTCGTAGAGACAAGGTTAAGAAAAGCACAGAAAGCACAGTGTACGTATAGTACATGAGCATTTCAAGCATTTTTTCAACGCAGCATCTGTGACCAGATACCTTTTTTGCAGTGGAGTCAGTAATCGGTTCTTTCTTGTTATCAATAATCGGTATCAAATTTTTATTAGGAGATAGAGATGAAAAGAATTTTAGTAGTTCTATTGGTTTTTGGCATGTCTTTACATGTATTTGCCGGAGGTTCAGACGATCAAATGTCTGGTTCTGGAAGCGAAGAAATGAAGACTGTTGGATTTATCAATGCAGGTCCCGATGATTATTATGCTCAGTTCGGAGATGCATTCAAGGCTATAGCAGGTCTTTACGGCATGAAAGTTATTGAAGTGAATTCTGACTACAATCCTGACAAGGAATTGGCCAATGTTCAGGATATGATAGCCAAAGATGTTGATGCCATCGCTGTTATTACAGCTGCCGCAGCAGGAAGTGCAGCATCCATTTCGGCCGCACAGGAAGCCGGTGTGCCCATCTTTTTCATAGCCGGAAAACCCGAACTCGATTCTGGTACTGATCTTACCGGTCATGTAACCGATAACTTTGTAATGATGGGATATATGGTCGGCCAGTGGGTAGCTGAAAACTATCCTGATGCTGTTTGCGTCAACATGCCCGGGTTCTTGGGACAGGGTCCCGCTGAGGGTGAAATCGTCGGTTTTCAGATGGCCCTTACCGAAGCCGGTATGGGTGAAGCCACAATACTTCAGAGTGGAGAATGGCAAAGAACCATAGCCATCCCCGTTGCACAGGATCTCATTGCTTCAGGTCGGGACTTTGATGTGATTTTTGCTGCAAATGAAGAATCCGCATTCGGTATTATTGATGTATTTGAAGAACTAGGAGTTGAAGGCAAGGTTGTTGTATCCAACAATGGTAAAGATGATGCTTGGCCCTATCTGATAGACGGATCCATCGCCGCAACCGTTCCCAATCCTCCATCTCTTAATGCCGACCTCTGCATCCAGCAGATGCTCCGGTATTTCAATGGTGAAGACTTCATTCAGTATCTGCAGATAAAACCTCCATTTGTCCTGACTGCTGACAACCTGGATCAGGCAATACCCTGGACTGTTTCCGATTATCTTAACAAACGTGAAGCCAATGAGTTCATGTGGAAGCTCTCTGACTATGAGAAGAACTACCTGGAAAACAAAGATCAGTTCGCAATGTTCGACCAGAAAGTTGCTGATTACCTGGCTTCTAACTAATTCCTGCTGTAATTAAATCTTGAGAAGGGCTGTTCCAGAAGGGGCGGCTCTTCTTTTCTATACAGTATATTTTTCAGTAGAATAATTCCACAAAAAAACGGAACAGATTCCAGCCTGTTCCGTTTTGCATCAGTGAAAATTAAATTAATATAGAACCTCGACCATTACCTGAAGCTCTTTCCTTTATATTCCACAGGATCTGAGGTATTGAACACTCTTTTTCAAAATATCTTCCGACCCGATAATTTCCAATGTGGAACTGGGAATGTCGGCATCTTTAAGAATATCGCAAACGCCTTTGATGTCAATAACACCGTCGCCTAAGGCAATAGTGGAAAAACCGCATCCGAACTCGGTACCGCGTTTTTCTACCCATTCTTCACCGAGATCCTTCCAATGAATATGATGAATCTTATCTTTGAAAACTTTTGCCATTTCAACTGGATCTGTACCACCAAGCCAGGAATTGCCCGTATCCAGATTCACTCCCAGAGATTTGGGATTACCCAGAAGATCGAAAACATCTTTTAACCCCTGAATTGAATCAGTAATCGGCCCATGAGGTTCTAATAGGATGTTCACACCAAGATCATCAGCCATTCGACAGGGAGTGTAGAGCTTTTCCGCAACGATGAATATTTGCTGATCGTATGTGAGGTTTTTAGCCCATTCAGATCGAGGATCAGTCTCTGTTGTGACAACATCTCTGATACCGATCGCCGATGCAAAATGGATTGCTTTCATAATTTCTGCTGTACTGTATACACCCGGGTTGCTCGGCTCCAGTAAGGCTGAATGAGCGCAGACGGTCAGGGGTTCAATACCATATTTTTCAAAGAGCCTTTTCACATCAAATGGATTATCATCAAGACTCACAGTCGGTGAAAATCCAGCTGTTCCCATCATGCTTCCACCAGAATTCGTATCTGTGATATCCGCATGTTTGAAACCCATTTCTTTAGCTTTCTGAAGCTGAACTTCTACACTGGCGAAAGGCTCAATCAATAAAAAGACTCCGACGTTCATGGCTCACCTCTTTCTTTGTAATATTTAGTGATTTGGATTCATTATGAAACCATCAGGCAGAAAACTTTTAACACACAGGCGCTCTGCCTTATGATATTATTCATATTGAATGTGACGTTGTCGTTTAAGACTGAACAACGGTCGATTTTAAACATGGTAAAATTTAAAGATCACGGCAAAATTTATCTTTCAGATACCTGTGTTAACCTTGCTGCCGCTGCTTACCGTGGTGAGGTATTGCTAAATGCATTATCGAGAGATTCATACCCCGGACGGATTCTGAAAGACAATGAATTGCAGGGTGTTAAAACCATCGGTTACTGGGATGCTCAGCAATTACAGAACTGGGGTTTAGATTGGCATAGAAATGAGGGAATCGAAATCACATTCCTGATGAATGGGCATGAGGAATTCCTTCTGGGTGAAAAAAACTATAAGCTAAAAGCCAATGATCTGACGATCACCCGACCTTGGCAGCCCCATAAAGTAGGATCCCCTAACATCGGGATGAGCAAACTGCTTTGGGTGATAATAGATAACGGAGTCAGACGACCGAATCAGGAATGGAATTGGCCCGGTTGGATTCTACTCTCTACCTCTGAACTTGATGAATTAACACGATATCTACGCGAGAACGAGCATCCGGTATGGGAAACCACACTCAGAATAAGGGAGATATTCGGAAACATAAGCCGGGCAGTGGATGAATCTCTGGGAATTGATAATTCAACATATCTAGCTATTTTAATAAATGAATTGCTCTATTCTCTCCTGGCAATGTTCCGAACCTGTGATGTACCTCTGAAGATATCTCTTACAAGCAACAAGCGTAATGTTGAGATTTTTCTGAGCGATCTGGAAAAACACCTCGATATGGAATGGTCTGTTGATCAGATGGCAAGAGAATGTGAAATTGGCAAGACGCGTTTTATTGACTATTGCAAACGTATTACAAATATGACGCCATCTCAGTATCTTACCTACCTCAGGGTGGAAAAGGCTTCAAAAATTCTTAGAAATTCCCCAAATTTATCAATTCTGGAAATTGCACTGGACTGCGGTTTTTCATCCAGTCAGTATTTTGCAAGCTGTTTCAAGAAGCAGAAAGGAAGAACGCCATCACTTTATCGTAGAAGTAGAGAGGGCTTGCTCTGAAAGTCGTTCAAGCGCCCTTCAATGGCAATTCGATCAATATAATCTTGAGCTCTTTACCGCCTGTCCTGATCCCTTTTCTCCTGACGATCGGCATGATGTGTGATTGACGGATACTGACGTTTCGATTATCAACACGGTTCATCCGATTCTCAAACATATATTTCTGCTACTGGTAAACCTCATCAGGAATGTCCAACTGGGACATGATAGTAATATTCAATAAATCGGAAGCCACATACCCCATCAGGCCTCGATTAATACTGAACTGTTCCATCAATCGCTGAACTACAGAACCTCAGAAGTGATGTACTGTTTATTCGTCCCGGAGAACCTGCTGCCGTTGGCAGCGTAGGAATAAAATGGAGGAAAGTCTTTAACTTAAACTTATGGTAAAACTGTATTGACGAAAAGGTTAAGCATAGTTGACGTTAAGAAGAGGAACCGGTACAACCCCGTGAATCTTCAGGACTCACAGGATTAATTATTACCAGATCCGGGGTGAGATCAGTCCCAACCGTGCCTGTTCCTAACCTCAACCATGGCACCGAGTATATCGTTCCAGGTTTTCGGTTCCATCATAACTTTGTTGGGGAACATACATCCGTCCCAGCAGATGTGCTTCATCGCCTTGGTTGGCTTGCCTTTTTCATCATTGAGCCAGAATCCTGCATGGTAGGGAACATCGAGTTTGCCGTTCGGGTCTGCAACCTGGCAGTGACGGCCGGTTTTATCATGTGAACCTGAGCCGAAAACCGTAGCGTCATTCTGAGCAATGTGGAAATCGATAGTCCAGGGCCTCAGCATGTCAGTCAATTTCTTATAGGCTGCGTCGAATTCTTCTTTGTTCCAATCGAACTCAGGGCCCACAAGAGAATCATCTTCGGCGTTATAGCCAAGCATATAAAGTAGTGTATGAGCCATATCCGCCTGGAACCCCAGAGTTTTCGGACGTCCCACCATCTCAAAAAGCTCTATCATGGGCTTCCAGCCGTGCATCCCGCCCCAGCAGATTTCACCTTCAGCAGCCAGACGCTCACCATAGCTTTCAGCTATATTACAGGCTTCAGTAAAAGTCTCCGCGGATTTCTTCTGATTACCGACTGGATTCTTGCTCCAATCTTCGGTTCCTCCAGCAGTATCGATACGGATTATTCCATACGATCGTATACCGAGATTGTTGAATTTTTTTCCTATGATACAGGATTTCTTCACCATATCGAGGAACTGTTTACGTTCAGTCTCACTGCCGAATGCCGGTCCTCCCGAGGGAGGCCAGATAGGAGCTACCATGGAACCAACGGCAAGATTCTTTGACTTTAACAGGTCGGCAACTTTTTTCAATTCGTCATCCGACGAGTTGATATCGATGTGAGGCAGGGAGAGAAAGACATCCAAACCGTCGAATTTCTGACCATCTACCTCTGCCGCAGCGGTGAGGTTTACCATAGTTTCCAGATCGATGACAGGTTCGGAATCTTCACCTTTACCTACCAGTCCCGGCCAAGCTGCATTGTGCAGTTTCGGATACGTGTGTGTCATTTTTTATCTCCTAATACGGCAGATTTACTGCTGCCGTAAATTTTATTTATTTTTTGTTGCTCCACCAATCTCATCCAGCATTAAGACGGGTATAACGGCCATTTTTTGAGGGATTAAAGTTCCCAAAGAAGACTGTCGATAATGGGTTTTTTAGACCATACACGGAAAGGTCTTCAGGATTTTCATTGATATGTACGTCCCGGATACCGGATAGATTGGAAGTTATTGATTTTAATAACGAATCTTTGACTCGATATCCCAGTGGTGTATCCTGAACAACCCAGGAAAGCCCGTCCATGCTGGATATTTTAAAAAGGCCTTTGGTATTATCAATCCTGAGGCTCCGAAGAGACCCGTTGGCAATGTTGGTTAAGACCATTTGCTCAGTTGTTACCGGAGAACGTTCAGGATCTCCCTGGTTCCTGTCAAGCTTATTGTTGATAACTAAGAATGCAGAAAGAGCAGCAACGAATACAAAGATAATTATCAGAGTTCTGATTTTTCGTATCATTTCTTTTCCGAGCCGGTGTAGTGCTCGATAAAAGGGACATTGTCAATATTTATATCAGGACCGAAAAACTTGAATATCACCATATCTTCATTTCCTGTATTTACAATGTTTATCCCTTCGAGAGCTTTTTCGTGAGTTACAAGGAGCTCGTCCCGGGAGCTTTCCAGAGAAACTTTCTGACCTTCCATTTCATAACCGTCCACCAGCCCTTTGCCTCGCCATAGGAAGAAACCATGCACCCCTGCTGCTTTACTTTCAAAGGTTTTTCCGGGAGCAATGGTGATTCGGGTTCCATTGAATTTTACAGTATTGTACCAGACCCATTCCTCTCGGACCCCTTCCCGGGCAGTTTTTTCAATAAGGGTGGGTTCAAGATGATGATTTTCGTAAAACCATGGATCGCCATTGGCTCTCCAGTCAACTTGCTTGAGTACTGACAATTCATCACCGTCTTTTTTTCGCTCTTCTTCGGATACGTGATGAGCCAGTAAATCCTTGCCGATGTCCAGACCTTCAAGTTCTGCCTGCATAACCGCCATTATGTCAGACGATTCCTGGAGCTCCAGGGTAAGGGCTGTACCAGGTGCGTGGAGAAGCCCTGGAGGAAGGTGAAACCCTTCACCGGGGACATTAGCATAAGCGCGGGAATACTTGAGTATTGAATCTCCCTCCCATTTCTTAAGGTAAGGAAGGAATATGTCATATTGGAGGTTTTGATCCACGATATATGGATGGACTCCGAAATACGTTTCAGGGTGGCTGCCAAGGTCGACATCCAGGAAATGGTAAGATTCTTCCTTGGAATTCATGCCTACTTTTTTTGCATGTTCCGGGCGTTGGTGCATGTGGTAAAATATTCTGGTTTTGAAATCGTATATCTTGAGAAGGCGGCCGAGTCCTTTATGGTTCAGTGAGTAATCAGTGCCGAGTATTTCTTTCCCGCAGACTTCAAGAGCATCGATGAGACGGATGTCATAACCCTTTATCTCAAGAAAAGATAAACCTTCATTCTTGATTTTAACCCGGTTATCAACTTTTGTTTCCGAGACCAGCCAGCGTTCGCAGATGGCGCCACTTTCTCCTGCATCGTATTCTTCATCAGTAAGACCCAGCCTTTTGCCGGGAGGCATGAAATCTCGTGAAACCCAGCAAGGCCTCATTGTTAGTTTGCCATTGTTTGTTTTTATTTCTGTAAGTACTATTTCCCTTATTTGTTCTTTGGTCATTGATTTTTTCTCCTTGTATTTTCTTCTCTGTCGGTAATATCACGACTGATGCCGATAAGACCGAGAATCTTTCCATCGGAATCATGAAACGGAGCTTTGTATACTTCAAATTTTCTTTTATGTCCGTCGGGATAAACCATCCACTCTTCATTTTTATAGGGTTTGTTGGTTTTAAAAATCATTTCATCTCTGTGTGTAAAGAATTCTGCTTTCTCTCTGCTGAACAGATCGTAATCACTCTTCCCTATCATATCTTCACCGGAACGGCCCATGATTCGGCAGAAAGCCCGGTTGTATCCCATCATTATTCCATTGATATCCTTGAAGAATATCAGATCCGGGGATTCGTCTATTATATTGCGAAGAAGGGCATAGGCCTTTTCAATTTCCTTTATGGACCGTTTTTGCCGGTTTTCCAGGGTGTTGATATAATTATTTCTATACTGGGTCGGGCTCACACTCATATATTGTTTGAAGATTTTACTGAAATGAGCGGCACTGGAAAAATTCAGATCTTCCGCTATTGTCGCCAGGGTTTTATCGTTGGACATAAGGAGAGTTGCCGCTTCTTCCACCTTCAATCTGGTGAAATACTTCATTGGCGGGAGATTCATTTTTTCTTTGAATATCCTGATGAAATGGGGGATAGAAAGGTTGAGGTGTCGACCCAGTTCTTCCAGTCTTAGTTCTCCGTATTTTCGTTCCTGCATAAAATCAATTGCTTTGTCAGCTATTTCCCGTCCCTCAGGATATCTGGTCCCCAGATATTCTTCTTTTGACAAGCTGTAAACAACTGATAGGAAGAGATGACGGGCGGACTCCTTTTGGAAAATATCCCCTGAATGCTCCTTGCTGATTATTTCATCGAAGGTGAAGCGGCTGGTCTGCTTCAAGCGGAAGATTTCACGAGCTAATGACGACGAAAGGTATGATATCAGTGATGCATCATTCTCTCCAAGATCGAAGATAATCAGAAAATAGGATAAAGATTTATTGGTTAGATCCGGGGTGAATGTATAATGATCTCCCGGCAGAGTTATGGTGAAGAAACCCGACTCGACTGGATGTTTTTTTTTATTTATCCGGAAGTATCCTGACTGGTCCAGGATAAGATGAGCTCGATACTCACTTTCCTCCTGAATGAACAGCGTATTGAGGTAACGTACCTTTTTGACTGTGTCAATATTGCTGATAAGAATACATTCACGGATATTCATCTGGCTATCTCTGAATTGAATAATAGCAGTTATTATTGCTTAGGAAAATAAAAATAATAAACTATTTCTATCATATAATTATCATAAAAGAAGATATTTTGAAGAATAATTTGCTTGGAGATCAATTTCATATAAGAAATAGAAAATAATGAGTATTAATAATCGATAAATATGATTCATTATGAAAGAAAGTAAAGAGTTTACGAACAGGCTACAACGCGTAAATTTTAAACTTGTACTATTAATATTGGCCATTGCAGGCCTTGGAGTCTGTGATGAAACCTTAAGGAGTGAAGTATGAAGTATGGAATGAACAGTCTGCTTTTTGAGGAAAGATTTACCAATAAAGCTGCGGAGAAATTTCCGAGATTTGCAGAGATTGGTTTTGATGGAATTGAAATTGCCCTCCAGGAAAAGGGGGATATAGGTACAAGTTTTATTAATGACAAACTTGCGGAGAACAAGCTTGTGTGTTCTTCACTTTGTTCTCTCATGGGGCCTGGAAGAGACCTCAGAGGAAGAGATGCTGATATTATCGGTGCGAAGTCCTATTTGAAGGACCTGGTTGATGCCGCTGTTAAACTCGGCACTGATACTATTGTCGGCCCTCATTATTCAGTTGTCGGACTTACTGGTCTGAAGAGCTCAGAGGAAAGAGATGCGGACTGGAAGAAGGTAGTAGCTGGACTTAGGGAGATTGGGGAATATGCCGGTGAAAAAGGTGTAACCCTGGCCCTGGAACCCTTGAATCGCTTTGAAACTGATTTTCTTAATATTTGCAGTGATGCAGTGAGACTTTGTGATGATGTGGGATTGGATAATATAAAAATTCATCTTGATACTTTTCATATGAATATTGAAGAAAAAGACTCAGCTGCGGCGATCCGGCTGGCCGGGGACCGGCTCTTTATGCTTCACGCAAGTGAGAACGATCGCGGTGCACCGGGAACCGGTCAGGTTTCCTGGGATACTGTTGCTGAAGCCATCAAGGACATCGGATATAACCGCTGGATTGTTATGGAGTCCTTTACTCCAGAGGTGGAGATCATCGCCAAAGCAGCGTCGATATGGCGGCAGACTGAAGTTGACGGCTGGACTCTGGCTTCAAAAGGGCTCGACTTTGTAAAAAGCATATTCGGAAGGTAATAGTGGCAGACATCATACTGAAAGACATTTATAAAAGGTTTAATGATTTTACTGCAGTCAGTAATTTGAATCTTGAAATTCAAGACCGATATCGGATACAATGTCGCGATTACCTTCAATATGAAGATGGCATGATCAGGGCTCTTGTTGAACCCCATCTTAAGATGAAAGAGGGTGATGAAGTCAGTTTTTCCATTGATATCCAACGGTCTCATATTTTTGATATTAAAAGCGGGAAGGCGCTTCGCTGACAAGATGGGAAAGAAGCGATCTTCTATCGGTTTATGGGCTTTTATCTGGGGCGGCTATCGAGAAGCTCCGATAGCTCATGAAAAAGCTGTGGAAACTGTTGCAGGTTTGGGGTTTGATGGCGTTGAAGTAGCCGCTTATAGCCCTTATTTCAGTAATAATTCTTCAAGAAATCGCCGGGCGTTACGAAAACTGTATGATGATAACGGCTTGGAACGATCCGGGCTGATAGCTCCTTTTCCCTCAGCCGTAACATCCAATACGACAAAATATCTGGATGCAGTTAAGGCTAATTTGGATATCTGTATAGATGTTGATATTCCCACACTCCGGGTGGATACGGCCGTGCCCCCGTTGATTGAGTCCTTTGGTAACGATATTGATGCAGCATTCTCAGCAGCAGCATCCAACTGGAACGCCGCTGCAGAAGAATGTGCCAGGGCAGGGGTTTCACTCGTATGGGAGTTTGACCCCGGGTTTCTTTTCAATAAACCGTCGGAAGTAATTGCAATGGTTGAAAAAGTAAATCATCCGAACTTTTCCCTTCTCTTTGATTCAAGTCACGCGCATATGTGCGTTGCGGAAGGTGCAAGGCAAATTGGTGAAAAGGAAACCCTACCCGGGGGAGCCGAAGAGTTCGCGTCGATGTGCCAGGGGAAAATCGGCCATATTCATTTAGTAGATTCTGACGGTACTCTCCACGAACAAGAAACCTCAACTCACGTGCCCCTCGGTTCTGGATTGTTAAATTTTGACACCCTGATACCGGTTTTAAATGATGCCGGATGCCGGGATGATTGGTGGGTAATAGACCTTTGTTTCTGGCCCAAAGCAATAGACGTGACTGCTGAAAGTAAAAAATATCTCGATAATCTGATAGTTAAATACGGGAGGTAATCGTATGAACGGTAAGATGAAAGCGATGGTTTTCTATGAGAAGGAAGACATGAGGTTGGAAGAACGGGATATTCCGACTGTGGGACCCGACCAGGTGCTGGTGAAGGTGGCTTATGTGGGAATCTGCGGTTCAGATATCTCATATTTCTTCGGTTTGTCTCCACTTGGTACCGACAGCGGTAAGGGACCGTTGATTCTAGGACATGAGTTTACCGGAGAAGTCGTTGAAGTGGGGGATATCCCTGCATCAAAGGGTCTTTTTTCTCCTGGAGATAAAGTGGTTGTGAATCCCGTCCAATACTGTAACGCCTGTGAGATGTGTTATGACGGTAAAACCCATATGTGTGAGAACATGACGGTTAACGGCGTGACCAAAGACGGTGCCATGGCAGATTATGTCACGGCGGATTATACCGGTGTATTTAAACTTCCCAAGAGCATGAGCCTTTCTGACGGAGCCTTTGTCGAACCCATGGCTTGCGCTGTAAATGCATTACGGAAACTTGAGATGGAACCCGGTCAGCTTGTAGCTATCTGGGGCCCGGGCGCCATAGGTTTGATGATGGTACAGATGGCTAAATCCCTGGGTGCCGGAAAAGTTGTTCTGGTTGGTACTCGGGATTATCGGCTGGAAGTTGGTAAGAAAGTCGGTGCAGATTATATTTACAACATCAAAGATTCCTCCTCACCTTTTTACACTGCCGATCTGGCGGAATCATATAAGAAGGATTTGGGGAAACTTGTCGACCGTACCATCTGTGCCACCGGTTCCAATGACGGCTTTGAGCAGGCAGTGGAAACAAGCGGTAACTGTTCCATTATCATTCACTTCGGACTACCCGAAGAAGATGACAAATTCTGCATTCCTGCTCTGGCGTTTCATACCGCGGATAAACAGATTCGTTCAGCATGGCTCGCGCCGATGGTATGGCCGGAAACATTGAGAATGCTGGAGCACGGCCTTGTTGATGTGAGTTCTCTTGTTACTCACACTTTCCCCATGGAAGATGCTGAGAAAGCAATCAGGAACCTCAAAAACGTTGTGGATGAACCCATAAAAATCCAGTTAATAAACAGCTGAAGGATAGACATAAGAGATGGAACCTGAAAAGAGCGTCAGTGTCTGTATTATCGGCCTTGGCTTTGGTGCCGAGTTTATTCCCATCTATCAGGCTCTACCCGGTGTAGACAAAGTTGCTATCTGTGCTCGAACAGCATCCAAAGTGAAGGAAGCCGGAGATCATTACGGTATTCCTGAAGATCTTCAATTTACTGATTATGAAGAAGTTCTCAAACGAGACGGCATAAATACGATCCATATTGTTACCCCTTTCACTATTCATGCAAAGCAGACCCTTGCTGCCCTGAGAGCGGGAAAGCACTGTGCCTGTACCGTACCTATGGCCATGACAGTGGATGATTGCATCGAGATAGTGAAAGCTCAGAAAAAGGCGGACAAGGTGTACATGATGATGGAAACCGCCATCTATACCAGGGAATACCTCTACGTTAAAAATCTGGTGGAAAGTGGTAAGCTGGGTAGAGTCCAGTTTGTCCGAGGGTCTCATCAGCAGGATATGGGGCTGGAAGGATGGCCGGACTACTGGCTGGGTTTCCCGCCGATGAACTACGGGACACACGCAATTGCGCCTCTGGTGGATATCAATGACAGCTTGGTGGACAGTGTCGTCTGCCATGGCTCCGGGAAAATCAAAGACGAAATGATTCCCAAATACGGGTCTCCCTTTGCAGTCGAGACGGCCACCTTCAAACTTAAAAACACAGATGTAAGGGCTGAAGCCACACGATCGCTTTACGAGACAGTCCGTCAGTACAGGGAGAGCTTTGATTGCTACGGTGACAAGCTCAGTTTCGAATGGGAACAGATCGAAGACGAAGGTCATCTTCTTCATGAAGGCGGGGAAGATTGCCGGAGGATAAAAGTTCCCGACACTGATAACATTCTGCCCGAAGAAATCAAGAAGTTCACCAAACCTGAGATTATCGACGATCAGGATCATGTCTCCTTTATACAGGGAGCGGGTCATGGAGGATCCCACCCACACCTGGTTTACCAGTTTGTTTCTGCCATCCTTGAGGGGCGGGACGCTCCGGAAAATGCGGTAAAATCGGCAAACATCACCGCGGCGGGACTTTGTGCCCATGAATCGGCAATGAATGACGGTGAATCAGTAAAGATTCCTGATTTCGAGAATCTCTGATCCGAGATTTATTAAAAGCTCCCGGGTTCAGCTCGGGAGCTTTTTCATTTATTCTATACTTTCAAGGAGTCACTGTTTGAAAAACGTTAAAGACATAATGATTAAGGCCAGAGAGGAAAAAATTCTTATCCCGGCCATGAACACACCTTACCCGGAAATGATGGAACCTATCATCAGGGCTGTAGCCGATACGAATTCATTTGCTCTTATAGAAGTTGCCCGGGTTGAATGGGAAAAATTCGGGGCCATCAGTACTGAAGCTATTTACCGGGAGTATGAGAAGCACAGGAACCCGGAACATATCCGGCTTCATCTGGATCATGTCCCTGTCATAGACGAAGACGGTTTGCGAGTCGATTATCGTTCTATCATTCAGAACGCTCTGAATCTGGGATATGAATCAGTCATGATTGATGCCTCCCGGCTGGATCTGGATGGGAATATTGCCGCCGCAAAAGAAGTTGTCGATATGGCCCACGCAAAAAATGTGCCGGTTGAGGCTGAACTGGGCGCCGTACTCGGTCATGAGGCCGGACCTCTTCCCCCGTATGAAGAGCTCTTCTCCACAGGGAAAGGATTCACCGATATTGATGAAGCCATACGGTTTGTCAAAGAATCAGGCACCGACTGGCTCTCAGTTGCTGTCGGCAGTATCCATGGTGCGGTGAGCGGTGCTGCCGCTTCAGAGAAAAAGGTGACAGCTCGAATCAACCAGAATCATCTTGCAGCTATTGATGAAGTTCTTGGGATCCCCCTGGTTCTTCATGGCGGTTCGGGCATCGATCTTGCCAATGTGAGGGAGGCGGCCACCCATGGAATCAGTAAGCTGAATATCGGTACCGACCTCAGGCAGGTGTGGGAAAAGACTCTTGCTTCCGGTGGTAAGAAAGCGGCTGAAGACGCGCTGTATGAGCGGGTAAAAGAAATCATTACAGACGAGCTGCATATTGCCGAATCCGCTGCCCGTCTACTGGCTTAGGTATTTAATATGGCTCTGTTGGGAATTGACCTCGGAACTATAGGCTGCAAGGCACTGCTGTTCGACAATAAAGGAAACCAGCTGGCGAAAGCCTACCGGGAATACGCCATGATTACCGGTCATGGAGGTCTGGCTGAACTTGATTCTGCCGGGGTGATGGAAGATGTGAAGGCGGTAATCCGGGAAGCTGCTGCGGAAGCCGGGAGTGATGGAATCGAGGCTCTCTCGGTTAGTTCCATGGGGGAGGCCTTTGTTCCTGTTACAAGAAACCGTGAGATTCTGGGGAATTCGATCCTGGGCTTTGATTCTCGAGGAAACGAGTATCTTGAGGAAGTCAGAAGTTTCATTTCTGATGAAAAGCTCTATGAGGTTAATGGTAATCCCATAGGCGCGAATTACGGACTTACCAAGTTTCTCTGGATTGCCAGGGAAGACTCGGAGGTTTATGACAAAACCGACTATTTTCTCATGTGGAGCAGTTTTGTGCTCTTTATGCTGGGTGGAAGGCCGGTCTGTGATTACTCTCTGGCAAACAGATCGCTTCTTTTTAATGTCGAGTCCTGTTCCTGGAACGTTGACCTGGCCGGAAAATTAGATTTCGATGCCGCCAAACTTCCTGAGCTTGTTCCCACAGGAACTGTAGTTGGAAAGCTGGATACTTTAATATCGGAAGATCTGGGAATCCAGGGACAGCCTCTGCTTGTCGCCGGCAGTCACGATCAATGTGCAAACGCCCTCGGCTGCGGGGTTCTGGATGAAGGGACGGCGATGTATGGAATGGGCACCTTTCATTGTATTGTCATTCCCTTTGAAAAAAGACCGGGAGCAGAACTCATGCTGCCCAGAGGCTTGAACACAGAACACCACGCGGTTCCCGGACGATATGTTACATTTGTATACAATCAGGGGGGAATACTCCTGAAATGGTTCCGGGATACTTTTATGATGGAAAAACATGAGCTTGGTATCGTGAAGGGCGAAATCAATATTTATGAAGATCTCATGGATGAGATGCCTGCCGGGCCCAGTCCAGTTCTGGTTTATCCTAATTTTTCTGTAACCGGCCCACCTGAATTTCTTGAAAAAACCACTGGTATGATATCGGGCCTTACTCTGGCAACCACCAGAGGAGATATCGCCAAGGGAGTTCTTGAGGGTGTGGCATATTATCTGAAGGAAAACGTTGAGAACCTGCCTGAAGAGCTTTCTGTTGACGGATTCCGGGTAGTAGGGGGCGGAAGCAGGTCTGAGGCCTGGGTAAAGCTTCTGGCTGATGTCTTCAACCGACCGTTTACCCGAACTGAAGAAAATGAAGCAGGAGCTCTTGGAGCCGCCATTATTGCAGGGGTGGGTTCCGGTCGTTTTAAAGACTTCAGGGAAGGTGCCGCGTCGATGGTACGCCTTGCCGATACCGTAGAGCCGGATGCGGTAAATGCGGCGGCACTTGAGAACAATTACCGCCGATATAAAACCATTCAACCGCAGTTCGGGGATTTCCTGGCGGAGCATCTTGATTCCCAAGAGAAATGAGCGGAGTGAACAAGCTCATTCCCGAATGAGCGCCGGGTAAGCATGGTTTCAGTAGAACCGCGGCTGAGCCCTGGTTTCTACTGATACCATTCTTTTCCGCAGTTTGTCAGTTCTCCATGGCCCCGTCGAATTCGATGGTGGACGGGGCAAAGTTCAGAGACTTCACGAATTCACAGGCATCAGGAGCCCCGAAAGTCCGATCCATAGCATTATCTTCCCATTCCACGGATAGAGGGCCGGTATATCCGGCATCGTTCAGGGCTCGGATAATGAGCTCGAAATCCACATCTCCATGTCCCGGGGAACGGAAATTCCAGCCTCTCTTCATATCACCGAATTCGATGTGAGAACCCAGGATACCGCTCCTGGGATCGTCATCAACCGCTGCGTCTTTCATGTGAACATGATAGATGCGGTCGGGGAAATCCCTGATGAGAATAGACGGTTCCATATTCTGCCAAATCAGATGACTGGGGTCGAAATTGAAGCCCAGAGTATCACGCTGTACCACGTCAATCAGTTTCTTTGCCGACCAGTAATCGAAGGCGATTTCGCTGGGATGGACTTCCAGAGCGAACTTTACGCCTACTTCGTCAAAGACGTCCCAGATGGGATCCCAGAGATCTTTAATCCTCTGGAATCCGGCTTCTACCATTTCTTCTGTCGTAGGGGGGAAGGAGTACCAATAGGCCCAGATGGGGGATCCGGTGAATCCGGTAACCACTTTACAGCCCATGGCGGCTGCGGCCCGGGCAGAGTACTTCATTTCTTCGATGGCCCATTCCCGGATTTCCTCGGGTTTGCCTGCCAGTTCCGCAGGAGCGAATGTATCGGTTCTGGGGTCCCAGTTGTCTCCAACCAGCTGACCTGAAAGGTGTGCTCCCAGGGCCCAGCATCCCAGATTGTATTTCTTGAGTATCGCTTTCTTCTCGGCGACATAAGAGGGATCTGTTGCGGCTTTGCGCACGTCCATGTGATCGCCCCAGCAGGCGATTTCCAGGCCGTCGTAGCCGTAATCGCTCATCATCTTGCAGACGTCTTCGAAGGGAAGGTCTGCGAACTGTCCTGTAAAAATTGTTACCGGTCTTGCCATTTTATATTGCTCCTTGTCGTTTTTTTATTTGACCTCCGGTGATTCCGCAGGAATCACCGGGGACTATCGTGCTTACCTGATGATACAATCAGAAATTCAGCCAGGCTGCGTCCCTTTTTGAGCTTTCAACACAGCGTTCAATAAATTTCACCCCTGAAATACCATCTTCCGGTTTGGGGAAATCCAGATCGTCGGCTGTCAGTTCTCTGCCGCCGGCCTTCTTGATAAGGGCACCTATATAGGTTTTATAGATATTGGCCATGGCTTCAAAATAACCCTCAGGATGTCCGGCAGGAATCCTTACCAGAGACTCGGCCCGGCCTTTCAGCCCGTCCCGGCCCCGGGATATTTTCATTGCCGGCTTGTCCTTGTAAATCACCTCAAGGTAGTTCGGATCTTCCTGACGCCAGCGTATGGTACCTTCCGAGCCGTATACTCGAACGGACAGATCGTTGTCATGACCCACGGCTATCTGACTCGCCCAGTAAAGACCTTTTGCTCCGCCTTCATAGTCCACCATGATGGTGGCGTTATCGTCCAGAATTCGGTCTTTCACAAAGGTGTCCAGCCTGGCCGACAGGCGCTTGATTTTCAGGCCTGTCATATAGGCAACGGTATTTTCAATATGGCTGCCGATATCACCAACACAGTTTGAGATGCCGCTTTGAGCGGGATCGGATCTCCAGGATGCCTGTTTCTGTCCTGATTCCTCTAATCTGTCGGCCAGCCATTCCTGGGGATACTCGGCGTTGACAAATCGAACCTTCCCGATGTCTCCGCCTGCAATCATGGCTCTGGCATGTTTTACCGTTGCATAGCCCGAGTAGGTGTATGTGATGGCAAAGAGCAGATTCTTCTTCTTTGCCAGCTGAGCTAATTCTTCCGCCTGGGAAGATTCTGTGGTGAAGGGCTTATCGCACACAACATTTATACCGTTATTCAGAAACGCTTTTGCAATGGGATAATGTGAATTATTCGGTGTTACGATGACGGCAAAATCGATACCGTCACCCCGGGAACCCTCGGCAGCGGCCATATCTTCATATGTTTTATAGAGTCTCTCTTTGTCAATGTGCAGAGACTCACCAGTGGCCAGGGTGTTTGCCATGGTTCTGGAAAAACATCCTGCTGCCAGTACTGCTTTACTGTCCAGACCAACCGCGTGGCGGTGGACATCCCCGATGAAGGCTCCTTCCCCACCGCCTATCATACCGTACGTGACGATTGGATCTGCGTTGGATCCTTTACTTGCTTCAATCACAGTCTACCTCCGTTATCAGTAATGGTAAATGCCCTGTAAATGATTGGCAAGCAAACGAATTGATGAATTTTGTTATATTTTTCGCTTTATGTACTACTGTCCTTGGATTCGATACGTTCCGCATATATGGTTCGGATTTTCTCTTCATCCGCCTTTCGGCCCATCAGCCAGCCGAAGCCCTTCTGTTCGGCGAACATACCGTCGAAATTGACATCCCGCCAGGGACGGATGT
>Ga0164318_10001213_pt1 | contig 22542 bp, 26 predicted proteins | sample GuaBasSedimGuay9_FD_113734 | JGI IMG/M metagenome (GOLD analysis project Ga0164318, IMG submission 113734) | Subseafloor sediment microbial communities from Guaymas Basin, Gulf of California, Mexico - Guay9, Core 4571-4, 0-3 cm | ecosystem: Environmental > Aquatic > Marine > Hydrothermal vents... | reverse complement strand
CTACAATTAAAAAGAATTTTTATTACTATTTGCTTATGGTTTAGTACTCAGTATATTCTTTATTAGTAATCGGTTTTAATCGGCAAAAACTTTAAAACCAGGAATAAGATGGTAAATCAGATAAATACACGCATTTTAACCAATTAGCCTTCTTTTGGTAAAGCCTTCTTTATGATCATACGTCACTTGTCGCAAACAATCAATTTTAAAGCATATTACCTAATCTCTTTAATCAGCCGCGACACCGCAAAGCGACAGGCCTGCCAGAAGGGAAAATTCCAGGGCATGATCCCCAGAACCGCGCCGATCGGTTCAAAAGTAACAAAACTGCGGCCGGTCTCCAGGGGAATTGCTTCGTCGGCCAGCATGGCGGCAGCATGATCGGCATAATAATCGCAGATTGAGGCGCACTTTTCCATTTCCGTCCGGGCGGTTTTAAGGATCTTGCCCATTTTCTGGGTAATCAATCGGGCATATTGATCGCGGTATACCAGTAACTCTCTGCCCACCTGTTTGATTAATCGGGCCCGTTCCGAAAAGGCCGTAAATTTCCAGGATTCCCAGGCCTTATCGACTTTTAAGAGAATATCATAACATTCTGCCAGGCTGTGTTCCGGGTATTCTTGGATGATTTGGCCGGTGGCCGGATTGATACTTTGCATAATCTTGCCTCTAAGTTTTAAATGAGCCTGTTCAGACCGACTTAATCTGACTTAAGCGGATCATATGGTCTTAAGACCTTGATCGCCCCGGTGGTGGCGGTGTCGGGCTTTAGGTATAATAATTTTGCCAGCCCCTGACCACGGAGAATTAATACAACTTCGGCAATGTAGTGGTATTAACCCCTGCTAAAATGTTTTAACTTAGACAATCTATGACATTTTTGCCAGTCCGGGATCAGATCCGTATAAAATGGAGCTTCTCCGTAAGGGTAACCCGACAGCGTCGCCTTTTCCTCGCGGCCGGGATCTTTCTCTATTCTACTACAAAAAATAGCAAGGGATATCGATATCCCGGTAGATGAATTTTGGAAATTATGTTAGTCTGGTCGCATGCCAGGCGATCGTCTAATCTATAATGCCCTGGTCCTTACCCTGGAGCCGGGCGCGCCGCCCCTGGCCTGCGGTTATGTGGCGGTGCAGGGCGAGCGCATTGCCGCAGTGGGGCAGGCGGCCAGCCCTGAGAAGTTGCCGGCGGCCGGCGAACAGTTAGATGCCCAGGGCGGCTTGGTGATGCCAGGGTTAGTCAATACCCATAACCACGGAGCTATGACCCTGTTTAGGGGCTTGGCCGATGATTTGCCCCTGGATGACTGGCTCCAGAAACATATCTTTCCGGCTGAATCCCGATATGTGGATGCGGAATTCGTCTATTGGGGGACGCGGCTGGCGATTGCCGAAATGATCCGCAGCGGTACTACCACCGTATGCGATGCCTATTTTTTTGCCAATGTCGCCCGCCAGGCCTACCTCGAGGCAGGTCTGCGAGCGGTAGTGGCGCAGGGCATACTTGATTTCCCCGTTCCTGGCGTTCCTGATCCCCGGGATAACCTGAAAGTCGCAGCCGCTTTTATCGACTCGGGGGAAAATGGCGCTAAGGGTTTGGTGACCTCTACCTTGTTCTGCCATTCCCCCTACACCTGCGGGGCTAATACACTGCAACAGGCCAAGACTCTGAGCCGAAAACGGAATTTGCCGTTTTTAACCCACCTGGCTGAATCCAGGAGCGAACTGGAACTGATGCAGCAGCAACACGGCCTCAGCCCGGTAGCTTATCTGGATGCGCTGGGCGTCCTCGATGGCTTGACCAGCGTAGCCCATGCCATCTGGGTGGATGAGGCCGACCAGGAGATCCTGGCCCGTCGCGCGGTCAAAGTCTGCCATTGTCCGGAATGTAACCTGAAGCTGGCCTCGGGCGTGGCGCCGATCCCCGACCTGTTAAAGAGAGGTATTTGCGTGGGTCTGGGCACTGATGGCGCGGCCTCCAACAACAACCTGGATATGTTCGGCGAAATGGCACTGGCCGCCAAGCTTCACAAGGTTATGCGTGCTGATCCCACCTGCCTGGCGGCCGCCGAGGTCGTCGCCCTGGCTAGCCGGGAAGGGGCGCGCGTCCTGGGACTTGGGGATTGTTGTGGAACTCTAACCCCGGGTAAGGCCGCGGACCTGATTATCATTGATTTGAATCAGCCCCACCTGACGCCACTTTTTGACCCTTATTCGCATCTGGTCTATACGGCCCGGGCCGCGGATGTTAGTGATGTGATGGTCGCTGGCCGCTGGCTGCTCCGGAACCGGGAATTTCTGACCCTGGAGTGGCCGGAAACCATTGACCAGGTGCAAAGTCTGATGCACTCCCGCGGCCTCCTCAACTACTAATTGGTGTCCATCCGGAAACTCCATAATTCCCTTGCCCCGCTGGCGGGAAGAGGGTTAGGGTGAGGGGTAAAAAGTGCTAATTTCCAAAGTTTAATCACATCCACCCTGACCTTCCCCATCAAGGAGTGAGGGGAAAAGGGTTTCCGGATGGACACCAAAGTTTGGGCCATGAACTGCCTAAGCCTCACTCCTTAATTGACAATAGCTATTAGAATTGATAACTTTTACTACAAAGAGGTCCGAATGGAGTTCAGTGCGCTGGAATTTATTTTGGGTCTACTGATCGGCCTCATTTTGGGGGTTGGCTTAACCCTGGCCGTAATCAAAATTAAAAGCCTGTTTAAAGGCTCGGAAGTTAAACGTCTGCGTGACGAAAACCGTCAACTGAAACGCCGTCTGGAGGAAAAGGATCGCCATATCGGGCGCATGCTGACCGAGACGGAAAAACTGGTTCAGGGGTTGGCCAAGGTCAAAATTACGGTTCCACCTCAGGTCGAATAAATCGGAAATTACTTAACGGAAAATTTTCTTTTGGGAGTGTGACCCATGTCGAAACCAAATATTTCGGTTGAAGGCGGACTGGCTGGGGGCTTGATCGGTCTGGCGGCCGATGTCACCATTACGGAAATTACCGGCCATCACATCACCAACGGTCTGTTGGAAGTGGTCGGCGTCGCGGTCGGCCTGTGGCGCTTAGACCGCCGCTTAGGCGAGTCATTGCGGGATACCATAGTCCGAGCCCGGCTCAACGATGGAGAAGACTACCGCCAGGTAGCCCAACGGATCGATGAGCTGACCGAGGACTTGCCTGAACTGCGGGAGACCATACTCAGGATGGTGGAAGCCGGGATGTCGGCCCAGAAGGCCTGAGATGCTGGGCCTCAACCTGCTCTTTCGCTTGGGGCGCTGGCTACTGGCCGAACCCCTGGAAGATTCGGGCCTGATGCCCAAGGGTTACTACCGCTCTCAGGCCTTAGCAGCTCTAGAAGAGGACGACTTTCCGGAGAGTTTACGATATCTGAAACTGGCCGGGCCGCCCGAGCGCGATGCAGTGCGGTTGCTGGGCCAGTTAATCATCCTGCGCCTACGGCTGCTCAAAGAACAGCACCAGCAGCGCTGCCAGGCGGTTGCGGAGCTGCTTCAGCAGGGGAAATTGTCTTCGTCGTCGGATTGCACTCAGGAACTCTTGGCCGAGGAGCAGAAAGCGGTGGCCCTCCTGGGACGCTACGAACAAGAGGCCCTGAAATATCTGGGGTGAAAGTATCTCGGTCGGGGTTTGATACCGTGTTAGCGGAAAGCTATATGGCGCTGGCGCTGGAGGAAGCCAGAAAAGCTTTAGCTGCCGGCGAAGTGCCGGTCGGGGCGGTGCTGGTCGGGCCGGACGGGGAGCTCTGGGGACGGGGTTATAATCAGCCCATTAAGCTGGCTGATCCCACCGCGCACGCCGAAATTTTGGCCTTGCGGGAGGCCGCGGCCAAAGTCCGAAATTACCGATTGCCCGGCACTACCCTCTATGTTACTATTGAACCATGTCTGATGTGCCTGGGGGCGATAATCCAGGCCCGGGTGCAACGGCTGGTGTTCGGCGCGCCGGATCCGAAAGCCGGGGCTTGCATCTCCCTATACCAGATTCCCGCTGATCCCCGGTTGAATCATCGCCTGGAGGTCCAGGGCGGCGTCCGGGAAGCAGAATGCCGGGCCCTGATGCAGGAATTTTTTCGCGAACGGCGAAAGGAAACTAACTTATAAAGTAGACGAATAAATTTTGGAGGGGTACCGAAGAGGCCGTAACGGGGTCGACTCGAAATCGACTTGGGGGCTAATCACTCCCACGTGGGTTCGAATCCCACCCCCTCCGCCATAATTAGTTTTCTATTTTCTGTTATTGATTATTTGCCGCGTCAAGTCTAAGCCAACAGAAAACCGAAAACAGAAAACCGAAAACAGTTTTTCTAGGAGAGATGCCCGAGAGGCTGAAGGGGCGCGACTGGAAATCGCGTGTACGCCCAAAAGGTGTACCGAGGGTTCGAATCCCTCTCTCTCCGCCACCCATGACCGACAAACAGGGAGGTGCGCCATGACCATGTGGTTATATGACGACTATGGGGAGATGGAGGACTATAAGGCCTTCAAAAAGCAATCCCTGTCCCTGGAATAAGGAGTACCTGGAACTGCGCGTATTGTTGCGTGACGCGGAGGCGGCGCTCCGGGCGGAGCCTGATAACGCTGATCTTAAGGCCAGGCTGGTCTATCTTGACAAGAGGGTGAAAGATCTGGAAAAGCAGGCTGTCTGGCTTACCGGCGATCGACCCATGGAATATGACCTGTGGGGTTCGCCGCACTGAAAACCATGAAGATATCTCGAAATAGCCCAGCCCGGAACAAAGAATATGAGAGGAGCAGACGTCTTGCCCAGCTGCCTGGAAGATAAACCTGAACAAATGCAAGACTACCAGGATTTCCGGCAACAGGCTCGGGGTGTGGAGCAGGAATACCTCGAACTCCGGAAAGAGTTATGTGGGGCCGAGGCGGCCCGTTATCAGGATGCTGCTGATCGGTCTCTGCAAGCCAAGGTTGACTATTTAAAGAAGCGGCTGAGAGGGTTAGAGCAGCAAGCTCCCTGGCTGGCGGCTGACATGCCGCTAGATATCGCGGTCTGGGGCCACTGATAACTATCGGCAAGGCCCGCTGGAGTGCGGGTCGAGTATTTTTCAAAAAATTATTTTTATTATCAAGAACTTAAAATCAAATAATGTCCTATCTGGTACTGGCCCGCAAGTGGCGTCCACAGACTTTTGATGAGGTAGTGGGGCAGGAGCATGCCACCCAGACTCTGAAAAACGCCATTGCTCAGGGCCGGGTGGCCCACGCCTTCCTGTTCAGCGGCCCGCGGGGAGTAGGCAAAACCTCGGTGGCCCGCATCCTGGCCAAGGCGCTGAATTGCGCGTCCGGGCCGACGCCCACTCCCTGCAACCACTGTCAGTCCTGCCAGGAGATTACTCAGGGCCATAGTCTGGATGTCCTGGAGATCGATGGGGCTTCCAACCGGGGCATCGATGAGATCCGCGAACTTAGGGAAAATATCAAATATCTACCCGCGCAGGGCCGCTATAAGGTCTATATTATTGACGAAGTGCATATGCTCACCAAAGAGGCCTTTAACGCCCTGCTCAAAACCCTGGAGGAGCCGCCGCCGCATGCCCTGTTCGTCATGGCCACTACTGAGCCCCACAAGGTGCCGGTGACTATTTTATCCCGCTGCCAACGCTATGATTTTAAGCGTCTGCCCGCCCCAATGATCCAGGAGCATCTGGGCCATCTGATCGCCCAGGAAGGTTGGCAACTGGAGGCGGAGGGCTTGCAACTCTTAGCCCAAGAGGCCGAGGGCAGCATGCGTGATGCCCTGGGGTTGTTGGACCAGGTGGTGACCTTTGGCGGCCAGCAAGTCAGCGCCGCAGAGGTGGCCCGCATCCTGGGTTTGACCGATCGCCGGATGTTGCTGCAGGCCCTGACGGCGATCATCCACCGCCAGGGGGCCGAACTGTTGCAATTGGTGGAAGAACTGCACGAACATGGCCTGGATCTAAAACGCTTTTATCAGGATCTGGTGCTTTACAGCCGTCATTTACTGGTCGCCGGGTTGGGCCCCGAGGCCCGGACTTTGGTGGAAGTGGCCGACCCGGAATGGGAGCAACTGCAAGCCTTGGTTCAAGAGCGTCCGCTGTCGCATCTGTTTAATCTGCTTAATGAGCTGCTCCGGGGCAGTGAGGACCTGCGCCGCGCCAGTTTTCCGCGTCTGGCCCTGGAAATTCTGCTACTGCGCCTGGTCCATCTCGAACCCCTAGTACCGATCTCGGAGTGGCTAAAACGTTTGGCCGACCTGGAAGCCCGGCTGGGCCAGGGGGACATCGGGCCTGAACCATTAGCGGTTACACCGGATCGGCCCCAGACGGCGGTTAGTACCCCGGTAACCGAACCGATTATGGTGCTGGAGCCCGAGGTTGAGGAAACTGCCGCCTCCCGTTGGCCGCAATTTATCAAATTTGTGCAGACCCACGCCGGGAATTCGCTGGCCGCAGGGTTAGAGAGCAGTTGCGTGGCCGAGGAAGCGGAACAGCGCCTGCTGGTCAACGTCGGCCCGGCCTGGCAGGCGGTCGAAGAGTCGCATCAGGCCCGCCTGCAAGAGTTGGCCCGAGAGTTTTTTGGCAACCAGTATCAATTAGTCATCCAAGCGCCCACCCCGCCGCCTGCCCCGAAGACGCCTGGCACGCCACGCCCACCGGCCACGATGGCCGAGATCAAACAGCAAGTGTTGGAGATCTTTGGCGGACAATGGATTACCGAAGAGGGGCGGCAGAACGTGCCTAAGGAGGAATCGGTTTGAAAAATATTAATAATCTAATGAAGCAGGCCCAGAAGCTGCAAAGCAAAATGATGGCCATCCAGGATGAGTTAGGGGAGCGGACCGTAACTGCCCAGGCCGGTGGCGGCATGGTGGAAGTAACCGCCAATGGTCGTCAGGAATTAGTGCTGATCCGTATCGACCCGGAAGTGATCAATCCCGATGACGTGGAAATGCTGCAGGACTTGGTGCTGGCCGCGGTGAACGATGTTTTACAGCGCTCCAAGGAAATGGTTAGTGAGGAAATGTCCAAGCTGACCGGCGGCTTCAAAATTCCTGGCCTGATGTGAGCTTAGGGTTCGATGCCAAAAGGAATCTATCCGGCCCCGCTCCAGAAGGTAGTTAATTGTTTAAGTAAGTGGCCGGGGATCGGGGAGAAAACTGCCGCTCGCCTGGCCCTTTATCTCTTACGGGCCTCAACTGCCGAGGTTGCCGAACTTACTGAGTCTATTGCCGCGCTAAAGGATAAAATCCGTCTCTGTTCCCGCTGTTTTGCCTTTGCTGACCAGGAATTATGTCCAATTTGTGCTGATCCTGACCGGTATCAGGGTCAGTTATGTGTGGTTGCCGACCCCGGCGATCTGTTGGCCCTGGAACGGCCCGGGTTTTTTGCGGGAGTTTATCATGTCTTGGGCGGACTAATTTCCCCCTTGGAAGGCGTCGGACCGGAGGATCTTCGGATCGCCGAGCTATTCTCCCGCCTGGAGCCCGAAAACATTAAGGAAGTAGTGCTGGCCCTTAATCCCAGCCTGGAAGGGGAGAGCACCACGGCATATTTGTCAGAACAACTTCGCCAGCAAGGAATAAAGGTGACTCGCATTGCCTATGGCATCCCCATGGGCGGCGATCTGAAGTATTGCGACCAGCAGACCCTCAAGGAGGCCCTGCGCCATCGGGTGGAGGCCTAGCAGAATCGGGGATTAACCCAAAAGCTTGGTATTTATTGAGGGGCACCAAGGTTGTCCAAACATTTCGATTTGCTTAACCTAATAGTGGTAATGGCAGAAAAGTTAGATGGAGCCGTAAATGCCAACAAAATATGATTTGCAACATGTCGAGATTATTTACAAAGCGGAGTTCAGTCCACCGCTTCTGGAAATTGCTTTACCTCAATATCAAGCTCAGTTACTGAATCTCCTCTGTAAGGAATTCGATCTGAAATTCAGAGACTTTGTTTTTAATAATCAGGCAATTAGCTCTGGACTGATATATTTCCGACGTTTTATTAGTCATGCTCCAGAGTTTTTTGATACCTTGATAGGAGCGGACGAACTTAAGACTAGCTATGTAAACCCTGCCACGGAAACCAAGGCATGGGAACTAACGTTGAGGCTCATGGCTGCAGTAAGCAAGTTAGGACAACTAAATTTCAAAACTCAAACTTTAACTTTTAATTTGCACTGCTTAGCGGCAACATCTACTTATGCAGATTTTATTAATGATATCGTAACGTTTAAAAAGAAAGCAGACATTGTTATCTCAAGAGGTGCCACCTTTCTGATCCAACTACCCTGGCCAGGCTGCAATTTAAATATGATTTTTGACCGTTCTATGATAGTTGAAAATGGACTTTTTATGCAAATTCACGCTAACTTTGCTGAATCGGTGCAAGAATATCAAACTTTATTTGCCGATACCGTCTCTATACTGAAGGAAGACATTGAACCCATTTTTAATATCCAGTTGATATACAAGGAAATGTAACAATGGAAATTCAAACCGGTATTGGACAACCCCGGACTTCAAGAAATATTGGGCAATTGGTATGTGGAATAACTGCTGGTTTCCCGGATCAGATAGAATATGGGACAATATCAGATGTTCAAGGACGATATTACGCTAAGGTTTATAAACAGGGGCCCGGTACGTGTGCTGAATGCTATGGTAGCAGCATAACTCTCTGCGGCAGCGACTCTGTCATGTGGACTATTAAGTTCAAGTATCCTGCTACACTAGAGCGCTTTAAATTTCCTATACCAAATAAGGAAGAAGGCGCAACAGAGATAACAGAGAATAAAAACAAATTAGAATTTTACTCCCCTGGAGCTATACAAAGACATTTAAGAAAAAGAAAGCTGACCGAAACAGAAATTAAAAAGGCCCTAAGTATTGTCGGGATAATTAAAACAGAGGTTGAGCAGGATTTAGCTGAAAGATTCCGCGAATATTTATATGAGGAATAATGTCTCGCCGCGTTTTTGTAGATGCTTCTGGTTGGATTGCCCTTATGTATGAAAAGGACGGCCATCATGATACTGCAGCAAAACTTTATGAAAGAGAATTAAGGCAAGATTCTCAATTTTTTATTTCAAACTGGACTATATATGAAGCGTTTAGCATGATTAAGAAAAAAGCCGGAATTCACCAAGCCGAAAAGCTACGGGACTTAGTTGAAGATATAAATATTGTGGCAGCCCTAAAAGTTGATTCCAAAATCGAAGCGGAAGCAGTAAAACTATTCTGGGATTATAAAGATAAAAATTGGGGCATTGTTGATATAACCAGCTTATTGATCATGAAGAAATGTCATTGTCAATATGCCCTTGCCTTCGATCAACATTTTCGGGAAGCTGCTGAACAGTTTGAACATCCCTTCAAGGTTCTGGAGCTTTAAATTAAGGTTTTGCAATAAATCTTTAAGGAGGCCCTGCGCCATCGGGTGGAGACTTAAGCCCAGATGCTGATCGATCGGCGCTATATCCATAATTTTGACTGGTTCCTGCTGAGCCTGGTGCTGATTATTGTTTCCGTGGGCATTCTTAATCTTTACAGCGCCGGACTGAGTCAAGCCGTCAAACAAGACACGCCGTTATATATCAAGCAACTTTACTGGCTGGGGATCGGTTTCGGGCTGATGTTGGCGACCTTGCTGTTTGATTACCGCTACCTGGAGAAAGCCGCCTATCCGATCTTTTGGTTCACCGTGGCCTTGTTGGTGGCCGTGCTGGTAGTGGGCAAAGTAGTCTCCGGCTCCCAGCGCTGGCTACCCCTGGGGCCGTTATCTTTTCAACCCTCGGAACTGACCAAGTTGGCCATTATCCTGGCTCTGGCGCGCCACTTTTCCCCGCGCGAGGAATTGACCCACCTGGGTATTCGAGAATTGTTGTTTCCTTTTCTGCTCGCCGCGGTTCCTTTCTGTCTGGTAGCCAAACAACCGGATCTGGGCACCGCGTTGTTAATCGCCCTGATCGCCGCCGCGATGGTTTTGTTTGTCGGGGTGCGCTGGCAGGCCCTGATAGTGTTGGCCAGTAGCTTATTATTATTGTCCCCGATCCTTTGGCACTTTCTTAAGGATTATCAGAAACAGCGTATTCTTACCTACTTGAATCCCGAAGGTGACCCGTTGGGCGCGGGCTATCACATTATCCAGTCTAAAATTGCGGTAGGTTCTGGCCTGTTATGGGGGAAGGGTTTCCTGGCCGGGACCCAGAGCAAGCTTAATTTTTTACCGGAACAGCACACCGACTTTGTATTTTCAGTCTTTGCGGAAGAATGGGGCTTTGCTGGTTCGATAGTTATACTCCTGCTTTATACCCTGTTGATTCTCTGGGGACTCCAGATTTCCCGATCTTGTAAAGAGCGCTTCGGCAATCTGCTCGCCGTGGGCATCGTCGCCATGATCTTCTGGCAAATATTTATTAATATCTCTATGGTAACCGGAATGTTGCCGGTAGTCGGCATTACCCTGCCTTTGTTTAGCTATGGCGGGTCATCGTTAATTTCCACTCTGATGGGCATCGGCTTACTCCTTAATATCCGTATGCGCCACCAGCCGGCCGGGTCAATTTGAGATTTTGCAAAAAATCCTTTGACAGGAGAAGCAAAATAGGGTAAAAATGCTAATTAACTTTGCGGAAAAGTTCACATAGTCTGATTTATTTGTTTTAACAAAAACTTATATGAGGTGGCCAGAGAGATGATTGAGCTTAATTGGACACTGTACGTACAAATCGTCAACTTCTTGCTCCTGGTCTTTGTCTTGAATCAAGTGTTGTTCCGGCCGATCCGAGGGGCACTCAGAGACCGCCAGGCCCGGATTATGGGTTTTGAGGGCGACATTGCCAGCCTCACCGAGAATCACCAACAGGTGGAGGGGACTATCCAGGCCGAGCTCACTACGGCCCGCAAGAGTGGCATCGAAAAGCGGGAGATGATCAAGAAGGAAGGCAGTGATGCAGAAAGTTCCTTGCTGGAGCGGGTCAAGAAAGAAGCTGATGCGGAATGGGAGCACATGGAGAAAAAGATCAAAGAGGACATGGCCAAGGCCCGAGAGGCCCTGAAGCCACAGGCCCAATCCTTTGCCCTGGAGCTGGCTGCCAAAATCTTGGGGAGGGCGATGGCATGAGCACAGGCACGGGAAGAAACATGGGGTCAGGAATTGGGGCGCTACTGGCGTTAGTGGGCACGGTCCTAATGGTTGGAGTGGCTGGGGCCACTGAGGCTGGCCACGGCGGCGGTGAACACGACGCGACCAGACTGAATGATCTGATCTGGCGGAGCGTAAACTTTGTGGTATTTGCCGGAGTTTTAATTAAACTGGCAACCAAGCCCATAAAGGAGTTCTTCGCCAGCCGCAAGCAGCAGATCGCTCAGAACCTGGAGGAGCTGGAAAGCCAGAAAGCCGCGGCCGAAAAGGCCCTGGCCGAAGCCCAGGCGAAATTGGCCGCGGTAGCCGAAGAGCGGGAAAAGATCATTCAACTCTTTATCTCTGAAGGCGAGGCCGAGAAGGCCAAGATCATCGCGCGGGCCGAACAGGCGGCAGCTCGTATCAAAGAAATGGCAGCCCTCACCATTGAGGGGGAAACCAAAAAAGCCGCGGCTCAATTAAAACGGGAGCTGGTGGAAACGGCCGCCCAGCTTTCCGAGGGTCTGATCAAAGAGCACATAACGGCCGATGACCAACAGCGGTTGGTTGATGACTACTTGACAAAGGTGGTGGAAGCCCATTGATTAATCTTATTATTGCCCGACGTTATGCCAAGGCTTTGCTGACCATCGGCAAAGAGGATGGCCGGTATAAGGAATATGGGGAGGAGCTTAACGCCTTTGCTCAATTGCTGGAACGGGAGCCAGATCTGAAAAATGCTATTGTTAATCCCATTTACAGCAAAGACGATCGCCGCGGTGTGTTATTGCGCGTTACCGAGCTCATTAAGCTTTCCCCTATGGTGTCAAACTTTGTTAAACTCTTGTTCGACAAGCGACGTATTGATGCCGTTCTGGGAATTTCCCAAGTTTACCAACAATTAGTCGATCAGTTGGAGAACATCAGCCGCGCCCAGGTAAAGATTGCGGTGCCTCTAGAAGAAGCTACTTTATCCCGCATCCGTGAGACCCTAGAAAAGATTACTGGCAACACGGTGGTCATGGAAGTGGAAGAGGAACCGGCGATTATCGGGGGGATTATAGCCCGGGCCGGAGACTTGATCTTGGACGGCAGTGTTCGTACCCAACTTCAAAGTTTAACCGAATCTTTGAAAAGGAGTGAGGTTTTTTAAATGGAAATCAGAGCCGAAGAAATCAGTCAGATCATCCGGACCCAGATCAAGGAGTACGAGACTAAGGTTGAGGTGGCCGAGACCGGGACGGTGCTCTCAGTCGGTGATGGGATCGCCCGGGTGCATGGCGTGGAAAAATGCATGGCCATGGAATTATTGGAATTCCCCGGCGGGATCTACGGCATTGCCCTGAACCTGGAGGAAGACAATGTCGGCTGCGCCATCCTGGGTGAAGACATTCATATCAAGGAAGGCGACATTGTTAAACGGACGGGCCGTATCGCCGAGGTCCCGGTAGGAGATGCCGTTATCGGCCGGGTGCTCGACCCGGTCGGCAACCCGATTGACGGCAAAGGCCCCATTGAAGCCAAAGAGTTCCGCCGCATCGAATTAAAGGCCCCCGGGGTTATTGACCGGCAACCGGTGAATGAGCCGATGTACACTGGCTACAAGGCCATTGATTCCATGACCCCGATCGGCCGGGGCCAGCGGGAACTGATCATTGGCGACCGCCAGATCGGCAAAACCGCGCTGTGTGTCGATTCGATCATTAACCAGTTAGATTCCGGCGTGATTTGCATCTATGTGGCCATCGGTCAGAAGAAATCCACCGTAGCCCAGGTAGTGGACGCCTTGGAACGGCACGGCGCCATGAAGCATACCATTGTGATCTCGGCCACCGCCAGTGAGCCGGCGCCCTTGCAGTATGTGGCCGCCTATTCCGGCTGCACCATGGGCGAATATTACCGCGACACCAACCGGCACGCCCTGATCATTTATGATGACCTGTCCAAACAGGCCGCGGCCTATCGGCAGATTTCGCTGCTTCTGCGGCGTCCGCCGGGACGTGAAGCTTATCCGGGCGATATCTTTTACAACCACTCCCGACTCCTGGAGCGGGCAGCTAAATTGAATGATAGCTTGGGCGGGGGGTCTCTGACGGCACTGCCCATTATCGAAACCCAGGCCGGTGACGTGTCGGCCTATATTCCGACCAACGTGATCTCCATTACAGATGGTCAGGTCTACCTGGAACCGGGTCTGTTCTTTGCTGGGGTGCGGCCGGCGATCAACGTCGGATTGTCGGTTTCCCGAGTCGGCGGCGCCGCCCAAGTTAAGGCCATGAAGCAGGTTGCCGGGTCATTGCGGCTCGATCTGGCCCAGTATCGGGAACTGGCGGCTTTTGCCCAGTTCGGTTCGGAATTGGATAAAGCCACTCAGGCGCAGCTGAACCGGGGCATCCGTTTGGTGGAAATTCTCAAACAGCCCCAGTACCAGCCTTTACCCATGGAAAAAGAGATTACCATCATTTATGCTGGGACCCGGGGCTTTTTGGACGAGTGGCCGGTAGAAGTGCTGGCCGACTACGAATCGCAACTCTACGATTTTATCAGCGCCAAATATCCTGAGATCTTTACCGAGATCAAAGAGAAAAAAGAGATCGGCCCTGATCTTGATAATAAGATGAAAGCTGCCTTGGGAGAATTCAAAAGCGTATTTCAAGCCAGCCAGGCCGCCTGATGACCGGGGCCACCGGCAATCAAGGAGGGTAATCAAAGGCAATGGCAACCTTACGTGATATCAAGCGAAAAATCGGTGCGGTCCATAAGACTCAGCAGATCACCAAGGCGATGAATATGGTGGCGGCGGCTAAGCTGCGTGGCGCTCAAGGGCGGATGGAACAATTCCGCCCCTATGCCACGGCATTTTCCCAAATGTTAAGCAGCATTGCTGGTCGGGTAGAACCGGAAGCGCATCCTTTCTTTATCCAGGCCCCATTGGTAGAAAAGATCGAGCTGGTGTTGCTGACCGCTGACCGGGGTTTATGTGGCAGTTTTAATATGAACCTGATTAATACTGCCGATAAATTTATCAAGCAAAAACAAGCCGACGGCCTGGAAGTCTCGCTCACCTGTGTAGGACGCAAAGGCCGAGACTTTTTCCGTCGTCGGAAGGCCAATATCCGCACCGGTTATGTGGATATGTGGAACAGATATGATTTCAACGACGCCATCGCCGTGGCCCGTGAGGCAGTAGCGCCTTTTACCAACGGCGAGGTGCAGGAAGTCTATCTGATCTACTCGGAATTCGTGAATATGGCCATCCAGCGACCGAGGCTGGTACAACTGTTGCCCGTTAGCCCGGCGGTGGCAGAGGAAGAAGGTCCTACTCAGGAATACCTCTGTGAACCCCCGGAAGCGCAGTTTCTGGACTATCTCTTGCCCCGATATATCAATGTCATGGTATATCATGGGTTTTTGGAGAATTCCACCAGCGAACATGCCGCCCGGATGACCGCCATGGATAATGCCACCAGTAACTGCAAAGAGATGGTTCAGCAACTTACCCTGGTAATGAATAAAGCCCGTCAAGCGGCTATTACCAAGGAGTTAATGGATATTATCGGCGGGGCCGAAGCCCTCAAAGGCTAGCCCGAAAATTTAGGAGGACCTGGAAACTATGAATATTGGAAATATAGCCCGCGTCATTGGCCCAGTTGTCGACGTGGAATTTGAGGAAGGCAAACTTCCCGAAATTCTTAACGGCTTGCTTATTACCAATCCAGCTATTGACGATACTGAAGATAACCTGGTAGTCGAGGTGGCGCAACACCTGGGTAATAATATGGTGCGCACCATCGCCATGGATACTACCGACGGTTTGGTGCGGGGTATGCCGGTAAAAGATACCGGCCAGCCCATCTCCGTACCCGTCGGCTACGAGGCCTTGGGTCGCGTCCTGAACGTGGTTGGGAAACCCGTGGACGGCCTGGGACCGGTTGATGCGAAAGTTTTATACCCCATCCATCGTTCGGCCCCGTCTTTTGTCGATCAGGACACTTCCGTCAAGGTGCTGGAAACCGGCGTCAAGGTTATGGACCTGCTGGTGCCCTTTCCCCGCGGCGGTAAGATGGGTATGTTCGGCGGCGCCGGGGTCGGCAAAACCGTCATCATGATGGAGATGATCCATAACATCGCCATGCATCATGGTGGTATTTCAGTGTTTGCCGGAGTCGGCGAGCGCACCCGGGAAGGTAACGACCTTTATCTGGAAATGAAACAATCCGGGGTTTTGGCGAAAGCGGCCTTGATTTATGGCCAGATGACCGAACCACCGGGAGCCCGGGCCCGGGTGGGCTTAACCGGATTAACCGCGGCCGAGTACTTCCGGGAAGTCGAAGGCCAGGACGTGCTCTTGTTCATCGATAACATCTTCCGTTTTACCCAGGCCGGTTCTGAAGTTTCGGCGCTTCTGGGCCGTATGCCGTCCGCCGTGGGTTATCAGCCCACCCTGGGTACCGACCTGGGTGAATTGCAGGAACGGATTACCTCTACCAAGAAGGGTTCCATTACTTCGGTGCAGTGTGTTTACGTGCCCGCCGACGACCTGACCGACCCGGCCCCGGCCACTACCTTTGCGCACTTGGACGGCACCGTGGTGCTCTCCCGGCAGATCGCCGAGCTGGGCATCTATCCCGCGGTGGACCCGCTTGATTCCACTTCCCGCATCTTAGACCCAATGGTCTTGGGTGAGGAGCATTACAGCGTGGCCCGGAACGTGCAGATGACTTTGCAGAAGTATAAAGATCTGCAAGACATCATCGCCATCCTGGGTATTGATGAACTCTCCGACGAGGATAAAGTTACCGTGGCGCGGGCCCGCAAGATTCAACGCTTCTTGTCCCAGCCGTTCTTCGTGGCCGCGGAATTTACCGGCACGGAAGGGAAATTCGTCTCCGTGCCCGATACCATCCGGGGCTTCAAGGAAATTCTGGAAGGTAAACATGATGATCTCCCCGAGCAGGCCTTCTATATGGTCGGGGGCATCGACGAGGTCGTAGCTAAAGCCGAGCGTCTGGCGGCCATGGGCTAAGCCCTTTCAGGGAAAGGGGGAATCATGGCAGAAAAGAATTTATTACTGGAGGTCATTACTCCAGAGCGCAAGGTGGTCTCCGAGGAGGTTGACATCGTTGTGGCTCCAGGAGTGGAAGGCCAATTCGGGGTGCTGGTAAACCATATCCCCTTCCTCTCGGCCCTGGACACGGGCGAGATGTATTATCGGAAGGGCGGTCAGGTCCAGTACCTGTTTGTCAGCGGCGGCTTTGCCGAGGTTACCGGCCAGAAAGTCACAGTTTTGGCCGATTCCGCCGAACGGGGCCATGAAATTGACGTCGAGCGGGCCCGTCGGGCTCGGGAACGGGCCGAACGCCGCCTGGCCATGGGCCGGACCGCGGAAATTGACTGGGCCCGGGCCGAGGCTGCCTTGCGCCGTTCTATTACCCGTATGAAGGTCGCTGGCCGCTAAAATTTTATATTGACAACCTTACCTAAAAAAGGCAAGTCTAGAAAGGCTTGCCTTTTTATTTCATAAATTACTTGAGGACGCCATGAAGGTGACCTATGACCCCGAAGTGGATGTATTACGCATCCTGTTTAGCAACGCCCCTATCGAGGAAAGTGATGCAGTAGATTATGCCGAGATGGGTTGATTAAGCTTCTAAGATTAGATCAGTCTTAAAGATATATTCAAGAGTCGAAGCAATGAATACAGAAATGTCAAAACTGGTGGCCATTGTCCTGGCCGCGGGCAAGGGCACCCGGATGAAGTCGCAGCTCGCCAAGGTGCTGCACCCGATCATGGGCCGCCCCATGCTGGCCTATCCGTTGGAAACCTTAAAGAATCTGGGAATCAAGGAGATTATCGCCGTAGTCGGCTATCAGGCCGAGGCCGTGAAAGCGGTATTTTCCTCCTTTCCGGTCACTTTTGTCACCCAAGAACCGCAGTTAGGCACCGGCCACGCGGTCCAGGTGGCCTGCCAGGCCCTGAACCGCAATCAAGGGTCGGTGCTGGTGGTCTGCGGCGATGTGCCACTGTTGCCCGAAGTCTACCTGGAGGCCCTCTACCGCCAGCATCAGCAAACCGGCGCCGCGGCTGCCGTGCTTACCGTCGAACTGTCGGATCCCGGCAGCTATGGCCGTCTGGTCAAAGATGTGCAGGGAAATATTCTCAAAATTGTCGAAGCCCGGGATGCCACTCCGGAGCAATTATCAATCCGAGAAATCAATACCGGCATTTACTGCTTTCAAATCCCGTTTTTACTCAATGCCTTAGAAAATCTGCGCCCAGACAACGACCAGCAGGAGCTTTACCTCACCGATGTCATTGCCCAGGCTCAGGCCCAAAATTTGCGGGTCTCTAGCCTTAAGGCCCCGGAGGCCATTAGTTTCCAGGGGATCAATACCCGGGTGGACCTGGCGATCGTCAGTCGTCGGGTGCGGCAGCAAATCAACGAACGCCAGATGCTGGCTGGAGTTACCCTGATCGACCCGGAGACCACGTATATTGAGGCCGACGTCCAGATTGGCCCGGATACGGTAATCTATCCGAATTGCTATCTCATGGGTAATACGCGCCTTGGCTCGGGATGTTGTTTGGAACCCAATGTCAAAATTGCCGATAGTACTTTGGGGGCCCGGGTGACCATTAAAATGAATACGGTGATTACCGAGAGTATTATTGCCGACGAGGTGCAGATCGGACCGTTTGCGCATCTTCGACCTTTGAGCGAGATCCGGGAAAAGGCCCGGATCGGTAATTTTGTGGAAGTGAAAAAATCCCTGCTTCATCCTGGGGTAAAAGCGGGCCATCTCAGCTATCTGGGCGATGCCGAAATCGGCCCACAGGTGAATATCGGCGCCGGGACCATCACCTGTAATTACGACGGTCAGAAAAAGCACCGGACCAATATCGAAACCGGGGTGTTTATCGGCAGTAACAGTGCCCTGGTAGCGCCGGTACGGATAGGGGAGGGGGCATATGTGGGCGCTGGGTCGACAATTACCGCGGACGTGCCTCCCGGCAAACTGGCCATTGCACGAGGACGCCAGGTCATCAAAGAAATTAAACCTAAATAAGGGTTCACGCCAAGACGCTAAGTTCGCCAAGAGTTAGTGCTATAACTTGGCGGCCTTAGCCGTCGTGGTGTGATAATTTTTATAGCAAATATTAAGTTAGAGGAATATATGTGCGGTATTGTTGGCTATTTGGGGGCGCAGCAGGCCATGCCCCTGTTGTTGGAGGGCCTGAAACGTCTGGAATATCGGGGCTATGATTCGGCCGGCATGGCAGTGATCGGCGGCAGTGGCCTGGAAATCCGGCGCAGTCTGGGCAAATTAAAAGAGCTGGAGAAAGTGCTGCAGGAGTCGCCGCTGGTCGGCACCATGGGTATCGGCCACACCCGCTGGGCCACCCACGGCCGGCCCTCCGAGACCAACGCCCACCCCCACCAGGTCGGGCACATTGCGGTGGTGCACAACGGCATTATTGAAAATTACCTGGAGCTGAAACAGGCCCTGATTCAGGAAGGGCATAGTTTTTCTTCGGAAACCGACACCGAGATTGTGGCGCAGTTAATCTATAAATATAGCTCCCAGGGCGCGGATTTTGCCCAGTCGGTGCGGCTGGCGCTGAAGGATATCCGCGGTTCTTTTGCCCTGGTGGTGCTCAATGCGCAGGAGCCGCGCACCCTGATTGCGGCCCGCAAAGAAAGTCCGCTCATCCTGGGACTGGCGAACGGCGAATATTTTGTGGCCTCGGATATCCCGGCCATCCTGCACCATACCCGTCAGGTGATCTTTCTGGAAGATGATGATCTGGTCATCCTGAAAGACGGAGAATTTTTCCTGGAAGGCCCGGACTGCCAACCGGTGACGCGGCCGGTGACCACCATCACCTGGAGCCCGGCCATGGCCGAGAAGGCGGGCTACAAGCATTTTATGCAAAAAGAGATCTTTGAACAGCCACGGGCCTTGATCGACACCTTCCGTACCCGCATCGACCCGGATCGGGGGGATATTTTTCTGGAAGAGTTTAAACTGCCTGATTCGGAGCTGCATAACCTAAAGAAAATCACCCTGGTGGCCTGCGGCACTTCTTTTCACGCTGCGCTGGTGGGCAAATTCCTGTTGGAGGATCTGTGCCGCCTGCCGGTGGAGGTGGACCTGGGTTCGGAATTTCGCTATCGTAATCCCTTTGTGGATGCGAGTACGCTATTGATTCCCATCTCGCAATCGGGCGAAACCGCCGATACCCTGGCCGGGTTGCGGGAAGGCAAGGCCAAGGGCGCCCATGCCCTGGCCATCTGTAATGCGGTGGGGTCATCGATTGCCCGGGACTCCGAGAACGTCTTTTATACCCATGCCGGTCCGGAGATCGGCGTGGCCTCCACCAAGGCCTTTACTACCCAACTGGTGGCCCTGTTCCTGATTGCCCTGTACCTGGCCCGGCGCCTGGGACGGCAGACCGCGGCTCAGGTCCGGGAGCAATTGAGCAATTTGCTGAAATTGCCGACCCTGGTGCAGGAGGTGCTGGATTACGATCAGGAGTTGCGGGAGATTGGCCGCCGCTATGTCCAGGCCCATAATTTCCTCTATCTGGGCCGGGGCATTCATTATCCCATTGCCCTGGAAGGGGCGCTCAAGCTCAAGGAAATCTCCTATATCCATGCTGAAGGCTATCCGGCCGGTGAGATGAAACATGGCCCCATTGCCCTGATTGATGAATATCTGCCGGTCGTAGTACTGGCCACGAGGGGGCCGGTCTTTGATAAGATGATGGCCAATGTTGAGGAAGTCATCGCCCGCCGCGGCCGGGTGATTGCTTTAAGCGAAGCCGACAATTACCCGGTATATGAGAAGGTGGAGACTCTAATCCCGGTGCCGGAGACGCCGCTGGCGCTGTCCCCCATCCTCTTGGTAGTGCCGCTGCAACTGTTGGCTTACCATATTGCCGATCTCAGGGGCACCGATGTCGATCAGCCCCGTAACCTGGCCAAAAGTGTCACCGTGGAATAGGCGGCTCTGGAAAAATAAACCCGGGGGAGCAGATCTAGCTAGCTTCCCCGGGGTTTGAAAGTTTTGGCGGTATGGAGTAGCGCCTTTATTGGCGCTTGATATTTTCCCGAATAAAATTAACAATATCGGTGGTTTTGGTGCCCGGCCCAAAGACCTCGGCAATGCCTGCGGCCTTGAGGGGCGGGATGTCCTCATCGGGAATAATGCCCCCGCCCAGCACCAAGATATCGTCGATACCCTTGCTTTTCAGGATTTCGCTGACGCGGGGGAATAGATAGTCATGGGCACCGGACAGGCAGCTCATGGCGATGACGTCGGCATCCTCCTGGATGGCGGCGCTGACAATCTGCTCCGGGGTCTGGCGCAGACCCGTATATATGACTTCCATCCCGGCATCCCGCAGGGCCGCACAGATTACCTTGATGCCCCGGTCATGGCCGTCCAGGCCCGGCTTGGTGGTCAGCACCCGGATCTTTTTCTCTACCGGCATGATGTTCTCCTTATTCTTTAGAATTTCATATGGCCATGCTTGTTAAAATATGACTGACTGTAGGGGCGTGATGAATCACGCCTCTACAAGAAATATCCAGTTGATGGCAATTTGGTCTTATTGGCCTCAGACAATCGGCGCGGCCTCATATTCACCAAATACCTCGCGCAGCACGTCGCAGATTTCTCCCAAGGTGGCTAAGGATTTAACCGCCTGCAGGATGGGCGGCATCAGATTGGCCTCGGTCTGGGCCGCGTGCTTGACCTCCGCCAAAGCCTGGGTGACCGCGGCGGCATCGCGCTGCGATTTTAAATCTTGCAACCGGGCGATCTGTTTGTCCCGCACCGCCGGATCCACCCGCAGCAGCTCCTTGGGCCGCTCCTCTTCGACCTGGAACTTGTTCAGACCGACGATAATCCGTTCCCCGGATTCGATTTCCTTCTGATAGCGGTAGGCGCTTTCCTGAATCTCCTTTTGGATATAGCCTTTCTCAATGGCCGCCACCGGCCCGCCCAGCTTTTCGATGGTGTCGATGTATTCCTGGGCCTTGGCCTCGATCTCGTCGGTGAGTTTCTCGACATAATAGGAACCGGCCAGCGGGTCCACGGTGTCGGTGACGCCGGTCTCATAGGCGATGAGCTGTTGGGTCCGCAACGCCACCTGCACGGCCACCTCCGAGGGCAGGGCCAGGGCCTCATCCATGGAGTTGGTATGCAACGACTGGGTGCCACCCAGAACCGCACTCATGGCCTGGAAGGCGACCCGGACAATATTATTCAAGGGCTGCTGCGCGGTCAGGGTGCAACCCGCGGTCTGAGTGTGGAAGCGCAGCATCAAGGAGCGCGGATCTTTGGCTCCGAAGCGTTCTTTCATGGTCCGGGCCCAGAGCCGCCGGGCCGCCCGGAATTTAGCGGCTTCCTCAAAGAAATCGTTATGCGAATTAAAGAAAAAGGACAAGCGGGGGCCGAAGGTATCGACCGCCAGACCGGCCTTGATGGCGGCCTCGACATAGGCAAAGCCGTTGGCCAGGGTAAAGGCGACTTCCTGCACCGCGGTCGACCCGGCCTCGCGGATATGATAGCCGCTGATGCTGATGCTGTTCCATTGGGGCACTTCCTGGGAACAGTAGGCAAAAATATCAGTGATAATCCGCATCGACGGCCGGGGCGGGAAGATATAAGTCCCCCTGGAGGGATATTCCTTTAAGATGTCATTCTGAATGGTGCCCCGCAGTTGCCCGAAGGCGATGCCCTGTCTTTCGGCCAGGGCCAGGTACATGGCCATGACAATGGCGGCCGGGGAGTTGATGGTCATCGAGGTGCTGACCTTGTCCAACGGGATACCTTTGAACAAATTTTCCATATCCCAGAGGGAATCGATGGCCACCCCGACCTTGCCGACCTCGCCCTGGGCCAGTTCGTGGTCCGAGTCAAAGCCGATCTGGGTGGGCAGATCAAAGGCTACCGACAGGCCGGTCTGCCCCGCTTTTAATAGGTAATGGTAGCGTTCGTTGGTTTCCTCGGCGGAGCCAAACCCGGCGTACTGGCGCATGGTCCAGAAGCGGCCCCGATAGGCGGTAGGCTGCACCGCCCGGGTATAAGGATATTGACCGGGAAAGCCCAACTTGTCCAGATAGTCAAAATCCTCCATTTCCAAGGGCGTATAGGCCCGCTCAATCGGAATGCCCGAGGTATTGACAAACTCGGATTTGCGCTCCGGCATCTTTTTCAGAGTCTTGTCCACCGCCTCCTGGTATTTCTCCCGGGCGGCGCGCAGCTGCTCCAATTTCTGTTTATCAAACATCAGTTCTCCTCCCTCTCCCGGATGAGTGGCGCGCTCATCCTGACAGATTATATGTGAGTTTCGAGTTTTGTATTTCCAGAAAAAACCTCCTTAAATTTGGATCCATGGTATCCTGTGG
>Ga0164318_10001212_pt1 | contig 22543 bp, 40 predicted proteins | sample GuaBasSedimGuay9_FD_113734 | JGI IMG/M metagenome (GOLD analysis project Ga0164318, IMG submission 113734) | Subseafloor sediment microbial communities from Guaymas Basin, Gulf of California, Mexico - Guay9, Core 4571-4, 0-3 cm | ecosystem: Environmental > Aquatic > Marine > Hydrothermal vents... | reverse complement strand
CCTTTTTATAAGACTGCTTCACCTGAGATTTTTCACCCCATTAAAAATAGTGAAGTAAAATGGGATATATGCTGGCCATGTAATTTTACACAAATTAAATTTAAAGGTCAAAGAGAATTTATTAAGATGATTTCTCAAAGACCAAAACTGAGGGAATTTAGTATAATACATTGTGGTAATAAACCCGAACAAGGAAAAAAACTTTGTAAACAATATAAAGTTGATAATATTGAATTTATTGGTCATGTTACAAGACCTGAGTTGAATAAAATCTTAAATCAAAGTAAATTTGGATTAAATTTAAGTAACCTTCAAGATGGTTGCCCCCGAGTTTCTACTGAGATTTTAATGTCAGGAACACCACTTCTACTTTCAGAGACTGTAAGATTATTAGATTATTTTAGAAGTACTGGAGTTATTAATATTACACCTTTATCAATTGTAAGTCGCCTTGCTAAAGCTCTTTATAGATATAACGATGTGAAAAACGATATTTTAAATGCAGTTAAGAATGAGTTTTCATTTGATATAGTGAACAAAAAAAATATCGACTTGTGGAATAATCTATAAAAATATAGGTTAAAGTTCAACCTATATTTTTTTTAGAAAGATCATCTACATTCGCTAGATTCTCTTTCCCGCTGAGTAGGAATATGATCATTCAGATCAATATAGATTGGAATTTTATCCTCAAGAATTCGAGGGATTTTTTCAAGTAATTGATGAAAACTTTTCAAAGAGTCTTTTATGGATTTTATTTCAGTCTGCTTATAAGTTAATTCACTCATTTTTCTAACTGGCCATAGAAAAGCAGAAGTAGATATATTAAGAATTTTACAAATATAAATTCTAGAGATATTATCAATTGATGCTATATATTTAAAAACTTTTTGATACTTAATAACTAAAGTTTCTAATTTTTTAGCTTCAATTTCTTTCTTCATGTAATAAAACTTTCGTTCTTTATTTCTCTCGTTCAAAAGGAATTTTTCCTTCTCTTCCAATTCAATTTTTTCCCGATTTGATAATTTTTTTCCTTTGTTTTTCAATAATTCTTTTTGTTTTCTTAACTTAATTAACTCCTTTTGTGCCATTTTTTGTTCTTGATCTATTAAATCATTTTGTAATTTAATGAGATTATAAAAGAATATTGCATTACGATAATTATTGATTAGAAAATCGAAATCATCCTTAATACCGTTACTATAACTATCCTCTTTGAAAAATTCATCTGCAAAATCTTGTGAAAGTGACATAATAACCCCCTTCTTTTTGATTTTATAAGTTTGACGCAGGAAAACCTCGTGCCCTTGTGGTCGAAGTTGTTCACTATTTAATATTAATATATATAGAACTAAAAAAGTCAATTACCTCGGCCACAAGAGCACGAGGCTTATATCTAACTAATATATCGTTGATACTATTGGTTGATTGACAACAACCTGCTCATCAGATTCCTCTAAAGAAATAGATGAGAGAAAGTTATTTTTGATATTAATAGCAGCATTTATATCTGAGTGATTAGTATATCCACATTTTATACATTTATATTTTGATTTGTTTCGGTTATCTTTATTAATTATTCCACAACAAGAACATTTTTGACTTGTATAACGAGCATCAACTTTAACTACTTGTTTCCCAAGGCTTTCTGCTTTATAAGTTAAAAATTGTTCAAATTGACCAAAAGTCCATGATGATAACAATTTATTTAGTTTTTTAGAAAACTTTTGTTTTCTAATATGTTTAAGATTTTCGATTGCGAATATACCGTAAGGGAGTGAAACAACATATTTACTTAAACAATGATTGAAATCTCGGTTAAACCGCTTCTCTTTTCCAGAAAGTTTCTTTAACTTTCTTTTAGAAGAACGAGTGCCTTTTGCCTGTAATTTCTTTCTATTGTATAAATGTTTTCTTTGTTGTTTTCTAATAGGTTTAGCTTTAATTATTTCTCCATTTGAAAAAGCTAAAATATTATATAGACCTTGATCTATTCCAAGAATTTCGCTGTTTTCAAATGGTGTGGGTTTATCTGTTTGAAAGTTTAAATGAACCCAAAATTGAGAATTTTTATAACATATGGTTCCTCCTTTAAATTTCCAGTTTTTGAAATATGATTTAAAATACTCAGGTATCTCAAGAATAACTTTTTGACGAGGACCAATACAAGAAAAGGTTAATTGATTTCCTCTTAAAGTCATAGTTCTAGAATCATATCTAATTGCTGAATGTAATTTCTTTCGAGGTTTTTTAGTCTTAAATTTAGATCTTTTAACTGCTTCCATAGCACAATCTCTAACTAACTGAATCATAGCAGAAGGAAGTTGAGGAAATTCTAATCTAAATTTTGAATATAATTGGTGATGTGCTTTAACTTTGTTGTATGTTTTATTTTGATATGACCAATCAATATATTCATTAAAAAGTTGTGAACATTGTTCCATTAACGGAAAATATACATCTTCGTTTAGATTTATTTTTAATGGAACAGTTCTTATTAACAACATATCCTCCAAATTAGAACATAATAATATAAGTAATTTTATAATTTGTTCTAAAAAATTCTAATGAAGGTTAAAGGAAACTAACTATGGAAATTATAAAAACAAATCATTCAATTTGTTCTATAGGTTATCATCTAATATGGTGTACAAAATACAGAAAACAAATTCTCAAAGGTATAATTGAAGTGGAAACAAGAAAAATTTTTGGTCAAACTTGTGCTCAATATAACTGGAAATTAAGATCAATAGAAATTATGCCAGATCATGTTCATCTCTTTATTCAATGTGATCATATGACAACACCGATAAATATAGTTAAGACTTTAAAATCAATATCATCAATTTATATTTTTACTAAATTTCCTAAATTGAAAGGTCAATCATTTTGGGGAAGTGGATTATGGAGTAAAGGAGCTTATTATTCAACGGTCGATCATATTTCTGAAGAAATAGTTAAAAAATATATAGAATCACAAAAAACTAGATGACGCTCCCATCCTCGACCACAAGGGTACGAGGTTTTCTCGCGTCAAACTTATAAAAAAATAAGGAACTGAGCAATTCCTTATTTTTTTGTAATCATTAATGAGTGATTATGTTTAAACTATATCTGTGGCATCTAAACTGTTTTCACCATTAACATAGTCATAAACAACAACTCCGACGGCAGCGGTTACTACAACAGCAATTGCAAGACCGGTCCAACTACAAGCCTTTTTGACTGAAGTGTTTTTGATAAAGTCCATGGTCTTTTTGGCAAGGTTAGGATTTGCCTGTTTGGCAGCTTTGTATTTTTCCCTGGCAGTTTCTAACCGCTTTTTGGCATTTTCAAATCTCGTCTGACATAATTTTATCTGTTTTTCAGAACCATGCTTTATGGAAGCGGCCATGTTTTTCTTGGCTTTTGCATAAGTATCTTTAGCCTTTTTCAAACGATTTTTTGCTGTTTTAATTTTTTCAGCCATGATGTCCTCCTAAAATAAAAGTTAAGATTTATAACAACTTAATAGTTCTATAGATTCAGATATTAATATATATAGATCTATTTGATTTAATGGAATAAAACTTGTTTATTTTTAAGATTATATTCTGAAAAATAAGAACATAATAATAAATTTGAAAGGAGAATTAAGAATGTCAGATATTGTAATGCTCTATAGTGGCGGTGCTGACAGCATGTTAATGTTAAAACTTGCCCAGTTGGCAAGAAAAATTCCTTATTGTGTTTTAATTGATTATGGACAAAAACATATAAAGGAGTTAGAATATGCTAAAAATCAATTAAAACAAGAGTCAATTCAATATCAAGTAGTAAGAATAGATGGTTATACAGTAAATAGTGGACTTACAGGAGATGGCATCAAGGGTCAATATGAAGAAGTTTCCGTCTATAATGTACCAGCAAGAAACTCAATTTTTCTCACTATTGCTGCTGGTATAGCAGAATCTAAAGGATTAAATGAAATATGGATTGGTTGCGATATGAGTGATTTTTATGGAGAATTTCCTGATTGTAAACAAGAATATATAGGAAAAATGAATGAAGTTTTTAAGATTGCTTTTTCATATCCAATAAAAATTATTGCTCCACTATTAGGTCTTGAAAAAGAAATTATTTTAGAAATATTACATAAAAGTTTTGATATAAAAGAAGAAAATTTATATAGTGGTTATAAGGAGTTTGCTTAAGATGATTTTATGTTTATGTGGTTACGAAAAACAATTTGAAAAGTCAATGGTAAATATATTAGAAAGGATTAGATAAATGAATTTCAGAGAATATCAAATTCAAGCGAGAGTATCTGATGTTGGGACAGCGGCACAAGATTGTATAAAACCTGGTTGGTTATATTATGTCTTGGGTATTGCTGGAGAAACTGGGGAGTTTGCTGAAAAAGTTAAAAAATTATTTCGTGATAAAAATGGAATAATTGATCAAGAGTTTAAAGATTTAGTCATAAAGGAAATTGGTGATATATTATGGTATCAAGCTCGAGTTTTAGATGCTTTTGAAATAAATTTTAATGATGTTGCCGAGACAAATATTAGTAAACTTCTTGATAGAATGAAACGTGGAAAGATACATGGAGAAGGAGATAACAGATAAACGAAAGTGAATAGTAAATAAAGGAAGGAGAATTGAGTTAATGAGCCAAATAGATTGGGATAAATGGTTTTATAATATTTGTATAGAAGTGTCAAAAAATAGTAAATGTCTATCAAGAAAGATTGGTTCAATTTTAGTTAAAGATAAGTCAGTAATTTCAACTGGATACAATGGTCCGCCTCGTGGAGTTATACCATGTGATCAGAGATGGAGAGTAGATAAAAAAATGAGAGAAGCTGCATGGAATGACGAACTTGATGATAGGAATTTTGGAATAAAATATGAGAATGAATTAAAAGGAATTTGTCCTAGATATATTAAAGAGTTTGGTTTTAAATCTGGAGAGGGGCTTGATTGGTGTGTTGCAGGTCATTCTGAGGAGAACGCTCTCTTAAATGCAGCACGTCTTGGTATTGCTACAAAAGGTTGTAAACTTTATATGAGTTGTCAGATACCATGTAAGAATTGCCTTATCAAAATAATAAATTGTGGTATTGAAGAAATTATTGTTACTGGTTTTGATTTTTATGATGTTTCATCTGAATATCTTTTAAAGCAATCAGGATTAAAATATAGGAAATTTTCTCATTTATGATAAAAACTATTTTATAAGTGTGGTTTACGAGTTTCTAAACCTAGAAAACTAGCAGAACGAGGCTGGCAATTTTAGCTGCTCAGAGCAGTCACATTATCTATAACTAACATTAGAAAGGAGAATATATTGATTGACGTAAACACAACAAGTAGGTATCCAACTCATTTTTTAAGAGCAGTTGAATTGATAAAAAGAGCCAGAGGTCAATTTGGTATTCCATCTGAGAATTGGCCTCACCCGACTGGAAATAAATTTGGTTGTCCTCAAGAAAGATATTATGCTGAGATCTGGGTTGATGGTATGGACTGGCAACCATCGTATTGGGTTATTGAAGAAAAGGATTTAAAAAATCCATTAGTTAGTCCATTTATTATATTTAAGACGAATGAAATAAGAGATAAATTTAATGAATATGATTTTTCACAACTGGTATATGCTGCTTTATGGTATAGACGAGATGAGTTTTGGGTCAAAAATAATGATCTTGGTGTTTATACTGATTTGATCTGGCCGTTTTTAAAAGTAGTAAATAGTAATGAAACTGCTAAAATGTCAAATTTAACTAAAGTTTATTTTGAGCACGCATCACAAAATAAAGTTACTTTCTTAATGAATTTAGATTTTATTCCTGAAAAATATAGAAAAATATCTTTAAAAAGGTTAGGAATATCTAATTTAAATTATCAGTAATTAGTCTATTCTAATTCTAAAGAGAATACTTATTTTTGGTAATTTTTAATATCTATAAAATATTGATTTATTTAATTAAATTATTTAGCAAAAACGGCGAGTTTTATTCTTAAATTCATTTCTTTATTTATATAACGAGCGATTTTTGTGAAAAAAAATATATTAAAATCAATATCTTAAAAAGTATGAAAAATTATCTTTTTGAGTTAAAAAATATAGTGGTATAATGAAGGGGAGCAAATTTTGTAATTGTGATTGTGGTCAAAAAGTTAGTAAATGGGAAAAGAAAAAAGGTGGTAAGATAAAAAGAGTATATGAAATATAAAGATAAAAATAGTTCAATACCAATAATTTATTTAGGTTAAAAGGGAGAATTGGTGATGGGTATAGTAATATGTCCGAACTGTGGAGAAATTAATAATCATCACTTTGTTATGTATTATGGTGATGAATGTAAAAAGTGTAATTTTGATATTAAAAGTTATATCAATAATGGTTTATATGACCGAGAAATTTTAGAGAGAAAATTTAATGTCAGAAATATAAAGTTTAGTAGATAGATAGTAAATAGAAAATAGAGAGGAAATAAGATATGATATTAAAGATAGAGAGGTATCCAGGAGGCAAGGAAAACAGAATATATCAAGATTGGTGGTTATTAGATGATATTAGAAAGATTAGTAAATCTGAGTTTGACCAGCCATTTTCTCAAGATTTTGAAAATGGAGAAGCTGATATATTTATATTAGATTATGAAGGTAATTCAAAAATAGTAGGGGCATCCCCACCTTCAAGAAAAGTAGTTAGATTAGTATGTAGATTAAGTAACGGCAGTGAGTTTTATGTCATTTTTGATACTATGGCTTATATATTAAATGATAATGGAAAAACTATAGAAAAGATAGTAGCTAATTATAGACATCAGTAAACCAAACTACTATCTATCTACTAATTTATAAGTTTGACGCGGGAAAACCTCATACCTTGTGGTCGAGGTAATTGACGTTAATGGAATACCACGTGAGTATTTGGGTGTTGGTTCTTTTGGAACTAATACTTATCCAGGAAAACCGAGATCTGTAGAAAAGGAGAAGTAAATGAAAAGAGTAATTGTTGAATCTCCATATGCTGGAGATACTGAATTAGATATTAAATTAAATGAAATATATGGTGAGTTTGCGATGCATGATTGTTTAGTTAATTATAATGAATCCCCATATGCTTCACATCTATTATATACACGAAAATATGTATTACGAGATCATATTCCAACAGATAGAAAATTAGGAATTAAAGCTGGATTTTATTGGAGAGATGTTGCGGAAAAGACTATCTTTTATATTGACTTGGGTATGACTAATGGTATGAAATTAGGAATTAATGATTGTAAAGAAAAAGGTAAGGAATATGAAGTGAGAAATCTTCCAAAAGATTTATGGCAAAGATTTTCTGAAGCTGTTAATTTGAATAATGGAAATTTACCATCGGATTTGAGACATACGTTTAAAAAAGATTTAGAAAAGAGGAGTGAATAATGGAAACAATTTATTTAGTAGGACAAATATCACCAAAATTTAAAGAAACATATGAATGGAGAAAAAGGGTAAGAGAATATTTCAGTAAAAAAACTTATGTAAAAGTTGTTGGTGACGTGACTATACCATTCTATAAAAGATCTGAAATAGAGATTATAGATCCATGTTGTAACCCTTTTAATCAGAAATTTTTACAAGAAAAAGATTATGCAATAAATGATGGAAATAAAACTTTTGGAGTTGAAGTTTTACCATCTAAAGATTTGACATATATCTTACAATCAAGTATTGCTATAGTAAATTTAAATCAATATGATCCAAATAAAGAGTTATTGGGTTCTTATTTTGAGATGGCATGGCTTTATTTATATCCAGAAAAAACTGTTATTGCTTTCGCAGATAATATAGAAGGATATAATTGTAAACATCCATTTGTCTCTCAGACAGTTGATGTTTGGTGTAAAGATGAAAAAGAAGCTTGTAATCTAATTGATAATTATTTTATTACTTTGGAGATATAATTAGGTTTAATGGATGGTTGCAGGCAGAATTGATAGATTTCAATTTAAGAACGGAAAGTAGTGCTGTAGTAGAAATATATCTTTCCACACGAAAACTTATGAACTTTTTGTGAGAGGAAAAATGGATAAAGAAAAATGAGAAAATGTTTATTTTGTAGTAAGGAAATTAAAGAGTGTATGGGTTTTGTTTTAGCAAGAGATATTATTAATGATAGAACTTCTATTCGTGAAATATGTGGAATATGTGGTTTAGATATATTAGAAATGGATGAAGAGCAATTAGATAAAAAAATTAATTCTATTAAGGAGATTTGAGAGATGCCAATATTTTCAGGAGAACCTGAAGGAAATCAAGAAGTGAGAAGTTATAATAGATCAGAAAAAGAAGAAAGTCAATTGGGTCAACCAGAAGCAGCTAGATTCGATGAGGGAAAAAATCGTCTTGATTTGATACCTCCATGGCCTCTGGATCAACTTGCTTTAGTTTATACATATGGAACAAGAAAGTATGATGATAATAATTGGTGGAAAGGAATGCCATGGAAAAAAATAATTGGTCCATTATGGAGGCATTTAAAGAAATGGTTACGTGGTGAGAAATGGGATGATGAAAGTGGTTTACATCATTTAGCACATGTAGCATGGCAATGTTTTGCTTTAATGGAATATGAAAGAAATAGAATAGGTAGAGATGATAGAGTCCCATATACTCTTGATTTAATGAGAGAAGAACAAAGAAATCGAAGAATTGCTTTATGGAGAAAATTAGCAAATAAAAATGAATTAGATAGTTATAATGGTATGAATGTAGATTTAAGGCAAGAACTAAATTCAATAGAAACTTGTGGTGGAGATTGTAGTGTTTGTGGTAAAATACAAAAAATAGAGTCAAAATTAGATTCTTAATTTAAAAAAAAGAACAAATAATAAATATGAATTTGAAAGGAGAGTTAATGAATCCAGAAGAAAAAGGTAAACTGAAGGAAAGAGTAAAAGCTGCTGGAGTTTTTAATAATGTAAATACGAACTTAACTATGAAGCATTTTTCTCCGCTTTTAATAAGGAAGTATAATATTATTAAGGGTTGGCCAATGTATGTAGGTATTATTTGTGATTGCTCATTATCTGATTTAGATCAAGTAATTAATGATGCTGTGGATGTATTTACTGAATTAGGTACATTAGATGGAGAAATTGGAAATGATCTTCAGGCTATGAGAAATTTTACTGGAATAGTTTCTCAATTTATACAAGATCATTATAATACAATAAAGAAAAATTCTGTGGAAGGGATTGGTATTCTCCTTTATGTAGATAAGTGTGCAATTGCAAATATGTATGGTGATATGATGAATCATGGTCAATGTAGAGCTGAGTTTTATTCTATTTTGAATATGCTTCCACATATATAAGGATATAAAAAATGATAGAAATTAACCATGTTAAAGAATTTTCTGAAAAATTTGGATATGAATGTATTTCTGATGAATATTTTCCAACTTTAAAATTGAAATTTAAATGTAAAAATGGTCATATTTATGAGGCATATTGGAACTCATTTCAACAAGGTCAAAGATGTCCGTATTGTAATAAAAATAAAAAACTTAATATTATTGATATGAGAAGAAAAGCGAGAAAAGAAAATTATGATGTTTTATCTAATGAGTATATAAATTCTCATTCAAAGTACTGGTTTAAGTGTGATGTAGGTCATTATTTTGAAAAATCATGGACAAATTTTCAACAAGGTCAAAGGTGTCCTATATGCACTGGAGGATATAGATATAACATTTCTGATATAGAAAAATTGTTAAAAAAAGATGGTTATGTTCTCATTTTATATTGTAATAATAATAAGATAAAGGTTAGATGTAAATCTAATCATGTATATTACACTTCATTAGCTAATTTCAAATCTGGTTATAGGTGTAGAATTTGTTTTTCTGAAAAGATAAGTTTTGAAAGATTTGGAAGTAATAATCCAGTTTGGAGAGGTGGCATCAGCTGTGAACCTTATTGTGAACAATGGTTAGATAAGGAATTTAAAGAATCTATAAAAGAAAGAGATAGTTATAAATGCCTAAATCCTGAATGTAATAAAACTTGTAAGAGGCTTTCTATTCATCATATTGATTATGTTAAGAAAAATTGTCACCCACTAAATTTAATAACTATTTGTGTATCATGTAATGCGAAAGCGAACTTTAATAGAGAATGGCATGAAGCTTGGTATAGTGCTATAATTTATAGGAGAAATTATGAAAGTAGAAAAAATTGTAGTTAATAAAAGTTGGGGCAAAGAGGTTTGGTTTGATAATAACGATTTATATTGTGGAAAACTTCTTACTATTAATCTAGATAAATGGTCATCTAAAGGAAATTTTCATTACCATGTGCTAAAAACTGAAACATTTTTTGTAATTGAGGGATTATTAACTTTAGATATTGCTAATGATAGAGGAGAATATAATAGGGTAACTTTACATGTTGGTGACTCGTTTCGAGTTGAACCTGGAGTTAAACATAGATTTACATGCGCTGATGGACTAGTATGTAAGTTCATTGAAGTTTCAACTACACATCGAGATGATGATTCTTATAGATGTTACTGGGACTATAAAGAACAAAAATGGATTGATGTCTAAAACTACCTATTAACAAAATCTTTTGATAAAGAAATTTTTAAAAGGAAATAAAAATGGCTAACTTTTTAGAAGCATTTGATATTACAATGGGACACGAAGGAACTTATGCTAAAGATCCAGATGACTCGGGCGGTGAAACTTATAAAGGTATTTCTAGGAGGTTTAACCCTCAATGGGAAGGATGGAAAATGATTGATGATGTTCAGAATCATCCAAAATTTCCTAGAATTTTAAAGGATCTACCCCAACTCCAAAAAGCAGTTAAATCCTTCTATAAAAGCTATTACTGGGATATTAATAAACTTGACGAAATTTCAAGTCAAGCAATTGCTGAGGAAATTTTTGACACTGGGGTAAATATGGGTAGAAGTCGAGCAGCGAAATTTCTTCAAGAAAGCCTTAATTATTTAAATCGAAATGAAAGATTATTTGATGATCTAATAGTTGATAGTCTAGTAGGACCAGCTACATTAGCAGCTTTAGAATTTGTTTTGATGCAAGGAGAAGAAGAATTATTACTAAAAGTTTTAAATGTAATACAAGGGAATTTTTACCTTAATTATATAAAAAGGAGTCCAACTCAAGAAAAATATATGAGAGGTTGGTTTAATCGAGTTAATCTTATTTCAAAGAAGAAATAAAATGAAAAAAAATTAGAATTGTTTTATGGGTTATTTGGTATAAGTTCAAATGGTATTTTATTTGCAAAAAAAGGAGCGATAGTATGTCAAACGAATATACAATGAGACAAGGAAATGGAGTTACTGGATTATATCAATATAAGGCAAAAGTAACTCGAGTTGTTGATGCTGATACAGTTGATGCAGAACTTGATTTAGGTTTTGGTATTAAAATGAATCAAAGATTTAGAATTGATGGTTTTGATGCTCCAGAAACTTGGCGGCCTTTAAATGAAGCTGAAAAAGAGCATGGTGAGAGAGCAACAAAACGAGCAATTGAATTATTATTCGATAAAGATCTTTTATTTAGAAGCTCAAAAATTCCAGGTATTTATGGAAGGTATGGTGTATGTATCTGGTTACCAGATGGACGTAAATTTTCTGAAGTAATGATTAGTGAGGGATTTTCTAAACAAGAGGAATATTAAATTTTATGTTTAAGTGTAATATATGTAATAATTATTATAAATTTATTAATGGAAACCATTTGAAAACTCATAATATTACTACTAAAGAATATAGGAGAAGATATCCAAATGCTAAATTGGGTTATTCACAAATTCAAAAACGTAAAGAAAAACGATTTCTAGAAAAGTATGGTGTACGAAATCCTGGTCAGTTACCAGAAATTCAAATAAAAATGAGAAAGACATGTAAAAAAAATCTTGGAGTTGAAGTATCTTCTCAATCGAGTATAGTATTAGATAAAATGAAGCGAACTATGCTTAAAAAATATGGTGTTGAAAATCCCTCTCAATCAATTAAAGTGATTATAAAAAAGAAGCTAAATTGGTTGAAAAAACATTCGTTTTTATTAATAGTTGAGGATATAAAGGTTCATAAAGAAACAGGAGAATATTTAGTTCATTGTAAAAATCACTTATGTCCAAATTCAAAAGAAAAAGGTGGTTGGTTTACACCAACTAATGTTCAATTGGCTGAAAGAGTTAGAGCTTTAGAGACAAAAACTGGTTCAGATGGATGTTATTTTTATTGTTCAGATAAATGTAAAGATGAATGCCCTTTATATAATTTACAACATGATCCAAATAGAAACATTGAAAAAATCTATACTCAACAAGAATATGAAACTTTTAGAAAATTTGTTTTAGAACGAGATGACTATAAATGTCAATATTGTGATGAAAAAGCGACTCATATTCATCACGAACGTCCTCAAAAACTAGAACCATTTTTTGCACTTGATCCAGATTTTGCTTGGTCATGTTGTAAGGAATGTCATTATAAATATGGTCATAAAACAGGAACTGAATGTTCTACTGGAAATTTAGCAAATAAAATTTGTATTTAAAATGAGGTAAATAAATGCCAAAGATAATTCATAATAGAGTAAAATGTGTAAAATGTGGAGATATTATTGAGTCTTACCATAGACATGATTTTGTAAAATGTTCTTGTGGGGCGATTTTTGTTGATGGTGGGAAAGATTATCTTCGTAGAGGTGGCAGACCTGAAGATATTATAGAATTATCAGAAGTTGAAGGTGAGTAGACAAAAAAATAATTCGAGAAGTTCAAATTGAATAAAGAAGTGAGTATAGATGAACAAGTTGACATGATTAGAAAGGTAGTTCTTAGTTTAGTAGAAGGTAAGCAAAAGAAGATGGATGAAAATGGTCCCCCCAGAAGGAGTCGAACCTTCGTTAACCGGTTAAAAGCCGGTTACTCTACCGTTGAGTTATGGAGGGACGCACCCAATATTCTAAGAATTATATATTTCAGCTAGTGTGAATACTTCTTTATTAGGAAGTTTCTTATTTACAAGTTTCGCAAACTTTTTACTATCTTCTTTATCTAATTTTCTAGTTCTAACCAAATCAAAACACCTTCCGGGTCTTATCAAAGCATCATCTAAATCTTTAATATTTGGTAAATTTGATGTTAAAATAATCTTCTTGTCTTTTATCTGATTAGAAAGTAATCCACTGGAAATTGAAAGTAAGCTATATAATGAGTGGTTTCCACTTGTTCGACTTTTCAGATGAAAATCAATATCTTCTAGAATTAAAAATTTACTTTCAGAAAATAGAAATGAAGTATAGATAGAACCCGACTCGATTATTTCTTTTGATGAAGTAAAAACACACATACTTTTTGACTTATTTATTAAATAATCTTCTTTCAGTATCTGTCGTATTAATGTTGTCTTACCTGTTCCAGGAGGACCCATAAGTATCAGTAAAGGTATATCACTTTCAAGATATGCTTTAATCAATCCTTTACAGTCTATATATGGATATGCTTCATAAAAGAAAGTATCATTTAATTCTTCTTCAGTCGAGTAATATGTTATGTTTCCACTTGGTTTAGTTGTCCACCATTCAATTTCACATCTAGGAGTTTCATCTTTTATAATTTCTTTTATATGCTCTTTGAAAATAATTTCTCCTGAGAATACTTTGTCAATAGAATCTGCATAAATATTAAAATGAAGTTTTACTATTTCTTGATTAGGACACTTAATTAGATAGAAAATATTATCTTTTTTTATAAGTATCTCAGAATTATTCGATAATAATATGTTTCCAAAAGTTGTTAGAAAATTAAATATTATATCTTTGTTCTTAATTTCTTTAGTAAAAATTGAAAAAGAACGGTGGTGTCTTATTTCTTCTTTTTTTATATTTTCATTTTTTAGGGTTTTTGCTAATAATATAGTTGATATTGCTTCATTTTGAGAAGCACCTTTTACAACATTCATTTTATTTTGGTTAGATAATAAATCAAATAGTAATCTTTTTGAATCAGCATCTTCAAGAACTTCTATAGATGAACCATTTATATATTCTAGACTTTCACTTTCTGTTGTTTTTATTTCGTTCACAAATTCTCCTTATTCTTTTCTTAATTGGAAGCGGTAAGGGGATTCGAACCCCTGATCGCAGGGTTGCAACCTGTCGCCTTAGTCCACTTGGCCATACCGCTTTAATTTATTTTATTTATTTTTTATATCTATTTACCATTACAAAAAATCGGTCACCTTTTTCGTTTGTGCAGATAATTCTTAGTGTAACATCTGGTTCTATTAGATAAGTACATGTTGTCTGATTTACAGTCATATTGTGCATTCCAATACTACATAGTGCATCTTCTGCTAATTTTCCTTTCAAGAAAAATTAGCGCCAGAGAATAAGATTCGTTTACAGCAACCTTTGTTCTGCAATCACAGAGTGCCTTGTATCCCTCAAACCTCCAGCGCGAATTTTAATTAACTGCTTTCTTTTTTTAGGAGTTTCACTCATGACTAAATCACCTCCTTACTTACAGTTTAGTCATGATGTTCCTCCTCAAGAACTGAATAGTGTTTTTATAATAGTTTGTTCTCCTTTAAAAGTTATTCAACTTTAGGTTTTTTCTCTTTAGATTCCTCTTTAGCTTTTTTATAGTCAACTCGTTTATGAAATATACTTTCTAACTCTTTTGCTAAAGCACCCTTAATCCTTTGAAGATCTCCAAGACGCATTACAACGTCATCTAGTTGACCATCACTTAAAAGGTCATTGATTGTATCCTCAATAATTTGAGATGGATCTTCTACATTTTGACTTCCAATTTGTAGCCCTGCCTTAGTTCTTGCTTCAATTTGATCACAAATCATTAATATAGCAGATTCTACACAGGTGGGTTTCTGACATTTATATCTAAAAATATCCTCAATATCACCACCTGATTTATCAAAGAAATATCTAACGACACTTGTTCCATGATGCTGGCAAATGATTTTAATTAATTCCCTAGAAAAGTTTTTATCATTTAATAATATAAGAGCAGTATCTGAAACATGTCTTGTTATAATTTGATAACTAATAAATGGATCTAATTTGTCGTGAGGATTTTCATCCTCAATTTGATTTTCAGTAAAATATTTTGGATTAAGCATTTTTCCAATATCGTGATATTGTCCAGCTATCTTCATAAATGTGGTATCTAAACCAAGAGAAATACTTATACCTTCAACTAATCCAACAACATTTTGTGAATGCTTAAATGTTCCTGGGCAAATTTCCCTAAATTTTTTTAGTAATGGATAACTTGAGTCAAGAACGTCAATAGTTTTTTCAGAACCATTTTGTACTTGAGTTTCTTCATTTCCATTAGACATAAAAACTCCTTTAATAGTTTATTAACATTAATTTTCCTTAATGGAAGCCCCGACAGGATTCGAACCTGCGACTCTCTGGTTCGTAGCCAGAGTCTCTACTTCCGCTGAGTTACGGGGCCTTATTTGAATAACCGTTTCTAGCATTAAAACCTTTTACATTAAAGTTTGAACGAGATAAAATCTTTTTAGCAATTGATTTTTTTCCTTTCTCTTCACAAACAGGGCAGTAACAAGAGACTACTAATGTTTTATGGATCTCTTCAAATATATAACCACATTTTTTACATTGAAACTCATAAATGGGCATTTTAAGCTCCTATTTGGGTCTGTCGTATTTTACTATAATTGCATTTGGAATAATTTTTTCTATAATATTACTAACTATGTTCCAATTCCCTCCAGCTAATGTACAACCCATTCCATAAGGGATATAAATGGGTAAACCTGTCGAATTTATTGAATCTATATATTTTAGACATGTTTCTATAGCTTGATAATTTGTATATCTTCCTTTACGACCATAATTATATTGACCACATAAGTTTGCTACAAAAAGGTTATGTGGTATAATAGTAGTTACAATAACAGCTCCTAATTTTAGATTTCCTGTTTTATAACTTTCAATATAATCTTTATAGACAACTGGCCACATCTTTCGTATTGCTAACGCTATTCCTGCTCCCATTTTACCTTTGCAATTTACTTGTTGACATATAATACCATATTTTACTTTTAAAATATTTCCTTCTATAATTTGCATTTCATTTCGTTTCCGCTATTTTTCTTAGATTCTTTAAACCTCGAACCAAACATTTAGGGCAATATGTTTCATTTTCTACAAAATATGGTTTTTCTATATTACCATGTTCATCACAAAAGTATTGATCTTCTTCTTGTGTTCTACCCCTTGCCTGATATCTTTTATGTTTTGCTTTCATATTATGAAAGTTTAATTTTTGTCCTCTACTTCTCATAATTTTGTCCTTTTAAAGAGTAGTTTTTTGGTTTTATCTGATATAAAATGACAAGATAGAGCTCTGAATTTTGCACCTTGGTAGCTCATATATTTTCCTGGGAGTTTTATACCATGGAACACCAAATATAGAATCAATTCACTTCACCATTTATAAGTTTGACGCAAGAAACCTCGTACCCTTATGGCCGAGATAATTCACGATAACTTCTTCCTCTAATAGTTGTAAATTTTCTTCCACATTCATATTTAAACGTAAATTTTCTTAATGATTTCAATATTTTATTGGGGTGAAGAACGGGATTCGAACCCGCAAGCCACTTAAGGCACCGGGGCCACAACCCAGCGCGGTTACCAGTTTCGCCATCTCCACCATATTATTGTTTTTTCTCTTCTCTATATTTCTTACCAAATAACTCTTTTAATTTATTATCTAAAATAGAAAACTATATAGTTGAGTAAAGTGAAAATCTATATAATCTTTTATTAACTCACACCTATGATATAAAATAACCCATCCATGGTGAGTATAACAAAGCTGAGATTTACAAATTGGAAATACTATACATTTGTTGCATGGTATATTAAATTTCATCTCTAATATTTCCAGTTAACTTATCTAGTATTTCAAGTGGTGTAAACCAACTTTTCCAAGAATCATCAAATGCGATTTCTCTTGCTTTTGTGGATGATAAAGTAGTTGGAATATTTTTTATTTTTCTATATTTCCCCCATGATATCCAACTGATTATTCCTAGTCTGTATAGTATTAATCTGTAATTATCTAAAGTATGTATAGAATTCTTATTTTTCATTAAATTCTCTCGCATGTCTCGTCTTGTTATTATTTCATCTTCACCTTTACTGTTTATATATTTTACTAATTTTTCCCATGTGGATTGTTCACTTTTCATTTGTATCCTCAAAGTTTGTCAATTATATCAAGTGGTATAAACCAAGATTCCCAAGTATTCTTATTAGCTAATTTCCTTAATAATGTAGTATTAAGTTTTTTTGGAATATCCCTATATTTGTAGTATCATAGTACTTACAACAAACTTTAATTATTCCAATGTTAATTAGGCACTTTAGATAAGTATTAATTGTAGTACTTTCAAAACTTTCATAACCAGTTATATAAATACTTCTTACTAACTCATTATAAGTAAATATACTTTTTCGTTTTTTATTTATGAAATCTTTTATTGAATCCACAGAGTTTTTTCTGGTTTTTTTAATTTTACAGTTCTAGAAGAATTTCTCCCACTAATTATTCTATAACCGTCTCTATAAGGTCTTGGTCGTTTATCCATTTGTTCTCCAATTCAAAAATTAATGGTGGGTCCGGTAGGATTTGAACCTACGACAACCCAGGACTTCACTCTGGTGCTCCACCTGGCTGAGCTACGGGACCCACATGTTTCCATGTTCTGCGTTTCCAGATATCCTAAATCGTTGTATAATGAACATTATATTCGTCAGCAACTTTTTGAATATTATCTTTAGAATTAACTTTTTGTAAAATTTCAATTACCTGTTTTTCTGTCAGTTTTGATTGACTATTTTTTGATTCTCTACTTATTCTACTACAATGGAGAGCTCGTTTTTTCTTCTCTTTAGATTCTAAAAAATGATAGTGCTCTTTAGCATAAAGAATATGATTTTTTATTTTAAGATTTGTTCTATCGTTATTTCTTTTATTTTCATCTTCATGGTGTACATCTTCATCTATAGTTAATTTTCGTCTAATATCTTCTTCAACTATTAGACGATGAACATATTTGAATTTGCCGTTGGCATAAATACATTCATAATCATCTTTAATAAAAATTGTATATCCATTAAATTTCGTCTTATCTTCGTTATAAGGCACTATTTACTCTTTCCCTTCTTAGCTCCAGCTCCATTTTTCTCAATTTTGTCAGATGGGATGACACCTTTATAGACTGTTCCTCTAGCACCAGAACCTTTAGTATCTGGGACCTGATGAATTTTTTGTTACAGTTTTTTCTCCTCCACTTTTCTGAACTGTTCCTCTAGCACCAGAACCTTTAGTATTTGGGACCTGATGAATTTTTGTTACAGTTTTTTCTCCTCCACTTTTCTGAACTGTTCCTCTAGCACCAGAACCTCTTATCAATGTGTCTTTTTTAGACATTCGATTTCTCCTTTATTTTAATAAACTATAAACATAAGAATTAATAAATAATGACATAAATATTACTGATATTAAATGACTATAGAAAGCAATAGTATTAAAGAATTCTATCCACTTTCTATTTTTTTCAGTCCTTTTATTTGCTTCTTTGTTATACTTTTTTCTTTCATGAATTTTAAAATACTTTCTTATTAGCCGCCAAGATAACAAATTAGTTTTGTACTCATTATCAAAATTTTCTTCATTAACTGCTTCTTTGTAAGCATAATTTCTACTTAATCTTATTGATATTGTAGAAAATAAATAACAAATGACTAAAAAGGTGAACCCTATTAGGAAAAATATAGGTTTTCCATTGGGTAATATTATACATGAAGATACTAAATATCCAAACATAGTTAAGTATGATTTATCTAATAAATTTGATTGATTTTCTTCACGATTCCACATATTTCTCCTTTTAACATAGAGATTACTTTTTAGAGTGAATTATTTTCTACTCGCCCATGTTGTAAAACCCATGTACGCTCCAATTACTGATGCCAATGCAAAATAAGACCAAGTTATTGGTTCAGATAAAACTCTAATACGAGCTTCAGGAATTGGTGCAAAAAGTAGGATAAAAGTTACAGCTATCATAGTGATTAATGATAACCATGCCATTCTTCTACGATTTTTCCATCTTGCTCTTTGAAGATCCACATCTGTAGTTTGTTCCTGATTTTGCATATCACTTAAACTTTGATATTTTCTTTCTTGTAATTCATCAGCAGGTAATTCGTTCTCATCTCGTATTCTAATATTTACATGACTCATAACCATATCCTCAATGGAGCGGACAGTGAGACTTGAACTCACGACTTCGACCTTGGCAAGGTCGCGCTCTACCACTGAGCTATGCCCGCTCAGATTTTTATTTTACTTCAAGTATCTTTTGTTTCGATTATTTTTGTTAGTTTTGTTTCAATTACTTTTGAAGAACCACCTATATAATAATTATCTCTTGTAGCATGAAATGAATCCAGTGGAACACGTTCAAACCAATCTTCAATAACTGTAGAAAGTGGCCAGCCATTGATTTTGGTTCTTTCTTTATCATGTATTGGAATCACATAAGTTCTTTTAATAATAACATCTAAAAGTTAGTATTTTTCCTTTTTCGCCATTTTTATTCCTTTCTAGTCCCACCAACATTGAATATGTTTACTCATAAATTTAAACAAATAATCAATATCTTGTTTTTTCAACGTTTCTTCGTGTTTCCACAACCGTTTAAATTCTTTTGACTCGGCTTCATCATCTTTTTTTGATTTAATCTTTTCTCTTGTTAGTATATATTTATCTGGTTCTGATGATGGAACAAAATCTAGTTTGCCCCATTTTTTGTCATGCTTTTTAAAGAGTTCGTCACAATATTTATCTTCTATTAACCTATCTAAGAGGTTGACACAAAGTTTAATATTATCTGCTGTCTTCTCTGAAATGACGGAGTATCCATATTTTCTATGATAGTTCTCCATGTTGGATAATTTCTTTCTCAATATTATATATAAATAAAAATGGTCCCAATCTCGATCCCTCCATATAACTGGAAACCATATAACAAGATTTTTTGTTCCATTTTTAATTGATCTGAAAAATTTTTCCATTTTTTTAATCATATAAGTTCACCTTTTAAAGTTTTGGAGCGGGTGACAGGATTTGAACACTGCGACCTCCTCGTTGGGGACAAGGCGCTCTACCACTGAGCTACACCCGCTTATAATATTGAATACCCGGTTATTAAATCATATAAGTACATAATAATTAAAACTGGTCCTATTATAAATATAATAAATATCATTCCAAATGTTTCATAAATTTCACTTTTCTATATATCAGTAATTAATATCTCTAAAAACAATATACCAAGTAAAAATAAAAAAGAACAGAACCACATAAATGATATAATAAATAGAGATTCTTTCCAATTATTTCCTACCTTAGTAGAAAATATAACTAAATAACAAACAATTGCTATTACAGATATTATTTCTATTGTTACGATATATGGTGAAACACATCTTTGGAATTTAATAAATTGTTCTTTATCTTGGCATTGCTCACCACAACATGCTTGAATCAAACATTTTTTACACGGATTTATCCAAATCATTTTTCACCTTTTAATGGAGCGAGCAATGGGGATCGAACCCACGACCTGGTGCTTGGAAGGCACCCGCTCTACCACTGAGCTATACTCGCTTTTTAAAATATTCTTTATGAGTATCCGTGAACAACCTCGGCCACAAAGATATGAGGTTTTCCCGCGTCAAACTTATAAAATATTCACTTTCTTTGCACATTACTCTAACTAAACATCTTTCACAACTCAATATAATTCTGTTTCTATATATCGACATATTTCGTAATTCACCTTTCTATATAATAAATTATATAGATACATACAAATAGCTGGTGGCACTGGTAGGACTTGAACCTACGACCGCCGAATTATCGGTTCGGTGCTCTACGCTACTGAGCTACAGTGCCATTAGTATTAAGTCTTTCTTTTATGGTTTTTAAATGTTCAAATTGTGGCAACTTTTGCTTATTTCCACAGTAAGTATCTGTCTGACTATGACAATTTGGACAAAGATTCTAACATTTTAACTCATAACTTCATTACTTTACTTACCCAGTCAATTTTTCCTTCGCCATTACACTCTGGGCATTTTTTCCAATTTAGTCTCCATAGTTGTGGTCCTATTCCCCTTTTCAATTTTATTATCCCTCTTCCTTTGCATTTACTACAGAAGTGCTCTCCAGGAATTAGGTGAATTTCATATCCACACCATGAATTATATCTTTTCATTTTCGCATAATGTTTGTTATCCAATCTATTTTTCCTTCGCCATGGCATTTTCTACATTTAAACATCCCTTCAGTAAGTCCAGAATAATTTTTTCTTAAGCCAGTTCCTTCACACCATGGACATAATTCTTCTCCTAGAAATAACTCAATATACTCATCTTTCCACATATTATAATTTGGAAGAATCATAATACTAAATCATTTGGATTAAACAATTCTTTTTTAATTTTTAATATGTTAGGCTTTACTATTTCTAGATCATCAATAACCCAATGCCAATTCTTTATTATTGCTAATTTAATACCAAAAGCTACATATAAGCGTTTAATAGGATATATTTGACCAACCATTGATCTCATTTTTTTATTCACTTCAAAATATTCTTGGGTTTTATTATATTTTTTAATTAAAACTCTGCTACCTTTTACAATACTTTTTTTCGCCATTTCGTACCCTCTTTAGATATAGAGATCTCTTATCTTAAATAAAATAGGTTTTATGTTATCGTTTACGTCTTCTGTATCAACTAAAGAAATATCCTCTACATCAAAGGTCCAATCTCCATTAAATCCATCTTTGTTATATATGATTTTAACAAAATTATTTCCTTTTATTGCCACTCTCTTGATTGAACCTGCCATTGCTCGTTTTGCCTCTCTACCCATGTATTTCCTGATTGATATTTCTGGATTTGTGGATATTCTAACTGCTGTTCCTTCTCTTATACTTTTAAATTCTTCACTTGTCATATCAATTCCTTTAGTTTTAGTTAATAACTAGATATTTTGGATTAAATATCTCAGGTTTAATATTAATTGGAGGACTCACTAACCGTATATCGTCTGGAACAAATGAGATAGTTGAATAACCGAATCCTCTTGGTGGAACTATATAAATTCGATCTGGTTTAAATTTTTGTATTTTTTGAATAGTATTTGCTAGTTTCCTTTTATTGCCTTCTAATCCACCGTAGGCTATAATTGATAACCTTGGATTTTTACATATTCTAATATTCATTCCTTTTTTCAATTTTTTAATATTAACAGAACTCATTTTTCACCTTATATTTTTGGCTGGCACGGCAGGGATCGAACCTGCGACATAGTGGTTAACAGCCACACGTTCTGCCTCTGAACTACGTGCCAGTATTACCTTTG